>ERZ780002.758-NODE-758-length-10628-cov-3.83647_pt1 | contig 10628 bp, 10 predicted proteins | sample MGYA00511947_ERZ780002 | MGnify/ENA primary metagenome ERZ780002 (study PRJEB29588, sample SAMEA2148558) | human gut metagenome | biome: human gut; feature: human-associated habitat; material: faeces | place: Denmark | collected 2008/2010 ... | reverse complement strand
TTCAGATTTTCTATTGGCTGTTATAGGCAGAGGCTATAACGCATAAAAATACCCTCTTTACTGGTTTATCCAGTAAAGAGGGTACATATCACATTACGATCTGTGTTTTCAATGTTTTCTCTACAACTATGTTACTACCTGGATGGCAGGCATTTTCCATCATACACTATTTCCGGGGTTTTTCCGGCAATCATAGTTACCATATATCCGTTTTTTGCAAAATTCAATGCAACCATTCTGCCCTTACTGTCATGAAATATCTGAATTATTACATCAGTGTCTTTCGGATTATCTCCCAAATAACTACTTGGTGTACTGTTTCCATCCGGAATCTTTCCACTCCCAAATGTATATCTGGGATTCCCGTTTTTATCTGCACTGTCCAGATATTTCAGAACCTGTCCGGAAATTATCCTGCTGGACGTTCCGGCTTCTGTACTATCCTTTGGATTTTTCTGCAATGCTCCCAAAGCTCCGTTTGATATTCTGCCCAACTTTTTTATTGTTTTACCATCTATTGTGGATGTGAATTTACAAGATGCCTCAAAGCTGTCCGGATACAGTCCATAGCACTCTGCCAATGCCGCCTGGGAAGCAGTCCATACATCCTTTGCCTCTAATAATATTTTTTCCTTCTTTGCCTTATCAATATATCCTAATAAAGCCGGCACAAGTATTGCGGCGAGAATTGCCAGAATAACCAGTACTACTATAAGTTCCACTAGAGTAAATCCACGATTTTTTCTTGATGCACTCATTTTTTATTTCCTTTTCCTAAACGTCATCTCGTTTAAATCGCTTTCATACCATCATCACTATATTGCCATCTAATACATATAGGCAAAGTCAGCCATCCGCATCTGCCATACATACGATAACATCATATCACACGCCGACATTTTTGTCACCATTTTAATAGCTTTCTCGTTTTTTCGGCTATTTTTATTAATCTAACACCTTTTCCTTATACCTGGATAATTCTTCTATATACTTCTGTCCCAGCTCACTGATTATGGAGTTCTTTCTTGAGATGTAACCTATGGTCATCTTCTCATCCGTCTTTAACCTTATGGCACAGTAATCAGTTCCGTTTAAGTCCTCGCAGATGATTCCGGAACACAGGGTGTATCCGTTTATTCCCACCATAAGATTTAAGAGGGTAGCTCTGTCATTTGCCCGGATACGTCTCTTGTACTCATAGGTGCTTAAAACCTCCTCGGCGAAATACATGGAATTATGATCTCCCTGGGCAAATGCAAGACATGGATACTCGTCAAGCTCCTCTATGGCAATCTCCTTCTTCCCAGCCAGGGGATTGCTCTTGCTCATGTAAACATATATTCCACATTCGAATAACGGCGTGAACACCAGCCCCGCCTCTGTAAGTATCCTGGTAAGGACATCCTGATTATAATCATTCATGTAGAGAACGCCGATCTCACTCTTCTGGTTCTTTACATTCTCTATGACCTCATAGGTCTTAGTCTCATGAACCTCAAATTCGTACTCGTCCATTCCGTACTGCTTGATCAGCTCCACAAATGCATTTACCGCAAATGTATAATGCTGCATGGAAACCTGGAAGCTTCTCTTGACATTTGTCTTTGAAATATATCTGGCGTCTAATATGTCGTATTGCTCCACCACGGACCTGGCATAACCCAGAAATTCAATTCCCTTTGTGGTAAGGGAAATTCCGCTCTTGGATCTGATAAAGATATCAAACCCCAGCTCTTCTTCAAGGGAATGAACTGCTGCAGAAAGACTTGGCTGGGAGATAAACAGCTTCTTCGCCGCGTCATTTAATGAATTTTCCTTTGATATTGCAATAATATATTTCAACTGATTTAAAGTCATCCCCTATGTCCTCCAGATCCCTTTTATATTTTACTTCTTGTATGGTCAACGTTTCTTATGGTCTCTGGCCAAGAGCTCCCTCAAGAGTAATGGTCTCACCGGACATGTACTTGAAATCCGGAGAAGCAAGCTGTACGCATACTCTTCCGATCTCTTTCTCTGCGTCACCAAAATGTCCCATTGGCGGTGTATGTACATTTGCCTTGAAGGCATCCGGATATGCCTGCTCAAACTGTTCCAACTGTGAGGTCCATGCAAGGGGACATACAACATTTACATTAATACCGTCCTTTGCCCACTCAGTTGCGGCAACTCGGCTTAAGCCTCTGATACCTTCCTTGGCTGCCGCATAAGCACATTGACCATAATTTCCAAATAATCCTGCGCCGGAAGCAAAGTTTATTACCGATCCCTTAGCCTCCTTAAGATATGGATAGCACTCCTTCATATAATAGAAGGCTGCATATAATCCTGAATACATGGCAAGGTTGAACTGGTCTGTTGTATGATCTGCCAGAGTAACGCCTGAAGCTGATGCCTGAGCGTTGTTTATGAGCACATCAATACTTCCGAATGTATCAATGGCCTGCTTTACAACATTTGCAACTACTGCCTCATTGTCTGAGCCTGCCGATACATCTGCCTGAACTGCCAGAACCTTGATCCCGTATAATCTTTCAAGCTCCTCTTTGGCATCCTCGAGCTTCTTAACATTTCTTCCTGTAACAACAAGATTTGCCCCCTCTTTGGCATACGCAGTTGCAATTCCGTACCCAATGGAGCCAAGAACCGCTCTTCCGCCACCTGTTATGATTGCTGTTTTTCCTGTTAAAAATCCCATTCCAAATACCTCCTTTTAAAGCAAAACATTATACCAGATATTATAACACCTATGCCTTTTCTACGGTACCGTTAAATTGAAAAAATCTCTCAGATCAAGGGAGTCTGCCTGATCTCTACCTGAGCTTTTCCTGATTTGCCCTGTAGATATCAGCCACCTCATTTACAGTAATATATGCCATAGGGTCAATCTCATGAACTATGGTCTTCATCTTGCCCACCTGAAATCTGTTGATAACAAAATATACCACATATGAAGGTGTGTGGGAATATCCCCCCACAGCGTCTATAATTGTGGAACCGCTCTCGAAGGTCTCCGAGAGTGCCTTGCTTATCTCCTTAGGCTTATGAGTAACTATCATCGCTGCCTTGGCTCTGTCAAGACCATCAACGATGAAGTCCACCGTCTTAAGTGCCGCCATGTATGTAACTATAGAGTACAAAGGAAGCACCCAGCTATTGATGATAAAGCCGCACACTACATAGAGCAGCACGTTGTATGCCATGACAAATGTTCCAACGGTAAGTCCCAGCTTTTTGGCAAATATCACCGCCATAACTTCTATGCCATCCATGGCTCCCCCAAACCTTATGGCAAGACCGCTTCCTATACCGGAGATGATTCCTCCAAACAGTGCACATAAAAACAGATCATTTCCCGCAAGGGGTGACGCAATACTCACGTCAATAGGGATCACATCCGTAATAAGCCACGCGGATATGGAGTAAACAGCAACCGCATATATAGCGTAGAAGGTGAACAGCCATCCCTGTTTCTTCGTTCCGTAGAGAAACAGAGGGATGTTAAGTACAATAAGCGCAAGAGAAAGGGAAATGCTCTTTGGCGTACATTGAGATATCAGCATTGAGGTTCCCGATATACCACTGTCAAATAACTTCACCGGACTTAAGAACAACACAACACCAATGGCATTTATTACCCCCGCCAGTGTAAGCATTAACAAGTTAAAAAACCTTATCTGTCTGATCCTCATACCAAAACTCATACGCACTTCCTCCTGAACTCAATAATGTTTTTATTCTATGTTTTCCATTTCTGCAACAATTTCGTCCTCGGACTCAGCCATAGCCTTAAGTGTAAGAGTTAATAATTTCTCCAGCTCCCAGCCAAGCTGTTCGGCTCCACGCTCGATAACCTCACGGGAACATCCTGCGGCGAATCCCTTACTCTTGTATTTTTTCTTAAGTGACTTTAGCTCCATGTCCTTCGTACTCTTTGAAGGCCTCATAAGTGCCGCTGCCCATATAAGTCCTGTAAGCTCGTCCGCGGCGAATAACACCTTCTCCATCTCATGCTCCGGTGCCACATCAAGTGTCACCCCGCAACCGATGGTTATACCATATCCGTGGGACACAACTCCGTGTATAATGTCCTCGCCCACACCGGCTTCCCTTAACAGCTCCGGTGCCTTAAGGCAGTGCTCCTCCGGATACAGTTCAAAATCAATATCATGCAGAAGCCCCACAATTCCCCAGTATTCTGCCTCATCACCATAACCCAGTTCATTTGCATACCACTTCATAACGGCCTCAACTGTAAGAGCATGCTGTATATGAAAATGATCCTTATTATACTTCTTTAAAAGCTCAAAGGCTTCTTCTCTTGAAATGTGACTCATTACTTCTTCCTCCTGCTTAAAGCCTTAACCTTCAAGGCTTATTTTAATACGATCAAGGGCTTCTTTCAATGTGGTTCTTGGGCATGCCACATTTATTCTCTGGAAGCCCTCGCCCACCTTGCCGAATATCCTGCCGCTGTCTAACCATAATTTCGCCTTATTTATGATGAGGTCATCCAGCTCCTTAGCCGTAAGCCCGGTCTCTCTGAAATCCAGCCAGATAAGGTATGTTCCCTCAATATCCATAAGCTTGACATTCTTAAGGTTATCCCTGATATATTCCCGGGCAAATTCTACATTTGCCTTCACATAGGAAAGCATTGCCTGATACCACTCCTCGCCGTGCTCATAGGCAGCCCTGGTTGCCTCAAGTCCCAGGATACCAAGCTGGCTTACGCCTGCCGCATCAAGCTGTCTTCTGAACTTTCTTCTCAGAGCTTCGCTTGGTATGAATATATTGGATATCATCATGCTGGCAATATTGAAGGTCTTGCTGGCTGATGTACATGTTACGGATATATCAGCAAATCTCTCATCAATCCCTGCAAACACATGATGTTCACCCTTCAATATGAAATCGTTATGGATTTCATCACTGACAACAGTTACGCCATGCTCCAGACATATATTGCCTATACGCTTAAGCTCCTCAAGAGTCCACACTCTTCCCACAGGATTGTGGGGATTACACAGAAAGAAAAGCTTTATATTATTTTCAACTATCTTCTTCTCAAAATCATCAAAATCAATATGATATCTGCCATCCTCCGAAAGTACCAGGTCATTGCTGACAACCTTTCTTCCGTTGTCCCTGATAACCTCTGAAAATGGATAATAAACCGGAAGCTGGATAAGCACGCTGTCCCCCGGTTCTGTATATGCCTTAACCGACATTGCCAGGGCAAACACCACACCCGGCGTCTTCACCAGCCATTTCTCATCCACATCCCAGTTGTGATGTTTCTTCATCCAGTTCTTAACTGCATTGAAATAATCCTCGCCTACCTCGCTGTAGCCGAATATTCCATGTTTTGTTCTCTCTATCCCCGCGGCCTCTATATAGGATGAGGTCTTAAAATCCATGTCAGCAACCCACAACGGAAGTACATCCGCAGGCATGCCGCGTTTCACTGCAAAGTCATACTTAAGGCAGTCTGTATTTTTTCTGTTTATAACTTTATCAAAATCAAGATTTCTTTCAGCCATTATTTTCTCCTCCTTGGTGCCGGATATTTGATATCAGTGGCAAATGGCAACCAATCACCTGCACAATCCTTAGACCTTTTATGCCAAGCTTAAATGCTCTTAAACACTGCTTCAAGCTCTGCTATAAGATCCTTGCTGTCTTCGATTCCCACTGAAAGTCTGAGGGTGCTGTCTGTAATACCGTTTTTTTCTCTGATCTCCACAGGCACATCTGCGTGGGTCTGGGTGGTAGGATATGTGATAAGGGTCTCCACTCCTCCAAGACTCTCGGCGAATTTTATCATACGCACCTTCTCAAGTAAAGCAATGGCATGCTCCTTTGTATCAAGATCAAAGGTTATCATTGCACCGAAGCCTCTCGCCTGCTTCTTCATGATCTCATGCCCCGGATGCTCCGGAAGTCCCGGATATATGACCTTGGTTACAACATCCTGCTTCTTCAGCCATTCTGCCAGGGCAAATGCATTCTCCTGGGCTCTTTCCATTCTTATTCCCAAGGTCTTTATGCCCCTTTCAAGTAAGAAGCTGTCAAATGGTGACAGCCCCGCTCCCGTGGTCTTAATGAGAAATCTCAGCTTCTCGCTTATTTCCTCATTATTTGTCACTATAAAGCCCGCAAGGGTATCATTGTGCCCTCCCAGATATTTCGTACCGCTATGGATAACGATATCTGCTCCCAGCTTAAGAGGATTTTGAAAATAAGGAGAGAGGAATGTGTTATCTACTATAAGTAACAATCCATGCTTCTTAGCTATACCGGCAAGTGCTCCTATATCCGTAACATTCATCATAGGATTTGTAGGAGTTTCAATGTATATAGCCTTTGTATTGTCCTTGACATGGGACTCCACATCTTCATTAGAACAGGCTACCCTTGAAAATTCTATACCATTTTTCTCTGAAACATTGTTAAATAATCTTATACTGCCGCCATACAGATCCGACTCAACAATAAGATGGTCTCCCGGCTTGAAAAGCTCCATCATAAGAGTGATGGCAGCTATTCCGGTGGAAAGTGCCAGTGCGTCTATACCGCCTTCAAGGCTTGCAACCACCTTCTCCAGATGTTCCCTGGTAGGGTTCTGAAGTCTGCTGTAATCATATCCTGTGCTCTGTCCCACTGCAGGATGAGCATATGTAGCTGTCTGATATATAGGGAAAGTCAGTGCTCCGTAATTATCTGTCTTTCCTTCAGTTTCTTCTAAGTGTAAACATCGTGTGTTAATTCCTCTCTCCATAGTAATCTACCTCCAAAGCTGTCTTTTTACCCAGTATATCAGTAGGTTACTATTTTGAATAATTCAGTTTTTCTTTAACATGTTATAGGTTTTCCCTATATAATTTATTTTATAACGAATGACTTTTTTCTTCTGAAATCATGGCGGTTGCCGCCTTTTTTGCCGAGTCCATTATTGAGGGATTTTTCCTATCATCAGCTGCTGTTGCTGCTTTTTTGTCCGTATCTTCGGTATCCGGCTTCGCTTCATCGTCATCCTTTAAAGATCTGCCACTTTCAAACCACCAGCCAAGGAAACCTGCCACTAAAGCTGCCACTGCCATTAAACCCACAAAAATATTCTGTCCCATATAAACCTCCATATTAAGCATACAGAATTTTTCGTATACGAAACACACATACAGGTTCTGTATGCCTCCATAATCAATTACTATTCAATTTACTGCTCTTGTTATAATCGGAAATTTTATGAGATTCGTTTCTTCCCGTCCGAATTGTGAATATAATCAGAAATCTTTTCACTATGACAATCATATGTGGTCTGATCCACATAATCATAGTCTGATATAGATACAGGCTCCATAGAAATGCCGGCAAAGCACAGTATATCTGCAAGCTCATCGTTCCTGCCGGTTCTGGCATACTTTACCGTAAGCTCAGACAGATCAAGTCTGATTCCAAGCATTTCGGAGGTACATGCCTCAGTGTCCGTAAGCACGCTCTCTACTCCATGTATAGACGGAACTGAAGCTACAGGGGACTCTTTTAAAGACATGTTGTCTACTCTTGCATTACCGAAATATATGCCTGAAATGATTATAAGCATTGAAAGCATTGCACATAAAAATCGCTTACTCTTTATCACTGCATTTCTTTTTAACCTTTCTGCCATAGAGTCCACCTCCTTTGAACATCAATTCTCCTTCGGCAAAGGGCTGACGCTGCAGGTCAGGTTTTCATATAAAACCTGACCCAATCCTTTATCAATGTCAGCTCATCATGGCCTACTTTTGGATTTTATCATAAACTTTATACTTTGTAACTTTTTATTTCCATTTTCAGGAATATTTTACCGGGCTTCCCTGATAACCCGTATCATCTGAATAACCAATGTAGGGGCAAATGCAAGTCCAACGATCCACATTAACTGAGTCCCCGTAAGCCCCGTCACCATAAAAAGCCCACGCATTGCAGGTATTAATATAACCACCGCCAGCAGTACCACTCCTGCGGCAAATGCCCTGTTGCTCCACTTGTTGCTCCTTAATCCGAGCTTGAATATTGACTTCTCCCCTCTGCATGTAAAGCCATGGAACAGCCTTGCAAGAGTCAGAGTTGCAAAAGCCATTGTACTTGCTGCTTCCCCACGTCCTATATAAAACGCAGTCTGTGTAGCAATGGCAATAAGAATGCCATACAAAGCCAGCCTTCCGCAAAATCTTCCGTTTAAAATTCCCTTTTTAGGATCCCTTGGCTTGTTCTTAAGCAGATTTCTGTCTGATGGTTCCATGCCTATGGCAAGTGCCGGAAGTGAGTCCGTAAGCAGATTTATAAACAGCAGATGCACCGGTTCAAAAGGTGTCGGTAACGCCATAACTGAACAGAACAGCACCACAAATATAGCTGCAAGATTACCCGATAACAGGAAAAGTATTGCATTCATAATATTCCTGTAGACATTACGCCCATTTAACACTGCCTTTATAATAGTTGCGAAATTATCATCCGAAAGTATCATGGCAGAAGCGTCCTTGGATACCTCGGTTCCTGTAATTCCCATGGCAACTCCAATATCAGCTTTCTTTAGAGCCGGAGCGTCATTAACACCGTCACCGGTCATGGCCACAACCTTGCCCTTCCGCTGCCATGCATCAACTATCCTGATCTTATCTGACGGAGACACCCTGGCATATACAGATATGTGGGCAAGCTTACTATCCAGCTCATCATCCGACATATTGCTAAGCTCCTGTCCGGTAACTGCCACATCTCCATCTCTATATATACCTATCTGCCTGGCTATGGCAGTAGCTGTAACCTTGTGGTCTCCGGTTATCATCACCGGCTTTATTCCTGCACCGATAGCAGTTGCCACAGCCTCTACCGCTTCATCCCTTGGAGGATCTATCATTGCCACAAGCCCTGTAAATGTGTATCCATATTCGCTGTCCATGCACAGCTTCTCATCTTCGTTACATTCCTTATATGCAAATGCAAGAACCCTCATGCCATTTTCAGAAAAAGCTCTGTTCTGTTTCTTTATTGCCTCTCTGTCATCATCTGTCATCGGTCTCACTTCCTGACCGTCCATGATATTCACCACTCTGCCAATGAGCACATCAACCGCTCCCTTGGTAAATATCGTAGGTGTTCCCTCTATGACATACTTGCTGCTCATAAGCTTCCTGTCAGAATCAAAGGGCAGCTCCTCAAGTCTGGGGATCATTTTTCTGATGTCTTCCTCCGGATTTTCTCCAGGATTTCCACAAGAAATATCTGTTTTTCTTGCCATGTGGAGCAGGCAGGTCTCCGTTGGATCTCCCACATCCTCACCACTGCATATACCGGAATCATTGTTAAGTATGGCATTATACAACAGATATCTGTGTGCCCTTGTTCCCTCATTTATCTCCTCCGGCTTAATACACTGTCCGGCAATATACACATCCTTCACAGTCATCCTGTTCTGGGTCAGGGTTCCTGTCTTATCCGAGCAGATAACGGACACGCAGCCAAGACTTTCCACCGCCTTAAGTTCCTTTATTATGGCATTGTCCTCAGCCATCTTCCTTGTGCCCATAGCCTGAACAATGGTCACTATGGAACCCAGTGCCTCAGGGATTGCCGCCACAGCCAGTGCTACAGCAAACATAAGGGAAGAAAGAATGGTCTCTCCCTGCCATATCCTCAGTGCAAATACTACTCCACTGATCACCATTATAAGTATGGCAAGCTTCTTGCTGAAATTATCAAGGCTCACCTGAAGGGGAGTCTTTCTGTCCTCTGTATCATTCATTAGAGATGCTATGCGTCCCATCTCCGTTGCCATTCCCGTAGCAGTCACCAGCACCTCAGCTCTTCCGTAGGTGACAAGGCTTCCTGAAAACACCATATTTACCCGGTCTCCAAGGGGAACTTCTTCTGATATAACCCCCTCAAGCTTATCAACATTTGTGGATTCTCCCGTCAGTGAGCTCTCATTTACCTGGAGAGAATGATTGCTTATTATCCTGCCGTCTGCCGCCACCATGTCTCCCGCTTCCAGAAGCAATATGTCCCCCGGCACCACCTCAGAAGCCGGGATCTCCTGCTTCATTCCGTCTCGTGTGACTCTGGCGTGGGGTGCCGACAGGTTCTTAAGTGCCGCTAACGACTTCTCCGCCTTAACATACTGGATAGTTCCAAGCACTGCATTCATTATAAGAACTGCAAATATTACTATAGTACTCTCCACATTTCCCGAAAACATGGACACCACTGCTGCCGCCACAAGAATAACCACCAAAAGGTCGGCAAATTGTCCCAGAAATATGCTGAATATACTTTTCTTTTTCTTCTCCCTTAACAGGTTCTCACCATATTTCTCAAGTAACTCCTGTGCCCTCCTTGTGGTCAATCCTCCCGGATCCCCATATTCCTTAAATAATTCCTCTTTTGTCTGCTGATAAATTTCTTTCATAGACTTCTCCTTTCCGTCTTGTTTTTATGTTAAGGAAGCAGTTGCTATAAATCGAGTAGGATCCTCCTACTCGATCTGTGCAATATATGTCATCTCGCCTGACGGCTTATTGCCCAGCGATAAAACACGCTTTGCGAGTTTTATCCGCTGATTAGCAGTCGTCAAATGC
>ERZ780002.755-NODE-755-length-10665-cov-9.56136_pt1 | contig 10665 bp, 8 predicted proteins | sample MGYA00511947_ERZ780002 | MGnify/ENA primary metagenome ERZ780002 (study PRJEB29588, sample SAMEA2148558) | human gut metagenome | biome: human gut; feature: human-associated habitat; material: faeces | place: Denmark | collected 2008/2010 ... | reverse complement strand
CCCGCTCCCCCTGAAGAACGGTATAGGTGTTGAGGGAGATGCCGAGCGCATAACCGACACCCGCCGCCTCAATGACGGCCTGCGCCGGGGTGAGCGCAGCCAGCTCGCCTCGTATATATTCTATCATATCGTTGTTTGCAAACTTATTCTTATATTTAGCTAAACGCAGACGCCCCGCCTTTTATTGCCTCGCCTCTCCATTTTATTGCCCGCCTCTACATATTTTTGCCACACAGCCTGCTTCCGCCTCCGTTGCCTGGGCTGCAGGTTTGACCACAGGATGTCTCCTTGCGATTGGCCCTGGCAACAATTAACTAAAGTGACCCACCTCTATTATAAACAAAGCTTTTGTAGAACTGACAGGCATACCATGCACATCTCACCCCTAAGATGGAGTCTATCGTTTGAGCTAAAAGAACACCAATTTGGGCATAGGGGGAATTCTCCGTGGATTGCCTCCTGCGCCCAAATAAATCAGCAAGACTTATCTGAGCACAGGCATTTTCATGTTCAATTTAATCTTTGATATAGATAACAACAGGAGTAATATACGCTCGTGTCTCCAGTATTGGTGACAGACAGAGCACGGAAAGACAGGTCAAGGACTTGTCGGAGTATGCAAGATATAAGGGTATCGAAGTCAGCAAGGTCTTTGAGGAACACATTTCTGGCGCAAAGATAGTGCAAACCGAGCGCAATGAAGTTTGCTTCAATTGCCGAGGTGCAGCCTATCTTATGTAAAGAAGAATGATGAGCGTCCAGTGTGGTGTGAGGCAATGGAATACTGCAAAGCAAACCGCATTGGGATCCAACTTGTCAGAGAACTGTCCAGATTGGAGCGTAATGCGTTTGAGGTGCTTGCCTCTGTCAAGGAACTCATTGACTGTGGCATTAACCTCTACACACAAAAGGAACAACTTATATTATTGGATGGAAAAGGACATCCCTCCCTCTTTGCTCCTATAATGATAGCCACGCTTTCGACCTGTGCGCAATTGGAGCGTGATAATATCTCATTCCGATTGCAGTCTGGAAGGAAGCAGTATATAGAGAAAGGTGGAAAACTCGGACGCAAGGTAGGCTCTGTAAAAACGGCAGAACAGATGAAAGCCGAATATAGGGAAGTAATAAGTCTGCTTCGCAAGGGATATTCAATTCGAGATGTGGCGAAGTTGTGTGGTAAAGGGGTAAGTACCGTACAACGAGTGAAGCGATTACTAAAAGTGCAATCACCGCAATAATACTATTGATTTTACGTTCTTTTCAAAAAAAGGATTGTGCAATAGCGACTTAAAGGCTAAAAACACTACCTTTGAATGCAATAATAAGTAACAACACGTTTAAGGTCACAATTTGTGACCTTAAAAAAAATAGAAATATGGCAAACAACATAGATAAAAAAGAACCAGTCACAAATTGTGAGCAGTCCAAAATAGATATTATAAAATGCGATAACCATGAACTCGCAGGTAATATCGAACCTCTAATAAAAGTAATTAGAGGACAACAAGTTATGCTTGACCGTGACCTTGCCACACTTTATGGCGTTGAAACAAAGCGTCTTAATGAGCAAGTAAAACGTAATATTAAACGATTTCCAGAAGATTTCATGTTTCAATTGACCAAGGACGAATGTTTAAGGTCGCAAATTGCGACCTTAAACGAAGGACGCGGACAACATTTGAAATACATGCCTTACGTATTTACTGAAAACGGAGTCGCTATGCTTAGTAGTGTTTTACGTTCTGACACTGCGATTGAGGTGAATATTCGAATAATGCGAGCTTTCACTTCAATGCGTCACTTTCTACAGAACAATGCCGAAGTGTTTCAGCGTCTCTCGACTATGGAATACCATCAATTGGAAATGCAACAACACTTGCAAGAATCCGACAAGCGTATAGAAGAAGTGTTTCGCAGATTGGACGAGGGCAACGCAAAGCCGAAGCAGGGTGTGTTCTACAATGGTCAAATTTATGATGCCTATACTTTCGTGTCCGGCTTGATTAAGAGTGCGAAGAAACGTATTGTCCTTATCGACAACTATGTTGACGAGACTGTACTGACATTGCTCGATAAAAGAGATAATAACGTGTCTGCAATCATCTACACTCAGCAGATAAGCCGTCAGTTCCAACTCGACATAGACCGTCATAATGCTCAATATGCACCGATTGATGTTGAAACATTCCATTTATCACATGACCGCTTCCTTTGTATAGACGATGATGTGTATCACATAGGAGCATCCATAAAGGATTTGGGCAAAAAGTGGTTTGGTTTCTCCAAGATGGAGATACTTACACCAGACGAATTGGTGGAAAGGATCAATAGAGAGTAAGACGCCTCTATATGTAAAGCAAAAAATATGATATGAGAAACTTGTGGATATTTCATAAGAACAAAAACTTAAAATAATGAGATTCCTTGTTTTATTTATTACGATATTATTATGTTCGACCACGATTAAGGCTCAAAGGCTATATAGTGAGAGTGGCGATTTTTATGAGAAATCAAAGAGGAATGTTGTTGATCATGCCAAGTTGGGAGTATTTTATGAATTAAAGTTCCGCAAAGATTCTACCAAGTTGGATGATTATACTGAAGCGCAAACAGTATTGATGGTTTCAGATAAGCACTTACTTTTTAGTGATTATAATCGATTGGCATGCGATTCAATAAATGACTATTTAGCCAGTAGTAAACAAAATAAAAAGGACCAAAAGGCTCGTGAAGAATGGATACAAGCTATTAAAAAATGGACTTTTTTCTTTGTTACGCTAACTGATTTAGAAGAACAAAAAACCACGGTACAGACTTACGATGTATTGCGAAGCTACGAGTACACTTACCCAACGCCTCAAATGGACTGGCAATTGGTATCCGGGGATTCTATAATAAATCAAAGAGCTTGCAAAAAGGCCATTTGTTCTTTTGCCGGTCGAAATTATATTGCATGGTACACTGAAACGATAGCACTTCCTTACGGACCTTATCTTTTTACAGGATTGCCTGGGCTGATCATGGAAATCCATGATGAAGGTCGCAACTGGATTTTTACAAATAACGGGGTCGGAAAGATGCCTCAATACAGTGACATGTATCTTTATAAAAAAAGGTATATCACAGATTTGATTGTAACCACACGCGAGAATGCCCTGACCGGTTATCGGAATGACATTGAGGATTTTGATAATCTGAGTATTGAGATTTTCAAGGTAAGGGTCGAAAAGAACGGCCAAATGGTTACTCCGGAAGCAAACAAGCCGAAACGTCCCAGTAATATGCTTGAATTACAATGGTAAAGAATTTTAAACTATTATTTATGCTATTTCTGTTTCCTTTGTCTGCATGGGCACAGGAAACAGAAGTCGTTTTTAAGGGTATTGTTACGAATACAGAAGGCATTGGCATTGCTAATGTATTATGTAAGGCATTAAGTGCCACGGATTCTTTACTGGCTTATGGTATCACCCAAAGCAACGGACAATTTCATTTGCAATACAAGAAGAATGTAAATAAACTGACATTCTCGAAAATGGGCTATGCCACACAAATTATTTCAGTTCAAAAGGATAAATATCAATATACCGTTCAGTTAGAAAAAAAACCTTACGAGCTTGATGAAGTTGTAGTGAAAGAGGTCCCTATAACTCGCAAAAAAGATACGCTTGACTATTATGTAGAGTCTTTTCGTCAGAAAGAGGACTATAGCATTGAGGATGTGCTCAAACGCATGCCGGGTATTGAAGTGACGACTTCAGGACAAATTCTGTATCAGGGTAGCAGCATCAATAAACTGAACATTGAGGGATTAGACCTTATGGGTGATCAATACAACCAAGCCACTCAGAATATGCCAGCTGAGGCCGTATCTACGATTCAGGTTATGGAAAATAATCAGCCCATCCGTGCCTTGGAAGGAAAAATTCATAGTAATCATGCGACACTCAATATAAGGTTAAAAAAGAACTATAAAATGCGCCCTTTTGGTGACGCAGAAGTGGGAGCCGGAGGAACGCCTGCTATATGGGACGGTAGTCTGACAGGGATTCAAGTGGCAAAGAAAAATCAAGTATTATTTACCGGAGCCTTAAACAACAGAGGTGCCTCATTGCGCAGCTTGCAAAATGGCATGTCGAACTTTACGGGCATTTATGCACAAGAGCAATTGCCTGCTCCTTTCCTCTATTCTACTACAACCCGCCGTCCACCCATTTCACCTATTTATTACTTGAACAACCGTTCCTATTTTGCCGGACTGAATTATATGCACGCTTTCACTCCTTATTCCACTTTACGTTTCAATCTGCTTTACAACCACGAAGGAGAAAAGCGTGAGGATAGCACCCGAAACGAGTATTATGCGGGCGACACAATTAGTATTTACGAAAACAATCGGCAAAAGAGCTGTGAAAATGTAGTAAAAGGACAGGTGCGTTACGAATTGAATGGCAAGAAGGTGTACGTGGAGAACGTCCTTTCGGGGCAATGGCAGGATGTCAGCTCCTATAATCAAAATGTATCCAATTTAGGCTCTTTGGGAGAGGACATACATCGCAAACCTTATTTTATTCAGAATGTCGCCAATGTCAACCTGACCACTCCAAGTCGTGTCTATAGTTTGGCTTCCATTGTGCGTACCTATCAGACGCGCGAGCGACTTTCTGATTATTGGACAGCAGATAACGAATACAAACGGCAGAGCTATTATCTGAATCATTGGTTTATGCGCCACCGGCTTTCCACGGCTTTCGATATAGCGGGCAATCCCTTGACGTTGGGTTACATTATAGAATACAAGCACAACAGACTATACGATACCCAACAGACGGCTACTTCGTCCTATTGGCTGCACACACTCGAACCATCGTATCAAATTCGGTGGAGCGGTGGAAACGTCGAACTACTTCTTCCTGTGGAATATACCATTTCCCGTTGTGGCTGGCGGAAAGAAAAAGAACAAAAAGTTCTTTTCTCTCCTTCGCTCGATTTCACTCAACAAATTAGTTATCTATTGCGAATGGAAGCCTCGGTAGCCTATAACCAAAATGCTTCAAACGCCGATCCTTGGTTCAATGGAACGATGATGAACAACTACCGTACATTTACGACAGGCATCGACAGCCTTTCGGTGCAGCGTGTCGCGTTGGCGAATCTCCGTCTGTCGTATCTGAACACCATCACGCTCTTTTCGTGGAATGTTTATGTCGGCTGGACGCGCAGTACTTCCGACCATTATCTTAAAAGTCTTTATATGCCCGATTATACGCTCTTTGTTCCAGTGTGGAACGACCGCACGAAAACTACCTGGAGCATGGCACTGTCATGTCGTAAGAACTTTCGCAATGCCCACATCAATTTGAGCGGACAGGCCAATTATTCATATAATAAGGAGTTTGTGTCTCAAAACGAGGTGGAAGATTATCTGCGCTATCATGCCTTGCATGCTTCAGTCACGGCGCAATGGAGCGGACTGACATGGTTCCAGCCCAAACTCACCATGGCCGGAAATATCAGTTGGAAAAAGCCTGATGTCTTCTCCGTAACTGACAATCTGCTGAAAAATGCCTATTATTCCTTAACAATGGATTTCTATCCTATCAGTAAACTCCGGCTGTATGCCGACTTTTCGCAATCGGTCTTCGAAATAGTCCGTAACCATTACTCTATTAACAGTTTTTTGAATGCCGGTATGCGCTACGATTTCAATTCTCGCTGGTCTGCAAGTGCAAATATCAACAATCTGTTTAACCGCAAAGACTACGAAGTTTCGCTTTATCAAAAAGCCAATTTTCAATACTACCGCGTACCGCTGCGTGGTCGTGAGTTTATGATTTCGCTACGGCTTAAATATTAAGATAAAGGCCTATTTAACCCAAATCGGTCATTAGGATTTCTCTGTGTCGTACGGCAAAGAGAAATCCTTTAATTTTTGTTGCAAAATATCTATGATTATGAGGATGGCATAGCCAAAGTGAGATGGGAGGTTAATCCTGATGGTATGTATTATCGTGTTACCTCCTACTTTCTTTTTACCGAGAGAAAAGAAGAGAACGCTCTGTAAAGCGCGGATAATGATATTTTTATCCCGGATCTTTTGGAAACTCTGTTTTTTAATGGCTATCTTTGTACCTGGAAGTAAAACAAGATGAAGACAGAGAAACAACAAAGCGTGGCTGCCGCTGCCTTCGCCAAGAAATGGGAAGGCAGGGGATATGAGAAGGGCGAGAGCCAGATTTTCTGGACCGAACTCCTCACCGAGGTGATGGGCGTGGAAGACCCGTCACAGTTTATCCAGTTTGAGCAGCAGGCTCTGCTCGACCATACTTCCTTCATCGACGGGATGATTCCCTCCACCCACGTGATGATAGAACAGAAGTCGTTGGGCAAAGACTTGCGCCAGGCCATCCGGCAGAGCGACGGCTCTTTGTTGACCCCCTTCCAGCAGGCGCAGCGATACAGTGCGGCTCTGCCTTACTCGCAGCGCCCTCGCTGGATAGTGACTTGCAACTTCGCCGAGTTCGACGTCTATGACATGGAGAACCCGAAGGGCGAGCCGTCCCGCATACTGTTGAAAGACTTGGAGAAAGAATACTACCGCCTCCAGTTTCTCGTGGACCAGCAAGGGGTGCACCTGCAACGGGAGATGGAGGTCTCGATGAAGGCGGGCGAGATAGTGGGCAAGCTCTATGATGCCTTAGTCTCGCAGTACGACCTCGACGACCCTCAGTCGCTCCGATACCTCAACATATTATGTGTGCGCTTGGTGTTCTGTCTCTATGCCGAGGATGCAGGCGTGTTTGGCAAGCACGACATGTTTCATGACTACCTCGCACAGTTTGACTCCAGCTTCATGCGCATGGCCCTGGTGCAGCTCTTCGAGGTGCTCAACACCCCTGCCGACAAGCGAAGCAAGTATCTCAACCCTACACTTGCCGCTTTCCCCTATACCAACGGTGGCCTCTTCGCCGAGGAGATAGACATTCCGCAGTTCACCGACGAGCTTCGGGATACGCTCCTGCAGCACGCCTCGCTCGACTTCGACTGGAGCGAGATCTCGCCTACCATCTTCGGTGGTGTGTTCGAGAGCACCCTCAACCCCGAGACCCGTCGATCGGGCGGTATGCACTATACGTCGATAGAGAATATCCACAAGGTGATCGACCCGCTCTTTTATAACGACCTTCTAGCGGCGTTTGAGTCGTGTAATGAGGAGACCAACATCAAGAAGCGTTTGCAGCGTCTGCACGCGTTGCAGGACCAGATGGCAAACCTCAAGTTCTTCGACCCGGCGTGCGGTTCGGGCAACTTCCTCACGGAGACCTACCTCTCCTTGCGCCGACTGGAGAACGAGATTATCAAGCAGATATACAGCGTGGAGCAGCTCAACGCCTTCGAAAACCCCATCAAGGTGAGCATCCACCAGTTCTACGGCATAGAAATCAACGACTTCGCCGTCACCGTAGCCACCACTGCCCTGTGGATAAGCGAGGCGCAGATGATGGCAGAGACGGAGAAGATCATTCATCACGACATCGACTTCCTGCCGCTGAAGAGCTACGCCAACATCCATGAGGGCAACTCGCTTCAGATAGACTGGGAGAACGTTTGCCCGAAGGAGGAGCTGGACTACATCATCGGCAATCCGCCGTTTCATGGTTTCACTTTTATGAGTGCATGTCAAAAAGAAGATATGGCTAATCTGTTTCCTAAAGTAAAAAACCTAGACTACGTATGTGGTTGGTATAAAAAAGCATCAGATTTTATTGATGACACAAAGATAGAAGTATGCTTTGTATCTACCAACTCCATAGTCCAAGGTGAAACGGTTGGTCGCTTTTGGAAGTTTATGAATCATGATGTTATCAATTATGCATATCGTACTTTCCGTTGGGATAGCGAAGCTTCTTTAAAAGCACAAGTTCATTGTGTGATAATTAGTTTCTCAAAAGTAGAAAGAAAAAACAAGTTCATATATGATGGTGCGCAACTTATAAAGGCTACACATATAAATCCGTATCTCATCGAAGGAGACGACACTCTCGTTGAAAGCAGGAACAAACCTTTATGCAATGTCCCAAAAATGATAAATGGAAATAAGCCAGCAGATGGTGGAAACCTTATCATAGAAGATGAGGATTTGGAAGACTTTATTGCAAAAGACCCTAAGAGCAAAGAATTCATTTATCCATTGCTTGGAGCAGTAGAATTTATTCAAAGACGTAAACGTTGGTGCCTATGGTTAGTTGGAGCATCCCCTTCTGAACTGAAACAATGTCCAGCAATAATAAACCGAATAAAGAAATGCAAAGAGGCAAGACTGGCAAGCATTGCTGCAGGTATAAGAAAATTCGCAGATACTCCGACATTGTTTGCTCAATGCACACAACCTGTAGACAAAGATTTCATCATAGTTCCACGTGTTTCTTCCGAAAAACGAAAATATGTACCAATGGGATTCATAAAGGCAGGGACAATCGTTACAGACCGTGTACAAATAATTCCAGCAGCCAGCCTTTATCACTTTGGCATATTGGAAAGTAATGTACACATGGCTTGGATGCGCACAACATGTATGAGACTAAAAAGCGACTATAGCTACAGCAAGGACATCGTGTACAACAACTTTCCATGGCCATCGCCTACTCCAGAGCAGCAAGCGAAGATAGAGACATCCGCCCAAGCCATCTTAGATGCGAGGGCATTGTATCCCGACTCTTCTCTTGCCGACCTCTATGATCCCACGCTCATGCCGAAGGAACTCCTTCAGGCACATCGGCAGAACGACCGAGCCGTAATGGCAGCCTACGGCTTCCCGATGAAGATGACGGAGAGCGAATGCGTGGCGGAGCTGTTCAAGTTATATACTAAACTGGCTGAAAGTTAGAATAGATGCAAAAAAACGAGGTGCAAAAATAAAGAGAGGCATAATCCATTTTATGGTTACACCTCTCTTTTCCTTATATTCCCATAGGTTAGTCTAAATCCGTAATAACCGAATTCTTCAAAACCTCACCTATTGGCACATCATTTATACGTAGCTCGCCCCATACTTGAGTTGGAGAGTCAAATGTGGCAATGATTTCACCCTTTGAACTCGTATGAGGCTCTCCATTCAAGTCAGACTTAGTCATCTCGCATTTTCCATCCCAATTAGGATTAGGATAAATGCGTCGCACCTCAATCGGGTCTTTCTCAGTCTCAATCGTGTACCATTGGTGGTCGTTCATCCAATAAAACAAGATGTTCAGACCAAGAATTTCCACAATATAGCGAAAGATCGTCTCCGGATAATCAGACTGAGCATCCCTCTTAATAGAATCAGACCAACCTAAGTCATCCTTTCTAATGAACTTGTCTCCATTGCATCCAACCTTAAAAAAGTTGGGAATCAATACTTCATTACTCATGATGTCTTGTCTTTTTATTATACTCTAATGCTTTGTTCATCAATCTCTTGTCTCGTTCATTGAGCGAATGAATGTTACGCTTATCGTGTCTCTTTCTACCAACTTGTCCATTATGCCAATAATGCACATGGGGCGTTTCGTTAGGCTTGAAATCAACACTCTTATATAACTTGTGATTCTTGAAATAGTAAATACGCTCTATACGATTATTCTCTTTAGAAAAAGAATAATACGTAGTATTAGAGGTATTAGAATACGTGGTAGTCGGATTATTGGTCTTCTTATCGCACTGTATGATTTTGATACGACCAAGTGTTCCAACACACGAATAATCACGTTGATTGAGTGGAATACCACCTGTACGCCCATAAGACGGATTAAATGCTCCTCTACTTCCCATAGCCTCTCATTCTATTAAAACGTTCATGACTAAAATGTTGGACATCCAGCTGCTTAGGCATAAGGGATGCAATCCATTCGTTATTATCACCATATAAAACAACAGCATCAGGCGAAATGCGCTTAAGCATTTCCTTGAAGCCATCCTTGAAATACATACGTGAGCGCTCGTCTTTCATGGTACCTATGGTAGAAACTATAACCGCACCGCCTCTCTCATAACCATCAAAACAAACTTCGTATGATTCTGGGGAAGACCACTTCATGGTAGGCATGACCTTGCATCCATACTCTTGCAAGCAGAATGCGATGGTATGGCTTCTGAAAGCATTGCCAACAACTACCCCCAATGGATCTCCAATCTTCATAGAAAAATCTGGTTCGCAAATACATTTGTACTTGGCTATCCTTGGTGCATATCTTTGAGGATTGTTTGATAGTCTTTCCAACTCATAGTCATAGGAAAAACCTACAACACCAATATTAGGCGAACCAATACTATTGGTTTCATGTAGAGTTATAAAACTGTTAGGCAACGTATCAACATACTTATTTATTAATACAATGCCATACTTGCCTTGGAAAGTTGCATTTGCACAATATTCCAGTCCGAAGTTTTTACTTTTGCAAAACTGCCATCGCTGCTTTTCTTTTTCAGTCGCAGCTTTAACCCAAGTTTGATACTCAATATTTTTTTTCATCAATTTTTATGGCCTCTACAGTTGCTAACAAGTTGATTTTCAACAAACGCATCCTTCGATTTTGAATTGTAGTACACAGGGGTTTCGTGAAAAAGTAGTATTTTTGCACACGCAATGCACTTTATGTCCCAGCCCCGATACAACCCGAGGAC
>ERZ780002.753-NODE-753-length-10682-cov-2.97233_pt1 | contig 10682 bp, 9 predicted proteins | sample MGYA00511947_ERZ780002 | MGnify/ENA primary metagenome ERZ780002 (study PRJEB29588, sample SAMEA2148558) | human gut metagenome | biome: human gut; feature: human-associated habitat; material: faeces | place: Denmark | collected 2008/2010 ... | reverse complement strand
TATGAAGATAATAGTGATATAGAATTAGAACAGGCAAAGGCATTTGTTGAAAAGAAACATATAGATATAGAGAACGCTGATTATAAAGAGCTTCAGAAGGTCAAAGCTGCATTATATCGCAAAGGATTCAGTATGGATATTATTAATAAAACATTGGATTCTAAGGGGCTTTTCCTTGACATAATCGACAATTGAGTATAATATTAGATTGTTGTATTTTTTGTACAATGAAAACTAAATAAGGAGGTGCTCCTGCGTTGATTCCAATAGTAATCGCAATTATTGCTACTTTAGTGATAGTCGCTCCTATTACTTGGTTTATCTCGTCTAATGCAATCAACAAGCGTAACGATGCAACAATCGGTAATGCCAATGAGAAAGCAAGAGAGATAATAGATGAAGCTCTTAAGACAGCTGAAACCAAGAAAAAGGAAGCTCTTTTGGAAGTCAAGGAAGAGTCTTTAAAGACTAAGAACGAACTTGAGAAGGAAACTAAGGAAAGACGAGCTGAGATAAGCAAGTATGAAAAGAGAGTTCTTTCAAAAGAAGAGACACTTGACAGAAAGATTGAGGCTGTAGAGAAACGCGACTCTAACATTACCAGGAAAGAAGAAGAACTTGGTAAACAGAAGCAAAAGGTTGAAGAACTTGAGAAGAAGAGACAGCAGGAACTTGAACGAATCTCAGGATTGACCTCCGAACAGGCAAAAGAATATCTATTAAAGACTGTTGAAGACGAAGTTAAACATGATACTGCTGTAATGATTAAGACATTAGAAAGCAGAGCGAAAGAGGAAGCAGACAAGAAGGCTAAGGAAATTGTTGTTAATGCAATTCAGAGATGCGCCGCAGACCATGTGGCTGAGACAACAATATCAGTAGTTCAGCTTCCTAATGACGAAATGAAAGGCCGTATTATTGGTAGAGAGGGTAGAAATATCAGAACTCTTGAAACACTTACAGGTGTTGAACTTATCATTGATGATACACCTGAGGCTGTAGTTTTGTCGGGCTTTGATCCGGTAAGAAGAGAGGTTGCAAGAATCGCTCTTGAGAAGCTCATACTTGATGGAAGAATTCATCCGGCAAGAATTGAGGAGATGGTTGAGAAAGCTCAGAAAGAAGTCGAGACATTAATTAAAGAAGAAGGTGAAGCTGCAACCCTTGAGGTTGGTGTACATGGTATCCATCCAGAGCTTGTAAGACTCTTAGGTAAGTTAAGATTCAGAACAAGTTATGGACAGAATGTTTTAAAGCATTCTATTGAAGTAGCACAGCTTACAGGTCTCTTAGCTGGAGAGTTAGGACTTGATGTTAAGATGGCTAAGCGTGCTGGTTTATTACATGATATTGGTAAAGCTGTTGACCACGAGATGGAAGGCTCACATATTCAGTTAGGTGTTGATCTTTGTAGAAGATATAAAGAATCAGCTCTTGTTATTAATGCAGTAGAAGCACATCATGGAGACGTTGAGCCAGAAAGCTTAATTGCTTGTCTTGTACAGGCTGCTGATACAATTTCAGCTGCAAGACCTGGTGCAAGAAGAGAAACGTTAGAAACTTATACAAACAGACTGAAACAATTAGAAGATATTACCAACTCATTCAAGGGAGTTGAGAAATCCTTTGCCATTCAAGCAGGTAGAGAGGTTCGTGTTATGGTAGTTCCTGAAGTCGTTAGTGATTCAGATATGGTAATCATGGCTCGTGACATTTCTAAGCAGATTGAGGATCAGATGGAATATCCTGGTCAGATCAAGGTTAGTATTGTCAGAGAATCAAGAGCTGTAGATTACGCAAAGTAAACTAACATAAACCAAGGCTGTTACATAATGTTAATTCGTTATGTGACAGCCTTTTTTGATTTTAACACACTTAATATAATTAAGCATTTTAAAGAGATGTTTTAAAATATTAAGTTATTTTTAAAAATATTTGCAATTATGAATTATACATTGTAGAATAGAGCATATTGATTATATGCTGATTAGGAGGAAGATTATGCAGTACAATGATATGAGTAAAGAAGAGCTTTTAGCTTTAAAGGAAAGCTTGAACAAAGAGTATGCAGAAGCTAAGGCAAAGGGGCTTGCGTTAGATATGTCAAGAGGTAAGCCATCAGCTAAGCAGCTTGATGTTTCATTAGGACTTCTTGATACAATCAATAGTTCATCAGACCTTAAGGCTTTAGATGGAACAGATTGCAGAAATTATGGTGTTTTAGATGGTATTCCAGAAGCAAAGAAGCTTATGGCAGATATGATGGGAACAACACCAGATCATGTTATTGTGTATGGAAACGCAAGTCTTAATATTATGTATGACCAGATTTCAAGAGCATACACACATGGTATTCTTGGTAATACTCCATGGTGCAAGCTTGATAAGGTTAAGTTCTTATGTCCAGTTCCTGGATATGACAGACATTTTGCAATCACAGAAAGATTTGGAATTGAGATGATTAACATTCCAATGTCAGAGTCTGGTCCAGATATGGGTATGGTAGAAGAGTATGTAAGCAAGGATGCTTCTGTAAAGGGTATCTGGTGCGTTCCAAAGTATTCTAATCCTCAGGGATATACATATTCTGAAGAAACAGTTAAGAGAATGGCTGCACTTAAGCCAGCTGCTGAGGATTTCAGAATTTTCTGGGATAACGCTTATGTTATCCATGATTTATATGATGACAATAAGGATGAGATAGCTGATATCATCAGTGAATGTGAGAAAGCTGGTAACCCTGATATGGTATTTGAGTTTGCTTCAACTTCTAAGGTGAGCTTCCCAGGTTCAGGTATTGCAGCACTTGCTACATCTGCTAATAATATTGCAGATATCAAGAAGCAGCTTACAATCCAGACAATCGGACATGATAAGCTTAATCAGTTAAGACATGTGAGATTCTTTAAGGATATCAATGGACTTAAGGAACATATGAGAAAGCATGCTGAGTTTATAAGACCTAAGTTTGAGGCTGTTGAAAGTGTTCTTGAAGAAGAGCTTAGCGGACTTGGAATTGGTTCATGGACAGAGCCTAAGGGTGGATATTTTATATCATTTGATGCTATGGATGGATGTGCCAAGGCAATAGTTGCAAAATGTAAAGAAGCAGGTGTTAAGCTTACAGGTGCAGGCGCAACATTCCCTTATGGAAAGGACCCTAAGGATTCTAATATAAGAATTGCCCCATCATTCCCAACTCCAGAAGAGATGAAGCAGGCTGCTGATCTTTTTGTACTCTGCGTAAAGCTTGTAAGTGTAGAAAAGTTACTTGAAAACAAATAATTTAATGAATATAATTAATATAAGCTTGCTTTTTATAAGCAAGCTTATTTAATAACTGAGTATATAATAAGCAGATGTTATATATCATGATATAGTTGGGAGGATATACATATGGCTAAGATTGGTTTTATTGGAATGGGTAACATGGGATATGCAATGCTTAAAGGTGCTTTGGCAGCATTTTCACCATCAGATATTATATTTTCATCACCAGACAGAGAAAAATGCGAAAGAATATCATCTGAGACAGGCGTACGATTTGCAGAAAGTAATGCAGAGTGTGGCAATAATGCCAAGTATATTGTGCTTGCAGTAAAACCACAGATGTATCCAACAGTACTTAAGAATATTGTCAATGTGGTAACAGAAGAAAGTGTTATTATATCAATTGCACCGGGAATTACTATTGCGTCTATAAAGAATGCTCTTGGAAGCAACATAAGAGTTGTAAGAGCAATGCCTAATACACCTGCACTTATTGGAGAGGGAATGACAGGAGTATCATATAATATGACAGATTTTTCATTTGACGAAAGAGATGTTATTGATAAATTCTTTAATTCATTTGGAAAGGTTGTTTATGTTGATGAAAAGCTTATGGATGGAATAGTGTGTGCAAGTGGCAGCTCGCCTGCCTATGTATATATGTTCATTGAGGCAATGGCGGATAGCGTTGTAAAGTATGGAATAAAGAGAGATGACGCATATAAGCTGGTTGCCCAGACTGTCCTTGGTTCGGCAAAGATGGTACTTGAGTCAGGAGAACACCCGGCAGTACTTAAAGATAAAGTGTGTTCGCCTGGTGGAACAACAATTCAGGCTGTTTCTGCACTTGAAGAGAATGGTTTCAGAAATGCACTTATCAAAGCAACTGACGCCTGCTATGACAAATGTACAAGCATTAAGTAACACTTTTATATAGAAAGGCTGAATATGAAAGAACATATTAAAAGAGTGGATAGAATTCTTAAATATAAGGGTTCAATACTTGATATATATACAGATGTTATAGAGACTCCCGACGGACATAGGGCAGAATGGGATTATATTGACCACAGAGGAGCGGCAGCTGTTGTTCCGGTGTTAGATGATGGACGTCTTCTCATGGTAAGACAGTACAGAGACGCACTTGACAGAGAGACGATTGAGATTCCTGCAGGTGGTCTTAATGGCTGGGATGAGCCGACAATTAATGCGGCAGCAAGAGAACTTGAAGAAGAGACCGGATACAGGTCAGATAATCTTACTAAGCTTGTATCAGTTGTTACTGCGGTTGCGTTCTGCAATGAAGTGGTAGATGTATATCTTGCAACAGATCTTGTAAAAACAAGTCAGCATCTTGATGAAGATGAATTCATAGATGTAGAAAAATACACACTGGATGAACTTAAAGATATGATATTTGCAGGAACGATACAGGATTCCAAGACAATTTCAGCAGTTCTTGCTTATGATGCCTTACTTAACCGTAAAAAGAATAATTAAGACAAAGTCTTCATATATTGATTCAAAGTATATTTTGATGGATATATATGAAGGCTTTTTTATTGTGGGTAATTAAGAATGTAAGATTTGCTGCATTAATTATTGTGGGAATTATACTTGGTACATGCTTTATAAAAATGTGGCGCTATGGTGAATATCTGATTGTATACATTAATTCTGATGTTGCATATGCAAATGTATGGCAGGAGGTGCTATCTTACAGATTAAGGAAGTTCATAACATTGGCAGTATTCATGATTACCCCATTCAGAAAATTGTATGTATACTGGCTGTGTCTATACAATGGATTCTGTCTTGGAATATGTATGACAAAGGCTGTTATGTATCACGGTGCAGGGGGAGTAGTTATGGTTTTGATCTGGTTGTTTCCACATTATCTGTTATATATAATGACCGTTCTCTTTATGTGTCATTATTTTCTAAACAGAATTGACACTTTAAGAAGAACGGTCATTATTGTGAGTATGTCATTGTTACTTACATTAATCGGAACATTTACAGAAAGCTATATTAATCCCGACATAATGAAAATGTTTTTAAGCAAGGTCTGCAATATCGTATAAAAGCTTTTCAGATTCAGCCCATCCGAGGCATGCGTCTGTGATTGATTTTCCATAAACACCGTCGCCAACCTTCTGGTTACCCGGCTCAATATAACTTTCAATCATAACACCCTTAACAAGCTTCTTAACATCAGCAGAGTGATGGCAGCTGTGAAGAACTTCCTTGACGATACGGATTTGCTCAAGATACTGCTTACCTGAATTGCTGTGGTTAGCATCTACAATAACAGCAGGATTCTCAAGATCTCTTGCAGCATACATGTTATAAAGTCTTATTAAATCCTCATAGTGATAGTTAGGAATAGTCTGACCGTGTTTGTTTACAGCACCTCTTAATATTGTGTGTGTAAGAGGATTTCCAGGTGTGTTAACTTCCCAATTTCTGTATATAAATGTCTGCTTAGACTGGGCAGCAACTACAGAATTTAACATAACTGAAAAATCTCCACTTGTAGGATTCTTCATTCCGGCTGGAACATCAATTCCTGAACATACAAGTCTGTGCTGCTGGTTTTCAACTGATCTTGCACCAACGGCAACATATGAAAGAACATCTGAAAGATACCAGTAGTTTTCAGGATAAAGCATTTCATCAGCAGGACTAAGATGTGTCTCTTTCATTACATCAATATGCATTTTTCTGATTGCAACAAGACCGGCAAGAAGATCAGGCTTTTTTTCAGGGTCTGGCTGGTGAAGCATTCCTTTGTAACCTACGCCTGTCGTTCTTGGTTTGTTAGTGTAAACTCTTGGAATAATAATAACTTTGTCTTTAATCTTCTCCTGAACCTTAACAAGTCTTGATGTGTAATCAAGGACAGCAGTTTCATTATCTGCTGAGCAAGGTCCGATAATAACAAGAAGTTTGTCTGATTTGCCAGTGATAACATCAGCAATTTCAGCATCTCTTTCAGCTTTTAATGTTTTTATTTCTTCTGGTACAGGGTACTGTTCTTTGATTTCAGTAGGTGTAGGAAGCTTTGTGACGAACTCGAAACTCATATAATTTTCTCCTTAAAAATGTATATTCAATTAATTACATTTGCATAAAAAACACAATGTATATGTGATTATAACATTTGTTTTCAAAAATGCAAAATAATAATACAGAAAGTATTCTTTGTGGTACAATATATTAAAGATTGTCGGGAGGCGTGGCTATGAATATTAACAGAATTATATGGATAGTTTTAGATAGTGTTGGAATTGGTGAGGCCAGGGATGCAGCTAAGTTTGGAGATGAAGGTGCAGATACATTGGGACATACTGCAGAGGCTAATGGAGGTCTTGATATTCCTAATATGGTAAAGCTTGGAATAGGCAATATAGACGGTGCACATAACCTTGAAAGTTGTGATAATCCCATCGGGTGTTTTGGAAAACTGGCAGAAGTGTCTGCAGGAAAAGACACGACAATTGGACACTGGGAGATGGCAGGAATATATTCTCCTGATCCGTTTCCTGTGTATCCTGATGGATTTCCAGACTGTATTATTGATGAATTCATTAAAAAGACAGGAATTCCAGGAATACTTTGCAATAAGCCGGCTTCAGGAACACAGATAATTGCTGAACTTGGTGATGAACATGTTGCGACAGGAAAACCAATTGTATATACATCAGGAGATTCAGTTTTCCAGATTGCATGTCATGAAGATGTTGTGCCGGTAGAAAGCCTTTATGAAATGTGTGAGACGGCAAGACATATCCTTACAGGAAAGAATGCTGTAGCAAGAGTTATTGCACGACCTTTTGTCGGGGAGAATGGCAATTATAAGAGAACACCTAACAGAAGGGATTTCTCACTAAAGCCAAGTGAGGATAATATATTGTGCAGAGTCTGTGATAAAGGGCTTGATGTAATCGGAGTCGGTAAGATTCATGATATTTTTGCTGGAGTTGGACTTACAGAGTCTAAGCACACTAATGATAATCAGGATGGAATGGATGTAACACTTGATTATATGAAGCAGGATAATAAAGGAATTATATATACTAATCTGGTTGAGTTCGATTCAACATGGGGACACAGAAGAGATTATAAAGGTTATGCAAGAGGTCTTGAAGAATTTGATGATAGACTCGCACAGGTGTTAGACACTATGAAAGACACAGATATGCTTGTTATTACGGCTGACCACGGTTGTGACCCAACCTATAAGGGAACTGACCATACAAGGGAGTATGTTCCGTTGCTTGTATATGGCAAATGTTTAAAACATGGCGTTAATCTTGGAACAGGTGACACTTATGCTGATATAGCACAGACACTGGCTGAGATTTTTGGCACAGAACCGGTTAAGATAGGAAAGAGTTTTCTTAATAAGATTATGTAGGAGGTCTGCATTATGAGAATGGTTGATATTATAGAGAAGAAAAGAGATGGTGGAAAGCTTACTAAAGAAGAGATAGAGTTCTTTGTTAATGGCTATGTCAGGGGGGATATACCTGATTATCAGGCTTCTGCCCTTCTTATGGCAATATATTTCAGACATATGGATTATGATGAGACTCTTAACCTGACGCTTGCAATGGAAAACAGCGGAGATAAGCTGGATTTGTCGGGGATTAATGGAATTAAAGTAGACAAGCACAGTACAGGTGGCGTTGGAGATAAGACTTCACTTGTTCTTGCACCTATGGTTGCAGCACTTGGCGGCAAAGTTGCAAAGATGAGTGGAAGAGGACTTGGACATACAGGAGGCACGATTGATAAACTGGAAAGTATTCCGGGATTTAATACTTCTCTGTCTGAGGAAGCATTTGTTAAGCAGGTTAATGATATAGGAATTGCAATAACAGGGCAGACAGGTAATCTTGCACCTGCAGATAAGAAGATATATGCGCTAAGGGATGTTACGGCAACGGTCGAGAATATTTCGCTTATTGCAAGCAGTATTATGAGTAAGAAACTGGCTTCTGGTGCTGATGCGATTGTTCTTGATGTCAAGACCGGAAGTGGCGCATTTATGAAAAATGAGGCTGATGCCGTAAGTCTTGCTAAGGAGATGGTTCGTATTGGAAAAGGCGCAGGCAGAAATGTAACAGCACTTATTACTGATATGGACCAGCCGTTAGGATATGCAGTTGGAAATGCACTTGAAGTTATCGAGGCTATCAATACTTTAAAAGGTGAAGGACCAGAGGATTTAACTAAGCTTGTCCTTAATCTTGGAACATATATGGTGCTTGCTGCAAGAGATGACCTTGATAAAGAAACCGTAAGAAAAGAATTGGAGAGAGTAATAAGTGACGGAAGTGCTTTGGACAAGATGGCAGAGTTCGTTAAAGCCCAGGGGGGAGACCCTGACGCAGTATATAACACAGATAAGTTAAAGATATCTGATACAATAACAGAGGTGTGTGCAGATAGCGATGGATACATCCAGTCAATCCAGTCGGAGCTTATAGGAAAATCTTCAATGATTCTTGGGGGCGGAAGGGCAGCCAAGGACGATGTGATTGATTTATCAGTTGGAGTTGTTCTTTCTAAGAAAATAGGCGACAAAGTCAACAAAGGTGATGTGATAGCAAGAATTTACTGTGATAATGCAGACAAGACTAAAGAAGCAGAAACAATGATTAAGGATGCGTATACATTTTCACAGGAATATGTCGAAAAAAATGTACTTATAAAGGGAATAGTTGGTTAATAGTTGTAAATAATTGGATTTTGTGGTATTATAAACACCAAACGGGGCTTTGCCCTAGGTTTGTGAATTGAAAAGGAGAGTTACGATGGAAGTAAGACAGGGTGCTAACGCAAGAGATGTAAAGGGTTATGATACAGAAAGACTGAGAAATGATTTTCTTATCCAGAATCTTTTCCCAGCTGATGATTTCAAGCTTGTTTACAGCCAGATTGATCGTATTATCGTAGGCGGATGTATGCCGGTTAATAAGGAACTTACACTTGAGGCAGGTTCTGAACTTAAGGCAGCGTATTTCCTGGAGAGACGTGAGATGGGTATTTTTAATGTAGGTGGCAACGGTTCAGTTATCGTTGATGGTACTGAATATAAGTTTAAATATAGAGATGGTCTTTATATTGGTATGGGTTCTAAGGAGATTAAGTTCAAGAGCGAGGATTCTTCTAAGCCAGCTAAGTTCTACTTTAACTCAACACCAGCACATAAGACATATCCTACAGTATTTATTGATCCAGAAAAGGATATCAAGGATGAGTTCAAGCTTCAGCTTGGTTCTGTTGAAGGATGTAATAAGCGTCTTAACAGAAAGTATATTTTACCAGGTCAGGTTGAGACATGCCAGTTAGAGATGGGTATCACAACTCTTGAGCCAGGAAGCGTATGGAATACAATGCCATGTCATACACATGACAGACGAATGGAAGTTTATTTCTACTTCGAGATTCCAGAAGAAGATATCGTTGTTCACTACATGGGTGAGCCAACAGAAACTCGTCATATCATCATGAGAAGTGAAGAAGCAGTTATTTCACCAAGCTGGTCAATTCATTCAGCATCAGCTACACATGCATATGCATTTATCTGGGGAATGGCTGGAGAAAACCAGGATTTCGATGATATGGACTGGGTAGACATGAAGGATTTAAAGTAATCCGTCAGTACATATTTTACTAAGGAATGTAACCTGTAGAGGGTTTCATTTATAAATTATTATTAGGAAAAGGAGAATTAAAATGTCAGTTAATTTTTCACTTGAAGGTAAGATTGCATTTGTAACTGGTGCATCATATGGTATCGGCTTCGCTATCGCTAGTGGTATGGCTAAGGCTGGTGCAAAAATCGTTTTCAACGATATTAAGCAGGAATTAGTAGATAAGGGATTAGCAGCTTATAAGGAAGCTGGTATCGACGCTCACGGATATGTTTGCGACGTTACTAACGAAGAAGCTGTTAACGCTACTGTAGAGAAGATCACAAAGGAAGTTGGACCAATCGATATCCTCGTAAACAACGCTGGTATCATTAAGAGAATTCCTATGTGCGAGATGACAGCTGCTGAGTTCAGACAGGTTATCGACGTAGATCTTAACGCACCATTCATCGTATCAAAGGCAGTAATTCCTTCAATGATCGAAAGAGGACATGGTAAGATCATCAACATCTGCTCAATGATGTCAGAATTAGGCCGTGAGACAGTATCAGCTTACGCTGCTGCTAAGGGTGGTCTTAAGATGCTTACAAGAAATATTTGTTCTGAGTATGGTAAGTACAATATCCAGTGTAATGGTATTGGACCTGGTTACATCGAGACACCTCAGACAGCTCCATTAAGAGAGAGACAGCCAGATGGATCAAGACATCCATTCGACTCATTCATCGTTGCAAAGACACCAGCAGA
>ERZ780002.750-NODE-750-length-10720-cov-3.36099_pt1 | contig 10720 bp, 6 predicted proteins | sample MGYA00511947_ERZ780002 | MGnify/ENA primary metagenome ERZ780002 (study PRJEB29588, sample SAMEA2148558) | human gut metagenome | biome: human gut; feature: human-associated habitat; material: faeces | place: Denmark | collected 2008/2010 ... | reverse complement strand
CGCGGATCCGCACGATCAATGGTGCGACGCGTGTCAGGAGCACGTATGGTTTTGTTCGCTCGAAGAGTTCGGAGATAACCTCGATGCCTGGTGGTTAGCAGTGGACTTCCCGAAAATGGAACGGATTACGGGATTGTCTGCGGCGAATTATCCGGCGGATGACGGGGGACAAGCGTTCCTCGATGCCTGCAACACTTGGTGGAAACCCCTTGATTACGAACGAAAACGGGCTATCTGGATGGAGAACGACGAGAGTCGGACAGAACAGCACAGCGAAGACGAGAGCGAAGATTATTGATTGTAGAACCGTACCCCGAGATCGGCATAGTGGGGCAAGGGTACCACGGTCCTTTTCCGCTCCCCGAAGAAGTGCAGCAGTTGTTTCCAAGTTTTGCCGAAGGGATAGTAATCTTACGGTCAAGATCAATTCTTCTCATCGACATTTCCTTCGCTACTACACACTTACTACTATAATGATCGGTCAGGAAGTAACGTACCTCCGAATTTGTACTGTCATTACATATCTAAGAACTCTCAATTATGTGAATATCATTAAGGGGAAGTTTAATAAGTCCTTGAAAATGAAAATACTTCTGTCAGAATCCATTCTGACAGGGGAAAAGAGAAAACATTAAAATTGGAATTATTATACAGCCCCCTTTAATTTTTGAAATACAAACTTGTATTCAGTTTTATTTTTTGAGTCTTTCTAATCGAAATTTCTCTTTTGATGTAGAATTTCTTCTTCGAATATAGAATTTGAATCATTGCTTTTGATGACTTGCTCGTACGCAGGGTTGTCGGCGACACTGCGGTTCATTTCGTTATTATAGTGGTTATCATTTAAGGTTTCTCCAATATTTAGCCACCTATCTCGAACCTTTGATTAAAGAATGAACCATAACCCGAATTACTACTGATATTGAGTGTAATACAACAAACGCCACCGCATAAATCCCTGCGGCGGCGTTTGTGTCAATGAACACCGGAAATTGTTTAATCCTTATAGGAATATAGTATTATCTTTCTAAATACTTCTTTCTCTGGTGGTATAGGCAAATCCACTTTGTATAAATCTTGTAGCAAAATATTGTGTTGCCTGTATTTTATTTCTTTTGCTGTTATATTTATCAATTTACGGCCTTTCATTATATAACGGTACTCAGAAAATTTATCCGGATCGAGACAGAGGTTGATACTCTCTTTCTTAGATCTAAATACAGGAACATCAATGGGCTTAAATCTCAAAGAACACCACTCATTATACAGAGACCGAACCGTATCGGATGAGTTATTTTCACCCAACAGATCAAGTTCTTTCTCAATCTGTTCATCATCTAGGTTTGTATTCTCCCTAATATAATCCGTTAAGTACAAGAAAGTACTGCTATATACAAAGGGAGTCAAGACTAATGTATCTCCGTTTATCCTGCAAGCCCCGTATTCAGCGGATGAACTTCCCAAATGATTACTTTCCATGAGCACAAAGGATCTATTGAGCGTATCAAAAAAAAGGTATACAAATCCTTTGATTACGGAAGGTCCAAATTCTCGGTAATACAGAAACGCACTATGATTGTTCGTGCGCTCTTCTTTGGGGGAGCGTTTTTTTGCCATGCCATAGAGCGGAAGCAGGAATAACCCTATAACCGCATAAATCATACATCGCCTCATAAGCCAAACAATTTTATTAAAGGATTGACATTTTTGTGCCAGATATCTTTTTTACCAATTCGCTGTTGGTCGATTTTACCGGCTTGGCCCCGATGTAATATATTTCTATAATCTTCTTTATCGACTTTGCCACTCGATCCATCAATCGCACTTCCTCTTTTATGAGCTTCTACTTCATCTTCAAAATCATAATATTGTCCACCACCTAAACCGTGAGAAGCAAAAGAATATGTTTGATCTTCAAATTGAAATCCATGTTTTAATTCGTGCAACATGGTTTTGGCATCATAATCTCCGGCCAGATTAATTGTTACAGCTTTATTTTCATGATTATAAGTTGTCCAGCCATAGTATTCCATCTCTTCATCGCCTCCTTCGGGGGTTCCGGCATTGAGCTTAACATCATACAGCTGATCAGAAAATTCCATAGCTGTAATTTCTAAGATAGCAGCTTCAAGTTCTGCATTATTTTCCCGTAACCTCTCGGCGCGCCTACTATCACCTTTACCCCGTTTTTCGAAATCTGCGATCGCAGCTTCATTATTCGCAATTGTCGTATATATATCAAACATTAATTGTTGAATCAATGCTCGAAGAGCTATAGTAAAATCACATCCATTAGAATCTATTCTACTCACAGGGTTTCCTGCACAATAAACATGTTGGCCGATATGATAATAATCCTCTGCCGACGGATCCTGCTGTAAAAAGATACCGGTATCTGCATCGTAAAACCGCGCACCGAAATCGGCATAATCGATCTCTTGGAATCGCAGATGTTGCTTTTCCTTACCGGAGAAGGTGTAGCGATTATCCGATGTCGGCATATCGGACTGTGCCCACGCCTTGCCAAAGGGATAGTAGTCCTTGCGGTCGAGGTCTTCGCGGCCAGTCGGCGTCACCTTCGCCACGACACGTGTACTGCCCAGATGATCCGTCAGGAAATAGTGCACCTCCGAGTTCGTGCCGTTGTTCGTACCGACGATCCGACCGCCGCCGAACGAGGCGCTTTCGAATGTCCCGTCATTATATACCAAAGAACCTGCGTAACGTGTGGGTTCGTTGTCGTCGTATCCGCACACCTCGATCTTCGTACCGTCGGAAAGATAGGTGTAGTACAATCCCATATCCCCTTCGGTATAAATCACCGTAGGCAAGTTAAGTAAATTATAGTAAATATAAAAGCCCGTCAAGGCATCCCTATGAATATTACCGTTGGCGTCGTATTCGTAGTCCGAGTTGCTTGTTTCGTCCTTAATTCGCTGATTACCAGAATATGAAAACAAATAATTCTTCATATCATCCGACGACAGACTCGATCTGTTCAGCGTAATAATATTGCTGTTTTTGTCATAGGTGATGCCATTTTCCACAAATTCGTTCGATGCACCGTACGAATCATCGAGATAGAGCTCCGTGTCGACAAGGCGTGCCAAGTCGTCGTAAGTAAAGGCATAGAGGCGATTTTCACTGTCGTTATCGTTGTTGATAAGCCGATGTTTCCACCACCATGAAGAGATGTTTCCAGTGTAGGAGGCGCGATCGCTCAGATGTGATTCGGGATCGTGATAACGCAGCCGCATCTCAAACAATTCGCTGGACTTCTCAGTGAGCCACCCCTGCATATTGTAATCCATTGTCTCATGAATGGCATGTGCTCCCGTACCATAAGTCTTGCCGATAAGCGACCGCGGCCTGCTCTCCGTCATTGAACTGCGCGGTCTCTTTGGTCATGCGGTTGCGCGAATCGTATTTGAAGGCGCGGTCGAGCACGTCGGTCGTTCCGCCGTGGGTATAGCTTTCGCGTTGCGCCAGCAGATTTCCGATCAGATCGTATCGGCTGGTCGTGCGGAGAATATTGCCCTCGAAGTCGCATTCCACACGCTGAATCTCGCGTCCTTTATAGTCGTAATAGAAGGCGCGGTGATACTCTCCGCCGATCGAGGAATCCGTAATCGCAGTCAACTTTTCATAGGTCGGAAGTCCCGTCGTCGAAGTATCAAGCAGTGTTTCGGACTCGATACCCGTCAGATCGCAGGTCATGTCGGGAATCTCTTCAAAAGCCAAAGCCGCGGGCATCGTCGTCGGATACCGGTCATAGACATGCTGTGTCAAGATCTGCGATGCGGACGAAGAATAAAGTTGCGGATAAGAATTCGTATCGAATGACATTTGCAATGTTTCGCGTGTCTGCGGCGTCTGTGCGGAATCGGTGACGAGTTTCTGTGTTGTCACACGCCCCATGCCATCGTAATGGAAGGTGAGCCATTGATTCTTCTCACGCATCAATCCGTCCTGTATCATCATCGGCCGATCGCCCCGGTTGTAGACGACATACATCGGCTCGCGTCCCGGGAAACGTTTTTCATAGACCCGTCCCCACTCGTCGTAGAAATAGACGTAACAGTTTTGCTTTGCGAAGTCGCTGTCAGGCGAGAAACTCGATCCGGCGGAGAGCAGATCGCTGCCTTTGGGTGTCATGACCCACGCAAGGCGTCCGCAGTCGTCATAGGCATAGTAGGTGATTATATTCTCGGTGGCACTTCCGTTGCGCAGCTGTCGGTTTTCATAGACCGTGCGACCCTCCTTATCCGCATAGGTTATGACGACGGCTCCGTCTTCGTTCGTAGAACGTGTGCCGGAGAGTTCATTGGCGGCATAGTAACCGTCTGCCGTCAGCGAACGATCATCGGGATCGACACGCAGGCGAAGAACCGTTGATACGGCATTACCCATATAAGAAGTCTGCATGGAACGGGTATCAGATTGGTATTCCGCACCGGGTTTATGTGTGCGTAATACCCGATTCAATGCCGAAGGTTCGTATTCGGTACGAACACAAGCGTGAGGATCGGTCGCCAAGCCGTATCTGGTTTTATAAAACTCCTCTTGATTGGCCAATGCTGCATCGTCACTTTGCCCATTGTTGGCATCCAGCGTATAAGGGAGGTATTGTAACTCCTCGCGGTACAATCCGTCGTAGACGAATGGTTGTATAATATCTCCCTGTCCGTCGCCGTTAGCGCAAATTTGTACGTTTTGCAATGCATATCCCAATCCGTCGTAATAGCTTACATCATAAGAGATTTGTTCCTCTTCGGTGTCCCCGTGGTTGTCGCAGTTGAAGGTTCGTGTCAGAATCCAGTTACGATCGTCATTGAGCGAGAGCATATCGGAGTTGTAGCGGATGCCTTCCAATTCGGCAGAGTCGCTCAGACCGCCCTCGGAGTAGGTAGCAACAATGCGATAGTAACCCGATGTAGCAGGAGTCGAGAGACGTAACAGATCGCCGTTTCCTGTAAGACTTTGCAGGTAGCTGTTTTCCCTATAAAGCGTATACGTTACGAATGGTTGTGTATATTCGACTGTCGCAATAATTTGAGAAGTCGCTTTGTTATATTTGTATGATACGGGAACCGTCCGAACCGATCCTCCGAAATCTTGCGAAACAGTCGCGTTCCATCCCGAAGCGTTCATTATCCCCAACGTACTTTGGATAAATTCGTCTGTCAGATTCGGAGGACAAGCGATTTCGAAGTAGGCTTGTCGAAGTTGCGTATCGTACCCGTAAGACAATCGCATACGGGGATTCCAAGATGCGATCTTGCCCGTATTGTGATCCTGCACCACTCGATCGAGAAACGACAGATCGGCAAGACTGTTGATTGCCACTTTCATACCGTTCCATTTGGAATAGGAGTCGAAATAGACCCGCATGACATCGCCCTCCGCAGGAAATGCCAACGCTCGGGTATCGAAGGAGTAATGATTTCTATAAGCTTCGGGGTAACTGACATTGAATTGACTGTTGGAGAAACTGAACCCGAAATCACCCTCCGGAAATGCTGACGTGTAAAGATAATCTCCGCCCGTGTTGCTGAAGAACGTATCGAATATGTCTATATCGTTCTCTGAATAATATTGGTATACGTCGTATGACGTTCCGGCTGATAGACCATGCAGTTGGATTGAAATTTCTTCACCCGGCAAGACTTCGAATTTTCTATTCGCAGGCAGATCGGCATACAGTCCTTCGAAGTGTTCTTGATCCTGCTTTAATTGCGTAATGATAAAATAAGCACTGTAACTGTAACCCATGTGGATGGAACGAGACATGTTATCTTTGTTTTCATCCAAATCGAACCACACTTCGAAAGTTCCGTCTGCCGGATTTTCGACAGAATTCACACGGATCCACGTAATACCGGCGGCCCGGAGCTGCGCATCGAGCGCGTCCCAAATATCACCTGGGCTGCCGAACTCTTCGCCGTTGTCGACTTGAAACATATAGCTGCGTGTATCCCACGGTAGGGAGATTGCCCCTGCATAAGGTGTACCCAGATCGGGATGCCAAATAAATTGTGCAAATACAGATTGCAGGCCGGTGAACAACAGCACCAGCAACAGATATATCTTTTTCATACTATACGTCTGTTTATTGATTGTCGGTTACAATATGATAATCATAGGATTTCAATACCTTGCCTTTGTCATCGCGGATAACTTTCAATTTTCCGCTATCGTTGTATTCATAGTAGACCGAATGTCCCGAAGGATCGGTGATGCGTGTAATGCCGACCAGCGGATCGTAAGCGTAGGTTGTAACCGCTATCCCTTCGATTCCGCGTAGCATGTTTTCCTCCGTTTCAGGTAAAGTGTCGGGATACGCGTTGTTTGTAATTCCGTATTGATCGGATAGGACGTCGTACGTCATGTTTTCGATCTTGGCGACGAGATATTGTCCTTCATAGCCCCAGATATAACAGGTACTCTTACCATTGCGATCCGTCATCTCCCACGGACGGCCCATCGAATCGTAGAAATCGTATTTACAATCCATACGATATTCGATATTCGGAGGAGTTACTCCCAATGCTCCTTTCCAAACTTTCGAAGGAGTGTAATGATCCTCTGCATTACTTTGCTGTTCGTAATCAATTTTCATCGCAGAAATCACATTTCCCTTATTGGTTTTAATGATCTCCGTAGGATAAGCCGGTACACGATCTAAATAAGAATACATTTCACGAATTTCATCTCCCTTGCTGTCTGTTCGTATCACAGAATTTACTCTGCCCAAATCATTTACAGAGTAATTATCTTCATTGCGGTAGATTAGTTCAGCATCCTTATTATAGACTTCTTCGATTTTTTGTTGCAGAACTATGGAGTTCGGGTTGTAAATGTGATTTGCTGCCATACACATGAATACGGTATTCACACCTATTTCATCGTTATCGGATTCAGAGTAGACGTATTCTTCCCGTTTTACCGGATGATCCATATCTCCCGCATATTCGGTTTTCATACGCAACTTTCCTCCCCGTAATGTCGAAGTATGCAGCATACTCGTATTGAATTCTGCACTGGGATATAACGTAACTTCAACGGTCCATCCATCCGAAGCTCGCAAATTTTCAGTTTGTTCATAAATCTCTTTCGGGGTTCCGCCGTTGTTGTCGGCGTTGGCTGAATAGAATTCGTATTCGGTGATCGACAATGGAGAACTGTCCGTTGATTTCTTACGCACCTCTTCAATGACACGCAAATATTCGAAATAGGAATCTTTCGCAAATCCCACATTGTTAAGCGAAGAGACAATCTCTCGATTAAACGACGCCCCAGCGGCAATGATTGAATATTGCCAATAATAGCATGGAATATGAATCATTGCTCCGGAACTGCGATTCGCATTCTCTTTTTGGGTGTATTTGAAGATTCGATTCTGTGTCTGATTCCCGTCTTGCGAGAAGACATCGATCTGTTTAACACGCAACCCTCCGACTTTAATATTTTGTCCTAAGTAGAAGGCTTCGTTCTGTTCATAGCTGAAATTTGAATATCCTCCCGTAGGATAGTGAATCGTCTTCAGCATACCCATGCGAGTACATGTTTCGTTTGGATCACGCCACGTACGAAGTTTTTCAGCCAACTTCTTTAAATCTGCTGGAAAGGGAGGTTTGGAGTATGCATCCTGTCCATTGTAATATCCGTGTTGATCGACCTTAAAAGTATGATTGTATGCGAATTCCGATGTTTCATCATAATAGTCCATCGTATATTGTCCTTCTCCGGATAAAGCGACCTTTTTCAGAAAAGTAACATAACCACTTCCCTTGTCATTTAAAAAATATTCAAGAGCACAACTCTTTACCGGATTCCTGTCGCGATCATTAAAAACATTTATCGATGTCAGGTTTCCCGAAGAATAAGCGAATTCTATACGAGCTTTATTTTCGACGACAATGCTGTCGAGAAGGTATTCATTAACAAAATTACTGACTGTATATACAGGTGTCGGATCATTATCCGGATTGCGGTCGGAAAGGTAATCGATCGTGACTACCGGCGTAATTGTTTCGTAAGTATTGTATTTGACCTTGTTATAAAAGAACCTGACATTGTTGCCGTTCGGTGCCTCGATACGGGTTAATTTCCATGTGTAATTCCTGTGCGGATTATCTCCGCCACCCAGAAGATCACTTACGGTTCGGCAAGATTCTATGTGCTCGAAATAGTATTTTGTCTTATCGCCAGTTGTGATGATGAATTTACTCGTTGACAAAGGTGCATAATTTTCCATTAAGAACTCTACATGAAATTCTCCTGCAGGTTGATTCGTATTAAAGACCTTAATCTGATGATTAGGTTGGAGAATAAACGAGCCGGAGTAATTCAGAACCTTGAAATTAAAAACATCCGGTTCTGTTTCGAATCCGAGGCGACTATTGGTTTCATCTTTCCAATAAGGCATGTATTCCTGTCCCGCAGCACCAGTATAAACGATATTAAGTGAATCTGTCGGCGTTGTTTTAAAATAGCTTTGTGCGTATCCGTCTATTCTAACCGAATGACCGTAGATATATGACCCTTGGTCGGGGAATGTATATTCATCCCACCAAGGAATCTTATTCATCTCTTGATCGGCTTTTTCCCGCCAATCATACATTTCCTGTATTGCATCATCAGGAATACCTCTGACCTCACGCGTAATTGCTCCTCCGAAGTTCAGATACCAACCTTGACCGACTAAACCACTGGGAGAACCAGGTTGAAAACCTGACGATGCATAATCAATCGAAATAGGGATTTCAAAATTATTGTCTTTATAAGTATAAATTGGAATACTTATTCCCAAAGTGCCAGTGTAATAATCAATATTCGCATTGCCATATTTAATCATGCTCCATACATCAGGAGATTGCGGCTTGAAATAACCGTCACTGAGTACGGCATGCATGGCAATCGAGTTTGTACTGTTAGAATCTTGTGCATAGCTGGATTGTAAAAATAAAACTCCGAACAAAAACCACCCAATACAAGTTCGAAATAAAAGAGAAGATCTTTTCATAATAAGTTAGTGTTTGATAGTTTATGAAAATATGATCGTGGCGGTCTGAGCCGCTCGGAATGCCGAGCATATGCCGATGAAACAAAGTTAAAGCACGTATTTTGACTCCGTTTGTCCAAACGGCATAATGTATATATTACACGTTGCTTGTTAAATTTCTGATTATCAATAGAAATCAAAAATATAATCTTATCAACGGAATTTCATTCCAGAAGTAAAATCGCAATCTATTGATAATAAGTACAATAGGAGCTAAACAATAAGTAAAGCGTATAAGTGCTTAATGTATAATACAATAAATAAAAATCGATCGAAATAGCTCTTCGATCGATTTTCATAAGAATAATGAGATGTCACAATAGCGACTTATGCAAATGATTGTATAAGGCAGGAAAAAATAAAAATTCCAGCTAATAATTTGCCGGATTGTACAATAATTTCTATCTTTGAAATAGACGATAATTATTATCGGGTTTTCTCTGTCTGCTCACAACTCAAAGACCAATTTCATTAATAGCGGTAGACAGCGAGGGAATCGTGCTATGCACGGCTCTTCGCTTGCTGCTATATGGTTTGGTCACCGGAGTTGGGGCAAACAAAGAGTCCGTGCATACTTTTTCGAGACGACAAATTGTATGCACTATGATTTTCATATTGTGTGCCATAATTATGTTGCAGGCAGGTATTCTTTACCGTTTATGGCAGCAACGACGGCAAGCCGAACTCTTGGCACGAAACAATTGCGTTATATCGAGGAGTGGCTGGATTTGTTGTACTTATATAACAATGATCCTGTTTCATTTCATACACGTTGCAAGGAGCTTGCATCTGTTAAGCGGCTTTCGAATTATCATATCGTAAATGATTCGTTACGTTTGTCCGACTGTCGAAGACATCGCCGGAGCAACTTGACACCGGCAGAAAAGGAATTTCTATGTCTGATGGAAGCGGGATTCTCGAATCGGGCATTATGTGTTATTTTCCGGGTCGGAAAGGTCGGGTCGATCTACGTGAAACATCACCGGATAAAAGCAAAGATCGTAAATGTGACTAAATCTGTCGGCGGAGACTGAGGTATATGTCAGATTTTATCATTTTCGAATAAGACATATCGGGGTTATCCGGTGTCAACAACCGATAAATCTTCATGCATCATATTCTATTTTACTTTACTGATCCTTCGTCGCGTTTTTTCGGTTTGTTATAGGAATCGATCCTCAGAATTATAACGTGTATGGCACCTATGCTGGCAATCGGTTTTAAGAATTTCTTTGCCGTAACGCATCAATAATCCCATACTTTCATTATGTCTTGGACCTCTATGTCGAAGTCCTTTTTCATGGCAGCTATTCCTCGAACAGTCATCAGGTTTTCCCGAATTATGTACAGGGCAGAACAAGGTAAAAACAAGTGAAAGGCGTATGTATAGATTATTTTTCATCAACATATTAATATTCAGGTGTTTATGCATTAAAATGTAAGGTATATTCTTCGAAAAATCAATCAAAAGCCACCTTATCTTTGTTTGCAAACGAACACCGTCTATGCAAACATTGTCTTTTTATCCGTGTCGTCGTCTCCGCGGCTTTTCGCTGCCCGAGCTGTTGGTCGTGCTGGTCATCATCGGTATTCTGGTGCTGATCGCGCTGCCGAATCTGATGCCGTTGATCTCGCGGGCCAAGGTCACCCAAGCGC
>ERZ780002.742-NODE-742-length-10852-cov-3.19052_pt1 | contig 10852 bp, 6 predicted proteins | sample MGYA00511947_ERZ780002 | MGnify/ENA primary metagenome ERZ780002 (study PRJEB29588, sample SAMEA2148558) | human gut metagenome | biome: human gut; feature: human-associated habitat; material: faeces | place: Denmark | collected 2008/2010 ... | reverse complement strand
ATTATGAAAAATTTTAAAATCGGATTCATAGGTCTGGGATTAATCGGCGGTTCAGTTGCCAAATCAATAAAAAGGATCTTCCCGGGTTATAAAATCGTCGGCTACGACACCGACAAGGAAACATTAACCGTTGCCCTTAAGGATCATACTCTTAATGTGATTGCAGATAACATTGTGCCTGACATAACAGACTGCGACTACATATTCCTATGTGCTCCGGTCCACTATAATATAGAATATCTTAAACAGTTGAAGCCTTATCTTAAGGCACATACCATTCTCACAGAGGTGGGAAGCGTGAAAACCGACATTTACGACGCCGTTATAGAGCTTGGTCTTACGGACTATTTCATCGGTGGTCATCCTATGGTGGGTTCCGAGCGTTCAGGCTACGATGCGGCTTCCGACCGTCTCATTGAAAATGCATATTATTTCATCACCCCATCAGACACAGTTGAGGACTCAAGGGTGGAGGAATTCACCACATTTATAAGCGACCTGGGGGCTATTCCTATCCAGTACTCCCCTGCCATGCATGACCGGATCACTTCCTATATAAGTCATGTTCCCCATGTAATAGCGGCAGCTCTGGCGAACCTTGCCCGCAATGCCGACTCTGCAAATGGCATCTTCAAGTCCCTTGCGGCCGGCGGCTTCAAGGATATAACCCGTATTGCCTCATCAAATCCGGTGGTGTGGGAACACATACTGTTAAGCAATCCTAAGAATGTGGTAAATGGCTTGAAGGAGTACATAGATCTCATAAACCAGATCATCACAGACATCGAAAACAACGATGGTGCTGCCATCAACAGCTTCTTTGCCTCTTCAAGGGAATACAGAGATTCAATCCCGAATAACACCAGTGGTGTCATCAGGATGTTCCATGAATTATTCGTAGATATCCCCGACGAGCCGGGAGCTATTGCCAAGATCACCGCTATACTTGCAGAGCACAATATCAACCTGAAGAATCTGGGTATCTCCCACAACAGGGAGGACGAGGAGGGTGTTCTCCGAATATCCTTCTACGACAAAACCGCCCTCAGTGAGGCCAGAACTCTGCTTGATAAATGTGGCTACAAAATCTATAATAGATAGCAGACACTAACCATAATCTATATGGATCTTAAAATATACGACCTGAGGTTAAACATATGATTTTTAAGAAAACAAAACATTTAAAAGGGGAAATAACTGTACCCGGAGATAAATCCATCTCTCACAGAAGCATAATGCTTGGTTCCATAGCTTCGGGAATAACCGAGGTTCACGGCTTCTTAAACGGTGCCGACTGTATCTCATCCATGAACTGTTTCAGGCAGATGGGTGTGGACATTGATTACGACGGCAGCATTGTCACAATCCACGGAAACGGGCTCCACGGTCTTAAGCCTCCTGCCGACACTCTGGATGTGGGAAACAGCGGAACCACCACAAGGCTTATGTCAGGTATCCTGGCTGCCCAGAATTTCTCTTCAAGGGTTATCGGTGATGACTCCATATGCAGACGTCCAATGAAGAGGATCATAACTCCCCTTTCCATGATGGGAGCTGACATAACCAGCGAGCGGGGAAATGACTGTGCCCCGCTTATCATAAACGGAAGGAAGCTTAAGGGCATACATTATGATTCTCCTGTAGCTTCAGCCCAGGTTAAATCCTGTGTGCTCCTTGCGGGGCTCTATGCTGACGGTGAAACCAGCGTAACCGAACCGTATGTGTCAAGAAACCACACAGAGCTTATGCTTAATGCCTTCGGCGGCTCATGTACCACCCTTGGCACCACTGCCACTGTAACTTCTGATCCTGTTCTCACAGGTCAGAAGATCGTTGTTCCGGGAGATATCTCTTCTGCTGCATACTTCCTGGTGGCTGGTCTTATTGCAGATAACTCAGAGATCACCATTAAGAATGTGGGTATCAATCCTACCAGAGACGGAATTATAGATGTGATAAAGATGATGGGTGGCGATATAACATTTGCAAATGTCAATGCAGACTCAGGGGAGCCTACCGCAGACATCACTGTAAAGACCAGCAGTCTTAAGGGCTGCGTGATCGAGGGCGACATCATTCCAAAACTCATAGATGAAATTCCTGTTATTGCGATCCTTGCCTGCTTCGCAGAGGGTGAAACCGTAATAAAGGACGCCGCAGAATTAAAGGTTAAGGAATCCAACCGTATCGACGTTATGGTGAACAACCTTTCAGCCATGGGTGCTGACATAACAGGAACTGATGACGGCATGATCATCAGAGGTGGCAAGCCCCTTCACAGTGCAGTCATCCACAGCAAGAAGGATCACCGTATAGCCATGAGCTTTGCCGTTGCCGCCATGTGTGCAGAGGGCGAAACGGAAATCCTTGATGCCAACTGTGTGAATATCTCATATCCTGATTTCTACAGGGATCTTGAAAATTTGCAGAAGTAATACAAAGAAATCCAAACGATATAAGTCAGTATTAATGTACCTGGAAAAACCGGATACAGCAATATTGATATGATTGTGTAAAAAAGGAGAGGAAAACAAATTCCTCTCCTTTTATTTTATTGCATTTTCTTCTGATCAATGCTTTTAACAATCTATTGCATACGGACTTTTCTTTAAGCTTACATCTTATAAAGCAGTAACATCTATCTCCCCATCAAATACAACTCTTGCAGGGCCTGTCATGTATATAACATTTTTCTCCCTGTCCCATCTGATGATAAGATCACCGCCAAGCAGTGTGATAGTCACTTCGTCCTCTGTCTTGCCGTTTAAGATACATGCAACTGCTGTGGCACAGGTTCCTGTTCCGCAGGCAAGGGTCTCTCCGGTTCCCCGCTCCCACACTCTCATCTTGGCATGGGTTCTGTCTATAACCTGGCAGAATTCCGCATTTACCCTTCTTGGAAATGCCTTGTGGTGCTCAAACAATGGTCCCACCTCATGAAGCGGAAAGTTATCAACGTCATCTACGAATACTACACTGTGGGGATTTCCCATGGATACGCAGGTCATTTTGTACTCCTTGCCATCCACCTCTATAGGACTGTCTATAACTGCGTCACCCTCACCAACTACCGGTACAAGCTCCGGCTTAAGGATAGGCTCACCCATATTTACAGTTACCATATCAACCTTGCCGTCCTTTATGAGGAACTTAAGGTACTTTATTCCGGCAAGGGTCTCAACAGAAACCTCGGTCTTGTCAGTGAGACCATAATCATAAACGTATTTGCCTACGCAGCGGATTCCGTTTCCGCACATCTCCGACTCGGATCCGTCTGCATTGAACATAGTCATTCTGAAATCTGCCACCTCACTTGGACGTATCAGGATAAGTCCGTCTGAGCCTATTCCAAAATGTCTGTCACTTACCTTTACTGCAAGCTCTGATGGATTTTCAACCTTTTCCTCAAAGCAATTAACGTACACGTAATCATTTCCAAGACCCTGCATTTTAGTAAATTTCATAATTCCAGCCTCCTTATATTGATCATCAACCCATTAAAATGTGCCGACACTTCATGTCAGATTTTCATATAAAACCTGACACAATAATTATTATTTATCTGGTTGCACGCTTCAACATCTTCTGTTTAACCTGCGGAGTTATGAGCAGCTCCTGCTCCATGAAGTTGTCCAGCGTTCCGTATCTCATTTCTATCTCTTCAAATGCTGCCTCGAGATATTTCCTGTCGGCAATATAGGCATCCCTCGCCGCCTCGGCACGGGATTTGTCTCCTGTGGAAAGGAGCACCTTCCAATACGCCTTCTTGCCCTTTGCCGCCGACACTGTATTTGTATATACATAATCGTCAAATATAGTGTCCATATCCACATCCAGCATATATAAAAACAGTGCAGACACCAGCCCACATCTGTCCTTTCCCTCGGTGCAATGCCAGAGAAGAGCTCCCTCTCTCTTGTCATCGCATATTACCTCAAATACCTCCTTGAGCTTCTCAATGGAAAATGGATTAGAAACTATCTTCCTGTATATGGCAGACAGCTCGGGTATCTCAACATTTTTGTTATCAAGATCCTTCTCGTGGGTTATACCAAGCATTGCACTGGTAAGCAGCGGAATATGTGTCCACTCCACTCCGTCTATCTCCCTGTCGGGCTTTTCCCTGATCTCAGTATGGGTTCTGAGATCTATTATATGCTTCACCTCATATGTGTGGGTCAACGTATCGGCGTCGCCGTAGCTTATGTCATTTAAGACACTTCCCCTTAAGAACATATGCGGATTTATCATCTTTCCATGTTTATTTTTAAGGCCTCCGAAATCCCGGACATTGCCTGCCCCCTTTAATTTTATGTTCTGTATACTCTGCAAGTAAATCTCCTCCCGAAACCGACATATACAGATATATTACCATATTTTCTTCCCGGTTAAAAGTCAAAGCCCTCATTTTATTCACGTATTGTAACAATGTCACAGACATCATTACAATAAATAATGCCGCATGGTAAACCTGTAAGTTCACCATACGGCATTACTGATTATTTTTAACAAATCAAGAATACATATATCAAAAAGCTTTTACTTGATCAACATAGCATCCCCAAATGAGAAAAATCTGTACTTTTCTTCCACAGCCACCTTATAAGCCTCAAGTATATGTTCCCTGTCATAGAGGGCTGATACCAGCATGAGAAGGGTTGACTCCGGCAGATGGAAGTTTGTGATAAGTGCGTCTATTACCTTGAATTTGTATCCCGGGTAGATAAATATATCTGTCCATCTGCTGCCTGCATTTACAGTTCCGTCATCATCTGCCATGGATTCAAGAGTTCTTGTACTGGTGGTTCCAACCGATACTATCCTGCCGCCTGCTGCCTTAGTGGCATTGATCATATCTGCTGCGTCCTGCTCTATAATGCAGAATTCTGAGTGCATGTGATGATCCAGGATATTCTCCTCCTTTACGGGGCGGAAGGTTCCAAGTCCCACATGAAGGGTAACATGGGCGATCTTTATGCCCTTTTCCTTTATCTGATCAAGAAGCTCTGTTGTAAAATGAAGTCCTGCTGTAGGTGCTGCGGCCGAACCGTCGTGCTCAGCATAAACAGTCTGGTATCTGTTCTTGTCCTTAAGCTTGTGAGTGATGTAAGGTGGAAGCGGCATCTGTCCCAGTTCATCAAGGATCTCTTCGAATATTCCCTCATACTCAAATCTTATAAGACGGTTGCCCTCCTCAACTATATCCACGACCTCACCTACAAGCTTGCCTTTTATAAGTCCTGTCTCCGGATCAGGCTCGCCTGATTCTGCCCCGAATACTATACGGGCACCGATACGGCACTTCTTTCCGGGCTTCACCAGTGTCTCCCAGGTGCAGTCATCCTTACGCTTAAGAAGCAGCACCTCTATGGAAGCTCCTGTGTCCTCCTTGACACCCATGAGTCTTGCCGGGAGCACCTTGGTATCATTTATTACCAGGCAGTCCCCCGGGTTTAAATAATCTATTATGTCATAGAAATGTTTGTGTTCAATTGTATTTTCCTGTCTGTCAAGAACCATAAGCCTTGATTCACTTCTCTTTAAAAGCGGATCCTGAGCGATCAGCTCCTGTGGCAGGTCATAATAAAAATCAGTTAATTTCATCATATTGTCATTCCTTATAGATTAAGCTCTGATCTCTATTCCAAGCTTTGAAAGCTCCTTAAGGATCTTGTCGATTATCTTATCAACCTCTGCTGTCTCAAGAGTTCTGTCCTTTGCACGGAAGGTCATTGTGTAAGCTACAGACTTCTTACCCTTAGCGATCTGCTCACCCTCGTATACATCGAAGAGCTTGTAGCTCTCAAGAAGCTTGCCGCCACACTTCTTGATAACTTCCTCTATCTGACCTACAAATATTGACTTGTCCATAACAAGACTTAAGTCTCTTGTACTTCCAGGGAACTTGGCAATTCCTTCGTACTTAATATCAAAGCTTGAAAGCTCTACAAGAGTTGGCATATCGATGATAGCCACATAAGCCTCAGCCTTGAAGCTATAGTTGTCACATACCTCAGGATGAACCTGACCGATCACACCGATAAGCTCATCCCCCTTAACGATCTTAGCCTGACGTCCCGGATGAAGGAATGGATACTCTGTTGTAGGCACATATGTGCACTGACCCTTTAATCCAAGCTTGTCTGTAAGCTCCTCAAGAACACCCTTGAGATCGAAGAAATCTCCGTCACCGTACATGCCGATGGTGAGCTTCATTCTCTCCTCAGGAAGCTCTGTAAGAGGAAGTGCCTTTGGAAGATATACATTTCCAAATTCATAAAGCTTGGCAACCTTGTTCTTTCTGTTGGCATTTGTAGCAAGAGATGTCAACATTCCGTTTAATGAGATGGTTCTCATGATACTGAAATCTTCACCAAGAGGATTTGAAATTGTTACTGTCTTTCTGTAATCTGAGTCAGCAGGAAGAAGCAGCTTATCAAATACCTTTGGACTTTCAAATGAGTAACACATACCGCCTGAGAAACCATTTCCCTCAAGTATATCTCTGCAGATAGCTTCTATCCTCTGGTTATATGGAAGCTTACCTACTGTAGCCTCACCCTTTGGAAGTGATACAGGGATCTTGTCATAACCGTAAAATCTTGCAACTTCCTCTGCAAGGTCTGCCATACAGTTAAGATCCTGTCTGAATGTAGGAACTGTAAGGGTATTGGCTTCTTTGTTATAGGTAAGACCTAATCTGTCGAAGTAGTAAAGCATTTCTTCAGGCTTAACATCTGTGCCAAGAAGTGCGTTCATCTTATCAGGCTCAAATGGAAGAACCTTTGGCATAACAGGATCAGGATATACATCCACAACTCCTCCTACTACCTCACCTGCACCCATTTCCTCAATGAGCTGGCAGGCTCTGTTCATAGCCTCAAGAGCAAGATTTGGATCAAGTCCCTTGGTGAACTTGAAGGCTGCGTCTGTGGCAAGGTTCAGTCTTCTGGATGAAAGTCTGATATTTGTTCCGTCGAAGCATGCTGCTTCAAACAAAAGTGTGCTGATCTCATCTGTAACCATGGAGTTCTCGCCACCCATGATACCTGCAATACCGATCTCCTTCTCGCCGTCGCAGATCATAAGCACGTTGTTGTCAAGAGTTCTCTCCTGTCCGTCAAGGGTAGTGAACTTGTCTCCGTCCTTTGCACGGCGTACCACGATCTTGTTGCCTGCTATGGTGCTTAAGTCATAAGCATGCATTGGCTGACCGTACTCCTCCATTACATAGTTTGTAATATCAACAAGGTTGTTTATTGAACGGATACCCTGTGAAGCAAGTCTCTCCTGCATCCACTTAGGTGATGGTCCTATCTTAAGGTTCTTTACTACTCTTGCTGTGTATCTTGGACACAGGTCAGTATCCTGAACCTCAACCTTTATATAATCATTTACATCTTCGTCATTTCCGGTTTCCTTTACAACAGGTGGGTAGAATGGCTTGTCAAATGTTGCTGCTGCCTCTCTTGCCATACCGATGATGGAGAAGCAGTCAACTCTGTTTGAGGTGATCTCATACTCTACTACCACATCGTCAAGACCAAGTGCCTTAACTGCGTTATCCCCCGGCTTAACTCCTGATGTCTCAGGAAATATATAAACTCCGTCCTCAGGTGCTTCCGGATAGAAGTCTCTTGAAGAGCCAAGCTCCTCAATACCGCACATCATACCATTTGAAAGAACGCCACGAAGCTTGCCCTTCTTTATCTTTATTCCGTCAGGATATGTGTTATCATCGCCATGGGCAGCGGCTACTTTACCACCGTCAAGAACTACAGGGATAACATCTCCCACCTTTACGTTCTTGGCACCTGTTACTATCTGTACAGGCTCCTCTGCTCCTATATCCACCTGGCATACAACTAACTTGTCTGCATCAGGATGTTTCTCCATTGTAAGGATCTTTCCTACTACGATCTTCTCAAGATTTTTATCTTTTCTCTCATAACCTTCTACATGTGAGCCTGACAGTGTGATGGCGTCAACAAATTCTTCTGCTGTTACATCAAGGTCAGGAACATAAGCCTTTAACCACGAAATTGGTGTATTCATTATTTACTCTCCTTATATTCTATCTAAATCAATCATTACCTTTTCCTAGAACTGCTCAAGGAATCTTGTATCATTTTCATAAAGAAGTCTCATGTCATCGATCTCGTACTTGAGAAGTGTAACTCTCTCAAGACCGATACCAAATGCAAATCCTGAATAAACCTCAGGGTCAATACCACAATCCTTAAGTACCTTTGGATGAACCATTCCACATCCAAGGATCTCTATCCAGCCGCAGCCCTCCCCGCCACACTTGAAGCAGCTTACATCAACCTCTGCCGATGGCTCTGTAAATGGGAAATGATGTGGTCTGAATTTAACCTTTGTTCCTTCGCCGAAGAACTCATTTGCCCACTGCTGCAATGTTCCCTTAAGGTCAGCCATTGTAATTCCCTTGTCGATTACAAGACCTTCAACCTGATGGAATGATGGTGAATGGGTTGCGTCAACCTCATCTGCTCTGAATACTCGTCCCGGTGAAAGTATTCTGATAGGAAGCTTGCCCTTCTCCATTATTCTTGCCTGTACAGGTGATGTCTGGGTTCTTAAAAGGATATCCTTTGTTACATAAAATGTGTCCTGCTCATCCTTTGCAGGGTGATTTGCAGGGATATTTAAAAGCTCGAAATTGTACTTATCGTACTCAACCTCAGGTCCTTCAACAATCTCATAACCCATACCTATGAATACTCTCTCAAGATCCTCAAGGGCGATCTGGTTTGGATGTCTGTGACCTATTACCTTCTTGACACCCGGAAGAGTAACGTCTATGGTCTCTCTCTTCATCTTCTCTGTACGAAGTTCGCGATTGATCTCCTTTGACTTAGCCTCCAGTGCTGACTCAATGGCTGCTCTTGCTTCATTTACGAACTGACCAACCTTTGGTCTGTCCTCAGGTGCTACATCCTTCATACCCTTTAATACCTGGGTAAGTTCACCCTTCTTTCCAAGAACTGCTACCTTTAAATCATTGAGCAGTGTAAGTTCATGGGCATTTTCAATCTTTGAAAGTGCCTCGGCTTTGATAGCCTCCAATTTCTCTTTCATTGTAGTTCTCCTTTTTTATAATTTACAAATATCAGTTGATTAAATAAAAAAACCGTCCCTACATTAAAAACATAGGGACGGATATATTCCGCGATACCACCCTGATTCCGGACACCTGTTGACCCGCTTCATTAAAACCCGATCATCATCTGACATCCGACACTCATTAGCTGCTTAACGCGCACCTCACGTCAATCCCTACCAAGTTACAATCTCTTCAGGACTGAATACTCAGATGTGAAATTAAAACATGTGCTGAACTTAGTTGGGCTCCCAGCCAATGACCCATCCTCTCTGGAAGAAGCAGATGTTCTTTTGCATCGTCATAGTAGATTATTAAACTGTACTAATACAATATAGCACAATTCATTATTTAGTCAACCAGTTTTTTGAACTGCATTAACTATCATTTCATTTTCACGATCTCTACACCATTATAATAGTGTTTTATGATCTCATCGGCGGTGAAGCCTATGGCTGCCGTTCTGACTCATGCCAACGCCATGGCCGAAGCCGCCTCCCTTCACGGTAACATTTCCATTTTCATCCATGTCCACATAGAAAAAAGCACTCGGAAGGTTGCTCCATCCTGTAAGGCCGGTTCCGTCCTGTTTGACTATACTAACATGCTTTGGAGACAGAACCGCCCTTATATTACTCTGCCCTGTAACCTTTATGGTATGCTCGGTGCCCTTGATGACAAGAGCCTGTACCATTCCGCTTTCGCTCCGCTCGGCAACCGTCACTCCCACAATATATCCCAGTGTGGTAAATGCCTGTGTGGCAGGCTGATATTCTCCCATACTGTCAAGAACGTAAAAGCTTCCAAGATTTCCCTGCATAACGTTGTACAGCACTTCATTTATGGTGTCTCCGATCTCACTGTTGGTATACTCCACCCTCCAACGGAAAAACGGTTCATTTTTCTCAACAGTATCGTACCTTCCGCCTGTATCTATAAAGCTTCTGAAATTCCCCTCATTTGTCAGGTCATAATCAGTGGCCAGAGTCTCCACGGCAGTCTCTATATTTGCATTGAGATATGCTCTTGCCTCCCCGCCCCACACCTCGCTGTTGGAGCAGGTGGTTCCGCAGGACGTAGAGAAATAAAATGTCTCTATTATCTCCCCATCGTAGGTTGCCACCTCGCTTCTGGTAGAATCAACTGCTGCTATGGAAGCCTCCGTTTCCGGGAAATTATTGTATACCTGATAGACCGCAGTATCATCAAGATCTGCCCCATCGTCATCCGCTTCTCCTTTCTCAAGAAGACTGACCACATAGCCTCTGGCACATATTGCCTGAGCCTTTAACGCCTCCATGCAGAATGACTCCGGCACCTCGCTTGACACAACGGCATAGAGGTACTGCTCCAGGGGCAGGATATTTATTATCTTGTATCCATAATCTGTTGAATATATATGGAGAGTTCCACGATAAGACGGATTGCCGCCTGACTTATCTACACTGTCAAGCTGCACCCTTCCCGACTCGTCATTGGGGGAAATGTACATGTCCACACCATTTTCTATGCCGGCTGCCGCAAGCTCCATGGTCTCGCCGGACTTCATGTAACGGATACAGCTTCCATTATTTACGGAGCAGTCTCCCCCTGCTGTAAGCCTGACAAATGGGTGTGTCCTTCCACCGCCTGAGTATGTGATCGCCACAGCCACCTGCCGCTCATTTGCATAATCAATGGGAGTATCCTCAGGCGCCCCTGGCGGAATTTTACCATCCGTTCCGGTAG
>ERZ780002.735-NODE-735-length-10936-cov-3.10431_pt1 | contig 10936 bp, 8 predicted proteins | sample MGYA00511947_ERZ780002 | MGnify/ENA primary metagenome ERZ780002 (study PRJEB29588, sample SAMEA2148558) | human gut metagenome | biome: human gut; feature: human-associated habitat; material: faeces | place: Denmark | collected 2008/2010 ... | reverse complement strand
AAATATAGATAAATGGGATGAATATATCGAAAGAATGATAGGCATTATTCTAAAATTAAGAGAAATCGCAGATAGGTATGAGTTTTGCTACTGATAGTAAATTACAGATTTTTCAGAATGAGTAATATTCATAGATATGATATGTCAAATTTCAATTTATCTATACAATAATTTCAAGGAGTAACCAAAAGGTTGCTCCTTTTTTAATACACTTTTGAGCCAATAGGCTCTTTTTTTATGCCATAAGGAGGTGAATATATGGCTGATAATATGGGAATAAAGCTAGGTGTTGAGGGTGAAAAGGAATTTAAAAAGTCGCTTGCTGAAATCAATCAGAGCTTTAAGGTGCTCGGCTCTGAGATGAAGCTTGTGTCCTCGCAGTTTGATAAGAATGACAATTCCGTTCAGGCTTTGTCTGCAAGAAATACGGTTCTTAATAAGGAGATTGATGCACAAAAGCAGAAGATTGAAACCTTGCGACAGGCACTTGCAAATGCATCAGAGTCCTTTGGTGAAACCGACAGAAGAACACAAAGCTGGCAAATTCAGCTTAACAATGCCGAGGCATCACTCAACGGTATGGAGCGTGAACTGAACAGTAATAATTCTGCACTTGAACAGGCAAAGACGGATATTGAGGGGACAGAAAAATCTCTTGAAAAGGTTGATGGTCGGCTTGATGATACTGCCGAAAGTGCCGATGATATGGGCGATGAAATCAAGGACGCAGGCGACAAGGCGGATAAGTCAAAGGAGAGATTTTCAAAGCTTGGTTCGGTACTCAAGGGTGTGGGTGTTGCGATGGGTGCGGTTGTTACTGGCGCCGTTTGTTCCGCCGCCCCCCCCCCCTGCCGTTAAGCTCGGCAAGGAGGTAGTTAATGCCTATGCCGACTATGAACAGCTTGTCGGCGGTGTCGATACGCTTTTCAAGGGTTCATCACAGAAGCTGCAAAGCTACGCATCTAATGCCTATAAAACGGCAGGCCTTTCTGCAAATGACTATATGGAAACTGTTACAGGCTTTTCAGCAAGCCTCATTCAGTCGCTTGGCGGTGATACGGACAAGTCGGTAAAGTATGCCGATATGGCAATCACGGATATGGCAGATAATGCAAACAAAATGGGTACAGATATGTCGCTCATTCAGAATGCATATCAGGGATTTGCCAAGCAGAATTACACCATGCTCGATAACCTTAAACTCGGCTACGGCGGTACTAAAGAGGAAATGCAAAGACTTCTCTCTGACGCAGAAAAAATATCGGGCATTAAGTATGACATTTCGTCATATGCCGATGTGGTCGATGCAATCCATGTTATGCAGGAGAGTATGGATATTGCCGGCACTACCGCAAAAGAGGCGGAGGGTACAATTTCGGGTTCGGTTAATGCGTTGAAATCCTCAGTTACGAATCTTGTGGTAGGCTTTGGTGACGCAAATGCTGAACTTGATGTGTTGTGTGAAAATGTTGTAACGGTATTTCAGACCGTGCTTGAAAACATCTCGCCTATTGTGGAAAATCTCATCTCAGCCTTGCCGACAGTCATTACCACACTGCTTGAATCGGCAGGTGAAATGCTCCCTACGGTTCTTGAAACTCTTGCAGAATTGTTTGCACAGGTGCTTGAGGGATTGCTTCAGCTTTTGCCACAGCTGATTCCCGTTGCGGTGTCAGCCTTATTAACAATTACAAATGCAATTGTTGAAAATCTGCCCTTGCTGATTGAGTCGGCAACCTTGCTCGTAGCAACTCTCGTACAGGGCCTTGCAGATGCACTGCCGACTCTAATTCCTACTGCGGTCAATGCGGTTATGACGATTGTACAGGGACTTTTAGACAGCTTGCCGTCAATCCTTGACGCTGGACTTAAGCTTGTGTCTGCTCTTGCACAGGGTATTCTTGATGCACTTCCCAACCTCATATCTAAACTGCCTCAGATTATCATGGGCATAGTTACATTCCTTTTAAATTCAATACCGCAAATCATACAGACGGGCATTAAGCTGCTGACCTCTCTTGTGAGTGCTTTGCCCGATATTATCACATCAATAGTCAAGGCAATTCCGCAGATTATCAACGGAATTATAAATGCGGTAATAAATTCAATTCCGCAGATTATTCAGGCAGGCATTGACTTGCTCATTTCACTTGTCAAGGCTCTGCCCACCATTATCGTCACAATCGTGAATGCAATACCCGACATCATTTCGGGCATTGTTAATGCTCTTATTGACAATATTCCGGCAATAATTCAGGCGGGTATTGATTTGTTGATTTCGCTTGTTAAGAATCTGCCGACTATCATTAAGGAAATTGTAAAGGCAGTACCTAAGATTATTGAAGGCATTGTAAAGGCTTTTGGTTCACTTATGTACAAGATTGTTGAAATTGGCGGTAACATTGTAAAAGGCTTGTGGGACGGTATCTGCGGTCTTGCATCGTGGCTCTGGGATTCAGTCAGCGGTTGGATTTCGGGTATCTGGGACGGCATCTGCGACTTTTTTGGCATTCACTCACCGTCAAAGGAAATGGCATGGGTTGGCGAAATGCTTGTCAAGGGTCTTGCTGGTTCTATTGACAAAAATGGTGATATGGCTGGTTGTGCCGCCGAGGGTATGAGCAGTGATGTTTCAAGTGTTATGAACTTACTTGCTGATGATATGAAAACTACTTTGCCGACTGATTTCAGCATTGACGGAAATGTAAAAAACTCCGTCAACACACAAAGCTTAAACAGCGGTGTCGGCGGACTTTCGCTTGTTCTTAATATTGCAAATTTCAACAACTACTCAAATGACGATATTTCTAAGCTTACAAACGAGATTATGGAAACTGCAGGTCAGTTTGCCAAAAGGAAAGGAATGGTGTTTGCGTGAACTATTTTGAATACAACGGCGTCAGGTCATCTGATATGGGACTTCATATACAGAGAAAGAATGTGTACTCCTCGCCAAAGTACGATTCTTCTTTTGTGTCAATCCCCGGTCGCAACGGTGACCTGATTGTGCCGAATCGCAGATATGAAAACACACAGGTGAGCTATTCTGTATATCTGTCTGCAAAGAACAGTCAACAGCTTGCAGACAGCATTACAAAAATCAAGGCTTGGCTGTACACACAGCCCGACAGGTATCACATACTAAAGGACAGCTACGATAAAAGATTTTTCAGATATGCTCTCTTTAACTCCTCACTTGATATTGAAGATGAGCTTAACAAAATCGGTGTGTTTACCGTAAGCTTTAACTGCAAGCCGTTTAGATATGACATTGACGGTGAGCTACCGCACAGCATTGATGTGGTGCTGAATTTTCCGTATATGATTTTTTGCAGAATGGACGGTTCAAAGCCGGAAAACGACTGGAGCAACCGTTGGAATCAGACGGCAGACCTTGTTGTGCCGAGTGGTAAGAATATGTTTGTACTGAATACAAATTCGTGGACAGACGGCGACTGGGACTACTATTCAGATGCCGACAAGAGCAGAATATATCTTAAGGTAAACGAAAACTGGAAAAAGGAGAATGCAAGGTTTGCCCTATATACATTTATCAGTGACGAAACCGCATGGTATTCTCTCGAGAAGGTCAGCGAGGATATTTACAGAGTGACCTTGCCGTCAAAGGGTGAAACCGTACTTGTGAATCCGTACAGCTTTGAGAGCAGACCGCTTATTCATCTTAACGGCAACGGTACGGGTACGCTTACCATTGATAACGAAAACGGCAGGCATGAATGGACTTTCAGCAATATTGATGAGTTCATTGAGATTGACAGCGAAAAGATGTGCTTTTACAAGGACAACACGCTGAAAAATGATACGGTTACAGGCACGGGATTTCCTTTGCTTATAAGGGGCGAAAACAGGTTTATTCTCGGCGGTGGCATAACAGACGGTTCAGTATTTCCAAGGTGGTGTTCGTTATGATGCCGATTTTATACAGAGCAGATGAAACCGAGTTTGACACCTACGGAATCGGTGTGCTGTCGGACTGCACCTTTTGCGAAGTTACAGAGGAGCGAAACGGTGCGTTTGAATGTGTGATGAAATATCCTCTGCATGGTGCATTGTTTGATGAGATTAAAAACGACAGGGTTATACTCGTTAAGCCGAATGACACATCAAGGTCACAGCCGTTTCGTATATACAGAATTACAACACCGATGAACGGCATCATCACAGTGTATGCACAGCATATGTCATATGATTTGTCGGGCATTGGCGTGTTGTGCTTTGAGAGCAAATCGGTTTCACCACAGCTTGCACTTGAAAGAATTTTTGCGAATACTTCATCAAAGCACGGCTTTAAATGCAGGACAGACCTTTCAGCACCAAGGGCATTTTCAGTCAGTAAACCTATGAGTATCAGAGCCTGTCTTGGCGGTACGGAGGGTTCTGTACTTGATATATGGGGCGGTGAGTATGAATGGGATATGTTCGATGTCATTCTTCACTCAAAGCGTGGCAAAGACAACGGTGTTGCGATTGAATACGGCAAGAACCTGACTGATGTGGAGCAGGACAATGACTTCTCATCTGTATATTCTCACCTTTTTCCCTATGCCGTAATTAAAAACGGAGATACCGAAAGTGTGGTTACTCTGTCGGAAATCACAATTTCTATTGTGGAAACATATGCAAGGGAGAAAACACTCATCAAGGATTTTTCGTCCTTCTTTAAGGACGGAGAAACCGTTACCGAGGACACACTTCGAGCAAAGGCGAAGTCATACATCAAACAGAATCCGTTCGGTGACGAAACTCCCACGGTGAAGGTGTCGTTTGAACCGCTATGGCAACAGCCCGAATATTCGCAGTTCCTCGAAAAGGTGAACCTCTGCGACACAGTGACCGTCAGACACGCAGATATGAATATTGAGGTAAAGACGAAGGTTATTGAAACCGTATATGACGCACTGGCCGAGAAATATTCATCAATCACACTCGGAACGGCAAAATCAAACTTTGTGAATACGGTTGCAGAAATCAAAAGTACAACCGATAAAATCAAAAAGGAAACCGACAGCTTTCCGTTACTTATGAATACTGCTATTAAAAATGCCACTTCGCTGATTTCAGGTCAGCAAGGTGGCTTTGTTGTTATGCACACGGATTCTGTTACAGGCAAGCCGTATGAACTTTTGATTCTTGACAACGAAAATCTGTACGATGCAAGGAATGTGTGGCGGTGGAATGTCGGTGGCTTAGGTTTTTCAAAGAGTGGATACAACGGCCCGTATGAAACTGCGATTACGGCTGACGGAAAAATCGTGGCAAACTTTATCACAAGCGGAACGCTTATGGCAAATATCATCAAGGCGGGAGTAATCAGTTCGGCTGACAATTCATCGTGGTGGGATTTGGAAAGCGGTGAGGTTCACCTCAGCGCCTACACAAAAACGGAGGATACTGAAAAGCTAAGTGAGAATATTTCCGCAATTACCGAAAGAACATCAACACTTGAGCAGACCGCAGAGGACATTTCCTTTAAAATCAACGAGCAGTCCACGGGCGGAAAGAACTATCTTCTTAATTCTTCGGGTCTTAACGGACTGACTGATGACTGGGAATATTCGGGTTCGGTCAGTGTTCTTTCCGATACAGATGTAATCAGTCACACCTCTTCGGGTTCTGCCTTTGTACTTGGCATTGACGGTACTTTGTCGCAGAGTGTGCATAACTCGGTTACTGACAGAGCATTTGTGCTGTCACTTAGGGCAAAGAAAAGCTACTCACAGCTTAGTGCATATATGTATGTGCAGTACAACGGAGTTAAAAAGGAATATCTTTTTGACACAAAGGACAGCTTTGATTGGACAGATTTTTCCGTTGTACTCCCCGATGTTTCGGACGGTGAAATCACGGTATTCATTTACAGCCGTGGTTCTTCCCTTAAGGTAAGTGACCTTATGCTTACTGACGGAAGTATTATCCAACACTGGTCGCCTGCACCGAACGAGATATACACAAACGAGGTAAAGATTGACCGCAAAGGCATTGAGGTTTCAAACAGCAAGTCCTCGCAGAAAACAGTAATTACAAACACTGAATTTTCCGGCTACTACAACGGTGAAAAGATATTCACCCTAAACAAGGACGAAACTCAGACGAAGAAAACCACAGTTGACGGTGAGCTTACAATCGGCAGAACAAAGCTGATTCCGATGTCAAACAGTTCACAGGGACTCAACATTGTAATTCTTGATTAGGAGGCAATATGGCAAAGACAACGGTTGTCAATAGAATTGACACGATTTACATAGATACGGAAAATCCGACCGTATCAGTAAACACAACGGTAAATGACGCAGGTCTTAAACACAGCATTACGATTACCATACGAGGTATTCCGATAACTGGCATATCGGGACTTGCGTGGAACAAGGGGACGGCAAACAGGATTATTACCATTCCTACGGACAGCAGAACGGGTATTCTCAAGGCAATGTATGAGGACAAAAGCATTACGGCAAAGCTAACGGTCACCACATACAAGGGTTCAACCTATGTAGGCATTTCTGAAAGAAATTGTCAGATTACCACCACATCGCACAGCTCAAGGCCTGTAATTAACGGGTTTATCTATCTTGACACCAATTTAAAGACCACTGCCGTTACGGGCAACTCAAAGCTGTTTATTCAGAACTATTCAAATCTCAAGGTTACTCCGCTTACGGCAAAGCCGAGAAATGAATCGAAGATTACAGGCTACACAGTAAGCTGTAACGGTGTGAGCAAATCAAGTACAACTGCAAAGGAATTGAATCTTGGTACAATCACCAAAAGCGGTGATGTGGTGGTTATGGTCACGGTCACGGACTCAAGAGGTTACACAACGAGCATTAAAAAGACGATTACAGTTATTCCGTACAGCAGTCCGAATCTCAGTAAGATTACACTAAGACGAACAAATGAGATTGAGTCGGAAATTCAGCTTATTTTCAACGGCTCATACTCACCAATTACAATTGACGGGGTAAATCACAATCAGCTTTTATCCTTTCGCTACCAATACAAGAGGACAAGTGATGCAAACTACGGAAATTTTGTTGACATTTTAAGCAACCTTAAAATGAACGACACAAGCTATTCGTACTCAAATCTTCAGCTTATGAATCTTGATGTGAATATGTCATATGACTTTCATATTGAAATCCGTGATGCTATGGAAAAGTCGGTTATTACAGACCTGTACTATTTAATTCCGCAGGGCACTCCGCTTGTTGCATTACGCAAGCAGAAGGTAGGCATTAACAATCCAAACCCACAATCCGCACTTGATGTGACGGGTGAAATACATATGAACGGCTTTCCTGTTATGGGCATTATACAGACCTCTGTTGAGGACGATGTCAGCCTTAACAGTCTTACAACGCAGGGTATTTATTTCAGACGAAGAGTACCGCAGGAGAATATGAACTATCCGGCACTTGTATTCGGTATGCTTGAAGTATTTTCTTGCAGTACAAATCTTGTGATACAGAGATATACGGCAAGGGACAGTCCGTTTGATGTGTATATCCGTTCAAAGGTGAATTCGAGCTGGAACAAGTGGGTTAAAAAATAGACACAGGAGGTATTTATGAAACAGATTTGGAACAGCATTCAGACTGCATTCATCGCACTTGGAGGAACACTCGGGTGGTTTCTCGGAGGTGCAGACGGCTTTCTGTATGCACTCATTGCATTTGTAGTTATCGACTACATTACAGGAATGATGTGTGCCGTTGCCGACAAAAAGCTTTCGAGCAAGGTTGGTTTTAAAGGCATTTGCAGGAAGGTGATTATCTTTCTGCTTGTGGGAGTGGCGAATCTCCTTGATGTGTACATTATCGGCACGGGCAGTGTGCTGAGAACGGCAGTGATTTTCTTCTATCTCTCAAATGAGGGCTTGTCACTGCTTGAAAACGGAGCACATCTGGGACTTCCCATTCCCGAAAAGATTAAAAATGTGCTTGCACAATTACACCACAGAAGTGAAAAGGAGGACGACTGAATGTCATACACAAACAGCAAATTAGTTAGCTACACAAAAATTTCACCAAACAGAAACATCAATCGCAATCACAAGATTGATACAGTTTCAATCCACTGCGTAGTCGGACAGTGCTCTGTTGAAACTCTCGGCTCAATCTTTGCATCAAGGGACAAGGAGGCAAGCTCAAACTACGGTATCGGCTATGACGGCAGAATCGGAATGTATGTTGAGGAAAAGGATCGTAGCTGGTGCACCTCATCTGCGTCAAATGACAACAGGGCGATTACCATTGAGGTTGCGTCAGATACCTACCACCCATACAGAGTAAATGATGCTGCGTACAAGTCTTTGATTAAACTGCTTGTTGACATCTGCAAGAGAAACGGCATCAAAAGGCTTGTGTGGTCAACAAACAAGTCAGAGAGAATGAATCACCTTAACGGCTGCAATATGACGGTTCACAGGGATTATGCGAACAAGTCCTGCCCCGGTGATTATCTCTACAATCTTCACGGACAGATTGCAAAGGAGGTGAACGCTCAGCTTGGCTTAGGCAGTTCAAAACCTGCGACATCAAAGAAAACTCTCTATCGTGTACGCAAAAGTTGGAAGGACGCAAAGTCGCAGAAGGGTGCTTTCTATGACCTTTCAAATGCAAAGAAATGTGCCGACAAAAACAGCGGTTATTCTGTCTTTGATGAAAGCGGAAAGAGTGTGTACACGCTAAAGTCATCGGGCAAAAAATCAGTTGATGCTATTGCAAAAGAAGTAATTCAGGGCAAATGGGGCAACGGCGCCGACCGCAAAAACTGCCTCACCAAAGCCGGCTATAACTACAACACCGTACAGAAAAGAGTAAATGAGATTTTATCTTAACAGACAATAGAACAGTATTCTAACAAAGCCAAATCCCCATCAAGGTGTTTTTTCTCCTTGATGGGGATTTTTTGCTTACGAATAAATAATAAAAATAAAAATTTTTCAAAAAGCGTCCTTTTAAGCACTCTCCCGTGGCTAACAGACAGAGGGCAACAATGCTCTCGGAAACGGAGGTACAATATATGAAACACAATCTTCAAATCAGTGTTTCGGACAAACCACAAAGAAACAGTATGGTATCCTGCAAAAACATCACCTTGCGAGAACGATTTTTGCGAATGCTGTTCGGCAGAAAACAGAAAATCACAATCCTTGTTCCAAGTGATTCTATTGAGGAACTCGCCATTACCAAGGTTAAAAAAGGAGGCAGTTATGAACAAAATAACAGCATTACTTGATGCGATTACCGAGGTAATCAAAAACATTGGCACACTTACAGAAAGTCTGCAGACTGTTTCAAATCTCTTGAATGAGATAAAGATTACTGAAATTTCGAAGAAGTCAACCGTACATACTTCTGAAAGCACAGGAAATTCAAAGGTGTATTCACTTGAAGATGTAAGGGGTGTTCTTGCTAAAAAAAGTCAAAGCGGACTCACTTCTGAGGTTAGAGAAATCATTGTAAAGTATGGTGGAAACAAACTGTCAGAAATTGACCCCTGTCATTACGAAGAAATCATCAAAGATGCGGAGGCACTTAAGAATGAGTAATCACGCTTTCCTCTCCCCTTCAAGTTCTCACAGATGGCTCAATTGTACACCAAGTGCCGTGCTTGAATCAAAGTTTGAGAACAAATCAACCAAAGCATCTGAAGAAGGCACAGTCGCCCATGCGTGGTGTGAGCATAAACTGAAAAACATATTATGCAGAAAAAGTGACGAGCCTGTCTCCCCTTACACAAACGATGAAATGCAGGAATACACCGACTTATATGTTGATTTTGTACTTGAACAATTCAATCTTGCAAAACAGAAATGTAAAGATCCTTTGATTCTTATTGAACAAAAGGTTGATTTTTCAGAATATGTACCAAATGGTTTTGGAACAGCCGACTGCATTATTGTTTCTGAAAGCAAAATACATATCATTGATTTCAAATATGGAATGGGAGTATTGGTTGATGCCTTTGATAACCCGCAGATGAAATGTTATGCTCTCGGTGCTTTAAAAATCTTTGACCGCCTATATGACATTAAAGATGTGTCAATGTCAATTTTTCAGCCACGCAGAGATAATGTCAGCACTTGGACTGTTTCTGCTGATGAGCTCAAAGGCTGGGCAGAAAATGTACTAAAGCCAAAAGCAGAATTAGCTGTTAAAGGTGAAGGTGATTACTGTGTCGGTGATTGGTGTACATTCTGCAAAGCATCAGTAAGATGCAGAGCAAGAGCCGAAAACAATCTGAAACTTGCACAGGAAGAATTCAGACTTCCCCCACTTCTTACTGATTCTGAAATTGAAAAGATTTTATCTGTTATCCCCAATCTCACGAAGTGGGCAAATGAAATAATGGCATATGCTACCGAATCAGCTGTCAATCACGGCAAGCATTGGAACGGTTTTAAAATTGTTGAAGGACGGTCTGTACGAAAGTATAAAGATGAAACCGCAGTGGCTAAAGCATTGGAAGATGCCGGCTACAAAGACATTTATCGCAAGAGTCTTATCACACTTACAGAAATGCAAAAGCTTTTAGGTAAGCAAAATTTCAACGAGATACTTGGAAATCTCATCATTAAACCAAAAGGCAAGCCTGCTCTTGTTCCCGAAACGGACAAAAGAGATGCTATGACAATCACAGATGTTAAAAACGAATTTAAAACGGAGGACTAATTATTATGGCTAATTCAAACAAAACAAAAGTTATCACAGGCAAAAACACAAGACTTTCATATTTTCACGGTTGGGAACCTGTTTCAATCAACGGCAGTCCTGAAAGATACAGCGTATCCGTACTTATTCCAAAAGATGATACTGAAACCGTTAATGCGATTAACAACGCTGTAAATACTGCAATTGAAGAAGGTATCGGTAAATTTGGTGGTAAAAAGCCAAACAAAGCATCACTTAAACTT
>ERZ780002.730-NODE-730-length-10982-cov-3.24462_pt1 | contig 10982 bp, 9 predicted proteins | sample MGYA00511947_ERZ780002 | MGnify/ENA primary metagenome ERZ780002 (study PRJEB29588, sample SAMEA2148558) | human gut metagenome | biome: human gut; feature: human-associated habitat; material: faeces | place: Denmark | collected 2008/2010 ... | reverse complement strand
CGATCTGTGCCTCACTTAAGCCTGTGGTGCAGAGTACAACAGGTATTTTATGCTTCACACTGTAATCAAGAAGCTTATCCACTGCCACTGCTGCTGCGAAGTCTATGATAACATCAGCAGGCACGTCGCAGGCGTCTATATCAGTGAATACAGGATATCCGTTATCCCTGTTATCTACCACATCTATTCCTGCAACTATCTCTGCAGTATCGTCATTCTTCACCATGTCTGTTATAACCTGTCCCATCTTACCGTTACAACCATGCATAATAATCTTTACCATTTATTTCGTCCTCCGTATTTTTTTACTGTCCTTACAGCAGCATTCTAATTTGCCTGCGGCAAGGCTGCTGCACCTGACTCGCTACCATAACAAAAGATCGAGTAGGAAACACCTACCCGATCTTTTACTTTATATTATGTCATATTCCAACACAATATCCTCGAATCTGTGTACCGCTCTCAACAATTATTAAGCAAGTATACCATAATTCTTCATTGCTGTCTTAAGTTTTTCCACATTTGCAGGTTCCATCTCTGTAAGCGGCATCCTAAGGGTTCCTCCGCAGAGTCCTAAGAGCTCCACTGCCTTCTTGACAGGAATAGGATTCACCTCGCAGAACAATGCATTGCATAACTCAACTGCCTTAAGCTGAAGCTTGAGACTTCCTTCTATATCGCCCTCAAGGAACTTCATGACCATATCATGTGTATCCTCAGGGATTATATTTGCTGTTACTGAGATAACACCTTTTCCGCCCAGTGAAAGAAGCGGAACAACCTGATCGTCATTTCCTGAATAAATATCTATACATCCCTGTGCCAGTGAAGCAAGCTTAACAACCTGACCGATATTTCCTGATGCTTCCTTGATACCTACGATGTTGTCAACTGTCTTTGCAAGTTCGACTGCTGTCTCAGGAAGGATATTGCAGCCTGTTCTTGAAGGAACATTGTATAGAATAATAGGAACTGAAACTGAATTTGCAACTGCTGTGAAGTGAGCGATAAGTCCCTTCTGTGTAGCCTTATTGTAATAAGGTGTAACCACAAGAAGACCATCTACACCATAGCTCTCTGCCTCTGTGGAAAGGTAGATAGCGGTTGCCGTACAATTTGATCCTGTACCTGCAACGACCTTGATCCTGTGATCGGCGAACTCAACGCACTTCTTAATGCACTCAAGGTGCTCTTCATGTGAAAGGGTTGCTGCCTCACCTGTGGTACCGCAGATAACAATAGCATCTGTCTTGTGGGCAACATGGAACTCAACCAGCTCCTTAAGTTTATCAAAATCAACGTCTCCGTTGTCCTTAAACGGAGTAACTAATGCAACTGCTGAACCTGTAAATATTGCCATAATAAAAACCTCCTAAATATTATAAACTGCTTCGCTTTTCATGCGAGCCAATAATTCCGTCTACCTGTTTTTTATTATACATTTTCCACGATTTTTACTACATGCAAAATAATGCTGTATGCTTTTGAAAAAATGTCAAAATACTGCCGTATAACAATATCTTCCACATTCTTACAGCAATAAAAAATAGGTCGACGTGAGCCGACCTATAGAATATCTTTATCCTATTAAGTAGCTCTCCATCTTACGATGACAGTCATACAGCTCTTAACTGCACAACCAGAATATATCATTATGGGCTGACATACCCTTCGGCGAACTTCCCTTTCCCCGGCTCTCAAATGCTCCATATACATCAAACCGGATACTCTTTAACTTCGCACCTCTACTTTAATTTATTCTAGTAATCCCTAGATAGTGCATACTATAGCACTAAAAAGGGTCAGTGTCAATATCATTTAGCACAAGGAATATCGTAATAAATTTCCCGGAAATATCCTTGTCATCAAGGTACATTCCCGGGATTATAAAAAGATCTGCATCTATTGCCACGGTCCCAAATTCAGCCCCTTTATCGCCCGATTTGAAAAAACCGCATTTACATCATCAATAAGTACACCAATATTCAACCTGCTCTTCATCTTTCGTAATCCCCCCGCACACGTTTATCATTCCAGGCATTCCATCTTGCTCACGGATACCTCATATGCGACCTTGCTCACCACCTGGTCATTTCCTATCCGTTTCTGATACTCTCTGCTCTGTATCCTGCCCCATAAGGCAATATGCTCACCCACTGAAAGCCTGCCTGCAAATCTGGCATTTCTTCCCCAACAGATACATGGTATGTAATCACTCTTCCCATACGCCCTGTTCACTGCCAGCAATATATCTGCTATCTCTCTTCCGAGAGGAGTCATCCTGTACACAGGCTCCTTACACACATAACCGTCAAGGAATACCTGATTAGGCTTGCTGTCCCATGCTTCCTCCTCATCAAGAGTCTCTATTTCCCTTACAAATACAGACAATATAAGTCTGTTCTTAGTCTCCTCATGCTTATTATAAGATCTGAACTGACCTTTTGCCATAATTTTTTCACCAACATGAGAAGTTGTTACGTCAAACAGTCTGTCTGACACCATAAGTGGGATAACATCATAGGCATCACTAAGGCGGCTCACCACCAGATCTACCATATAAAAGCCCTCACCAAATATTTCATGGCTGAACACAAACTCCGATGCGATCTCCCCTGCTACAACTACCTGATTATTGTTTAAAGTTTTTTCCGTCATTTCTTTCTCCCTTCCGGTATTTCCTTATGTATTTTGTTTACCTTAAAGAATATTCTCCGGGAAAAAGATTTATGCTGCCTTAAACAATCTAGTTTTGCCGAATGTTCCAAATACTTATCGACCTGTATCTACAGCCTTTTCCAAGACTATTTTATTATATACGAAGTATTTTTTCGACTCCTTATGTCGTCACATCACATTTTTTTATTTCATTCGCTGTCTCATACATTCATAGGATACCAGAGCCGCGGATGTTGCCGCATTTAGGGATTCAACCTTTCCGCACATTGGTATTTTTATGAGCTTATCCGCCTTACTGCTGAGCTCCTTCGACAGCCCATTTCCCTCATTTCCGATAAGAAATGCTGTACCGCCTGTGAAGTCCTCGTCATATATGTTCTGCCCTGCCAGATGGGCACCATATATAACGACCCCCTTCTCCTTAAGAAGCTCTGCCGCCTCAAGAAGATCCACATTATATACAAATGGAAGTCTGAATATGGCTCCCATGGTTGAACGAACCACCTTAGGATTATAGGGATCACAGGAAGCTCCGCCTATTATAAGGCATGTAACTCCTGCCGCCTCCGAGGTACGCATTATGGTACCGAGATTTCCCGGATCCTGTAAGGACTCAACCAAAAGATACATACCTGCTTCACCCTTTTGATCCAGAATGTCTGCAAGCTCATAATGGTAACATTTCACCACTGCCAGAAGCCCCTGGGGAGTCTTTGTCTGGGATATGCTATGGAATATATTGTCCCTAAGCACATATACAGAAGGCTCGTCACCGGTATATCCCAGCTCTTCCCCATACCTTGCAAATGCACTTTCGGAGAAATACACTGACTCTATCCTGTCAATAGGAAGCTCAGTGAACATCCTTATGCCCTCCACAACAAACACATCCCGCTCTCTACGGTATGCAGAGTCCTTATTCAGCTTATTTATCTCCTTAATATTTTTATTGGAATTTGAACTTATTATCTCCATATGATCAAGCTTTTCCTTTTCCTGTTTGTAACCTTTCAGTCACTGTTAGTCCGCCAATCTCATTAGCGGCTTTTTTATTATCATCAATTTTATTACCGGCATTTTTCATTACCGGCTTTCTTATTACCGGCTTTCTTATTACCGGACATTGCAAAATCCCATCACCCATGTCCGGCACCGCACAGTTATTGTAATTACTTTCTTTTACGCTTAAGCACCTTGTCGCCGCCGTAAACCCCGGCAAGTTCCTCCATAAGAGTGTCATCAGGATTCACAAGAAATCCTCTGCCCATGTTCTTTATCTGTCTTTCGGCTCGAAGCTGCACCATCACCGGGCACAAGCCCCTGTGGTTCTCAAGTATGGCAGAAAATTTCTCTGCTTCTTTATTGTAATGCTCCATATTCTCAAAGCACACCCAGACTTCCTCATCACTGACTCCCGAAACTTTATCCTGATAGCCGTAATTATTGTAATTACCATAACCGGCGCCCGCATTTCCATTCATATTCCCCGAACCGGAAGAATAATATCCGGCAGCTTGTCTGAAGGTGTTAAAATGCTTTCCTTTTTCCGCTTCATCAAAGCTCATAACCTCTGAGGCAATAAGCTTGCCTCCTTCCTCCGACGCCTGGGCACGCCCCTTTATAAGGACCTTACTGTCTGCAAATAACAGGCTGCGGCACTTATCATAATCTCTTGGGAATACCACAACCTCGACTGTGCCCACCATATCCTCCAGAGTCACAAATGCCATGTTCTGCCCGTTCTTGGTGACCTTAGTGGATACTGTGGTTATTATTCCACCAACCGTGTACATTATCTGATCCTTCACCTTAGGGCTTCCGCTCTCCTCGTCTACCTGGAAATCAGTAGTCAGGGCATTGGTATATCTGTCAAGCATATCAGTATATTGGAGCAATGGATGCCCCGATACATACACTCCAAGAACATTCTTTTCCAGAGACAGCTTCTCCTGCTGATCGTACTCCGGCACATCCGGATACTTCACGGCAGTCATTTCCTGGAATTCCTCTCCGAATATATCTGCAAATGAAAACTGTCCTGCCATGGAATTCTTCTTCTCCCTTGCCACCTCATCTGCAATAACAGGATATGCCAGCATAAGCTGCTTCCTGTAGAGTCCGAAGCTGTCAAAGGCACCACCAAGTATAAGAGCTTCCACAGTCTTCTTATTTGTATCCTTAGAAGACATCCTCATAAGGAAATCCTTGAAATCCTTAAAAGGACCATTTTCATCTCTTTCCCTTACCACACGGTCTATCACGGCAGTTCCCACACTCTTAAGCCCGGAAAGACCAAAGCGTATGGCATTGCCTGAAACCGAGAAACCGCTGACGCCTTCATTGATATCCGGCGGCAGTATCTCTATACCCATTTGACGGCAATGGGCAATATACATAGCAACCTTTGAACTGTTATCCTTAACTGACGACATAAGGGCAGCCATAAAGCATGTAGGATAATAGTACTTGAGATATGCAGTCTGGTATGCCACAATGGCATAAACCGCCGCATGGGATTTATTGAAGGCATATTTTGCAAAATCCGTCATATCATCAAATATCTTATTTGCCACATCTTCGGATATACCGTTATTTATACAGCCAGGCACCTTAAGCTCCTCATTTCCGTATACAAAATACTGACGTTCCTTGGCCATTACATCAGCTTTCTTCTTAGACATAGCTCTTCTCACCAGATCGCTTCGTCCAAGGGTATATCCTGCCAGCTTCATGACTATCTGCATAACCTGTTCCTGATATACAATACAACCGTAGGTAGGCTTAAGTATATCCTCGAGAAGAGGTGTGTCGTAAGCTATGGTCTCCGGGTGCTCCTTTCCGTTTATATAATTAGGTATAAAATCCATCGGTCCGGGACGATACAGGGATATTCCCGCAATAACATCCTCAAGATTCCTTGGCTTAAGCTCCTTCATGAAGCTCTTCATACCGGCACTTTCAAGCTGGAACACTCCCTCTGTGTGACCTGAGCTTAAAAGCTCGAATATCTTAGGGTCATTGTAATCCAGATTATTTATATCTATATCTACGCCATACTGTTCCTTGGCAAATCTTACTGCGTCATGGATAACCGTAAGGGTTCTTAAGCCTAAGAAGTCCATCTTAAGAAGTCCCAGACGCTCAATGGTAGTGGCTGTGAATTGTGTAATAACAGAATCATCACCGCCCTTGGCAAGAGGAACATACTCATCTATGGAATCCCTGCCGATAACAACGCCGGCTGCATGCATACCCGTATTTCTCGGAAGTCCCTCAAGCTTAAGTGCCATATCTATAAGGTGCTTGACCTCAGGTTTCTGTTCATACATATCCTTAAGATCCTTGCTTACTGAAAGAGCCTTGGTGATGGTCATATTAAGCTCCATTGGTACCGACTTGGCAACTGCATCACAGAGAGCATAAGGCAGGTCAAGAACTCTTCCCACATCCCTAATTACATTTCTTGCCGCCATTGTCTGGAAGGTTACGATCTGCACAACCTTTTCCTTACCGTACTTTCTTACAACGTAATCTATTACCTCCTGACGTCTCTCGTAGCAGAAATCCACGTCTATATCGGGCATGGATACTCTCTCAGGGTTAAGAAATCTCTCAAAGAGAAGATTATATTTTATTGGATCAAGGCTGGTTATATGAAGGCAATAGGAAACTATACTTCCTGCCGCAGAGCCTCGTCCCGGTCCTACAGGAATGTCATTATCCCTGGCATATTTTATGAAATCGTGGACTATAAGGAAGTAATCCACATATCCCATGTTCTTTATGGTATTAAGCTCATACTCCAGTCTGTCGGTGATTTCCTTTGTCGGAACCGGATATCTCTCCTTAAGTCCCTCCATACACAGCTTTGTGAGATACTCATAGGCAGTAAGTCCGTCCGGAACCTTAAACTCAGGAACCTTCTGCTCGCCAAACACTATCTCAACATTACATCTCTCAGCTATCTTATGGGTGTTCTCCAGAGCCTCCCCGGCATATGGGAACAAACTGTACATTTCCTCCTTTGATTTAAGATAGTACTGACCGCCATCATATTTCATCCTGTCCGTATCCGAAACTTTTTTATTTGTCTGAATACACAGGAGGATATCATGGGCGTCTGCATCCTCCGCATATATGTAATGAGAGTCGTTGGTTACTACCATAGGTATTCCAAGCTCCTTTGACAGTCTCATAACCCCTGCATTCACAGTTGCCTGATCCGGAATACCATGATCCTGCATTTCAAGGAAATAATTATTCTCCCCAAATATATCCAGATGTCTTAAGGCAGCTTCCTTTGCCCCCGCATAATTACCCTTTCTCAGATTAACTGCCACCTCACCGGCAAGACATGCGGACAGCGCGATAATGCCCTCATGGAATTCTTTAAGACCCTCCATATCCACTCGGGGCTTGTAATAAAAGCCCTCGGTAAATCCTCTTGACACTATCTTGGACAAATTTTTATATCCTGTATTATTCTCTGCCAGAAGCACCAGATGATAATATCTGTCTTCTCCCTTATTCACCTCTCTGTCAAATCTGGATCCGGGGCTTACATAGACCTCACATCCGATTATAGGCTTTATGCCGACAGCTCTGGCAGCCTCATAGAAATCAATTACGCCATACATGACACCATGGTCTGTTATGGCAAGGGAGTCATATCCAAGTTCTGCCGCTCTGGCAACCAGTTCCTTTATCTTGGCTGAGCCATCTAACAGACTATATTCAGTATGCACATGCAGATGAGTAAATTCCATATATTCCTCCCATTTATCTTAAAATCATTTCCAAACCGGACCGGCACTCCGATCAGGTCTTATATTAATATCATTTCTGTTGTATTATTATCATTTCTCCATGTATTAATAGCATTTCTCGGTGTATTAATATTATTTCTTGTTGTGAAGGATATTCTTTCTGATATACATGAAAGTTTCATCCTCTCCCTTTTCCTTAAGCATTAGAAGAAGGCTGTACAACAATTCCGCACTTTCCGGGTGCAGCAGAGTCTTTGATCTCCCCTTCTCAAAATATTCAAGAGGCATCGCGTCCGTATAATTATCTTTATTATAATTTCTTGAAGCAGCTATCCTGTCACAGAACATCTCCACAACATATTTAACCGGCATCCTGCAGCCTACCAGTCCCTCTGACCTGTTGGAACTGTAATCTATCCAGTATTCAAGATGGTGTTTATTCCTTCCCTTGTGGTGAAGCCATGCGCCGGAGTAACCCTTGTCCTCACGTTCTGCGTCATTAGGGCTTCTTGTTCCCTGATAATACTTCGCCCCCACAGAAAACTCGGTATAAGAGTACTTAGACAGGTCATGTAGTAAACCCTGCTTATAAAGCCCCACCTTAAAGCAATACTTCATCACCATTCTTTTATGATTATTTATTGTCTTCAAATGCTTATACCATTTTGTCATATCATGCACTTCCTTTTCCATTATATGAAAAAGCCCCAAAGTCTGTATCCACACCTTGGGGGTTATAACCAGCCGAAAAAGGGACTCGAACCCTCGACCCACGCATTACGAATGCGTTGCTCTACCAACTGAGCTATTTCGGCAATATATCAGAAATTCCAGATTCCATATAATGGGATATTCAACAATCCCTTCTTAACATACATGTCATCAGTGGAAATTCTAACCGACGTATTATTATTATATCTTCCTGTAAACACCTTTACACTCTGTGCCTTTGAATGGGGAGCAGTCTGCACATCAACAGGTATAACCTCTCCTTCTCCCTCATAAACAAAATCAACTTTGGCAGTTGCGGATGATATCCAGAAATATAAAGTACCTATCTTCTTATTTGCCTTTAATTCCGAGTATGCATACTGCTCGGCAATAACGCCTCCCATAGTATCATACACATTATTCAAATCAACATCCGTACATTTTATTTCAGACATGATCCTCAAGAGCCCATGATCCAGATGGTACAATTCAAAAGACTTTTCGTCCACCTGGTTTTCAAGAGGAAGCACACCTTCCTTAATTCTGTACACTCTATTAACAACACCGGCCTTAACAAGAAACTCCACAGAATCCTCATACTCTCTCGCTCTTGCCTTAGGATCCACATAACCATACATAAACTTCTTGTTATCCTTGGTGAGCTGTTTAGGAATACTCTTCCACACAGCCACTACCTTACGGAGACTTCTCCTGGGTGCTGTGTCCACAATATATTCATTGATTCTGTCCAGCAGCTTAATTAATGCAGCATCAGCGTCAATAAAGCTCTCGTTCTTGTAATATGCACTGACCACCTCCGGCATTCCACCTGTAAGGAAGAATGTCTCAAGCATTGTCTTGACACTTTCTCTGACCTCATCAGACAGGGCATCCATCATCTGATTTTCAATATACTTACACAATTTCCTACCCTTGCCGGCCTTAAGAAACTCCTCAAAGGTCATAGGTGTCATTTCAAACACATCAAGTATATCCTTGCACTGATCTTCGATATCCAGCTTCCCGCCTGCAGTTGCAATAATAAGCACACGGCAGTCCTTTCTGCTTCCTGCATACATCGCAAGATTTTTTATGGATAGTGTATTTAACTGGGCATTATCAAATATAAGTAGCTTGCCCTCAAAATCATACTTATCTACAGTTGTAACTAATTTTGCATGAACCTTATCCGGTTTTCTTTCCTTCGATATATACTCAAGAAGATCAGGATACTCTGCCAGATCTATCACAATATACTCATCAAAAAAACCTGTGGCAAAATCTAAAGCTGCCCATGTTTTTCCTACAGCCTTACCACCTTTTATTAATGCCGCCTTTTGCTCTTCTCTTTCATACCAGCCGGCCAAATCATTAATAATGTTCCTAAACATTTCCTATCACCTCTTGCAACGACACTTTTCGCAAACCATACTGTCTCTTTACCAGTAACAATTTCACGTCAAAGACTATAATAGGATAGCACTTTTTTGCAACTTAGTAAATATAAATTTGCTTAATCGTACTGGAATCTGTCGTAAAAATAATCCTTATAGCAATCATCTTCAACATTAATGAACTTAATTGCTATTCCGTATACAAACTCCTTATAACACTTCCAGTCATCATTCTTCCCTGTAATATTGATGTCATGAACATCTGAAAAAATATATTCTCCCTCTTTATTTCTGACAACAGTCTTTATATGATATACATCCGGATTCTTAGTCTTATCTGCCGTGATCCCTATAACACCATAGCTTACGGCAGCTGACTCTTTTCTTACTGTTATTGTAGGCTCTATCTCTCTAAATATGCAATCATCTATCATGTCTTCTATAAAAAATCTGCGATTCTCATAAAGATATTTTCTCATGGCAATCACAGCTATATCATTTTGCGACCGAAAAGTCTTCCTCGCAAGCTTCTCTACATCATTCGCCAATCTTACATCCATTCTTACCGGTCTGACTTTTACTTCTTTTTTTGCGGTTATTGCCATTTCACATTACCCCTTTTTCTTTCTTATTATTTCTGATAATTCCTCTGCTATAACATGTATGACATGTTCCTCAACCATTATATAAAATACCGACGTCCATTTGAAATTGTCTGCAGCAAGGGCTGCTACAATGTAATGCCACCTTCATTGACATTACATGTAAGAAAATCCCGGAGTATTCCTCCGGGATTTATGTAAATCCACAGCCAGATATTACTACTGCTTTCCGATTGAAAGGTATCCACTCTCGTTTGTCTTTAACAGGAACGCAAGACCGATATTCTTCTTGCTGTCACCTGTAGCTCTGTATATCTCACCAGTCTCCACAAGAGTCTTAGCCATATTTATAAGTACATCCTTGAACTGCATCATTTCTCTTCTGTCTCTTGAACTCAGCTTGAATATATACTGGTTCTTCGAGCTTATAAGAAGTATGCTGTAAGAATGAACATTCTCTTTGTTTGCGAGTATCGCCGATCCTACCATTCTTGAATTGGCAATGATGATATCTGCATTCTCATCAGGAAGATATTCCGAACATATAAGCTTGTATATCTTAAGGTAATCCTCCTCAGCACTGGCATTGACAGGCATCTCTGCCACGGCAAACTCTACAATTGAATCCGCAAGCTTAATCGTGCCGCCCTCATCGTTTATAGTAGCTGTACACTCCTTAGGAACACAGAGGCGGAAGAATTTATTCTCCACAACCTTTTGTTTCTTGTCAGGTTCTCTGAGAACCAGATCGACATAATTAAGCTCAAGCTTGTTCATAGCCACAATGGCTGTCTCATCCCCGGTCTCCGCAAGGTCCATGAGTGCGTTAT
>ERZ780002.726-NODE-726-length-11027-cov-3.48606_pt1 | contig 11027 bp, 8 predicted proteins | sample MGYA00511947_ERZ780002 | MGnify/ENA primary metagenome ERZ780002 (study PRJEB29588, sample SAMEA2148558) | human gut metagenome | biome: human gut; feature: human-associated habitat; material: faeces | place: Denmark | collected 2008/2010 ... | reverse complement strand
GGAAATCCACTTTTAGCAATCAAGGGAAATCTGATAATCAAAAACTCTCATGGACCCTGGCTCTCTCCAAGCAGGAAAGTGACGGATACTATCGGAATACGAGCTCCAACGGCCACGACGGCAGTATCAATCTGTCTTACAACCTGAATGATACAGATAAGATCCGCCTTTTATATTCCCATGTATATAAAAGAGAAGGAATGGCCGTTGGAAATAATAAAGCAAAAAATCCGGCATCAAAATACCTGGGTTTTGACCCTGATTATCCCACTACCCCCAACCTGCCAGCATTACAGGTGGACGGATACCGCCAGTGGAAAACGGATGACATATCACTCCACTATGAGACGAAAGATTCCCATTTCAGTTTTTATGACTACCGCCAGAACCGTCTTGACCACGCGCAGCGCATGATTCCCGGCCGGAGAGGTCCTCCCAGGCTGGGACAAATGGAAATTATTTGGGATGCCGATATTATAAACCGCGGATTAAATTGGGATCAGCAGAAGAAAACAGGAAAACATGACCTGAATTACGGACTGCAATATAAAGTCATGAAATTTCATATTAAAAACGAGTTCTCCCGCTACCGCCTGCCGGCTCATGCCTTGTTCATTGAGGATAACTATACTGCCGGCGAACGTACCACTATCGGTATGGGTCTTCGCTATGACCATCAGAAATTTACCGCTGAGCAAGGCGGGATACGCAAGGATTCCTATCATCATCTGTCCCCGAAAATGAATATTACCCAGAAATTGTCTGACGGCAGTTATCTGTTCGCCGGTGCCAGCATGCTTTTCCGCGCTCCCACGGTAGCTGACTACAGCCGTTGGAGCACTGGGTATATTGACAGGGACGGCGATTATAGAAATGAATTTTTCCCCGGCTCTTCTATTCCCGACTGGCAAAAATTTCTCGGAACCCCAAAACCGGAAAAAGGCATGAGCTATGAACTTGGATGGAAAAAAAGTTTACATGATAATGCCAATCTTCAGATTACAGGATTCTATTATGACATTGATGATTATCTGAATATTTCCTTCGGGAAAGCCCATTTAAAACCGCCCATTGTTTACAATATAGATAATGTCAAGGTAAGAGGCATCGAAATCATGGGCAGTTACCAGCTGAATGAAAACTGGTCGCTTACCGCCGGATACACTTATCAGAAATCTAAAAAGGAAGGCGACCGTATGAATGCGGCGCTGAGAAATCTGCCGGAGTCCACTTTCAAATCAGGAGTCTATTATAACAATTTCCATGGATTCCGCAGTGCTCTTAACCTCCGCTTTATAGGAAAGGCAAAAGCAGAAGATCCCTCTTCCGCCCTTCCATCTTATACCATAGCCGATGCGACCTTCTCTTATGAAAAGGGTTCACATCTGATAAGCCTGGCAGTCAACAATATTTTTAACCGTTACTATGAAGAAAGCCGCGGCTTCCGAATGCCAGGCACCAATTACAGCGTTTCTTACCAGTATCGATTCTAAGAGGTTGAGCACATGCGCAGTACAAAATTCTTCTTCTGTCTCCTTTCCATGGCAGCAGCCATCATCTTTGCCGGCTGTGGCAACCTGCTCCAACCGGTATCCCCCAAAAAAGATGTGTCCATCACTATCACAGATGCCACCGGTCGAAACGTAACTCTTCCCAAAACTGTTAAATCCTACGCCATCAGTACCTTTGACCTGATTAACTTTATTATTCCCCTCAAAGGAGAAGCAGCTTTTGAAATGCTGGTTGGTGTCGGCGATTCCGGCGGCAAATGGAGTTATGATAAAGTATATGAAGCCAAATTCCCACAATGGAAAGACAGATGGACTGTTATTTCTCCACACAATGCTCCCTTCGATTTGGAGACCATTCTTGCCAAAAAGCCGGACGTTCTCATCGTCAATTCCGCCATGCAGGCTCACCTCCATGCATTGGATATAGAACCGCAACTCACGAAAGCCGGTATTGCCCTTGTGCTGGTAGATGTTCCCAAAATCACAGACCGCTCTGCCCAGGAAACATATACGCTGCTGGGTAAGCTTTTCAATGAAGAGGAAAAAGCGGCAGAGGTAAATGCATTTTTGGATGAACAGTTTAAAGTAGTCAAAGACGGACTTGCCAACGTAAAAAGAGGCAAACCTCTTGTTTACTATGAGAAATCAGGCACCGCCGAAGTGTACGGTCCATCCAGCACAAGCAAGACATCCGGATGGGGTGCCCTTATTAATTATGCCGGCGGAGACAACCTGGCAGATCATGCTGCCGGAAAATCCATGGAAGGCGGAGTTATGCTTGATCCGGAATTTGTAATCACCGCTGACCCTGATTTCATTATCCTTTCCGGCAGCAGTCAGATGGGCATGGGGTTTGATTTACAGGCACCGCAGCCGAATCGTTTCAATATCCTTTTACGTCCGGGCTGGCAAAATATTAAGGCCGTTAAAAATAAAGAAGTCTATGAATTTCAGCATGAACTTAGCCGTACACCGTTTCTCTTCTACCCGGTACAGTGTTTTGCTAAATCATTCTACCCGGAAGCATTCCAATCTCTTGATCCGGAAAAACGGCTCGATGAATTTTACGACAGATTCATGCTGATAAAAAGAACGGATGGCATATGGAAAATCAAAATGAAATAACCTCCGTAGAAAAAGCTGTTTTTATATACCGCCAGATTGTCAGAAAGAAAATAGTTGCTCTTACTGCCCTTATTGCAGGCACTCTTCTCTGCTTTTTTCTGAATGTTGTCATCGGGTCTACTACAATTTCACTCTCAGCGGTTTTATCAGCTCTTGCAGGCGATGAAAATACAACTCTTCACACCGTAATATGGGACATCCGCCTCCCGATGGCATGCATGGCAATCCTTGCCGGTGCAGGTTTTTCCATCTGCGGTTGTGAAATGCAGACCATTTTAGGAAATCCCATGGCAAGCCCTTATACACTGGGAATTTCTGCAGCAGCCGCTTTCGCAGGAATCATTCTGGATATCAATATTCTAGGCATACCGTCAAATCTGCTTGTCACGGCCAACTCTTTTTTATTCGCCCTGGCAGCCTCTTTTCTAATTTATCGTTTTTCCGCCTGGCATCAAAGCAAAAGACATATAATTATTCTTTTCGGCATCGCTCTCAATTTCATTTTTAATGCATTCACCATGTTTCTTCAATATATTGCCGATGAAAATAAATTGCAAAGTCTGATCTTCTGGAGTTTTGGGAGCCTGTCAAAATCCACCTGGGAGAAAACAGTCATTCTTGCCATTGTATTTCTTTTCACCTTTTTCTTTCTTCTCCATCACTCATGGAAACTCACGGCTCTTACACTGAATGACCAGAAAGCACTGAGCCTGGGAGTAGATGTTTACCAGCTGCGCTGCCATGTCATCATACTTGTCTCACTGCTCACAGCAACAGCAGTCTGCTTCGTGGGAACCATCGGATTTTTAGGCCTTGTCGCCCCCCATCTTGCAAGAGGACTCACTGGGGAAGACCAGCGTTTCCTGCTTCCTGTTTCCGCTCTCTTTGGCGCCTTTATTCTTTCTGTGGCCTCCATGCTTTCAAAAATCCTTATTTCCGGAGCACTTCTCCCGGTTGGACTCATTACTTCTTTTATAGGAATCCCCTTCTTTATTATCCTCATCTTCAGCCAAGGAAGAAAAAGCCTATGATTACCACGAAAAACTTATCCTTCGCTTATCCGGGAAAATCTCCTGTTTTCAGAAATCTCTCTCTTACATTCAAAAATGAATTCAACGTAATCATAGGCCCCAATGCCGCCGGAAAATCCACATTCCTGAAATGCCTTTTTCACCTGCTTTCTCCATCAGGAAGATTCTTTTACGGGAACCGGGACATTACCAACATAACATTAAAAGAACGAATCGCGCTCATGGCTTATCTGCCACAGGAAGAAATTTCATCCTTAAACCTTACGGTTTTTGAGACAGTTCTTTTAGGCCGGCTGCCCTATTTAAACTGGCATATCACAAAAGAGGATGCATCATGCGTCATGAAGATATTAGAAACACTCCACATAAGCCATTTGGCACAGACCTCATTTTCTTCACTCAGTGGCGGCCAGCAGAAATTAGTGTCTATCGCACAGACACTTGTTCGAAAACCGAAAGTGCTTCTCATGGATGAGCCGACAAACAGTCTTGATCTACAAAAGCAATTGGAGCTGTGCGAAATAATAAAAGAAATTACGCGACATCATCATATAGGGTTTATCGTTGTTCTTCACGACTTAAACTTAGCCGCACGATTTGGAGACCGGGTCTTCGTATTTGACGGAAACGGGGGAATCTATAACCAAGGCTCTCCGGAAGAAGTATTTACGGAAAATCTGCTCAAAGATGTATATGGCGTCCATGCTGAAATCAGGCAGGACCAGACAGGCATCCCTGTAATCATTCCGCACATGTCCGTCAGAACCCTCCATGAACATATACCGGTATAACACTGCTATCACCAGTATAAACAAGGCTCCCCACCCCCCCTTCTTACAAATCGCCCGGTGGAAAAGACGGCACTTCCTTGACCACGGCATATGCTGCATTTTCAAACAAGCCGATTTAAAAACGCTGATTGGTTCCTCTACAGAAAAACACAATCAGCGTTTTATTTTATCCGACCTTTTGCAGTTTAAAACAGCGCCATTTGCTTACTCGCATGAACGGGAGACGCCGGACGGAAATAGTGCTCCGTTATATCCACAAGGCCGTCGGCGAGCAATCTGAAAAATTCAGTTTCCGTCATGTGCTCCGCGTAAGCAGAAAATACATATGGCCCGTTTTTCCAGTACGCCGCCCATGTATTTTTCGAAATGCCCGCCACGGATACCATTGTGTCTCCGATACGGCGCTGTTTCCAGCTGGTGCCATACACGCCGCTGATATTCTCCATGCTGCCCACTCTGGAAGAACGCACCGTAATTTCACTTCCGTCATCCTTCACATAACGGATATCACCCGTCTTTCCGCTGATGGCAGAAATATACCGGCACTGATATCCCGCCAGCCCGGGCAGGTACAGTGGCGAAAAGCCGAGTGCCGCAGAAACTTCCCCATATGTGCGGTATTCTGTAATCGGATTCGGTATTTCAGTAATCGATTCTTTCGTATCCGCAGCCATCACTGCCGTGCCGCTTATACTGATGGCAGCAATCATGGCTGCCAAGGTCTTTTTCATCGTTATCATATAAACCGACTTTCTATTTTATATGCCATATTATATGACATCAAAAAAGAATATTCAATAATTTCCGACTTTAAGTCATAATATTTTCATCTTTAAACTTGAGACAAACTGTGATAATATAGCCGATAAGAAACAAATTGTTTGAGAAATATTTCACAGGAGCTTTTATGGACAGACGACAGCAAAAAACGCGAACTGCTATCTTTGACGCGTTCAGCGAACTTTTATCGGAAGAATCTTATTCACGCATTACCATACAAACCATCATCGACCGCGCGAATATCGGACGGAGCACTTTTTATTCCCACGTCCAGACGAAAGACGACCTTTTGAATGCCATGTGCACGGAACTCTTCCGGCATATCATCGACGGCGTCATGAATCATGACCTCCCTGCAGACCATCACAATGCTCCCGGTGTGCCGGATCCTGTTTTCTGCCACATCCTCCAGCATATCAAGAGCAACTCTTACCATATCAAAGATCTGCTTATTTCCGAAAGCAGCGATATTTTCCTTAAATATTTCAGGGACAGCCTGCGCAGCCTCATCAGTATATATATTCTCCAGTCCCCGGACCATCAAAAAAAAGATCTCCCCGATGAATTTCTTCTGAACCACATCACAGGCAGTTTTGTGGAAATGGTCCAGTGGTGGGTAAAGAACCGTATGAAGCAGACGCCGGAGGAATTGGATTTCTGTTTCCGTTCCGTTATCTATCCTGTCATATGAAGATAAAAACCGTGTTTCCCCGCCGGAGCAGAACAGCAAGGCAAAGAATCCCAATAGATCAGCGGCCTCCCGGATACACTCATGATGACGGACTATAAAGGCCGCGTCATCAAAATGTCCTCAGACATGTCCAATGAAAAAATACAGGAACCTACGTAAAAATCCCCTGCCGCGCATCGGTAAGGGATTTTTCGATTTTCATCTGTCGAGTACCAATAAAAGCAACACTGCCTGTCAAACGTCAGTCAGTGTACCAGCAATGATTCTGTCTTGTTAGCTGTTAGCTACGAGATTAAAGCCGACAACCGGAAGCTGGCAGCTGAAAGCTCTAAAACCGTAACTCAGAGTGAAACGAAGAGTCTATTACCGTAATGACGAAAGCGGTAAGCATGATTCCGTATTCTGTTTTCCGTATTCTGTCAGCTGATTTCCGTTTTCTGTCATCAGCATAATAGATTTTTCACTCTTCATAACAATTATCGTTTACCGCTTTCTCTACAAAGTATTCTTGTGATCGTTCGGAAAACCCAATGACGGGGTGTCAGGCCAGCTGCTTCCCTTACTATAATAAAATAAGTGCAGCAGGGGAAATGTTGTATTTCTCTTTGCTACACTTATATGGTACTAATGACGCTGTAAGAAAAAGTGTCATAATACTGTTTTCCGTTTTCCGACCGCTGACTTCTGTTAGCCGATAGCTGATTTCCGTTTAGGTTTCCCCTGATAAAAGCAACTCTACTCTTAAAACGTCATCCAGAGCTATGCGAAGGATCTATTACCGTGGTGAGGAAGACTGTAAGCATGAACCTGACTTCTATCTTCTGTCAGCTGTTTTCTGTCTTTTATCCTTTAAAAAGTAAAGCGCATCTGGTACCACACCACATTGCCGTGAACCGATACAGATATTCCTTCGTTAAGAAAACCGAACTTGCCATAGTAATGGATCAGTTCTTTCTTGCAGGTGAGGACAAGACCTCTCCGTCCTTCCTTTTCCGCATCATGGATGGCGCGGCGGAGCACTATTCCCGCATATCCTTTCTTCCGGCATGCAGGAATCGTATTCAGCCCGAAAATCATCTGCCATGCGCCATGTTCATCATGCATGTCTGCTTTCTCATACATTTCGTCAGTAAGATCCGTAAGGTTTGTCACCATACCGTCCGCAAAAGAAATCAGTTTTCCCTTTTCAAAGAGGAGCCAGAAATGATTGCCGTAATAAATGAGCCTCTCTTTGAAAGAATCCTTCGTCGCCGCTTCGGCAGGAGGAAAACACTCCGCTTCCACCGCGGATACCAATGCCAAATCATCTATCGTTGCTTTGCGTATTTCCATAAAGTCCTCTTCTTCCCTTTCCTCTATACCAATCCGTAAAAAAGCACCTACCGTCCAGTAAGTGCTTTATGTTTTATCAGATATCAGTACAGCTTCGCTCCCGCAGGGATATGGTCGTCCACCATGAGCAGATGGAGTTTTTCTTCGCCGTCTTCTTCATGGATTGCAGAAAGCAGCATACCGCAGGAGTCGATGCCCATCATATTCCTCGGAGGCAGGTTCACGATAGCGATCACCGTCTTGCCGATGAGGTCTTCCGGTTCATAGAAGGCATGAATGCCGGAAAGGATGGTGCGGTCTTTGCCGGATCCATCGTCCAGTGTGAACTGAAGAAGTTTCTTGCTCTTCTTGACCGCTGTGCAGTCTTTGACTTTCACTGCGCGGAAGTCCGATTTGCTGAAAGTTTCAAAATCAACCGTATCTTCAAATAAAGGTTCTACTTTTACTTTGGAAAAATCAATTTTTTCAGGAACGGCAGGGACCGCCTCCTTCACTTCCATTTTCCCCTGGTCGCCTTCCGGCCGCATCGCAGGGAAAAGAAGAACGTCTCGGATACTGGAAGAATTGGTCATGAGCATGAAAAGCCGGTCAAGCCCACTGCCGAGTCCGCCTGTCGGGGGCATACCGTATTCCAAAGCAGTAAGGAAGTCTTCATCGATGGGATGCGCTTCATCATCGCCATGCTCTCTTTCTTCTACCTGCATTTCAAAACGCGCCCTCTGATCCAGCGGATCATTTAATTCGGAGAATCCGTTTGCCAGTTCGCGTCCATAAATATAAGACTCGAAACGGATGGTATATCTCGGATCTTTGGGATCCAGTTTGGACAGCGGAGATACTTCGATGGGATGCTCTGTAATGTGGACAGGCTGGATAAGGTGTTCTTCCACATAGTCATCAAAAGCAGCTGCCAGAAGCTTGCCGAAACCGTCAAATTCACCATATTCCACATGAAGTCTGTCACAGATGGCACGTGCCTCCTCGATGGTCTTGCAGGCATCAAAGTCTTCACCGGTGTATTTCTTTACCGCTTCTGCCATGGTGAGTCTCGGCCATGGACCTGCCACGTCAATTTCCGTTCCTTCATAGGTGAATTTCGTAGTGCCGTAAGAAGCCATGGCGCAGGCTGCCACGATCTGTTCCGTCTGGTCAATGACATCATCGATATCGCCATAAGCCTGGTATGTTTCAATAGCGGTAAACTCCGGATTATGACGGGTATCCATGCCTTCATTGCGGAAGTTGCGGGTGATTTCAAATATGCGTTCATACCCGCCGACAAGAAGTCTCTTTAAATAAAGTTCCGGCGCAATGCGGAGGTACATGGTCATATCCAGCGCGTTGAAATGCGTCATGAAAGGTCTTGCATTCGCACCGCCGTAGAGCGGCTGAAGAACCGGCGTTTCCACTTCGAGGAAACCGTGTGCGGTATACCAGTTCCGGATAGCCTGGAGCATATTCGCCCTCTTGATGAATGTTTTTCTTACATCGGGATTGGCGATAAGATCAAGATATCTCTGGCGGTAGCGCTGTTCCTTATCCGTAAGGCCGTGCCACTTTTCCGGAAGCGGGCGGAGAGACTTGGAAAGCATGGTGAAGTGCAGGACACGGATGGTCGTTTCTCCCGTGTGTGTAGTGAATACAGTGCCTTCCACCCCGAGGATATCTCCCATGTCTACCAGTTTGAAGAGATTCCATTCATTTTCACTGACAGTATCTTTCCGGAAATAAAGCTGGATATCCCCTTTTTCATCACGAAGCGTGCAGAATGCCGTTTTTCCGTGCCCGCGGATAATCATAATACGGCCTGCCACTTTGACATGCTCCCCGCTTGCTTCCAAAGCTGCCGCATTCGCATGGATATCTTCACTGTGATGGGTGCATTCATACTTTCCGCCGTAAGGCTCAAATCCCAGTGCGGCAATCTTCTCCAGCTTCCCCCTTCGGATCAGCATCTGGTCGTTCAGTTTTTCTTCCATTCTGAAACCTCTCTTTGCATATAACCAATCAGCAAAAATTTATGCTTTGATTTTAATAACTTTATACTTTACAACACCGCTTGGCGCTTCCGCTTCTACAATATCCCCCGCTTTGGCGCCCATCAGTGCGCGGCCGACAGGAGACTCATTGGAAATCTTCCCTTCAAAAGGATCCGATTCCGTACTGCCCACGATCTTCACCGTTTCTTCCACATGGTCTTCCAGCGCTTCAATGGTTACCGTCATTCCTACATCGACGCGGCTCTTTCTCCCTTTTTTGCCGCTGTCAATAATTTCCGCCGTACGGATCTGCTGTTCCAGTTCCTTAATACGTCCTTCTACGAAAGACTGCTGGTTTTTTGCATCATCATATTCGGAGTTTTCAGAAAGGTCGCCCATAGCGATGGCTTCTTTCAGACGTTGTGCTACCTCGCCGCGCGTCTTTGTACGAAGTTCATCCAATTCTTTCTGTAATTTTTCAAGACCTTCTTTTGTCACAAGTGTATGCTGCAATTCTGCCATGCCAATTGCTCCTTTTTCTATAAATATTTTATAAAACTCCCATTATAAGGATATATTATTAAGTATAAGCAGATAAAAATGTATTGTCAATTTGATAAGAACCGTTCCTTACAACTCCCGTTCCGTTTGGAAAGTCTTTTTACAAACAGAAATAGAGGCCTGCCTTCCAAAATCATTTCTGCCATAGGAAACAGATTTCCTCTTCCCATTTTTCCTTTACCGGGTTGAGATTTTCCCTGTTCTTTATTTATAAAAAAATTCTGCACCCATAAAAAGAAAAAATATCATTTTCTCAATTACATAAGGCTTCTTATCAATTTCAAAATCATTTCGGGCAAATAAAGTCCATATAGGGAGAAATGAGGAGATTTCAGCCTCTCACAGGACAATCGGATCCCGGACCGCATTCATTGTTTTTGCAACATATTTATCAGAATGAATAAATATCCATTTTTGAAATTATTGTCCTTCCCCAGATATTTTAAAAAAAACCGATAAAAACGGCGTTTCAAGATTTCTATTTTTATAGCCCCCGGAAATCTGAATGTATCATGATGTATCACTCCAATCCATATCAATATCCGATAGCGTTCCATTTTTTTCGTTTTTCTTCATTTTTCTTTCTACTCCTCAAAGGTCCTCAAAAGTCCTCAAGGATAAAGAAATATATTTTTTTGAAATTTCCTATTGTACTTCCTGTTTATCTGTGATATATTTCTTTCAGCAAAAATATTACGCGCCCTGCATGAAAGTGCAGCTGAGCTGCGGAGCACTTCTCGAAGTGAACGGTTTTCTTTGTTTCCCTGTTTCTTTCACCATAACGAAAGTAAATGGGGATTGCCTATACCTGAAAATCGGGCATTCCGGTGAGATTCCGGACAAATATCTTCCCCCGTTCCGAATATGTGTCGGAAATTGGTACGAGAAAGAAGGGAACTACATTGTCTGAAAGCAGAAAAATGGGAGTGGTACAGCTCACCACAGTCACCGCCATCAACATGATGGGATCCGGCATTATTCTTTTGCCGGCAACACTCGCGGAAATCGGTACGGTTTCCATTTTCGCCTGGATTCTTGCCTCTATTGGCGCTACTATTCTTGCCTACGCTTTTGCCAAATGCGGCATGTACAGCAAAAAAGTAGGCGGCATGGGCGGTTACGCGGAATACCGGTTCGGCCGTCTTGGAAACTTCCTTTCCAACTACACTTATGCCATTTCCCTGATTATCGCCAACGTGGCTATCGCCACCGGTGTAGTGAGCTAC
>ERZ780002.717-NODE-717-length-11104-cov-2.54104_pt1 | contig 11104 bp, 6 predicted proteins | sample MGYA00511947_ERZ780002 | MGnify/ENA primary metagenome ERZ780002 (study PRJEB29588, sample SAMEA2148558) | human gut metagenome | biome: human gut; feature: human-associated habitat; material: faeces | place: Denmark | collected 2008/2010 ... | reverse complement strand
CACCTTCTGAACCGGTCTCACATTCGGAGTATGGTTTCTGTTGCCACCTCTGACGGTTCTTCCCATATCTTAAATAAACACTGCTGCAAGTGCTAACAGGAACAATGCAAGAATGACTGCAAGTACAATAAATCCTGCAATGGCACCCTTTTTGCACATCTTGTAGTTACGATAATGTCTGTGTTTCTTAAAGATCATCGCTGCGATAATACCGATGACCGGAAGTAAGAACGAAAGCAGTGCGTACCATGCGCTTCCTGTATCATGAAGTGGTGGAAGCTGGATCTCATCATGTGCAATATTGTCATGATGTTCTTCTGGTCTCGGTGCATCTTTGTCTAAAATCGTAATTGTTTTTAACGGCACATTCTTCTCACGCGTAGCTTTGTATTCTTCAATCTCTTTCTTATTACCAAATACCCAGTGGTCATGACCGATACAGACTAACTCCGGTTTGTCTGTACTGTAATCATGAATGGATGGATCATAAGTAAACAGCACTTTATTTTTCTCTAACTGTGGATCCGGGATCGGGATCGCAGAGATCAGAGAATGTGTATACGGATGCAGTGGGAAGTTGAACAACTCTTCTGCATCTGCGATCTCCACAATATCACCCTTATAAATAACGGCGATACGGTCAGAGATAAATCTCACGATGGAAAGGTCATGTGCGATAAATAAATATGTTAAGTCTTTTTCTCTCTGGAACTTTTTCAGTAAGTTCAATACCTGTGCACGAATAGATACGTCAAGTGCAGAGATTGGCTCATCAGCAACAACAAGTTCCGGTTCCATTACCATGGCACGGGCTAAACCGATACGCTGACGCTGTCCACCTGAGAACTCATGTGGGTATCTTGTCAGATGTTCCGGCAAAAGCCCTACTTCGTTGATCATTTCCTCAACTTTACGCACACGGTCTGCCTCATTCTCATATAAATGGAAGTTATACAGACCTTCGGATACGATGTAGTCGACAGTTGCACGCTCATTCAGGGAAGCTGCCGGATCCTGGAATACCATCTGGATGTTACGGATGACTTCACGATCCAGAGATTTTGGGATTTTCCCGGAAATACGCACACCTTTGTACAAAATCTCTCCGTTTGCCAATGGGTTGACACGGATGACTGCACGGCCGATGGTTGTCTTACCGGAACCGGACTCTCCTACTAAGGAGAATGTTTCTCCCTTGTGAATATCAAATGTCGCATTTTTTACAGCGCGGACAGCGTTATCGCCCTTGCCAAAAGTAATATCTACATTTTTTAAAGATAATAATACTTCTTTACCATTTTCATCAATCGGACCATGCTCTGGTAAATGAGAAGCATGCTCCTGGTTTTCTGTGTTTCGATTTAGTTTAGACACGATCTAAATCTCCTATATATTGAATGCTTTAACAAGTTTCTCATGAATGTTCTGGATTCCTTCCGGTTTTTCAACCTTTGGAGCATCCGGGTGTAACAGCCATGTTTTGGCGTAATGCGTATCTGTTACTTTGAACATTGGTGGTTCCTCTAAGGTATCGATCTTCATACAGTATGGGTTACGCGGTGCAAATGCATCGCCGACGATACTGTTGTAGAGCGAAGGTGGTGTACCTGTGATCGAGTAAAGAGTTGTATTTCTCTCAGCCAGCTGTGGCAGGGAAGAAAGTAATGCCCATGTATATGGATGACGCGGGTCATAGAATACCTCTTCTACCGTACCAACCTCTACGATCTGTCCTGCATATAAAACTGCAACACGGTCTGCGATATTGGCAACCACACCTAAATCATGTGTAATGAATACGATTGTATAATTGAATTCTTTCTGTAAATCCTTTAACAGTTTTAAGATCTGTGCCTGAATGGTAACATCAAGCGCTGTGGTAGGCTCATCACAGATTAAGATCTTTGGCTGACAGGACAGTGCGATCGCGATAACGATACGCTGTCTCATACCACCGGAATACTGGAATGGATAATCATCAAAACGTGCTTCCGGATTTGGGATACCAACCTTGTCCATCAGATCAAGTGCACGAAGTCTTGCCTCGTTCTCGGTACAATCCTGATGTTTCATGATGACAGATGTGATCTGTTTTCCAATCGTGATAATTGGGTTTAAGGATGTCATAGGATCCTGGAATACTGTAGCAATCTTCGTACCACGGATCTGGCTCCAGTCTCTTCCATCTTTGATATTTGCAAGGTTTAAGATACATGTTCCATGTAATCTCTCACTGTTCTCATCCAGATATTTTACGCGGAATGTAACTTTATCAAAAACAGCATTTCTCTGCTCTTCATCATTCAGATCCACGCCAAGCTGCATTGCCTCTTTTAATGCATCCAGCAGCGCATTGTTCTGCTTCATACGCTTGCGGAAACCAAAACGTCCGACAGAAAGATATACCTCTTTTGCAAGGATCTCATTTCTCGCTTCTGTCTCTGCTGAGATCGCTTCGCTGACTTCCTTCGCATGTTTTGCCTTAAGCTCTGCCATCTTCCTATCAAATTCCTGATTGTATGCGGTATCATGTGCCAGACTATTTGCACGCTCTTTTACCTTCTGCTCATGCTCTTTCTCGAATGCCTTGATTTTTGTATCCAATTCGGAGATTTTCTTTCCAGCCTCTTTGATCTTATCCTTCTCTTTGGATGGATCGTAAGTCTGTTTCAAGTTGAAGGTATTCGTTCTCTCATGTTTTAACTCAAGGAGTTCTTTTTCATACACTTCTGCTTCTTCCTGGCTTATATCGGCTCTTCTTCTCTTTTCAGACTCTAACTCAAGGATTGCTTTATAAGTGTCTGCACCAAACTCCAGTCTGGAATACTCGTCTAATTTTTTCTTATTCTCTGCGATGACTTTCTTTGCATTGTCATTTAATTTTACAACAGTGTCGGAAAGCTCCTCATCACTGAAAATAATCTTGCCGTTATCAATAAATCCGTTGCTGTCTAACATTCCTGCAAATGTTTTTGTAAAAACAGATTTACCGGAACCGGACTCTCCTACGATCGCAATGGATTCATTCTCATAAATATCCAGTGACACTCCACGGATAGCAGTAAGCACCCTGCCCCTCACATGGAATTTCACGATCAAATCTTTTACTGATAATAATACTTTTCTATCTTCCATCTACCTAACCTCTACATGTGTGTTCTCGGATCAGATGCATCACCAAGGTTCTGTCCAACGACATATAAAACAATCGTGATGATAGAAGCAACGACTCCCGGGCTCCAGAACTCGAACTGCCAGCCAGGGGTAAGCATCGCACTTTCTGACTCGTAAATCAATCTACCAAGTGACATATCTGACATACCCATACCGATATATGCTAAGAACACCTCATAAGAAATATAGGAAGGGATCTCTGTTGCTGCCAGTGTTACAATAACAGATGTCATAAATGGAAGAATATTCTTCATTGCGATCTTAAGTGTACTCGTTCCCAGACATTTGGATGCAAGGTTGTACTCTCTGTCTCGGATGATCACTACCTGTGTACGGATAAAGTATGCGATTCCAAGCCATCCGGTAATGGTCAGCGCCAGTACCATGGTCCAGAAACCAGCTTTAAACAACATAACCATAACGGCGATCAATAAAATGTATGGAATGTTTGCAAGAATGTTATATACCTCCTGCATAAAAACATCCACTTTCTTTGAAAATCCCCAGATAGATCCGACAACAACACCAACGGAAAGGTTGATCGCTGCACAGATAAATGCAAGGGAAATGGAAATCCTTGATCCAAACCATACGGCATCGAATGTAGACTGTCCGGCTGCACCGGTACCTAAGATCCAGTGAATGTTCATTCCCAGACGTTCGATCGCTGCAGATGGTGACAAGTGTTTAGTTGTCGCATCCATTAAGTTACCAAACTTATCATATTCCACAAATAATGGGTAAAGGTAAGTGAATGCGATCAACACACCCAGAATCGCCAAAATAATAATATTAATCTTTTTCTTAAAAAATACACGGAATACAGAATGCCAGTAAGAATATCTTGGCGCTGTAATCTTTTCTGATTCCAGATCACTGTGGTCTACCGGAGCGAATAATTCTTCCTCCGGCATACCGAACTTTTCTAAATCCTGACTCATTTCTAATTACCTGTCCTTTGTTGAGAATGAAATTCTAGGATCAACCATTGCCATTAGGACATCACCTAAAATAAGGGATGTGACTGTTAAAATCGCATAGAACAGTGTTCCACCGACAATAACACCATTATCATATTTGTTGATAGCCTCTGTTAATAAGTTACCAATACCTGGAACGACATACACACGCTCTGTGATGATCGCTCCTGTCAATGCTCCAAGCACTGCCGCAGGGATTCCCTGAATGATCGGGATCGCTGCGTTCTTCAAAATATGTCTGGTGAAAATCTCACCCTCTGTCAGACCACCGGATCTTGCGAATTTGACATAGTCCGAATTCATCTGGTCGATCATATAACGTCTTATCCACTTCATCAGATTTGCTATGGATGGAAGTGCTAACGATACGATCGGCAATATATACATCAGTCTGCTCGGCGATTCCATATCAAAGGTTGTTGGCAGACCAAAGCTTCCGCCGATCGCCTTGAACAGGAAAATATACGCAAGTGATGGTACTGCGATAATAAATACAATATAAAGCGTACCGATCTTATCGACCAGTCTGTCTTTCTTTCTCGCCATAAGGATGCCCAGCGGCACACCGATCAGATAAGACATGATAACTGCGATCAGTCCGATCACAAAGGAATAACCCACTTTGGATTTTCCTGTTTTGTATGTTGCAACATTGGTGTAGTCATCTTCATAACGGTCTGCATACAATAAGCTGGATTCTCTGGAACCCTGCATATAGGTTGCAGTGTGCAGATTGTCCGCACTCTCCTCCACAAGACCGGTTGGATAGGTGACAGTTGATTTTATATAAGATCCCTGATGGCTTGTCATCGTACTGAATACATCCACTCCCTGATTTACCGTGTAGGATGTTCCAAGATTGATCGTCACAATATTCTGATGAACAAACGGAAACTTGGAATCAAAATACAGTAAATACTTGTGTGTTGTACCATTGCCAATGATCGCCGGTGAGAATTTTTCCCCACCATAGACAGGATCATGTAACGTAAAGGTGAGACCTCTCTCACCTACGATGTCTTCTACATTATTAATATCATCAATTGTTATTAAATTTGCAAAATATTTTCCCATACGGGATGCCAATGGGACATCTTTATACGCAAAAAGCTGCTGCTGGCCACCGTCGGCATACTTCTTCTTGTTCATCATGACGGCGTCTTTGCGGACTACCGTGTATCCCTGAGACTTATAATACTTTGTGAATTTTTTGACATATTCACTGACCTGCTCAGAATCCTGTGCCTTGGTTCTTCCGAAACCAACCACTGCAGATCGCTCTTCCTCTGTTAATTCTCCACTGCTTACAAGTTCATTCAGCCAGTCAGAGTAGGTGACATAATCCAGATAACCATAATCTTCCCATTTAGAGTATTTATAGGCAACTCTTGCATTATTACTTGTATGTGAATATTTTGTATCCCCTGCAAAAACAAGGTTTCGGTCTAACATTGTGTAGATCATGATCATGACCAGCGCCACAACGATCACGATAGACACCAGTCCATGTAATATACGTTTTAATAAATATTTTGTCATAATTGTTCACTCATCAATAGTGCAGGGGAGCGGGGAATCCCCGCTCCGATGCAGTGTTGTTATTTCGTAGATACGATTAATAAATACCGATAGATTTGATCATGTATCCGGCATATTCTGGCTGGAATGTATCCAGATAAGATGCAGGATCACCATAGTCAGGACCCCATCCGGATAAGTCACAGAAGTCATAGTTCATTTCGTAACCATAGTTCATGTAATATCCGCTGTAGTACCAGTCTGTGTTATCTGCTGCTGCAATTAAGTTTACCTGGACAAGTCCCTGTGTAGAAGCTTCAATAGACTGTTTCAGAGAGTTTGCTCTGTTTGTAAATACTTCACTGGAAGAAGCATATACAACATCCATCTGGATTGGGTTGTCAGCATCGATCGTAAGACCATCTGCTGCTAACTCTTCTACTGCCTGAGTCATCTCTTCCCAGGAGTTATCTGCATTGTACCATCCGTCATATCCGTCGGAAGAACCGGCACCCTCGTTAGCTGTTGGATCCCATGCTTTGATCTTCACACCGTCAGCATCGATCTGATCCTGTACGATCTGTCCATAGTATGTTCCAGCCGGATATGTTTTTTCTGTTCCGTTGATATCAACTGTTACTTCTTCTTCCAAAGTAACAAAGTTACCCGGTGTGTAAGAGTTTCTCATAGAAGCATATTTCAGATCATCACCAACCTGCTGTGCAAGATAAGCACCACGATCCAAGCCCATGGCAAGTGCTCTACGGAAGTGGACGTTCTGCATAGCCTGTTTTGTTCTTGCAGCATCTTCCTCTGTCTGTGAGGAAACTGCTTTTGTTGTATCGTTTGCGTTTGCAAACTGATTACGGTTGATATTAAAGAATCCGCTGTATGTTGTTGCATCTGTAAGTGCTACATATGCATAATCATCAAAGTTTCCATCCGCTTTTGCTGCTGCAACAGAAGCTGTGTTAAGACCTGTTCCATCTACAACACCTGCGATTGCATCGTTATATGCTTTTGTCGCATCAGAACCATCATTGTATACCCATGTCAGTGTATGGATATTGATGTGATCTGCATTCCAGTAGGACTCGTTAGCCTGGAATACGATTGTGTTCTTGGATGTAAAGTTCTTAACAACATATGGTCCGCAATATGCGATAGAATCAGAATCCTTACCATATGTGTAATCTGCTGCATCCGGATCATACTCAACACCAAACTTACCACCCATGGATTCATAGAAGGATCTGTTCATTGGAGCAAATACGTTGTAACCGAGCATTGTTGTGAAGTATGTGCAAGGAGCTTCCAGATCATACTCTAATGTGTAATCATCAACCGCTTTTACACCGACCTGTGAGAAGTCTGTTACTTCACCGGAGATGTACTGGGATGCATTTGTGATGATACCTTCGATCAGGTACTCAAGACCACCCTGGGCATCCATCATATGCTGCATTCCGGCAACAAAGTCATCTGCTGTCACATCAGCAACTTTTCTGCCCTGGGAATCAACCCATGTAGCACCTTTGCGAAGATGGAATGTGTAAGTTAATCCGTCATCAGATACTTCATAGCTCTCTGCTAATGCAGGCTGTAAAGTTCCCTCTCCATCATACTCCATTAATCCATCGTATGTGTTCACGATTGCTTCAGCATCTACAGACTGAGAAGTTGCAAGAATATCCCATGTGGTAGGATCCTGTGTATATAACTGATAATTATAAGTATCTTTGAGCGTGTAACCCTGCTCCTCTAAGTAAGATTTTGCCCATGCTTCATACTCACCTGTTCCTTTTAACTCAGCCCATTTTGCTCTCATTGTGCTGACATCGGAAGCTTTGATCAGCTCTGTTGTGACAACTGCATTATGGTATCTGTCCATATCGTTGCCCCACAGTGTATAGTCAAATGTGTAAGGAGCTACACGTGAGATGGAATAGTTACCACCCTTTGACTGTAATGGAAGCATAACGCCTGATTCCATTAACTTTGCTTCTGCGATTGCTTCAAGTGCAAATTTCTCAGAAACGGTTTCAGCTTCATCAGCTTTCTGGTAAGCTGCCCAAAAATCACCGAGTTCTTTGTCATACAGCTCTGCAGATACTTCTTCATAATTAGCCGGAGCTACTGCTTCTTCGCTGCTGCCTGATTCTGTACCGGCTTCTGTGTCTTCGACAGCATTTGCATCATCTGCGGCATTGTTCTTATTGCCACATGCAGTCATGCTGACTGTCATAGCAAGTACAAGCATAAGGCTTACTACTTTTTTCTTCATAATATTTCCTCCTGTAGAAATAATCTATATAAACGCTTATGCGCTTATATCATAATTTTTCCTGTTTCTCTGCGGTAAAAAACGTTTCCTGATCCGTGCTTTCAATTTCAATGTGTTATCATTGCGCCACGTTATCGTGCTAAATTATTTTTTTACAACCAAAAAAAGTGCCAACAGACTTTTCCGTCTATTGCACTCACTAGATACAAGTGTCTTTTTCCCGCGTACAACACTTCTTCTATTATACATGCATCTGCGATTTTGTCAATAGTTTTTCTTTTGTCACTTTCTTCCTTATACACACGTTTTATCATATGTTTTCCCGCTGTTTTCTCTCCCATCGTTTCTTTATTACAGCTTAATTACAGCTTATTGCAATGCCTCTGTCTCCTCATATCTCTTTAAGCTTTTATTGCTTTACTTATCTACTGTATTATCTCGATATCAGAGCATTGCCTTAATATGTATTATACAAAGCAGTCGACATTTGTCAATAAAAATTTGTTTACCAAGAAACATTTTTCTCGTTGACATAGTAAAAAAAGAGCAGGGATGCCCCGTATTAGGGGCCTTTCCCTGCTCTTTGTCTCTATTCATTTTCCCGACTAACTTTTACAGACATCCGCCTGTCAAAATCTGTTATCTATTAAACGCCTTTTTTTCGAATTTGTCAACCAGCTTTTCCATACATCCATCTTCAAAAGGACTATTTAACCCTGCTTCCACGATCACATTGGTAAAGAAATCACGTGCGGAAAGATTACAGAGTTTATAGTAATTCTTCCATGCTTTTTCAAAGTCTTCATCCATCATGACTTTGAACTGCATCGCACACACACTTGCAAGACAGTAATCAATATAATAGAACGGGCTGCCAAAAATGTGCGGCTGTTTTTGCCAGAAGCCGCCTTGTCCAAAGAAAGGATCTTCTTCGTAATCCATGTGCGGGCGGTAAACTTTTTCCAATCCTGCCCAGACTGCCTTGCGTTCTGCCGGTGTCATCTCCGGTTTTTCGTACACAATGTGCTGGAACTCGTCCACCATACATCCGTATGGGACAAATGCAGCGGAATCTTCCAGATGCATTTTCAGGTAATCGTCTTTCCGGTCGCCAAAAAATAATTCCATCCAGTTATAGGTGAAGTACTCCATCGACATGGAGTGGATTTCGGCTGTCTCCATCGTGATATCGGCGAACTCACGGATCTCTTCGTCTCTTAACAGATATCCCTGGAATGCATGGCCACATTCATGGGTGATGACGTCCACATCTCCGCTTGTTCCGTTGAAGTTTGCAAAAATAAACGGAGACTTGAAATTTGGAATATAGGTCATATAGCCGCCCTGACGCTTTGTTTTTCTTCCGAGCACGTCAAAAAGTTCGTTCTCCATCATAAAATCAAAAAATTCCTTTGTCTGCGGAGACAGTTCACTGTACATTTTCTGTCCTGCCGCAAGGATCTCCTCCGGTGTTCCAATCGGCGCAGGATTTCCATTCGTGAAATAGACGTCTGTATCAATATAGGAAAGCTTCTCCACACCAATACGCTGTCTGCGCTGCTCATGTAGTTTATTGGCAAACGGGACAAAGTATTCTTTCACCTGTTTCCGGAAATTTTCGACCATTTCCTTGTCATAACAGTTGCGGTTCATACGGTAATAACCAAGCCCCACAAAATTCTCATAGCCAAGCTGTCTTGCCTGCTCGGTTCTGTTTTTCACCATCTTATCGTAAATCTCGTCGATCTCATCTGTAACAGACAGGAAATAGTCACTGACTGCCTTCCATGCTTTTCTTCTCAACTCGCGCTCCGGGCTGGTCTGGAACTTTTTCATAAGCGACAGATTGTAAACTTCTCCCTCAAAAGGAATCTTCGCTGTAGCGATCAGCTTACTGTAACGGCTGCTCAATGCATTTTCTTCCTGCATTAACGGAATGATCTTCTCGTCAAAAGCCTTGTTTGCGATCTCGATATTTTTAAATGTTACTTTTCCGATCTTACTCTCCAGATAGTCTCTGTAAGGAGAATCATAAAGTACTTTTCCGTATTCATTCTCATACTGGCTGATGATCGGTCCAACCTCATCATAAAAATTGCTTTCTTTCTCATAAAATTCATCGGTCGTATCAATATCATGGCGGATCATTGCAAGTTCCATGCTTGTCTGCACATCCGCGGTAAATTTATAGTACTCCCGGTGGATCTCAAACTGCTCCTCTCCGCTTTTTGCATTCTTCGTGCGCTCGATAATGCTCTTATACTCTTTTTCTACTTCTTCCATATCAATGCGTTTGTATGGCATTTCTGAAAATTTCATAGTTCCCCTGCTTTCTGTATATACATCCTGTCTATACTGTTTTCTTCTCAACCATTCTATGATATTCCCGGATTTTTTGCAATGAAACCTTGTGTTTTTCCTTTCACAATTTCACAAAATAGACTATAATAACTTTACTTTCTAAAAAATTATATTCCGAGGTTTTATATGATCACAGCAGAAGATATTTTAAATATGAATTTTTATAAAAAAGAAAAATTTACCGGAAGTTACAAGGGCATGCGCTACCTTGTAAAAAAAGAAAAAGATGACGCTGAAAACGATATTTTCCGCGCCACCGTCTGGCCTGGACCTTATAATTTTGCAGCAACCCCCAATGACCAGAAAATTTCCGCCACTTTTCCATTCACAGAAGAAGGTAGACAGCAGGCAGTCGACTGGATGAATGAGCAGTGGCGTTCCAGAAGCGAGTGGGGGATTATGATGCATTCGTGAGGAACGATTGCTTTTCTACATCAAAACCAGCATTTATAATAATACCAATGCGGTTTTATTTTTCGAATCTCTCCTCCATTGTCTCCGTATCCCTGCCAGCTCCAGCCCGCATTGTCTCCCTCTGCTTTTACAAGCTGACCTTCCCCGGTTCCAACCGGAATATCTTCGGGTGAATAGTAAAATCCATAATACACAGATGATGGAGCCAGCCCAAAACCTCCCATATAAAATGCCACTACGTCTTCCGGAAATAACCCTGTCAACTGTACGCTGTAACCATTTTCCTCTTTCCACTCTTCAAACATATGTCGTCTTTCCCTTTGTTCCACTGCCAGGTAGTTTTTTGTAAACTCTGTAAGTTCTTCCTCGTTCC
>ERZ780002.714-NODE-714-length-11166-cov-3.77473_pt1 | contig 11166 bp, 6 predicted proteins | sample MGYA00511947_ERZ780002 | MGnify/ENA primary metagenome ERZ780002 (study PRJEB29588, sample SAMEA2148558) | human gut metagenome | biome: human gut; feature: human-associated habitat; material: faeces | place: Denmark | collected 2008/2010 ... | reverse complement strand
TCCTTAAAGTACAGATAAAATGTACCCTTAGCAATACCTGCTTTCTGAGAAATTTCCGCAATAGAAGTCTTCGTAACCCCCTGGGTAGTAAAGAGATTAAATGCAGTATTCAGCAGAGAAGTAAGTTTCTGTTGTTTGTTAGCTTCAAGCTTTCCCATGATTACACCACCTTTTATTGTTATTATACACCAATCCAATTATAAAATAAATATTAAAAAATGACTTTTGGTCAATTTTCTATTGACTATGTGTTTTGAGGTGCTATAATGTCAACTGAAATTGAAAATGACTATCGGTCATATTTGTTAAAGACATGAATACTTATATGACTAAGGGTTGTTGGCATTTGCATCTTACAGAAAGGCGTGGTTATTTATATGAAAAAGTTTGGAAAAGTTGTTGTTAAGTTAAGAATTCCAATTCTGGTTCTTAGCTTCCTGCTGTTGATTCCATCAGTTCTTGGTTACTTTAATACCAGGGTTAATTACGATATCCTGTATTATCTGCCAAGTGATATTGACACTATGCAGGGACAGGACATTTTGCTTGATGATTTCGGAAAGGGCGCTTATGCAATGGTCGTCGTTGACGGAATGAATAAGTCAAATGTTTCTAAGTTGGTAAAGAAGGTTGAGGGGGTTGACCATGTAGCGTCAGTTATCTCTTATAGTGGAATAGTAGGAGATGATGTTCCTTCAGAAATTCTTCCTGATAAGTTCCGTTCTTATTTTGAAAATGAGGATTCAGGAGCTACGTTGTTTGCAATATTCTTTGATGATACAACATCAAGTGACGATACAATGAAGGCTATTCAGGAAGTAAGAGATGTTACGGATAATCAGTGTTATATTGCCGGTATGTCTGCTGTAGTTACAGATACTAAGACAATGGCAGAAAAGGAGACTCCTTTTTATGTACTTGTAGCGGTTGTTCTTGTATGTATCGTACTTGCTATATTTATGGATTCATTCCTTGTACCAGTATTCTTTATGTTAAGTATAGGTATGGCAATTGTGTATAACCTTGGTTCTAATTATTTCTTAGGTGAGGTTTCATACATAACGAAAGCACTGGCAGCGGTACTTCAGCTTGGTGTAACTCTGGATTATTCTATATTCTTATGGCACAGTTACAAGGAAGCTAAGGAAGAAACTCCGGATGATCATCAAGAAGCTATGGCAGTTGCTATTGGGAATACACTTACATCAGTTGTTGGTTCTTCCATAACAACTGTTGCAGGATTCATCGCACTCTGCTTTATGAGCTTTACACTTGGTCTTGACCTTGGTGTTGTTATGGCAAAGGGTGTTGTATTGGGTGTTATTGGTTGTGTTACAATACTTCCTTCCTTTATTCTTACATTTGACAAGGCTCTTGAGAAGACAATGCATAGAGAGATTATGCCGAATTTTGATAAGCCGGCAAGATGGATAGTTAATCATTCATGGATATTTCTTATAATATTCGTTCTGCTTCTTGGCCCGGCAATCTACGGATATAACAATACTAAGGTTTACTATGATTTATCTGATACACTTCCAGAGAAGCTTAACTGTTCGCAGGCTAACAAGCTGCTTGCCGACAACTTTGACGGAACTAATTCTATATATATGATTCTTGCAGACAGTAATCTTTCAGCAGAGGATTCTAATGCAATGATGAATGAGGTAAATGATCTGGATGGAATTTCATTTGCATTAAGCATTGATTCAGCACTCGGTGGAGAAATCCCTACGGAAATGCTTCCTGATTCGCTTGTTTCAGAGCTTAAGGGTGATGAATATCAGATTATGATGGTATCAACTAATTACACAATTGCTTCTGATGAAATCAATGACCAGATTAATAAGGTTGATGCAATTGCGAAGAAGTATGATGCCAAATCAATGGTAATTGGAGAAGCTCCTTGTACTAAGGATCTTATCACTATTACTGATAAGGATTTCAAGACAGTTAGTGCAGTTTCAATTGTTGCGATATTCTTTATTATTTTCTTTGTATTGAAGTCAATATCTCTTCCGGTTATTCTGGTTGCTGCTATTGAATTTGCTATATTTGTTAATATGGGTATTCCATATTATACAGGAACAACGATACCATTTATATCTTCGGTAGTAATCGGAACTATTCAGCTTGGTGCGACAGTCGATTATGCAATTCTTATGACTACAAGATATAAGAGAGAAAGAGCTGCTGGGAATTCTAAGAAAGAGGCTATATCAATAGCACTTGGAACATCTATTCCATCTATTATTGTCAGCGCACTTGGTTTCTTCGCAGCAACATTTGGTGTAGGTATGATAGCCAGTGTTGATATGATTGCTTCACTTTGTACACTTATGGCACGAGGTGCAATCATCAGTATGTTTGTTGTTATATTTGTTCTTCCATCACTTTTCGTATTGCTTGATAAGGTGATTATTCATACAAGTTTAGGCTTCAAGCCAAAGAAGAACAGTCAGAATTAATAGGAGGAAGATTATTATGGTTAAAAAGAATTTATTCAGATATAGTTCAGTTTTAATGTGTGTTGTTCTTACTGCGGCAAGTCTTGTTGGCTGCGGTTCTAAGACAGCTGCAACAACAGGAACAGATACAGCTTATGTAACAGAGATGGCAGCAGGCAGTACAGAGGCTACGATTACACAGGCAATAACTAATGAGCTTGCAGTGTCTAACAAGAGCACACTTGCAACTAACACAAGACAGGAAACTGTTTATGTATTCAATGACGCTTCAGGTAACAAGAATCACATCACTGTCAACGAAAAGATTACAGACGCTAACGGCAATGAGACTCTTAATAAGACTGAGTCAAGTGAAAATGCGCCAGTAACAATGAAGGTTACTTACAAGCTTGATGGCAAGGAAATTAAGCCGCAAGACCTGGCCGGAAAGAGCGGAAAGGTTACAATACGTTTTGATTACACTAATAATCAGAAGAAAACTGTAACAATTAATGGTAAAAAGCAGACAGTTGCCGTACCATTTACAATGATTACAGGCATGATGCTTCCAACAGATGTATTCTCAAATGTTGAGGTTACTAATGGTAAGCTTACTAAGGTTGGTGATAATATTGTGGCAGTCGGTATGACAATGCCAGGACTTAAGGATACTATGAATCTTAAGTTTAATGATAAGGCACTTGACCTTGATATTCCTGAGTATTTTGAATTAACAGCAGATGTTAAGGATTTCTCACTTGATATGACAATGTCTGTTGCAACGTCTAATCTTCTTTCAGATATGAATGCTGATGACATTACTTTAGATGATCTAAAGAAAACTGTTGCTTCATTAGATGATGCAGCAACACAGCTTGCAGACGGAACGGTTACATTACAGGATGGAACACAGCAGTTAAGTGATGCAATTCCAGCACTTACTGATGGTGTTGACCAGTTAAATACAGGTGCTTCTTCTCTTAAGGATGGTATATATGCATACGCAGATGGCGCTGCAAGTGCATATGAGGGTTCAGTTTCACTTAATGACAACATGAAGACATATGCTGACGGAATCGGAACTCTTTATAATACTCTTAAGGATAACAATCTTGACAGCAGTGTTGCTTCGGCAGCTAAGGGGGCAGGTGATCTGGCAGCAGGCGCTGCAACACTTGATGCAGGAATTGATAGTGCTTTATCTGGTGCAGGAGCGCTTGTTACTGGGGCAAAGTCATTGACAGATGGAACGGGAGAATTGGCAACGGGTGCAGCAGCATTAGCTGAAGGAGCAGATAAAATAGGTGGAACATTAACATCAGGAATGACAGAAGCAAAACAAAAATATGATAATGCGTATGACAGTTTTTATCAGTTAGCAATGGCAGTTATTGGTGGACAATTAGGATATAATCCGGCTGCAATGACAGGTGAGCAGAAAATTACAGTTGCGACAACACTTGCTAATGTAGGTATATCTGCTACAGCAGATATTACAGATGAAAATCAGTGTACCAAGGCAGCCGCATTTATAATGCAGAACTATAATGATAAAAATATTACAACAGGTAAGATTGGTATAAGAACAGCAATGGTTAGTGCATTAACTGCTAAATATGCAGCAGCAGATACAGAACACAAATATACATTAGAACAATTAAAAGCAAAGGCAAATAGTGATGCAGACGCAAATCTTGTAGCTATTTCCAGTGGACTTTCACAGGCTTATAAGGCATACGGTCTACTTAATGATACGATGACATCCCTTACAGCTGGCGGAGAGAACAGTTTCTTTAATGGAATTACTAAATTGAATGAAGGAGCAGGTCAGGTTAATACTGGTGCAAATGCCCTTAAAGCAGGAATTGACCAGTTAAGTGCAGGTGCAGGACAGTTAAGTGCAGGTTCTAAGCAGCTTAAAGCAGGTCTTGGTACATTAAGCACAGGTCTTAACACACTTAGCACTTCAGTTGGTTCATTCTCAACTTACAAGGAAGGAACTCTCTGCTCAAGCTTATATGCATTAAATCTTAATGCCGGAAAACTCCAGCAGGAAGGAACAGCAGTCCTTCAGAGTGGACTTTCACAGCTTACAGCTAATAATGATACATTAAAGAGTGGTGCTTCACAGCTTGCAGATGGAACAGCTACATTAAAGGATAGTTCAGGAACACTTGCAGATGGAGTTACACAGTTAAACGAAGGTGCAATTACATTAAAGGATGGAATGGCACAGTTTAACAGCGAAGCAATTGAGCCTATCACAAAGCTTGTAGACTCAGACGCACAGACAGCCGTTGATACAATCAAGGCAGTAGTTAAGGCAGGTCAGGAATACAATTCATTCTTAGGCAAGTCAGATGACAAATCCGGAAGTGTAACATTTGTTTACAAGACAGCAGGCATTACAGCCAATAACTAAGCTTTTTTCTTTCAAACACTTTCATATAAAGATGGAACAGCCACCCTTGGGTTTCCCCGCGGGTGGCTGTTTCAATATGTTATATATGAATAAATGTGAATATTACAAGGTATAATCTATACTAATGGGGATTTTGCAGGAATCTGATACCTAACGAACGGGGATTTGCGTTATAACACATATAAAAACGACTGCCTTTAAATATCTTGGACAGTCGCTTAGATTCATTTGGTTAATTATTATTCTTATGTTTCTTGATAATCTCTTCATATCTGCGCTGGGAAGCTTTCTCTTCCTCAGTAAGTTCTTCTGGTGCGTCTTCAATATCGTTAAGCTGTGCAAATACATCAGCTAAATCGTCTAAATTAAGTAAATTTTTATTGTCTAGCATAATATCCCTCCTTTATTAAGCTGATTGTTATTATGGAATCTGATGAAAGAAATCTTCCAGCCGTATAAATGTTTTCGTAAGAACCTCGGCTTCTTCTTTTGTTAAATCCTTCGTGATATGTCCAATCATATCCTTGTGAAAATTCTCATGATGTCTGTATGCGGCAATTCCTTTGTCTGTAAGAGAAGCATAGACTATACGGCGGTCTTTCTCACCGCGCTTTCTTATCACATAGCCTTTCTTGACAAGTCCATTGATTCCAACTGTAAGAGTTCCCATAGTTACTCCAAGTGATTTGGAAATTGTGGACATAGTACGAGGTTCTTCAATGCCGATTGCTTCTATAATATGCATGTCTGTAACAGAAATATCTTTAAATTCTTCTGTGATAAGAGCCCTTTCTTCAATGTTCAAGATATCATTGAACAAGTCTACAAGCACAGAATTCAGAGACTCAAATATATCCATAAACACGTACCTTAACCTTACTTATTAATAAAATAATTATATCTTATTAAAAAGTAATATGCAAGTTTGCAATTTGTACAAATGTGGTGTAATATGTCATTGGAATATGCAAAATTGGGTATTTGATACCCTTAATCTATTATGACGTTGGAGGAAGACATGAAATTTATAGCAATTGGTGAATTGATGTTGAGATTATCACCACCTAACTATGAAAAACTTGTAACTACACATGATTTCAGAGTTAATTATGGCGGAGCAGAGGCAAATGTAGCGGTTTCCCTTGCAAACCTTGGTGTTGATTCAACATTTTTTACAGTATTACCTAACTCAGACCTTGGAAAGTCAACTATTAATTATCTTAAGTCTAATGATGTGCATACCAAGCACATTATAAGATCAGAAGGAAGAATGGGACTTTATTATCTGGAAGAAGGTGTTTCTGTCAGACCTTCACAGGTAATATATGATAGAGCTGATTCTGCATTTGCAGAATACGACTATAAGGATGTTGATTTCGAGGAGATTCTTAAGGATTATGACTGGCTCCATATTAGCGGTATCACTCCGGCTCTTTCTTACAACTGCCGTAAGATGATGGATATGGCAGTTAAGGCGGCTAAGAAGATGGGACTTACTGTCAGCTTCGACCCTAACTGGAGAAGTACGCTCTGGTCATTCGAGACGGCAAGAGATGTTCTTAGTAAGTACCTTCCTTATGTTGACGTACTTATTGGAATTGAGCCTATTCATGTATACAGAGAAGATGGAACAGATGTTAAAGATGGTCTTACAATGGACCCATCTTTCAAAGATATGGACAGAGTATTTAAGGCAATAGATGAGCAGTATCATATGAAGGCTATTGCAAGAACTGTAAGATATGTACACTCAGGAAGCAACAACTCTTTAAAGGCTTTCTATTATACTAACGGAGAGACTTATGAGAGCAAGACAATTAATTTTGAGATAGTAGACCGAGTTGGTGGCGGCGATGCATTTTCATCAGGACTTATCTATGCCCTTATGGACAATATGACACCTGAAGATACTGTTAACTTTGCTGTTGCTTCTTCAGTAATGAAGCATGCTATCAGAGGTGATACTAATATCACATGTGTTGACCACATTAAGAGACTTATGAAGAATTCGTCTTTTGATGTGCAGAGATAATTTAATATTAAGATTACCTGTTCCGTGTGTGGAACAGGTTTTTTTACGGAGGCTTAAGTTATGAGTATTAATATTTGTCCAATGGTTGCACTGGCAGCCGAGCTGACGAATGTGCCTTTATGGCTTTGTATACCATTTGCATGTCTGCTTTTGTGTATAGCCATAATTCCACTTGTAAAAGGAGAATGGTGGGAAAAGTACAGACCATTTGCTGTAATATTCTGGTCACTGCTTTTCATAATTCCGTTCGCAGTTAAGTATGGTGCTGGAACAGCAGCAGAGACTGTACTTGAATGTCTGGTAAATGATTATCTTACATTCATTGTACTGCTTTTCGGTCTGTTCTGCGTAGCAGGTAACATAACAGTTGAGGGAAGTCTTGTTGGTTCACCAAGAGTAAATGTTATTCTTCTTGGAATAGGAACCCTTCTTTCAAGCTGGATTGGAACGACAGGTGCGTCAATGCTTCTTGTAAGACCTGTTATTAAGATGAATTCTTGGAGAAGAAATAAGGCTCACATTATGGTGTTCTTCATTTTCCTTATATCTAATATGGGAGGAAGTCTTACACCTATCGGTGACCCACCACTTCTTATGGGATTTTCAAGAGGTGTTCCTTTCTTCTGGAGTATAAGATTCTTTCCGATACTGCTCCTTAACATGATTATTCTTCTAACAGTGCTTTATTTTCTTGACAAGAGAGCATACAGGAAGGATATAGCAGCAGGTTATATGCCGGAGATTAAGGAAAATGAGCCACTTATAAGATTTGAGGGATTACATAATATTATATTCATCGTAATTATTGTTGCAGCAGTTATATTAAGCGGAGTACTTCCGGATGTACCATTTTTCCAGAATGCTGCCGGCGAGGTAATCTCAATTCCTATATTTGGAGAGGTTAAGCTTGCAATTACTTCACTTATTGAAGTAGTTATGATTCTTTTAGCCGCATTTTTATCATTCAAGACAACTAATCCAGAGATAAGAAAGAAGAACCATTTCACATGGGGAGCCATTCAGGAAGTTGCTGTACTTTTCATAGGTATATTTATTACTATGCAGCCAGCTCTTATGATTTTAAAGAGCGCAGGCGCAGAGCTTGGACTTACACATCCATCACAGATGTTCTGGGTAACGGGCGCACTTTCAAGTTTCCTTGATAATACACCAACTTACCTTGTATTCCTTACAACGGCTGGTTCAATGGGATTTGTGTCAGGACTTACAACAGCTCTTGGAATTGTTCCTGCAAAAATGCTTACAGCAATATCATGTGGCGCGGTATTTATGGGAGCAATAACTTATATCGGTAATGCACCTAATTTCATGGTTAAGTCAATATCAGATGAAAATGGTGTTAAGATGCCAAGCTTCTTTGGGTATATTGTGTGGTCATTGTGCTGCCTTGTACCAGTATTCCTTATTGACACACTATTATTCTTTATATAATTAGGAGGTGCGCATTATGGCAGATAATGATAAAATAACTGAACTTGCGAACAGAATATACGCACTGGACGAGAAAGTATATAAAGCTACAGGTTCTAATCTGGGACGTGTATATCAGGGAAACAAGGAAAAATGTATTAATGATTTAAGAGATTTGCTTAAATCCAGTGCGGATTCTTCAGTTCTTAGAAGTGAGCTTGCACTTATAAGTAATATGGCAAGAACCACTAAAAAGAATCCTCAGCTTCATAAAGAAATAATGCATGAATATGGTGAGATATTTGATGAAGCAATGGCTATGCAGGAAGCGAGAGAGGGAAATGATATTATTGACCCGGAGCATGCAGAGCTTAATATGTCCAATCTTGCAAACAGATTTGGAAAGGACGACAATCTTATTATATGCATAGGCCGTTCATATGGCTGTGCCGGAACAGATATAGGTTTCAAGCTTGCTGATAAGTTAAGAATCAGCTATTATGATGTATCTATCATGAACGAGATATTACAGCGTAATGAAGAACATGAAGAAACTGACAGAGCTTTATTCCAGAATAAAACAGCAAGGACACCGGCTCAGTGGTGGAGAGATTTTAGGAAGTACCATGGTCTTTCAAGGTCGGATGTACAGTTCTTTAATACATCTAAGAAGCTGGTCGATTTAGCAAAGCAGGAACCATATGTTATCATGGGAAGATATGCGGATAATATTCTTACTAAGAACCACATTCCTCATATAAGCATATTTATCACAGCTCCTAAGAAGCTGCGTATACAGAGAACTTACCATACAAGCAAAGAGAAGCTTACTTATAAGCAGGCTGCGAAGTATGTTTCAAAAGAGGATAAGGCACATCTTAAAAGATACGCATTCTATACAGGCAAGAAGTGGGGCGAAGCAGATAATTATGACCTTACAATTAACAGTTCAACTTATGGAATTGATGGAAGCGTAGATCTGATTATGAGAATTGTGGCTAAGAATCAGCTTGACAACTAAACATTTATTATATAAAATCTAATCAAATGCATTGACGAAGACAGTAGGTTGGAGTGAAAAGCATGAGCGAGCCGGGATGGTGAGAGCCGGTGCGAGTACTATCCATCTGAACATCACTTCTGAGCATCTTCGCTGAAATCATCACGAGACTAAGCGGGGACGGTAATCCCATCGTCAGGTTAAAGCCAGGGACGCATATGATAGTATGTCGTAATCATTCAGATTTTAGGATAAGTATGTTACCCCTCTGTTGTATTACGGCAGAGGGGTTTTTCGTAAGCAATGAGTCATGCAAGCAGCCATCAAGCTTGCTTGTGTGGCTGCTTATATGACGAATGCCCGTAATGAACAACGAAGGACGAAGTCCGGGAGTTGTGAATTACCAAGACTCGGGAGTGACGAAGTCACGGAGAGGCTTGGCTTACGAAAAAATGATTATAGCCACAAGGCAAGAAAGGAAGCTGCAATGATTTATCAGAAAGTTTCTGCGGACATGAAGTTCGTAGACAGAGAAAAAGAAGTTGAAAAGTTCTGGAAAGACAATGATATCTTCCAGAAGAGTATTGATAACAGAAAGGAAGGTCCAACTTACACATTCTATGACGGACCTCCAACTGCTAATGGTAAGCCACATATTGGACATGTACTTACAAGAGTTATTAAGGATATGATTCCAAGATACAGAACAATGAAGGGTTATATGGTTCCTCGTAAGGCTGGATGGGATACACATGGACTTCCTGTTGAGCTTGAGGTTGAGAAGATGTTAGGTCTTGATGGCAAGGAACAGATTGAAGAATATGGTATCGAGCCATTTATCAAGCATTGTAAGGAATCTGTATGGAAATACAAGGGTATGTGGGAGGATTTCTCATCTACTGTTGGTTTCTGGGCTGATATGGATAACCCATATGTAACATATGACAATAACTTTATCGAGTCTGAATGGTGGGCTTTAAAGCAGATCTGGGATAAGGGTCTTCTTTATAAGGGCTTCAAGATTGTTCCTTACTGTCCTCGTTGTGGTACACCTCTTTCTTCACATGAGGTTGCCCAGGGCTACAAGACTCTTAAAGAGCGTACAGCAGTTGTAAGATTCAAGATTGTTGGAGAGGATGCATATTTCCTTGCATGGACAACAACTCCTTGGACACTCTGCTCTAATATTGCTCTTTGTGTTAATCCAGATGAGACTTATGCGAGAGTTAAGGCAGCAGATGGATTCACATACATCATGGCAAAGGCACTTCTTGACAAGGTTCTTGGTGGAATCGAGAGAGAAGAAGGCACACCTGCTTATGAGATTATTGAAGAATACAAGGGTAAAGACCTTGAATATAAGGAATATGAGCCACTTTACCAGTGTGCAAAGGATGCCGCTGACAAGCAGCACAAGAAAGCATTTTTCGTATACTGCGATAATTATGTAACTATGGAAGATGGTACTGGTATCGTTCATATTGCACCTGCATTTGGTGAAGACGATGCAAGAGTTGGTAGAAAATATGACGCTCCATTTGTTCAGATGGTAGATGAGGCTGGTGTTATGAAGCCTGAGACTCCATTTGCAGGAATGCGTGCAAAGCCTACTAAGAAAGAGATGGAAGCAGGCGCTATCAACTGTGATGTTGAGGTTCTTAAGGAACTTGAGGGCAGAGGAATCCTCTTCTCAGCACCTAAGGTAGAGCATGAATATCCTCATTGCTGGAGATGTGATACACCACTTATCTACTATGCAAGAGAGTCATGGTTTATCAAGATGACAGACCCAGAAGTTAAGGCTAACTTAATTGCTAATAATAAGACAATCAAC
>ERZ780002.706-NODE-706-length-11235-cov-6.20894_pt1 | contig 11235 bp, 7 predicted proteins | sample MGYA00511947_ERZ780002 | MGnify/ENA primary metagenome ERZ780002 (study PRJEB29588, sample SAMEA2148558) | human gut metagenome | biome: human gut; feature: human-associated habitat; material: faeces | place: Denmark | collected 2008/2010 ... | reverse complement strand
CGCGATGCTTGGTGCTGCCGATATGCGCGATATCGGCTATCACTTCCCCGATACGTCGGAGGCTACGAAAGATATGGATTCTAAGATCATCCTCCGTGACACGGTTGCCCTCCTCGCAGAGAAGGGTTACCATTTGGGCAATATCGACGCGACAGTGTGTGCCGAAAGACCGAAGCTCAGTCCTCATATCGACGCCATGCGCGACTGCCTTGCCGCCGTCATTGGCTGCGATCCGGATTGTGTCTCCATCAAGGCGACGACCACCGAGCGCCTTGGCTTTACAGGCCGCAAGGAGGGCATCTCGGCCTATGCCGTCTGCCTGATAGAGAAATAATGCACGCTCACGCATTTAAACATTGTAATAAATACAAAGTTTAACATCTTTTCTTTTGTGGTCTCAAAAAGGATGTTTATCTTTGCAACCGTAAAGAGAACAATAAACGATTGATAACGAAAACAAAGACATTATGAAAAAGTATGTATGTGACGTTTGCGGCTACGTCTATGACCCCGCACAAGGTGATCCTGATAGTGGTATAGCTCCTGGCACGCCGTTCGAGAGTATTCCTGCCGATTGGACTTGCCCCATCTGTGGCGTAACCAAGGATGAATTCAGTCCTATGGCCTAATAACGACCCAACTCCAATACGTTGGACATAATACGCCCCCACAGTCAATCAAAGACTGTGGGGGCGTTGCTATCTCTGCTCTATAGGAAAAAAGAAAGGTCACCGCCCGTTGCTGATGTCAGCATGTGGCGACGGCCTTTCCTATTGATGGGATCACCCAAGGGCGATCAGATTATGTTACTTCTTGTAGTTCTCAAGACCCTTGTCGAGGAACTTGATGTAGCCTGGGATGTCCTCCTTATAGACGAAGCTACCAGAGAGCGGCTTACCCTCGTTATCGACCGTCACGTGGAACGGCTGTGCGAGGTAGCCAAACTTCGTCTGCTCCAGGTAAGACCACTTGTCACCAACGGTGCGCAGCGTGCGGGTCGTACCATCCGGGTTCTTCACCTCCATCGGCTTGTCGAGCGGCGTCTTGTCATCGACGAAGAGGGAGATGAGGACGTAGTCCTTGGTCAGACGCTCAGAGACCTCATTGTCCGTCCAGACAGCAGACTCCATCTTGCGGCAGTTGACGCAGCCGAAACCGGTGAAGTCGAGCATGACGGGCTTGCCAGCAGCCTTAGCGGCAGCCATACCCTCCTCGTAAGATGTGTAGGCGGGATGTACCTCCTCGGCCTTGTTGAGGTTGAAGTCCTGCGTGTTCATAGGCGGCGAGAATGCACTGACAGCCTTACAGGGAGCACCCCAGAGGCCAGGCACCATATAGACGGCGAAGGCCAAAGAGCAGAGACCCATCATGATGCAGGGCACCGGCATAGCCTTCTGCTCCTGGTCATCGTGCGGGAACTTGAGCCAGCCGATGAGGTAGAAGCCCATGAAGGCGAAGATCATGATCCACAGGGCGAGGAACGTCTCGCGGTCGAGGATGCCCCAACCGTAGGCGAGGTCGGCCACGGAGAGGAACTTCAGAGAGAAGGCCAACTCGACGAAGCCCAGCACCACCTTGATCATGTTCATCCAAGAACCCGACTTCGGAGCCTTCTGCAGCCAGGTCGGGAACATGGCGAAGAGTGAGAACGGCAGGGCCAAAGCGAGGGCGAAGCCGAACATACCCACTGTCGGAGCCACCCAGTCGCCACTCGTAGCGGCCTCCACAAGCAGCAGACCGATAATCGGGGCCGTGCAGGAGAAGCTGACGAGGCAGAGGGTGAAGGCCATCAGGGCGATGGAGAGAAGTCCTGTAGTGGTGGAAGCCTTCGTATCGACGGCGTTACCCCATGATGAGGGCAGCTGCAACTCAAACCATCCGAAGAAGCTGAAAGCGAAGACAACCAGCAGGAGGAAGAAGAAGATATTGAACGGTGCGTTGGTAGCCAACTCGTTGAGGCGCTGTGGGCCAAGGAGTGCCGTCACAATGAGCGCAAGGGCCATGTAGATGACGATGATAGAGATACCATAGGTGGCAGCGTCGCGGATACCCTTGCTCTTGCTGTCCTTGGAACGCTTCAGGAAGAAGCTCACCGTCATCGGGATAATCGGCCATACGCACGGCGTGAGCAGGGCTACGAAACCACCGACGATACCCATCAGGAAGATGTACCAAACCGACTTGTTCTTGGTGCTCTGACCGTCCTCAAAAGCCTTCAGCTCCTTGATGACCGGTGTCCAGAGGTCTGAACCCACGCCAGCGGTGCCCGTGTCAGCCTTGATGGCAGTGGCGGTAGAGTCGCCAGCAGTAGCCTTGGCAGAGTCGCCAGCAGCGGCAACATCCGTCTTGGCCTCCTCTTCGGCAGCTTTGTCCTCAGTGGGGGCAGGTGCGTCCTTGGGGCCTTCACCACTATAGTTGAACTCCACGGACGTCGGCGGCATACACATCTCGTCGTTGCATGCGCCAAACTCCAGGTAGCCCTTGACGTTGTAGGTCTTGCCTGTAATCTTGTATTTCTGTACGAAAGTGACGTTGTTCTCGAAATAGCGAAGCTTTATGCCAAAGATGGGATCCATCTCGCTAATCTCGCGTCCAATGTGCTGCAACCCACCAATGGGTTTCACACCCTCGGCCTTATCTGTGTGTAAGGTCGCAGAGACCGGACCATCCGCAGGAAGTCCGGTGGAATAGACGTGCCAGCCTTTACTGATGGACATGGTGAACATCACCTGTACCTCGGTGTCCGACACTTGTTTCTTACTCGCCTTAAATTTGACGGGATTCCCTTGGGCAAAACATAGTAGTGCCAAAAGGCTTAACGTCAGAGTTAAAATGGCTCTTTTGTTAGTTCTCATATTCATGGTTTTCTATTAAACATTGGGGACAAAATTATTAAATTCTATCTACATGAGCAAACTTTTGAGCAGAAAATTTCCCCGTTCGGAAAAAAAAGGATAACTTTGCAGCGCATAGTAAAAATAGAGTACAGAGGAAACAGGAATTCCGGCATGATGAACATGTCGGGATTCTCGTTTTTTGTGTAGTTTGAAACAAACGAAAAAATCTAAAAAGCAGAATAAATTATGGCTTATATGTCACAGAAGGGCTACGATGAAATGGTAGCCCAGCTCCAACAGTTGGAGACGGTAGAGCGCCCGAAGGCTTCGGCAGCCATCGCCGAGGCGCGCGACAAGGGCGATTTGAGTGAGAATGCGGAGTATGATGCTGCCAAGGAGGCACAGGCCCACCTGGAGACAAAGATCAACCAACTGAAGTTGGCTATCGCCGAGGCGAAGGTCATTGACACCTCGCGTCTCAGCACAGAGGTGGTGCAGATCCTTTCGACCGTGGAGATGACCAACATGGCCAACAACACGAAGATGCGCTACACCATCGTCAGCGAGAACGAGGCCAACATCAAGGTGGGCAAGATCTCCATCAAGACTCCGATCGCGCAAGGCTTGCTCAACAAGAAGGTCGGCAATGTGGTGGAAATTGCCATTCCGCGTGGTACGATCAAGTTGCGCATAGACAAGATCACCCTCGAATAATTACGATTATGGATATTTTCAGCAAGATTGCTGCTGGTGAGATTCCCAGCTACAAGTGTGCGGAAAGCGAAAAGTTTTATGCTTTCCTCGACATCAACCCCGTCGTCCAGGCCCATACGTTGGTCATCCCTCGTCGGGAAGTGGATTACATCTTCGACATGGAGGACGACGAGCTGGCCGAGTTTGAGGTCTTCGCCAAGCGTGTCGCCAAAGCCATCCGCACAGCCTTCCCCTGCAAGAAGGTGGCCCAGGTGGTGCTCGGCCTCGAAGTGCCCCATGCCCACATCCATCTTCTGCCCATCAACTCCGAGGGCGATGTCGATTTCCATCGCCACGTCCAGTTGAGCGAGGAGGAGATGAAGGCTACTGCCGAGAAGATTCTGGCAGCCTTCAACGCACAGTAATCCTCTCCAGGTCTTTTAGCCAAACGGGCTTGCAAGTCGCGTGACACCCAGGTGTCCGAAGGCTTGCAAGCCCGTTTGATATTTATTTAGGTATTCATTGGCATTTATTCCACCCGCACTTCATCGATGAAGCACCAGGCAGGATAGCCGACGCCGTAGTGCCAGTCGGGGCACATTCCCGTGGCCTTGATGCGCACGCGGATGAAACGTGTAGAGGCTGGTTGTGCCACGCTGACCTTGCCTTCGACAAACTTGACGGCGATGTCGCGGTCTTCCTTCATCACCAAGGGTTCGCCAAAGGGTTGGAACGCCTTGCCATCTGTGCTTACTTCATAGCGTACCTCCTTAGGTAGGAGTACCCAGGCGCCCAACTGGTGGAGGAAGTCGGTGCTTATGGCAGAGATGCTGGTCTCCCTGCCAAGATCGAGGGTGAAGTCAGGATTGGTCCCTTCCCATCCTACCCATCCCTCCACAAAGCTCGATCCGCCGAAGAGGCCATCGGTAAGGGCGGTGGAAGCCATTTCTTGGTAGCGGTCGTGGGGAGCAGTGTTGAAGGCCACCGTAGCGCCCTTCGCTTGGGTGACGACACGCGAGGGGAGGTAGCGCTTCAAATACAAGTCGCAATAGTCGGCAGGTGCGTTGCCGCGCTCGTTGAGCGACTCCACACCGAAACGTACGGATCGTTCGCGAAAGCATTTCACCTTTGCCTCCACACCCTTCTCGTCCTCAATGCCCTTGGTGCGCGCTATCTCCAGTTCGGCATATTGCAGTGGCAACCGACTGATCTGCACCCGCTGGAGCAAGACGCTATCGCCGCGGACTGCCGCCTCTGCTTTATCGAAGAGTCGGGCGTAGGTGTGCATCAGGTCGTCGGAGAGCATTCCGTCCTTGTGGGTGATGGGCGAGTCGTAGATCCATAGTGGCACATGACTGCTCAGCAGCGCACCCTCCATGATCTTCCGATAGGAGTAGAGGTTGGTGCCTGCCTCCTCGCCATAATAGTCCGTGAGGAAGACGCGCATGAGCGAGTCGGCGTCCTGATAGGGATTCCACATCAGTTTGGCAATCATGTAAGCACGCAGTTCGGCGAAGTCTGCTCCCTCGTAGCCATTCACCTGCTCAAACAGCATGTTGGCGTGGTTGCGGTGGAAGAGCTGGACGTTGGGTGCCAAGACATGGAAGTTGGGGAATGGTGCTACCATATTGTCGAAGTTGATGCCATAGTCCCAGACGAAGATGTTGTTGGAGATGCGACTCCAGCCCTCCAGGGCCCTTACGAATTCGCGTCCGCTCTCGTTGTCCGTTAGAGGCACCTCGCGCTTGGCGTCAATGCTGCAGAGCATGATGTTGACGTTGGGAAGCGGTTTGACCAGTCTTGGCGGTTGCATACTATAGAGGTAGGCGAGGGTAGAGAACTCCTTGTCAGGGTAGCGCGAGGCCAGGTGGTTGAGAAATCGTATGATAGGGCCGCTGGCAGAACCTTCCTCCGTCTCCACCTCCGTGCATTTCTCGCAATGGCAATTGGTAAAGTTGCCGTCGTTCTGACTGATGGAGATCATTTTCATGCCCGGGTTGCGGGCGAAGATACTGTCGAGGTTGTGGCAGACCTGCACAAACAGTTGCTCATTGGTCAGACACCACTGGCTGTGAGATCCCGGCTGGCGTCTGCCATTGATGAGGGCATACCATTCCGGATGCGCCTTCCCATAGACGCGGCTTGGGAGAATCTTGTCGAAAGTGTGTACCCACAGGTTGTCCATGAACATCTGGTTGGGACGTTCCATTCCATACCAATCGACAAACAGCGGGTCGCGCTCACTATAGCTTACCGACTGTCTGTAGCGGAAGGCCGGAGTCTCCGCCCATTCGATGGCGGGCAACTGTAGGTCGCCCACCTTCTGGACCTTGTAGCCTTGTACATGGTTCACCGTCCAGGCGTCCTTTCCCAGGTAGTTGATGCCACAATAGCGTTCCAGCAGGTGCGCCACTCCGAGGATAGCCCCCTTGTCGCCTCCCGACAGGATGCGCATGGTGCCGTTGTGGCAACTGATTTGGAATCCGTCCTCACCCGCCTGGTCCGTCTTGCCGCCGATGAAGACGATCTGTCGGGGCTTTTTCTCTGCCCGAAGTCCTACGGCCAGCGTCGTCCCTGTCAGTTTCTCGACGAAATAGTTCATCACCTCGGCAGCCCGGCGAGCAGCATGGGTCGTGTCCGTCAGTACGATTTGTGCCGCTGGCTTGCCTCGCTCGACAAGTGATATCTGTGCATGAGAGGTCAGCGGAAGAAATATTGCCAGAAGAGTTATAACCCGCCGGCAATAGTACGTTGTGTATCTCATATTTTGTAAATGATGGTTTCAGCAACTGCAAAAATACGGCTTTTTGGCCGAAGCGGGAAGAAATACCGTGTGAATTTTGTCCATTCGGGATTATTATCGTAACTTTACCACCTGAAACAACAATACTAAAGACAATTCGTAAATAAAAACTTTCAAAGCAATCAACACGATGAAGAAGACTATCTTTTCGATTTTGGCGTTGCTCGTGAGCATGACGACGATGGCGCAGTATCAGCCTTCGGAGCAGGTCAAGGAGAGCCAAAAGGAATTCCAGGACTTCAAGTTTGGTATTTTCATCCACTGGGGTATCTACTCCATGCTCGGCGACGGCGAGTGGGTGATGAACAACAAGAGTATCAACTACCAGGAGTATCCGCATTTGGCCGACGGTTTCTATCCGTCTCGCTTCAATGCCGATGAGTGGGTGCGCACGTTCCGTGAGGCGGGTGCCAAGTATATCACCTTCACCACCCGTCACCACGACGGTTTCTCCATGTGGCATACCGCCCAGGACACTTACAATATCGTTGATGGCACTCCCTTCAAGCGCGACATCCTGAAGGAGCTGGCCGACGCTTGCCACAATGGCGGCCTGAGCCTCCACCTCTACTACAGCCACCTCGACTGGCATCGCCTCGACTATCCGCTCGGCCGCACGGGCAAGAAGCTTGGCCGTCCTACGGATAAGCAGAACTGGCGTAGCTATTATACCTTCATGAACAACCAGATCCGTGAGTTACTCACCAACTACGGTCGTGTCGATTGTATCTGGTTCGACGGATGGTGGGACCATGATGAGGACAAGACCCCGTTCAACTGGGAGCTCGATGAGCAGTATGCCATGATCCATCAGCTCCAGCCCCAGTGTATCGTTGCCAACAACCACCATGGCAAGCCCTATCCTGGTGAGGATATCCAGATCTTTGAGCAGGACCTCCCCGGTGAGAATACCTACGGTCTGAGTGGACAGGATGTCAGCCAGCTCCCGCTGGAGACCTGCCTGACGATGAACTACACTTGGGGCTATAGCATCACGGACAAGAACTATAAGTCGAAGGAGACCCTCGTCCGTGAGCTGGTGCGTGCAGCAGGCAAGAACTGCAACCTCCTGCTCAATGTCGGTCCGCGTCCTGATGGTCAGCTTCCCGTTGAGGCTGTCGAGCGCCTGCAGTATATCGGACAGTTCCTCGGCAAGTATGGCGACACCATCTATGGTACGCGTGGTGGCCTCGTAGCTCCGCACGACTGGGGTGTGAGCACGCAGAAGGGCAACCGCCTCTTCATCCACATCCTCTCTCTGCAGGACAAGGCCCTCTTCGTCCCCACGGGCGACCGCAAGGTGAAGGCTGCCAAGGTCTTCATCAACGGAAAGAAGGTCGAGTTTAAGGCCGTTGCCAATGGCTATGTTCTCACGCTCCCCGAGCAGCCGTCTGGCGACGACTACGTCGTAGAGCTGACGCTGGCATAAGCCTCAGGTTTCAGCCACGGTAAGCAGTCTTCCCGAGAGACTGTCCCGATACAGTGGCGGGCAACAGAAAGGTGTTAATCCCTTTCCGTTGCCCGCCGTCTTGTTGTCAGTCTTTATCACTTGGTCTATGCACCGTCCTTCATATTATCTTGCTGCTTTTGGGTTGATGAGAGGTCTTCCTACATTGTTGTCCTCAACGTCTGCTTATTCTGCGCTCCTACATTGGCTGTGCATGGCACGCCGTCCGTAGAAGAAGATGAGGACGAAGCAGAAGAGTGGGAGAACGAAGGAGAAGTTGACGGCAGGGAGACCGAACACGACTCCTTGGTCGATGATCCATCCTTGCAGAGGTGGGAGGATGCTGCCACCGACAATGGCCTCCACCAAAAAGGCTGCGCCGAGAGTGGTGTCGCGCTCCTCCACGTCTTCCAAGGCAATGCCGTAGATGGAGGGGAACATGATGGACATAAATGCCGAGATGGCCACCAGACAGTAGAGACCCGCTATGTTGACCAGCAGGATGGTGCCGAGGGTACAGATTGATGCGCCGATAGCGAAGAGGGTGAGCAACTTGCGTGAACTGACGTATTTCATCAGCCAAGTACCCACAAACCGGCCTGTCAGCGAGAGCGACATGGCGACGATGTTATACATCTGCGCCATGGCCTTGTCGATACCCAGATGGTCTGCATACTGGATGATGAAGGTCCACACCATAATTTGAGCCGCTACATAAAACACTTGTGTCACCACCCCCTGACGGTACAAACGGTTCTTCCATAGCCGTCTAAGTGACGCTTTCACGTCGAGTTTCGTTTTCTGCTCCGCCACGTCTGGCATCTTGACGACCGTCACCACCACGAGAATCGCTACCACCACCAGTCCCAAGGCTACATAGGGGTCGCGGATGATGGCGATGTCATGAAGACGGATGGCAGCCTTCTCTGTTGCTGAGAGGGTGGGGTAGAGGATGGCACCCGCTTCATCCCGTTGATCCGAGATCAACTGGGGCAGTACGATGAGCGACGCGATAGCCATGCCACAGAGCGATCCGATGGGATTGAAGGCCTGTGCGAGGTTGAGACGGCGTGTCGAGGTCGCCTTGCTACCGAGCGAGAGGATGAAGGGGTTGGCCGTCGTCTCCAGAAAGGCGAGCCCAAAGGTGAGGATATAGAGCGACAAGCAGAAGAATGAGAACTCCTGGTAGGCTGCTGCGGGGATGAAGAGGAAGGCCCCACAGGCGTAGAGAAGTTGGCCCAGTTGGATGCCCCGCTTGTAACTGTACTTCCGGATAAACAGGGCGGCGGGAATCGCCATGGTCGCGTAGCCGCCATAGAAGGCAAACTGGATAAGCGAAGCCTTGGCAGCCGACAGTTCCAGAAGTGTCTGAAAAGCCGCCACCATCGGGTTGGTGATATCATTGGCAAATCCCCATAGCGCAAAGAGCGAGGTGATGAGGATGAATGAGAATCGTCGTTTCTTGTCTATTAATGGATGTTCCATCGGTTGTTTATCGTATTGAGCGTGAGGCAAGCCTGCTGTTTTATAGTCCTATGTTTGCTCGATAAGTCTCTGTATTATTTGAGCCTCTGCATCCTACTTTCGCAGGAAGAACCGGACCAGTAGGAAGTTGACGGGCACACAGACGCAGAAGACAGGGATGAGCGCCCATTGCTTCGGCATGCCGACAAAGAGGAAGATCTGCAGCAGCACCGTCTGCATCGTGTAGTTCACCAGGTGGGAGAGCGCGAAGCCCATGCCCCGCTTCGTTGTCGCCTTCACACGGAAGGTGAAGCGGGTGGAGGCGATGTAGTTGAAGGCGAAGCTCACGAGGTAGGCCAGCGTGTTGGCCAGGGCGGGCATCAGCCAGAGCAGGAATAGCAGGTAGCAGCCATACTGAAGTAGTGTGGCAGCCACGCCGACGATTCCGAAGCGGATGATCTCGTCCAGCGTCTTGTTGCCGATAATCTTGGTTGAGGTGGGTAGGCTTCGAGGGAAGTCGCGCTCCACCTCCTCCACGATCGGGTCTTTCTCTCCCTGCTGACAATGGAGTTGTCCGCTGGGACTGCGAAAATAGCCTGTGTCGGAAGCCTCTATCAGTTCCTTGTCACCCCTGCTGTCTCCGAAGGCCACGAGGCGGTAGGTTACCCGCAGCGGAAAAGTCTGGAGTAGCCGCTTGGGCTTTTCCGCCCCATAGCAGTTCATGGTGAGAAACTGTCCCGTCACCCGTTCCTCGCGCACGTCGATCTTCGTGCAGGAGACGGCCACCTGGTTGCCAAACTCGGCAAAGAAAGGTCGCACCCAGTTTTCTATGCTCGCGCTGATGACGATCACCTGATGGCCCTCGTTGAGGGCACGGCGGATGATGGCAAAGCCGTCGTCGCGTCGGACCGACTGGCAGTCATGAGCAAAGCGCGTGCAAAGGTCGTCAAATTCGTTGATCCCCATCCCCTTGAAGAACCAGGAGAAGACCCGTTGCTTCGCCTTCCAGTTGGGGTAGCGTCCCAACTTCATCAATACGAGGATGGGAGCGAAGCGCAGGATGCCCGCCAGCATACGGCGTGTGCCGAAGACATAGCGGATAAACTCGATGAACGTGTCGCGTCGTGTCAGCGTTCCGTCGAAGTCGAAAGCGTAGATTTTCATCTCGTCCTTACCTTATATTATATATAGACCTTATCTTAGCAATATACAGGCCTTGTTAGATAGTGAATAAGCAGACTTTACTTTATAATGGATAAATTGACCGCAGACAGTCCTTCTGTCCACGGCTATATGACATAGATCATGATGAGGAAGTCCACGCCCCATGCCGCCACGATCAGTTGCGTGAAGCGGTCGCGGAGTATCACCTTCGTCGGGTCGCCACTCCGCTTGTCCACCACCGTTAGCTGGATATAGCGCAGCAGTCCGAGGATGACGAAGATGCTCGTCAGGTAGAGATAGTCCGACTGATAGTGGCTGACCACCTCCGGGCTGACGGTGTACATGATGTAGCAGACCAAGGTCACGGAGGCCGTGATGGTGATGGCCTGGTTGATAAACGTGAGGTTGTAGCGGATGGTATTCTTTCGTGGTGCCTCTCCCGTCTCGTTCATCCTCACCACGTCGTCGCGTCTCTTGGCAAACGAGAGGAAGAGCATGAGCAAGAAGGTCATGAGCACGATCCACTTGCTCAGGAAGATGCCCGAGGCCAGTCCTCCCGCCAGCAGGCGCAGTACGAATCCGAAGGCGACGATGCACACGTCGATAATGGCATACTGCTTCAGCCGCATGCAGTAGGCGATGTTGAGCAACCAGTAGAAGACGATCACGCCTCCCGTTTCCCATCGGTTCTCCGGCAGTAGGAGGAGCACCAGCATCGCGAGTACAAACATCAGTCCCATGAGTCCCCACGCCTTGCGTACGCTCACCTGTCCCGACGCGATGGGCCGCGCACACTTCACGGGGTGGCGTCGGTCGTCCTCCCCGTC
>ERZ780002.703-NODE-703-length-11260-cov-3.61937_pt1 | contig 11260 bp, 5 predicted proteins | sample MGYA00511947_ERZ780002 | MGnify/ENA primary metagenome ERZ780002 (study PRJEB29588, sample SAMEA2148558) | human gut metagenome | biome: human gut; feature: human-associated habitat; material: faeces | place: Denmark | collected 2008/2010 ... | reverse complement strand
TCCGGAGCCTTGAGTTCCGTCCTCGACTTCCGCCTCAAGGACGGAAATCCGGACAAGCAGGCGTTCAAAGCCACCATCGGCGCATCGGAAGTCTCGCTCAGCGGAGCAGGCCATCTGGGGCAGCGCACCACTTATCTGTTTTCCGCACGCCAGTCCTACCTGCAACTCTTGTTCAAAGCTTTGGGACTGCCCTTCCTGCCCAATTTCATAGACGGACAATTCAAAACAAAAACCCGTTTCAACGAGCACAGCGAGCTGACCCTGCTTGGTCTTGCAGGCATTGACAAGATGAAACTGAATACCGATGAAAAAGGAGAAGATGCCGAATATCTGCTCAGCTATCTCCCCACCATCCATCAGGAAACATTCACTCTCGGAGCCTCTTACAGACACTACAATGGAAGGCACGTGCAATCCCTCATACTGAGCCATAACTACCTGAACAACCGTAATCTGAAATACCGCAACAACGATGACTCTTCCGAAGATAACCTGACCCTGCGCCTACGCTCCACAGAGCAAAAGACCACCCTGCGTTTTGAAAACCAAACGCGCTTGGGAGCATGGACCCTAAAGGAAGGAGCAGAACTGAACAACTCCATCTATACAAACCACAGCAGGCAAAGACTATACGGCAGTCATTCGGGTACGCTCTCCATCTACGAAACCTCACTCAACATCTTCGGCTGGGGGGCTTTCTTCTCTTCCGACTATACCACCGCCGACAAGCGTCTGGCACTTTCTGCCGGTATCCGTATGGACGGCAACACTTACAACCGAAAGATGCGGCAGCTATGGAAACAGTTCTCCCCACGCCTCTCTGCATCCTACAAACTCTCGGAACAATGGACCCTGAGCGGAAGTACCGGCCTCTACCACCAATCGCCTCCCTACACCGCTTTAGGATATAAAGACAATGAAGGGCAATATCTCAACAAAGGCCTGAAGTACATGCAGGTCTTTGAAAGCAGCCTCGGTCTGGACTGGCACCTGCAAGACCGGCTCATGGTTTCTGCAGAAGGTTTCTTCAAGCGTTACAGCCGTATGCCACTTTCCCTCCAAGACAACATTCCGTTGGCATGCAAAGGAAACGATTACGGTGTCACCGGCAACGAAACACTCGTCCCTACAGCCAGCGGAAGGGCCTACGGACTGGAAACCATGTTCCGCTGGCAGGCATCCGGCAAGTTCAATCTCGTATCTTCCTTCACCTTATACCGCAGCGAATACCGCAACCGTCCAGATGGAGACTTCATTCCATCCGCCTGGGACAACCGTTTCATCCTCAACATGAGCGGTACATACAACCTGTCCCAGCGCTGGAGCATAGGAGGCAAGCTAAGCTATATAGGCGGCAGCCCCTACACTCCCTATGATGAAGACAAATCATCACTCGTAGAAGCATGGGATGCCAAAGGACAGCCTTACTACGACTATGCGTACTACAATACCGGGCGGCTTCCCAAATTTGCCCAGTTAGACTTGCGTGTGGACAAGTCCTTCTACTTCCATCACTGCATGATAGGAATCTACCTGGACATACAGAATATCACCGGCAACAAACTGAAGCAACCGGATGTGATAATGAGTACGGGCATCATCGAAAATCCGTCCGCTCCCGTTGCCGAACAGCGCTATAAAATGAAATACCTCAAGCAGGAAAGCGGCACTATCCTGCCTACTTTAGGTATAACTGTCGAATTTTAACAAATAGCCACCATAAAAACTATTTTCCTTATAAAAGTTTGCTTTCTATATATAAACCCTTATATTTGCACAATTTTCAACCAAATGTGCAATTAAATATCATGGAACAAAGTTTTATCGCCTATATAGAGAATAGCATAAAGGAAAATTGGGATTTAGACGCTTTGACCGATTACAAGGGAGCAACCCTACAATATAAGGACGTAGCCCGCAAAATAGAAAAGCTGCATATCATTTTCGAGGCAAGCGGCATCAAGAAAGGCGATAAGATTGCCGTCTGTGGCCGCAACAGTTCCCACTGGGGCGTAACGTTCCTCGCAACATTGACCTACGGTGCGGTAATCGTCCCCATCCTTCACGAGTTCAAGGCAGACAATGTACACAACATCGTGAACCATTCCGAAGCCAAACTGCTTTTCGTAGGCGACCAGGTTTGGGAAAACCTCAACGAAAGTGCTATGCCGCTGCTAGAGGGCATCATGATGATGGCAGACTTCTACATTCTTGTCTCCCGCAGCGAAAAGTTGGACTATGCCCGCGAACATCTCAACGAAATGTTCGGTAAGAAATACCCCAAGAACTTCCGCAAGGAACATGTCAGTTATCACAAGGACCAGCCCGACGAACTGGCGGTCATCAACTATACATCCGGCACCACCAGTTACTCCAAAGGAGTGATGCTGCCCTACCGCAGCCTTTGGTCAAACACTACTTTTGCTTTCGAAGTATTGCCGCTGAAAGCCGGTGACAAGATTGTCTCCATGCTGCCAATGGCACATATGTACGGACTTGCATTCGAGTTTCTGTATGAATTCGCCGTAGGTTGCCACATATTCTTCCTCACTCGCATGCCCAGCCCCAAAATCATTTTCCAAGCTTTCACCGAAGTGAAGCCTAACCTGATTGTGGCTGTTCCGCTCATTATCGAAAAGATTATAAAGAAGAGCGTACTGCCCAAGCTGGAAACCCCCGCCATGAAGCTGTTGCTGAAAGTACCCATCATTAACGACAAGATAAAAGCAACCGTACGCGAACAAATGATTCAAGCCTTTGGCGGAAACTTTGCAGAAGTCATTGTAGGAGGAGCTGCCTTCAACCAGGAAGTGGAGCAGTTCTTAAAGATGATAGATTTCCCCTATACGGTAGGCTATGGAATGACGGAATGCGGCCCCATCATCTGTTACGAGGATTGGACCCGCTTCAAACCCGGTTCATGCGGAAAGGCCGCACCGCGTATGGAGGTGAAAATCCTATCATCCGATCCCGAAAACATTCCGGGAGAGATTGTCTGCCGTGGTCCCAATGTCATGCTGGGTTACTACAAGAACGACGAGGCCACCGTACAGGTACTCGACAAAGACGGCTGGCTGCACACCGGAGACCTTGCCCTGATGGATGCCGAAGGCAACGTAAGCATCAAGGGACGCAGCAAGAACATGCTCCTCGGCCCGAGCGGTCAGAATATCTACCCGGAAGAGATAGAAGACAAACTGAACAATATGCCGTATGTAGCCGAAAGCATCATCGTGCAGCAGAATGAGAAACTGGTAGGTCTGGTTTACCCCGACTTCGATGATGCCTTTGCCCATGGGCTGAACAATGACGACATCGAACGCGTCATGGAGGAAAACCGTGTGGCACTGAATGCAGAACTGCCCGCATACAGCCAGATATTCAAAATGAAAATCTATCCTGAAGAATTTGAAAAAACGCCGAAGAAATCTATCAAACGCTTCTTGTATCAGGAGGCCAAAGGATAATGTAAAAAACAATTAAACTACAACCTATCTAACCCTTTCTAAATTATTATCTAAATGAGAAACGAATTATTATTATCCGCCATGCTTCCGATATGCGGAATGGCGGGAGAAGCGTATGGCATGCCGCCTGGGGATGCCGTACCTGCTCCAAAAGAGCAGCCAAACATCATTCTGTTCCTAGTGGATGACATGGGATGGCAAGACACGTCCCTCCCCTTTTGGACACAGCGTACCAAGTACAACGATACGTACCATACTCCCAACATGGAACGGATGGCTACACAAGGCAAAATGTTTACGCAGGCCTATGCATGCAGCATCAGTTCACCTACGCGTGTCAGCCTTTTTACGGGAATGAATGCTGCCAGGCATCGAGTCACCAGTTGGACCCTCCGTAAGAACACTACCCATGAACAACCCGACTCGGTCATGATTTATCCGGAATGGAACGTTAACGGCATTTGTCAAGAGCCTGGCGTGGAACGGACCACACAAGTCACCTCCCTGGCCGAAGTGCTCAAAGACCATGGCTATCACACCATTCATTGCGGAAAAGCCCACTTCGGTGCTGAAGGCACTCCCGGAGCCGACCCGTTGAAAATGGGGTTTGAAGTGAACATAGCCGGACATGCTGCCGGTTCACCTGCCAGCTACTATGGCAAGGAGAATTTCGGCAACAAAACAGACGGTAAAAGCCCGCTGGCTGCCGTACCCGGTCTGGAGAAATATCATGGAACCGACACTTTTCTAAGTGAAGCCCTTACCATAGAGGCCATGAAGGCCCTGGACGATGCACAGCAGACTGACAAGCCATTCTTTCTGTACATGGCACACTATGCCATCCATACCCCTATACAACCTGACATGCGTTTCTACCAGAAGTACCTGGACAAAGGCCTTCCTCCGGTAGAAGCTGCCTATGCTACTCTCATTGAGGGTATGGACAAAAGTTTGGGAGACATTATGGATTATCTGGACAAGAACAACCTGACGGAAAACACTATCCTCATCTTCATGTCCGACAATGGCGGTTTGGCGGCCCATACCCGCGCCGGACAACTGCATGTCCAGAACTATCCGCTCAACAGTGGTAAAGGTTCCGCCTACGAAGGAGGCATACGTGAACCGATGATTGTCCGCTGGCCGGGCATCGTAACGCCCCAAACCCAATGCGACCATTACCTGATGATAGAGGACTTCTTCCCCACCATCCTTGAGATGGCAGGCGTAGATAACTATACAACCGTACAGCAACGCGACGGCATCAGTTTCATGCCATTGCTCACCGGAAAAGGTAAAATGAAAGACCGTGATATCTACTGGCATTATCCCAATAGCTGGGGTCCTTCCGGCCCGGGCATCGGAGCCACTTGCTCCATCCGTTCGGGCGAGTGGAAGCTGGTGTATTATTTCGGTGACGGTAGACGGGAACTTTTCAACATCCCCGCCGACATCAGTGAAAAACATGATATGGCCCGAGAGAAGCCTGAAGTTGTCAAAGAGTTGTCACGGAAATTAAGTAATTACCTCCGGTCTGTGGATGCGCAGCGCCCTCTGTTGCGTGCCACCCGCCAACCAGCTCCCTGGCCGGACGAAATATAGAAAAAAGTATGAAACGAAACCTTTCCCTCCTCCTTGTGTCCCTGCTTTTTGCAGGGACAGCTCTTGCCCAAGAACATAATCCGGGCAGCGTACAGCCGGATACGATTCAGAAATCCTCCGAAAAATCTTTCCGGAAACAACGCTCTCCACGAACAGACCATGGCCCGGTAGGTATCAATATCTCCTTATGGAAAAACATCTCCACACAGCGGACTGATACCATAGGAAGCACCTGCTTCAATCTGGGTGTGTTCTCCTCCATGAACCGTCTGAATGGCCTCGGCATGAATATTCTTGGCAGTGTAACCGGCAGGGATGTGAACGGTGTACAGATGGCAGGTCTGTCAAATATGGTGGGGGGAAGCATGCGAGGCATGCAGATAGCAGGAATTACCAACATCAATGGCAACAACCTTATCGGAGTATCCGTTTCGGGACTGGTAGGTATCACCGGAACCCATGCGCAAGGCGTCATCATTTCCGGTCTGGCAAACATCAGTGGGGACTATAATCGTGGCGCCTCCATAGGCGGCCTGTTGAATATCAGCGGAGAAGGTGCTTCCGGCATACACTTTGCCGGACTCGCCAATATTTCCGGCGGAAATTTCAAAGGATTTTCAGGGGCCGGCCTGCTAAGTGTAATCGGTGAAGACTTGAATGGCATGCAGATGTCCACCCTTGCCAACATCACCGCCGGAGATATGACCGGTGTTCAGGTTTCCGGCCTGGGCAATGTGGTGGGTGGTACAGCCCGAGGATTACAAATAGGCGCTGCCAATATGGCCATACGTGCCAAAGGGCTTCAAATAGGTCTATTCAACTACTACAAAGAAAAATTAGATGGTTTCCAATTGGGATTAGTCAATGCCAATCCCCAAACAAAAGTTCAACTGATGTTTTTCGGTGGTAATGCCACCAAGCTGAATGTAGGTGCCCGTTTCAAGAACCGGCTCTTCTATACCATCCTCGGTGGCGGTACCCATTATCTGGATTTTGGCGATAAGTTTTCCGCTGCCCTCTTCTACCGTGCCGGTCTTGAACTACCGCTCTACAAACAGCTGTTTATCAGCGGAGATCTGGGATACCAACATATAGAAACCTTCAAGAACAAGGACTACGGCATTCCGGCACGTCTCTATGCCCTCCAGGCACGTGTCAATCTGGAATACCACCTGACCGACCGCTTCGGCATATTCCTCGCCGGGGGTGAGGGCGGCAGCCGCTACTACACCCAAGGGAAAACCTATGACAAAGGCATCATTGTAGAGGGCGGGGTGACGATACTGAAATTATAAATTATTGTTTCTCCTTAATCAACCCCGTCCTATACGCCACCAGCAGTTTCATCAAATCCTGAATCTGCGTAACGAGTTCACTTCCTTTGTCCGTATCCTTCACCATCATACGCTGCGAATTGAATTCGACAACCAGGGTTGTAGACTTGATGTCTTGCCCTTCTTCAATGGCTTTCTGACGGCTCTGGAACGGCTCATGCTGCACCAACTGCAAGCCGTGGGAATGATATACCAGCGTATATCCCGCAATTCCCGTTTCCGGCTGATAGGCTTTTGAAAAACCACCGTCAATCACCAGCAGCTTACCATCCGCTTTGATAGGCTTCTCACCTTTAATGGTCTTTACCGGTACATGCCCGTTGATGATATGCGAATGTGGCCCCGGCTTCACGCCGAACTCTTCAAGAATGCGGTCACACACCTCAGCCTCGTTGCGCAAGGCATAGTAATGTCCTTTCGTCTCCTTATGCAATGTTTTGTCGGCCACAAAATAGCGTTCAAAGGTAGCCATCTTGTCTTTATCGAAGGAAGGGGCATCCGGTCCGCACCACATGTACCAGACATAATCCAGTGCAAACTGTTTCTCGTCCGAACCGTCCTCGTCAAAGTAAGCGGTACGTATCAGCTGGTCGGTCTTTTTCAGCAACTTGCGTCCCCAGTATTCCTTTTGACCGATGCGGACATGTTTGAAACTGCCGTCCGCATTCAGAGGCACGGAAGCATGATAAAGCAGGTTACTGTTGCACACCAGATACATGCCGCCATACGTAAACAAGCAGCGCATGTGCTTCTTCATCTTCTCGCTGTTCATGAAAGAAGAATGAATCCGGTGCATCAGTTCGCGCTCTTCGTCCGACAGACGATACGGGTCCGCCGGGTCTATGGTGGGGAAATTTACATCGCGCAACGGATATTCCTTGCCTTCGTATACAAACACACCACGCTCGAAATCCACCAGATGCAGCAGTCTCCGGTTTTCCATACCGAACTCAGGACGACGGCTGATGATTTCCGCTTCCAGTTTCAACTGGATAACCGTAATCGCCTTGTGCATCTGTGTAATCAACCGCAAGGTCTTCTCATTGTATTCCGCATCGGCAAAGTTCATTTTCGGTGCAAAGATGGTGCAAGGGTCATCCGCATAGGTATCCATGGCAAACGTCGCAAGCGGCAACAGATTGATGCCATAACCATCCTCCAGCGTTGCTAAATTGGCATAGCGCATCGACATACGGATTACGTTGGCTATACAAGCATCATTACCCGATGCGGCACCCATCCACAGAATATCGTGGTTACCCCATTGGATGTCGAAATTATGATAATCACAGAGAGTATCCATGATAATATGCGCACCCGGTCCGCGGTCGTATATATCGCCCACGATATGCAGCGAGTCGATGGTCAAGCGCTGGATAAGGTTGCACATCGCCACAATAAAATCATCCGCACGCTTCGTAGAGATAATGGTACTGATTATGACATTGATATAGGCATGTTTGTTAGGTTCGATGCTCGATTCGTGCAACAGCTCTTGAATGATATACGAGAACTCTGCCGGAAGTGCCTTGCGTACTTTCGAACGGGTATATTTGGACGAAACGTTCTGGCATACTTTTACCAACTGGTTCAGTGTTATCAAATACCAGTCATCCAGGTCCGTTTCCTGCTCCTTGATAAGTTGCAGCTTCTCTTCCGGATAATAAATTAACGTACAGATTTCCTTCTTCTCACTTTCGCGCAGTGTATGCCCGAATATTTCGTTCACCTTACGTTTCACTGCCCCCGATGCATTCTTCAGCACATGCTGAAAAGCCTCATACTCGCCATGAATATCCGTCAGAAAATGCTCTGTACCTTTCGGCAGATTCAGAATGGCCTCCAGATTGATGATTTCCGTACTGGCATCAGCAATGGTAGGAAAACTGCGTGATAATAATTGCAAATAACGCAAGTCATTGACAATACTTTCCGGAGTTATATTTCCCATAGTTATTTAATTGATAGTTGATAATTGACAGTTGATAATATCCCTCATTCTTCATTATCCATTAATGAAGAACATGAGCAGCACTTGGGCTATGATTACCCGTAGAAACATGCACAGCGGATAAACCGTAGCATAAGCTACAGACGGATTGTCTCCCGGAATTGTGTCGTTGGCGTAGTTCAGCGCCATGGGGTTTGCCAGGCTTCCGCACAGCATACCCGCCATTGTTCCGAAATCTATCTTCAGCCACTTGAAGGTAACGATACCCATAATCAATACCGGAACCACAGTCAACGCAAAACCCGTAGCAATCCATAACAGCCCTTCCGGCCGGAATACCGTATCGAAGAAATGGGCACCTGCATCCAGTCCCAGGCAAGCCAGGTAAAGAGACAATCCCAATGCACGGAGCATCAGGTTCGCACTGCGCGTAGTATAAGTCACCATGTGCATCCTCGGACCGAATGTCCCGATAAGAATACCTACGATGATAGGGCCTCCTGCCAATCCGAGCCGCACGGGAGCGCTGATGCCGGGAATGGAAATAGGAATTGCTCCCAAAGCCAGACCGATGACAATGCCGATAAATACCGCCACCAAGTTCGGTTCCTTCAGGCTTTTCACAGCATTGCCCAGCACCTTCTCCACATTTTGTATATCAGCGGCTTCGCCCACTACGGTCAGGCGGTCACCCAATTGCAAGGTCAGTTCCGCTGTGGCCAGCAGCTGCACGCCGCTACGATAAACCCGGCTGATATTGATACCGTAATGATTACGCAGATGGAGAGAACCCAGCTTCTTGCCGTTCAACTCCGGGCGCGTCACCACGATACGTTGCGAAATCAACTGGCTGTCTATGGCATTCCAGTCTATATCTTCCTTGTTCCAATCAGTATGCTCCTGCTCGCCGAAAAGCACGGTCAGAGCCGGCGTATTTTTCTCCGAGGTAATCACCAGCAGGCGGTCACCTTCCTTTATAATCTTTTCCGAGGTAGGAATACTCACATTCCCATCCCGCCACAAGCGGGAAATCACGAACTTCGGATAGCTGTTCAGCCCGCCTATTTCCTTGATACTCTTGTTGAAGATGGCAGGATTGTGCACCTGGAACGCAACAATGTAAGGCTTGTTCACGTCATCCTTCTCTTTCAATTCCAGGTCTTCCTTATGCGCCAGCGTCTTACGGATGAACAGTACGGCCAGAATGACCCCTACCACCCCCAGCGGATATGCCACCGCACACCCCAAAGCAGGGGTACTGGACTCCAATCCCATCTGTTTCAATGTCTGCTGTGCCGCACCGAGTGCCGGTGTGTTTGTCGTGGCACCGCAAAGTATGCCCACCATATCCGGCAGGGATACTCCCAACCCATAGCTGCCCAGTACAGTCAGCAGGGTGCCGATAAGCACTACACCCGTGGCGAGCATATTCAGTTGTACCCCTCCTTTACGGAAAGAGCTGAAAAAGCCCGGTCCCACCTGCAAACCCAAAGCATACACAAATATCACCAGCCCGAAGCTTTCCGCATAATTCAGCATCTGCGGGTCTATGGACAACCCGAAATGCCCGGCAATGATGCCGGCAAAGAATACAAACGTCACTCCCAATGAAATGCCGCAAACATGTATCTTCCCCAATCCCAATCCGATAGCGGAAATCAGTGAGAGTACCACAACCGCCTGCAAGGCGGAGTGCTCGACGAATAAACTATATAGCCAGTCCAATGTGCATTCTATTTTACAGTTTCAGGCTGCAAAGATAGTGCAAACCTCATGCAAAATAAAACGAACCCGTCTATTTTTTATGCGGCAGCACTTCTAAAAAAGGGATACGATACAATAAATCCCTGCTGCCAGCAAAGCACTGACGGGGATAGTCAGCACCCAAGCGGTCATCAGACTCTTCGTAACTCCCCAACGCACAGCCGAAAGCCGCTTCGTGGCCCCTACTCCGATAATAGCTCCCGTAATGGTGTGTGTCGTACTTACCGGAATCTTCAGATACTCCGTCAGATAAAGCGTAAACGCACCGGCAGTTTCCGCAATCACCCCTTCCAGTGGCGTCACCTTCGTAATCTTAGTCCCCATGGTCTTCACAATCTTCCACCCGCCGGACATGGTACCGAGTGAAATGGCCGTAAAACAAGAGAATGCCACCCAGTCCGGCAGGTCATCAATACTGTTTATCCCCATTCCCAGTCCTTCCGAATGTCCGGCTATCATAGCCGCAGCAATGATACCCATTACCTTCTGTGAATCATTCAGACCGTGCCCGATGCTGAACAAAGCCGAAGACACCAGCTGCAGTTTCTTGAACCACACCTCGGCCGTATGGGGATGCGCCCTGCGGCAAATGTACAAGACCAACAACGTAAAACCAAATGCCACCACCATACCAATCAAGGGAGCCAGAAAAATGAATGCCGCAATCTTCAGAATGATACTCAACTGGATGGCCTCAAAACCGTGTGCCATGATGGCAGCTCCGGCAAAACCTCCGATAAGCGTGTGCGAAGAAGAGGAAGGGATTCCCTTCCACCAAGTGAACAGATTCCAGGCAATAGCCGCAATCACGCCGGCCAGAATGATAGGCAAAGTAATGTAAGGCTCCATCACCGTTTTCGATACGGTGTTGGCAATGCCGAAACCGCCGATGACACACTTGGCGATGAAAAAGGCCACAAAATTGAAGAAAGCCGCCCATATCACCGCCTGAAACGGTGTAAGCACTTTGGTAGACACAATGGTGGCAATAGAATTGGCCGCATCATGAAAACCGTTGATATAATCGAATATCAGAGCCAGTACAATGATAATCACTAATAGTTCCATGCGTCCGTTCGTTTATGCGTATTTCACAATCAGGCTCCTCAAAATCTTGCCCACGTGTTCGGCTGCGTCCGTCG
>ERZ780002.695-NODE-695-length-11342-cov-3.55373_pt1 | contig 11342 bp, 9 predicted proteins | sample MGYA00511947_ERZ780002 | MGnify/ENA primary metagenome ERZ780002 (study PRJEB29588, sample SAMEA2148558) | human gut metagenome | biome: human gut; feature: human-associated habitat; material: faeces | place: Denmark | collected 2008/2010 ... | reverse complement strand
CCTCTGGGAGTGAGATTGTACCTGTAACGTCAGTTGTTCTGAAGTAGAACTGTGGACGGTAGTTGTTAAAGAATGGTGTATGACGGCCACCCTCGTCCTTTGTAAGAACGTAAACCTGACCACGGAACTTTGTGTGTGGGTGAATTGTACCTGGCTTAGCAAGTACCTGACCTCTCTGGATTTCAGTTCTCTGAACACCACGGAGAAGTACACCTACGTTGTCACCAGCCTCAGCATAGTCAAGAGTCTTTCTGAACATCTCAAGACCTGTAACAACAACTTTTCTCTTCTCGTCTGTAAGACCAACGATCTCAACTTCCTCAGAAGTTCTGATCTGACCTCTTTCAACTCTACCTGTAGCAACTGTACCACGGCCTGTGATTGTGAATACGTCCTCAACAGGCATAAGGAATGGCTGGTCAGCCTTACGGTCAGGAGTTGGGATAAACTCGTCAACAGCATCCATAAGCTCGTGGATGCAAGCATACTCAGGAGCATTAGGATCCTTAGAATCGCTTGTAAGTGCGAGGTAAGCTGAACCCTTGATGATTGGTGTTTCATCGCCCGGGAAGTCATACTCGTTGAGGAGGTCACGGATCTCCATCTCTACGAGCTCAAGAAGCTCAGGATCGTCAACCTGGTCTGTCTTGTTCATGAATACTACGATGTAAGGTACACCTACCTGACGAGAAAGCAGGATGTGCTCTCTTGTCTGAGCCATAGGGCCGTCAGCAGCTGATACAACGAGGATAGCGCCGTCCATCTGAGCAGCACCTGTGATCATGTTCTTTACATAGTCAGCATGGCCTGGGCAGTCAACGTGTGCATAGTGACGTTTTTCTGTCTCGTACTCAACGTGAGCTGTGTTAATTGTGATACCACGCTCTCTCTCTTCAGGAGCCTTATCGATGTTAGCGTAATCAACGAAGTCAGCGTCGCCTTCTAAGTTGAGAACCTTTGTAATTGCAGCTGTAAGTGTTGTTTTACCATGGTCAACGTGGCCGATTGTACCAATGTTTACATGGGGTTTATTTCTTTCGAATTTTTCTCTTGCCATTGGAAATTTCCTCCTTAAATATGGTAATTCATTGTAATTTACATTACAATAGATTTAATGCTATTGTACCAACAAATCAGCAAAAAATCAAGAGGTTTTTATAAAAAACCTAATATATTCAGCAAAAAGGATTAATTAGTCCTTCTTAGCTCTCTCGCTCATAATCTTTTCAGCAATGTTCTTCGGAACTTCTGCATAAGTATCAGGCTCCATTACATACTGACCACGGCCCTGTGTCTTAGAACGCATATCAGTAGCATAACCAAACATTTCTGAAAGTGGAACATGAGCTGTTACTCTCTGTGCACCGTTCTCTGCTTCCATGCTCTGGATCATACCACGACGAGAGTTAAGGTCGCCGATAACATCACCGAGGTATTCGTCAGGAACTGTAACTTCAACCTTCATGATAGGCTCAAGGAGAACAGGATCAGCTTTTCTCATAGCCTCTTTGAATGCCATAGAACCGGCAATCTTAAATGCCATTTCTGATGAGTCAACCTCGTGGTAAGATCCATCATAAAGCTCAACCTTAACGTCAACTACATTGTAACCTGCGAGTACACCGCTGAGCATTGCGCCCTGGATACCCTGGTCAACAGCAGGAATATATTCCTTAGGAATAGCACCGCCGACAATGTTATTAACGAACTCGTAACCCTTGTCCTTGTTAGGGAATACATTAATCTTAACATGACCGTACTGACCCTTACCACCTGACTGACGAGCATACTTCTCATCAACAGAAGCCTCTTTACGGATTGTTTCTTTGTAAGCAACCTGCGGAGCACCGATATTAGCCTCTACCTTAAACTCACGGAGAAGACGGTCAACGATAATCTCAAGGTGAAGCTCACCCATACCTGCGATAATTGTCTGACCTGTTTCTTCATCAGTATAAGCACGGAATGTTGGGTCTTCTTCTGCAAGCTTTGCAAGAGCAATACCCATCTTTTCCTGACCGGCTTTAGTCTTAGGCTCGATAGCTACTCTGATAACAGGCTCCGGGAACTCCATAGACTCAAGAACTACAGGATTCTTTTCGTCGCAGAGTGTGTCACCTGTTGTTGTATTCTTAAGACCAACAGCAGCAGCAATATCACCTGCATAGCAGCAGTCGATATCTTTTCTGTCGTTAGCGTGCATCTGAAGAATTCTGCCCATACGCTCGTTGTTGTCTTTTACAGAGTTGTAAACTGTATCTCCGGCCTTAACAATACCTGAGTAAACTCTGAAGAAGCAGAGCTTACCTACGAATGGGTCAGTTGCAATCTTAAATGCGAGAGCCGCAAAAGGCTCTGTATCAGAAGAATGTCTCTCAACTTCTTCGCCTGTTTCAGGGTTTGTACCCTTGATAGCAGGAACGTCGGTTGGAGCAGGCATATAATCGATAATAGCGTCAAGGAGCATCTGAACGCCCTTGTTACGGTATGAAGAACCGCAAGTTACAGGAACCATTGTATTGTCGATTGTAGCTTTTCTGATAACTTTCTTAATTTCATCTATAGAAATTTCCTCGCCGCCGAAGTATTTCTCCATAAGATCCTCGTCAAGCTCAGCAACTGACTCGATGAGTTTCTCGTGATACTCGTTAGCAAGATCCTGCATGTTCTCAGGAATTTCTTCCTCACTGTAATCTGTACCGTCTTCATTGTGGTAAATCTCGGCCTTCATAGTAACGAGGTCGATAATACCTGTGAAGTCGCTTTCGGCACCGATTGGGAGCTGAATCGGAACAGCGTTACATTTAAGTCTGTCCTTCATCATCTGAACAACATGGTAGAAGTTAGCACCCATAATGTCCATTTTATTTACGTAAACCATTCTTGGTACACCGTAGTTGTCAGCCTGACGCCATACGGTTTCAGACTGAGGCTCAACGCCGCCCTTAGCACAAAGAACTGTTACAGAACCGTCAAGTACACGGAGTGAACGCTCAACTTCAACGGTGAAGTCAACGTGACCAGGTGTGTCGATGATGTTGATTCTGTGTTTCTTGTACTGATGCTTGCTACCGAACCAAAATGCTGTTGTTGCAGCAGAAGTGATTGTGATACCACGTTCTTTCTCCTGAACCATCCAGTCCATAGTTGAAGCACCATCGTGTGTTTCGCCGATTTTATGGTTTACGCCAGTGTAATACAGGATACGCTCTGTTGTTGTAGTTTTACCGGCATCGATGTGAGCCATGATACCGATGTTTCTTGTCTGTTCAAGTGAAACCTGTCTTGGCATAAAATCCTCCTCTAAAAATTACTCCGGTAATAAAAATTACCATCTGTAATGAGCGAAAGCCTTGTTTGCTTCAGCCATCTTATGAGTGTCTTCACGCTTTTTGAAGGCACCGCCTGTGCTGTTAGTAGCATCAAGAATCTCTCCTGCAAGTCTTTCCTTCATTGTTCTTTCATTTCTGGCTCTTGAGTAAGTTGAAATCCAACGAAGACCGAGTGTCTGTCTTCTCTCAGGACGAACCTCCATAGGAACCTGATATGTGGCACCACCTACACGGCGAGCCTTAACCTCGAGAACTGGCATTACATTTTCCATAGCCTGCTCGAAAACCTCAAGTGGGTTATTACCTGTCTTATCAGCAATGATTTCAAATGCACCGTAAACAATCTTCTGAGCAACGCCCTTTTTACCGTCGTACATAATGTTATTAATAAGACGAGTTACAAGTTTTGAATTATAAAGCGGATCCGGTAATACGTCACGCTTCGCAATAGAACCTCTTCTTGGCACTTTGCTTCCCTCCTTCACAATAATTGAGATATCATAGGTACTCGAAAGCGACAAACTCCCGTATGCCAACAAGAAATCCATAAATATATATAGAAATCCTGCCGCATAGCAGAACTTAAAATCAATTTAAGCCGAAGTTATGTCAATTCCTTATTTACCTGCCTTTGGACGCTTTGCGCCATACTTAGAACGAGACTGCATTCTTCCTGCAACGCCCTGTGCGTCGAGTGTACCACGAACAATGTGATAACGAACACCAGGCAAGTCCTTAACACGGCCACCACGAATAAGAACAACGCTGTGCTCCTGAAGGTTGTGACCAACACCTGGAATGTAAGAACTAACTTCGATACCGTTAGAAAGTCTTACTCTGGCAATCTTTCTGAGAGCTGAGTTAGGCTTTTTAGGTGTAGCAGTCTTTACGGCTGTGCACACACCTCTCTTCTGTGGTGAGCTCTGGTTGATAGCAACACGCTTCTTAGAGTTCCAACCCTTTAAGAGTGCAGGAGCCTTAGCTTTCTTTTCGGAAACCTCTCTGCCCTTTCTTACCAACTGGTTAAATGTAGGCATATTTTTCCTCCTTTCCAAAATATTAAGAAATTGATTAACCGCCCTGTCAAGCAGGGCCGATTGGCGAGCAAGGTGCAATTACACATTGCTCTGCAATTTAGTATTATAACTCAACAAATATCGTTTTGTCAAGCGTTTTTATCCCGATTTTACGGCATTTTTACTTGAGTTTTTTAAATTTGTGCCGCAGCAGATACTATTTTACCCCAAATTTTTCTTTATATACCGAAAAAACCGCCCTCCGTAAAAGCAGAGAGCGATTTTTGTTAAAATTTTAGTTTGTTAATAAGAAAAAATGTTAAAATCAATTGTTTTCGACTTTGAAATTGTTTTCCTTTGCAAACTGTTCCGCAACTGAATTTTTCTTTGCAACTACTACGAGATCTTTTGCAGGAGTGTAGTCAGAGCTTATACCGTCAGAGCTTAAGAAACCGAATGCATATTCGCCGAGAATTGTTGTGGATTCAGGAACTGTAATTTTCTTTAAGTTCTTACATTCTACAATAGCCTCGTTCTCAAGTTCTGTTACACCGTCTTCAAGAACGAGCTCTGTAAGGCTTTCGCAATTGAGGAAAGCATATGCCTGAATAGTTTTTACACTGCCCGGAACGGTAACCTTGATTTCAACATCTTTGCCATCGTTGTATGTAGGATTGTAGATATAAGCGTTGTAAATATCTGTTACCTTTTTGCCTTCAATTTCACTCGGAAGTGTAAATTCAATGTGCTTTGTTGTGTAATCCCCGTCAACGACATCATACATATTTACACCTGTGACAGAAACTTCGTTGCCGTTAAATACCTTGTAAAAGCAACAGGTGCTTTCATCATAAATTTCACCGTCATTGTCTACAACTTTTGACACATCGGAATCTCCGTCTGATGTTTCCCAATTATAATATGAACTTTCGTTGTTATAATTGCTTACAAATGTACTGATATTATCTTTTAATCCGCTTTCAAGAGACTTATATGCATGGCAAGCAACAGCACTGATAATGATGCCAAGAATGAGAATGATACCGAGAATAACGCTGATTACAATAGCCGCAATCTTACCGCCGCTCATACCTTTTTTAGGCTGATTAGGCATATTGTTGTTAGGAACATTTGTAAACTGCTGACCTGTGTAACCGTTATTTACAGGCATACCGTTTGGCTGATTAACAGATGAATTATACTGATACGGCTGTGGTGCAGGCTGTGTTTGAGTTTTCTGCTCTTTTACAGACTCTTCGACAGGAGCGGGTGTGCCGCAGCTTGTGCAAAACTTACCTGTGATTTCATTTCCGCAATTAGGACATTTCATTTACTATACCTCTCCTTAAATAAGCAAAATATATTTGCCATACTATTGCATAATTATACCATTTTGTTTATGCAAAAATCAATTGCTTTTATTTACATATAAAAAGCAATATATTGTATATTTTTATAATTTCATAACAAAAAGGTTCTCCGCAGCAGAGAACCTTAAGTTTATTATTTTACATAATTTCATCTAAGCAATTATCTCAACCTTCGATAAAAGCCTTTAGAATTTAAACGCTCACGATTAACCAAAGCATCAGTTATATTCAATGTACAAATCGTTATCCTTAGCGTATCTGTCGGCAGCCGAGCCTTCCTTAGCGTATATGTGAGTAAGCGGAGAACGGGTATATTCTCTTTTGCCGACAGGCTCTGAAAATGTATCTCCCGCAATATTAAAGCCTACCGCATGCTCGCCTATAACAGTCACCGATTCCGGAATATTAACCCTATCAAGCGAATAGCAATCCACAATAGCGTCAGGCTCAAGAGTTTCAACACCGTCTTCAAGGGTAATTTCACGCACATATTCCGACAGTTTAAAAGTATCGCTCTGTATTGTCTTTACTGTACCGGGTACTGTAATATAAATATGGAGAGTACCCGAGGAAAGAGGATTGGTCGGATTGATTTTTCCGATAGCAGTTACGGTTTTGCCGTTAATTTCACTCGGAATATTAAAATAAAAATTGTAAGTATCATCTACAACTTCATCCTTAAAATCATTGTAGTAATCCACGGTGTCAATACCTGTGACTGTAACAGTTCCGTCATCGTTTTCAGTGTAAAAGCAATACGAGTTTTCGTCCAAATCCATACTCACGGACGAAACGGCAACAGAGTCATCCGCACCCGTAAACTCACCTATTCCCTTATTAAATTTATTATTTTTGATTACATTCATTATGACGGTATATCCGACAACACAAAGGCTGATAATCAATACACTTACAACAACAGGAACAACTATGCGAGCTGTTTTTGATTTTTTCTTTTCACGGGTATTTACAACATCCGAAAACGGCTGATTTTGATTAGTATAACCGCTCGGCATTGCGCTGTTGTTGTAATTAGGGTTTCCGTAACTATGCTGTGAATTGTAATTTTTTTGAGCATAGTTGTTTACAGACTGCGTGCTGTAACCGTTTTGTGCGTATTCGTTTACAGGCTGAACACCGGCACTGTTTAAAGCAGTATTTTCAACTGCAGATTTCGACACTTCTTCAGAATTATTTATATTTTCCTGTTCGTCGGATTTTTCCTGAACGGCTTTTTCCTGTTCTGATTCTTCTTGCGGTACGGGTCTGCCGCAAAAGGTACATATATTACCCTCAAATCTTTCTCCGCAATCCGGACATCTGTGCATTTTTCTGTTCCTCCAAATTTCATATCAATTACATTCCATAGAACAGCGTAATTATACCATTTTAATGCATATAAATACAAGCATATTTTTGGATATAATAAAGCATAAAATTACAATTTATTTAACTAAAGTGCATAACAAAAGGCTCTCCGTTCAGAAGAGCCTTAGCTTTAAAATTATGTTTCAGAAAAACATTTCGTAAAACGATTATAAGATTTTATCTTAAATTTGCGCAAAGTCATAACTTATTATTCACGCAAGTGCTTTTTCGATTTCCTGTGCGGCATCATCAAGGTAGTTGCCCTCAAAGAGTTCTACTCTGCCATCGTCGACACACTTGGCAAGGTCGCTGTCAATAGGAAGCTTTGCAAGTACCTTTGTATTGTAACGCTCGGCAATTTCATCAATATGGCTTTCACCGAAAATATTATGCTTTTTGCCGCAATCGGGACATACAAAATAACTCATATTCTCAACAAGACCGAGAATCGGCACATTCATCATATTTGCCATTTTTACCGCCTTTTCGACAATCATGGAAACAAGCTCCTGTGGAGATGCAACTACAATGATTCCGTCAATCGGCAAACTCTGGAATACGGTAAGCGGAACATCTCCTGTTCCCGGAGGCATATCAACAAACATATAGTCCTCGTTTTCCCAGATAACATCTTTCCAAAACTGCTTTACCGTGCCTGTAATGACAGGCGAACGCCATACAACAGGGTCGGTCGGATTTTCAAGCAAAAGGTTTACTGACATAATATCAATTCCCGTTTCGGTTGTAACAGGAATAATTCCGTATTCGTTGCCCTTTGCTCTTTCGTTAATGCCAAAAGCCTTTGGAATTGACGGGCCTGTAATATCTGCGTCAAGAACAGCCGTTTTTTTACCAAGACGGTTGAAAGTTACCGCAAGAGTTGAAGTAACAAGGCTTTTGCCTACTCCGCCCTTGCCCGATACTACGGCAATTACTTTCTTTACACTGCTGTATTGATTAAGGCTTTCACGCAAACTTTCCGAATTTTTTGACTTGCAGTCAGAGCTGCAAGATGAACAATCATGACTACATCCCATATTTTTTACATCTCCATTTTATACAATTTGTGTTGTTTCGTCGGGAACATACTCCGTTACAGGTTCTGTATCCGGGGTAGATTCGTAAGTTTCGGGTTCGGTATATTCTTCTGTGTAAGGCTCTGTTTCCGGCTCGGTGTACTCCTCTGTGGAAGGCTGTTCTGTGGTTTCCTCCACAGACTCCGTGTAATCGGGAACATACTCCGATTCGGTTTCAGGCTCGTTATGCTCGGTTGTCGGCTCTTGAGTTGTGGCAACAGTCGCTTTCGTGGTAGGTGCAGTTGTCACCGTCGATTTTTTATTGTCAAACGAACATTTTGAAAGCACAAAAGCAAGCACACATACTACTATAACCGCAACGGCTACCACTACGCATACCATAGCCGCCTTACTGTTTTTCTGCTTTTGTTTTTTCGCTTTTTTCTGCTTTTTCGGCTTTCCCGAATAATCGTCCGTATCTGCATTATTCTCATAATAGTCGTCATTATTCGGTTGTCTGCGCTTAAATTCGTGTCTGTCCTCACCCGTTTGAGCGTCAAAACCGTCACCGTAATCTCTGTTGCTTTTTTTCGGATTATCCGACGGTATATGATTTTTGCTTGCTATCGATTGACAGTCAAAATCATCGCCGTAATTATCGCTGTGAACATCAAAATTCTCTGCGCTGTCTATGGCAGGCTCATTATTCGGTACATCGTTTGAATTTTTTTCAACTTCTTTATTTTCAACAGTTTCGGTATTATCAACATCAAAATTTTCAATATCCGCAAATCTGTCCTCTTCGTCTTTTTTTGCGTGACGGGCAATATATACTTTTTCTTCTTCCTCTTCAATTTTTTCTGTTCCGTCAAACTTATCCTTTTCGTCCATAAATTCACCCTCTTTAATTCGGTTCTAAATGTTGGGGTAACAATAATAAATTATTGTTTGGCTCACGGTTTAGTGTAATAATTTAAAAATTTAGGTCAAGCCTTTTCAAAGGTTGACCAAACTTTTATAATTACTTGGCTGAAGTATTACGCTAAACTATAAATTACCCAAACTTATGATAAAAAGCCTTTAATTCTTAAATAACCGTATAAGGCACCGCTTAAATAATAAAACAGCGGCTCGATTTTGTCAAGTCGCTGTCAAATTAATAAGTAAAACAAATTATTCTTCTGTGTTTTCTTCGCTTGTTTCGGTTTCTTCGGCATTTTCGGAAGTTTCCTCTGATTCTTCTTCATTTTCAACATCCTGAATGTCAGCTTCTATACCGCCCTCAACGAATTTTTTCTCGCTTTCGTTCTCTTCCTCGGCAATTTCAAAACCGCTTAAGAATGTGTATGGAATACCGTAACCGAATACAACGGCTGCAAGTGTTGTTACAATGCTGATTGAACTGTCATTTATAACAAATGCGCTGTGGAGCGGCATACCGCTTGCTATGCTTGCAATCATTATGTAAAGCGCAGGCAATACCATAATTATTAATGTAATCGGTGAAAAACGCTTTACAGGCTTTCCGTCGCCGACTCTTGTTGCATAGAACAAAAGCAGACCGAACACTGTGTAAACAAACAACTGAATTACATTTGAAAGCACCTGATTCTGTCCAAGTGCAAAATTAGAGAAAAAGTGTGCGCATACTACAAACGCAAGAATAAGGAATGCAGAGAAAAACAGATTTACTGTATTCTTTTTATTTGGTTTTTTCATAATCGTGCCTCCGAGCATCAAAATTATTTAGATTTTATCACACTATTGTGACAGTTTTATGACAAATGTTCAGTAAATATCGCACTATACAGCACATTTATTACCTTATTTTTTTGCTTTTGCGGCAAGGCACACCCAACCTTTTTCAAGGTGTTCTTCTATAATGTCAAAATCCTTGCCGATTGATTCCTTTACCTCTTCGGCACGGGTATCAATAATACCGCTCATAATATAAACCGCATCGTCTTTCATAAAGTCTTTTACACCTTTTGAAAGGAACATAATTGCGTCTGCTACAATATTTGCAAGTACAATGTCATACTTACCTGTTACTTTATCTGTAAAGCTGCCGCAGATTGCAGTAAAGCGGTCAGCCACATTGTTAATTTCGGCATTTTCTTTTGCGGTTCTTACCGCAACATCGTCAATGTCAACTCCGACGGCACTTTCTGCACCCATAAGCAAAGACGCAATACCGAGCACACCGCTGCCACAACCCACATCAAGCACTTTGTCGCCTTTTTTCATATACTTTTCGCACATTTCAAGGCAAAGTCTTGTGGTTTCGTGACTGCCTGTGCCAAACGCAAGACCCGGGTCAATATTCAAAACTATTCTGCCCTGCGGATCGTAATCATCTCTCCAACTCGGGCAAATAAGGAGCTTTTCTCCAACGGCAATCGGATTAAAATACTTTTTCCAATTGTTTCTCCAATCCTCTTCGGCACAGTCGAGCAATTCAATTTTATGCTCAATGCCCTCTGCATTATACCTTTCGGACAAAAAGGCTACAGCCTCGTTCGGAGAAACATCAGGCTCAAGGTAAATATGAACATAGGCAACGCTCCTGTCTTTCTTGAGCAAATCCTCATCTATAAGGTCAATGTGTGCAATCTCCTGCACTTCCTGCTCAAGAGCAGTGTAGTCCTCAATATAAATTCCGTAAGGCACTACAACATTCGCAATGTCGCCTGCCCTGTCTATATCCTTTGCGTTTACCGCAATTTTTATTTCTGTCCAAGACTCCATTTGTTAAGCCCCTTTATATACTATTATCAGAATTATTCGTTGAACATTCTCTTTATTTTCTCAAAAAAGCTGTTGCGCTGTGCGTAGTTCTTTTCGTTTGTAACATTCTCAAATTCTTTTATAAGATTTTTCTGCTTAGCGTTAAGATTCTTCGGAACTTCAATGGTTACACGCACATACTGGTCGCCTTTTCCTCTGCCGTTAAGACGCTGAATGCCTTTGCCCTTAAGCTTAAATACATCGCCCGGCTGTGTACCCTCGTGAACCTGATACGAAACCTTGCCGTCGAGAGTAGGAACAACCACCTCTGCGCCGAGAGCAGCCTGTGCAAATGTGAGAGGAAGATTGCACCATACATCATCGCCTCTGCGTTCAAATACAGGATGCGGCTGAACATTTACATATACATGAAGGTCACCCGACGGGCCGCCGTTGTAACCTGCGTTGCCTCTGCCGCCGACATTAAGAATCTGCTGGTCTTTAATGCCTGCC
>ERZ780002.692-NODE-692-length-11420-cov-3.06872_pt1 | contig 11420 bp, 8 predicted proteins | sample MGYA00511947_ERZ780002 | MGnify/ENA primary metagenome ERZ780002 (study PRJEB29588, sample SAMEA2148558) | human gut metagenome | biome: human gut; feature: human-associated habitat; material: faeces | place: Denmark | collected 2008/2010 ... | reverse complement strand
TAATACAGTGAATAATTTCATAAGGGATTATCTTGTTAAATTATATATTCCGCGTATAACATGGACCGATATTATTGAGATTGTGATTATTGCTTTTGTTATATATAATGTCATGGTATGGATTAAGAATACCAAGGCATGGGTATTGCTTAAGGGAATTATTATTGTTGTTATATTCGCACTGATTGCGTATATTCTGAATCTTAAGACTATTCTGTGGATTGCAGGAAAGACAATCAGTGTTGGTATTATTGCACTTGTTATTATATTCCAGCCGGAGTTAAGAAGAGCATTAGAGCAGCTTGGACGAAAGAAGATTCTGTTTGGACTTTTCAGGTTTAATGACGGAAGAGAAAAGGGTGAAAGGTTTAGCAGTAAGACTGCAGAAGAGATAGTAAGGGCATGCTTTGATATGGGGGCTGCTTATACAGGAGCACTTATAGTTATTGAACAGGATATGGTTCTTGAAGAATATGAGAAAACAGGAATTACGGTTGATGGCCTGGTTACAAGCCAGCTGCTTATCAATATATTTGAGCATAATACGCCGCTTCACGATGGAGCTGTTATTATAAGGGGAGACAGGGTTGTTGCTGCAACATGTTATCTGCCTCTTTCAGATAATAACAATCTTAATAAGGCTCTTGGCACAAGGCACAGAGCAGGTGTTGGTATCAGTGAAGTGACAGACAGTATGACTATTATAGTATCTGAAGAAACCGGTAAGGTTTCGGTGGCTGTTGGTGGAGAACTTATTCATGATATTGATGCGGATTCTCTTAGAAACAAGCTGGAATATCTTCGCAGGAGAACTATTGATGTGAAGTCGTTCAAGATATGGAGAGGAAGGCTAAAGCATGAAGGAAAAGATGTTTAAGAACCTGAGCCTTAAGATTCTGTCGGCTATATTTGCGGTTGTTTTGTGGACGGTTATAGTTAATGTATATGATCCAACCACGAGTTATACATTCAGTAATGTGTCGGTACAGCTTATTAATACAGAGAGTCTGACTGATAAGAATTACAGTTATGAAATTGTAGAGGGTGGCAAGATATCAGTATATGTAAGTGGACCGAAGAGTATTGTTACTAATATCAAAGCAAGTGATATTGTTGCAACTGCGGATCTTAGCAAGATAAGCGCATTTGCTGATTATGTTGATATTCATGTATCAGTTGTTAAAGATGGACAGGTTCTTAATAATGTTGAAGCTACACCTAAAACATCTGCTGTAAGATTAAGCATAGAAAACAGAGATACTAAGACTGTAAATGTTGTTTCAGAGATTACCGGTTCAGCGGCAGATGGCTATGCAGTGGTAAGAAGAGTGCTTAATCCAACATCTGTTAAGGTTACAGGACCTTCGTCTGTTATCGATAATATAGACCATGCAGGGATATCTTTTGATGTGACAGGAGCGACTGCAGATGTGACGGGAACAGCAGATATTCATTTGTATGATTCTGATAATAATGAAATTAATGATTCTTCTGTTGAACTTACACAGACAAGTGTGGGCTATACTGCACAGGTTGTAAGGACTAAGACTGTAAGTATAGAAGTTAAGACGTCAGGAAAACCGGCAGACGGATACAGAGTTTCAGGAGTGACGCTTAATCGTGATAGTGTTGTTGTATATGGTGATACCAATATGCTTAACAGTCTTGATAAGATTGTTATTCCGGCAAGTAATATTAATGTAGATGGTTTGACTGAAAATAAAGTGTATAAGTTTGGTCTTTCGGATTACATAGATAAATCGCTTACAATTCTTGATAATGCAAGGATTGAGGTTACAGTAAGAATCGAGAGTACAGGTAATAAGACAATAACACTTAATACATCAGATATTAAGGTTAGTGGACTTGAAACCGGAATGAGCTACAGCTTTGAGGATAGAACATTTTCAATAGATGTCGAGGGTTCAGAGACTGCAATTGCTGCATTAGACGCATCTGCCATAACGATGACTGCAGATTTGTCTACATATACTACGTCAGGAATACAAAGCATTACATTGTCGGTTAAACTTCCGGATGGAGTTACATTAAAGAGAGCAGCATCCGTTAATGTGTTGTTTAAGGATAATACCCAGGAAACAGAAACTACTCAGTCGACTCAGGAAACAACATCAGTGACGACTAGAAATTGAGAGGTGATTCATATGGTAAGTGAGAAGATACTAGTTGGGAGTGCATTAGGAATACATCTTCGTCCTGCAGGAGCAATGTGTGATACAGCTGTTAAATTTGATTCACACATTACATTCACATTTAAGAATAAGGTTGTTAATGCAAAGAGTGTTATATCTATTCTTGCATCAGGCGTTGGTTGTGGAGATGAGATAACTCTCATAGCAGAAGGTCCGGACGAAGAAGAAGCATTGAAAGCAGTTTCTGAGAGCTTTAGAAAAGCTTTACAGGACTAATATAAATCAAGAAAAGAGGTAAAGGGTATGGGTTATATGGAAACTTACAAAGCATGGTGTGAGAATGAATATTTTGATGAAGACACACGTGCAGAACTCAAATCAATTGCAGGAGATGAGAAAGAGATTGAGGACAGATTCTATAAGGATCTTGAGTTTGGAACAGGCGGACTTAGAGGTGTCATAGGCAATGGTACTAACAGAATGAATGTATACATTGTAAGAAAGGCAACACAAGGGTTAGCTAATTTTATTATCAAGGAAGGAACACAGGATAAGGGTGTTGCTATTTCTCATGATAATAGAAGAATGTCAAGAGAATTTGCGCAGGAAGCAGCTCTTTGTCTTGCGGCTAATGGCATTAAGGTATACATATTCCCTTCATTAAGACCAACACCAGAACTTTCATTTGCAGTAAGAGAACTTCACTGTACAGCAGGTATTATGGTTACGGCAAGCCACAATCCTCCAGAATACAATGGATATAAGGTATACTGGGATGACGGATGCCAGATAACAGCACCTAAGGATACACAGATTATCAATGAAGTTAAGGCTGTTACTGATTTTAATGATGTTAAGACTATTGATGAAGAAGAGGCTAGAGTAAGAGGCCTGTATAACATTATTGGATATGATATGGATGATGCATTTATTGCAGCATTAAAGAAGCAGAGCCTTAACGGAGATATCATTAAGCAGGTTGCTGATGATATTAAGATTGTATACTCTCCATTCAATGGTACAGGTAATGTTCCTGTAAGAAGAATTTTAAGAGAGTTAGGTTTCAAGAATGTATATGTTGTTCCAGAACAGGAAAAACCAGATCCTAACTTTACAACACTCGAGTACCCTAATCCTGAAGACCCTAAGGCATTCACATATGCATTAAGACTTGCTAAGGAAGTTGATGCAGATATTATTCTTGCAACTGACCCTGATGCGGACAGACTTGGCGTATATTCTAAGGACACTAAATCAGGTGAGTACAAGTCATTCACAGGTAATATGTCTGGTATGCTTATTGCAGAATACCTTCTTTCACAGAGAAAGGAGAAGGGACTTCTTCATGAGAATGGTGCATTTGTAAAGACTATCGTATCTACTAACTTAGCTGATCTTATCGCTAAGGAATATAACTTAAAGCTTATTGAAGTTCTTACAGGATTTAAGTATATTGGTGAGCAGATTAAGTTCTTTGAGCAGAATAATACATACGAATATGAATTCGGTTTTGAAGAGAGTTACGGCTGCTTGGTTGGAACTCATGCAAGAGACAAGGATGCCATCGTAGCTGTTATGGCATTATGTGAAGCAGCAGCTTACTATAAGTCTAAAGGCATTACTTTATGGGATCAGATGATTAATATCTTTGATAAGTACGGCTACTTCAAGGAAGGACAGAAGGCTGTAACTATGAAGGGTGCAGAAGGTGCTGTCCAAATTGCTAAGATGATGGATGATTTAAGAAATAATCCACCTAAGAAGTTCGGAGCATGGAATGTTGTTGAGTTCAGAGATTATAAGAAGGATGAGTGTACAGTTATTGCTACAGGCGAGAAGAAGCCTACAGGACTTCCTGAATCTAACGTACTTTATTTTGAACTTAATGACCATGCATGGTGCTGTGCAAGACCTTCAGGAACAGAGCCTAAGATTAAGTTCTATATGGGTGTTAAGGGAACAGGTCTTGAGGATGCTGATAAGAAGTTAGAAGAACTTACTGATGCAGTTTCTGAAATTGTTGGTTTATAATCAGTTCAAATTTAATTAACAACTAAAACACAATATGAACACATTTCGTTGTTATATTACATGTATTGACAGTGAGATGTGTTCATTTGTTATGTATGGAATCTTCATTGTCATAATACAATGTTAAAAGGAGAGAATGATTATGTATAACGACAATAATGAGAATGATTCACAGTACCGTTACAGTGGCAGTGATATACCATATAACAATACTAATAATAGCAGTACAGCCAATAATAACACAGCATTTTCAAGTGCACCTTATGAAGCTAAGAAGCACAAGAAACACAAAGGCGGATTTGCAAAGAAAGCAGCATGCTTTGTTCTTTCAGCAGTACTTTTTGGCGCAATAGCCGGTTCGGTTATGTTTGGTGTTAATTATGCAGGCGGAAAGATTGCTGGCAGTAATAAGTCTGATGCTACAGGTGTTAATATACCAACAGTAAGTAATAATATTTCTAATGTTGCTAAGACAGATTCTTCGCTTACAGAAGATACTAATCTTTCAGCATCAGGTAAGATGGATGTAGAGGCGGTTGCTACAGCAGCCCTTCCTGCAATGGTTCAGCTCAATGGTACAACAACAGTTAAAAATTCAAGTTATTTTGGATATGGACAGAGCTATGAAGCAACATCAAGTGGTACGGGTATTATTGTAGGCAAGAGTGATACTGAATTACTTATTGTAACTAATGCACATGTTGTTGATAATATTGATAATCTTAAATGTGTATTCTCTGATGGCACAAGTGCAAGCTGTTCTGTTAAGGGTTCTAAGTCAGATCAGGATATTGCGGTAGCCGCAGTATCATTAAGTGATATTTCATCTGATACAGCGTCTAATATTGCAATTGCAGAACTTGAAGATTCATCAGATATTAAAGTTGGACAGCAGGTTGTTGCCATTGGTAATGCATTAGGTGAAGGCCAGTCAGTTACAACTGGTATAATTAGTGCAAAGGACCGTTCAATTACAGTCAACAATGTAACATTTACAGGACTTCTTATGACAGATGCAGCGATTAACTCTGGTAACAGTGGTGGAGCTCTTCTTAATTCAGAAGGAAAGGTTATCGCTATTAACTTTGCAAAAACAAGCAGTGATGGTGTAGAAGGTATGGCTTATTCAATTCCTGTCTCTAATGTTAAGGATATTATCGATTCATTAATGACTAAGCAGACAAGAAACAAGGTTTCATCAGATAAGGCAGCATACCTTGGAATTGCAGCAGTAGATATTACAAGTAATTATGCATCATATTATGGATATCCTGTAGGTATTCTTATAAGAACTGTAGCTGATGATTCAGCAGCAGACAAGGCAGGATTAGAGACATATGACATAATTGTCGGATTTGATGACCAGACAGTTACTACTATGTCAGGACTTACTAACATGCTTCAGTATTATGAGGCAGGTGAAAAAGTAACTATAGATTATTATCATATGGAAGGAAGCGAGTATGTTCTTAAGAGCACGGAGGTAACGCTTGGTTCTAAGAAGGCATCTTAAGGATATATTCCAAGTATATATTTATGGATAATACCAATGAGAATATGACAGAAGATAAGGATATTAATAAGAATAACAATGGGAATTCCGATGATTATGAGAAGATATGTTTTGTGTGCAGAAGACCAGAATCAAGAGCTGGTAAGATGATTGTTATGCCTAACAATATATACATCTGTCAGGATTGTATGCAAAGAACATTCGATTCAATTAACAGCAGCGGAATTAATTATGAAGATATGATGAAGATGTCAAACATGCCTGGAATGGGCATGTTTGGCAATTTTGGCGCTATGGATTCAGACCCGGTTCCAGAAAAGCAGAAGCTTAAGAAAAAGAAAGAGAATAAGAAGGAGTTACCAGCGCTTGACGTTTCTAAGCTGCCTGCACCACATGAGATTAAGAGAAAGTTAGATGAGTATGTTATAGGTCAGGACTATGCTAAGAAGGTAATGTCGGTGGCTGTATATAATCATTATAAAAGAGTTTCAGCAGATGCTAAGATTCTGGGTGACGTTGAGATTGAGAAGTCTAATATGCTTATGATTGGACCTACAGGAAGTGGTAAGACATATCTTGTTAAGACGCTTGCAAGGATATTACAGGTGCCACTTGCTATTACAGATGCAACAACACTTACAGAGGCAGGATATATCGGAGATGATATAGAGTCAGTTGTTTCTAAGCTTTTACTGGCAGCAGACAATGATGTAGAGAAAGCTGAGCATGGAATTATATTTATTGATGAGATAGACAAGATTGCCAAGAAGAAAGAGACCAGAAGCAGAGATGTAAGTGGTGAGTCTGTACAGCAGGGAATGTTAAAGCTGTTAGAAGGCAGTGAGATTGAAGTTCCTGTTGGTGCGACAAGTAAGAATGCAATGGTTCCACAGGTAACTGTTAACACGAAGGATATTCTGTTTATATGTGGTGGTGCATTTCCGGATCTTGAGGATATTATCAAGACAAGGCTTAATAAGTCATCCTCAATGGGATTTAATGCTGACCTTAAAGATAAATATGATGATGAGAAGAACATCATGTCTTATGTGACGGTTGATGATCTTAGAGAATACGGAATGATTCCAGAATTTTTAGGAAGACTGCCTATCATATATTCGCTTGACAGACTGGATGAGGATATGCTTGTCAATATTCTGAAAGAGCCTAAGAATGCAATTCTTAAGCAGTATCAGAAGCTGTTAGAGCTTGATGAGGTGAAGCTTGAGTTTACAGATGATGCATTAAGAAGCATAGCAAGAAAGGCAATGGAAAAAGATACAGGTGCAAGAGCACTCCGTTCTATTATTGAGGATTTTATGCTTGATATAATGTATGAGATACCTAAAGACAGCAATATAGGTTCAGTTACAATAACAGAAGATGTTGTTGAAAAGAAAGGTGCTCCGGTAATAACTATGAGAGCATAATAGTTATAGCAGAATAATACAATACATTTCTGAATACATATAGCATGTACAGTGATTGCTTTATGTTAAGGAGATGTTATGGCATGTGATTTTGATATAACCAAAGAGAATATATATGATTACATAATAGAAGATACCCCAGGGGCTGATGAAGCTATTAAGGCATTATCAGGGATATGTTCGCAGAGAGCTGATTCGCAATGGATTATAGCTCATGGAGAACTGCCTGATAACCGCCAGCTTAATATAAGCTCTCTGGGGTATTTTACTATTCCAAAGTTATATGGACTCATGGAAGGCGATGCGGATATAAGTGCACTTGATGAAATAGGTGCTTTACGGGTACTTGGACAGGATAATCTGCAGGCAGACGGGAGTAATGTTCTTATAGGGTATGTGGATACCGGAATAGATTATCTTAATGATGTTTTCAAGGACAGACTTGGGAATACAAGAATTCAGGCTATATGGGATCAGACAGATAAAACAGGTACTGATGTTGCAAATACGTATGCACATTTTGGCAGAGTATATGAAAAGGATGAAATAGACAGGGCAATAGAGGCTGACAATAACGGAGAAAATCCATATTCTTATGTTGCACAAAGAGACACGTCAGGACATGGAACGCTGCTGGCTTCAATATCAGCAGGTTCATATACAGACGGATATGTTGGCGTTGCACCAGGAGCAGAACTTTTAGTGGTTAAATTAAAACAAAGTAAACAGTATCTGAGAGATTTTTTTCTGATAAAGGATGACGTTCCAGCTTTTGAGGAAAGTGATATTATGCTGGCTTTAAGATTTCTTGAAGATTACGCTATACGACTTGGAAAACCATTGATAATAATATTTGGTCTGGGAAGTGCTAATGGTTCAAGAACAGGCGCATCTCCTCTGGCAGAAATGATGGAGAATCTTACTAAAAAACCCAATATATCAGTTATAACATGTATGGGCAATGAAGCTAATAATAAATGTCATTATAAAGGGACAGTAATGTCAGCCCTGATGTTATGGAAATTAATGTTGATGGAACAGGAAAGGGTTTTACGATGGAAATATGGGCGGATAGTCTTGATATATTATCCGTGTCGATTGAATCACCGTCAGGGGAATATGTTCCAAGAATACCTGCAAGAATGGGTGCAAGTATGGAGTATACATTTCTTTATGAGGGAAGTACGGTTACGGTAGATTATCAGATAACTGAAAATGTTGCTGGAATGGAGGTTATATTCGTAAGACTTAAGACACCAGTTGAGGGTACATGGAAATTCTATATATATAGTCTCACTAATATAAAAGGAAGTTATAATGCATGGCTTCCATTAAAGCAGTTTTCCGGACAGGATATATATTTTTTAAAATCCGACCCGGATACAACACTTACAGTTCCAGCGGCAGCTGATGGTGTTATAAGTGTAGGAGCATATAATCATTATACAGGGGCTGCTTATTATGAAAGTGGGCGTGGATATAGCGCTGACGGAAGGATTAAACCTGATTTTGTTGCACCGGGTGCGGGGGTATATGGAATTGCTCCATCTGGAGGCGTTAAGGTTACTGGAACAAGCTATGCAGCGGCTTATGCCGGGGGCTGTGTTGCACTTTTATATTCATATCAGGTAAATGTAAAGAATAGTCAGATGATTAATCATAACGATATTAAAGCACAGCTTATAAGAGGTGCAGTACGCTCAGAATATATGGTATATCCTAACCCTGTAGCTGGTTATGGAAAACTGAATATATATACAACATTTAACATGATGAGAATATCTTAGGTTGAAATCACTGGTGTTATATGCTAAATTGTTCATACATGACGAAAAGAGGAGATAGAGAAGTATGAAATATAAGGCATTGGCACTGGATTTGGACGGAACATTAACTAATAGAGAGAAGAAAGTGCCAGTAGGTAATAAAGAAGCGATTGAGAAAGCGATAGATGCAGGTGTTAAGGTTATTCTTGCATCAGGAAGACCGCTTTTTGGAATAACACCAATAGCCAGAGAGCTTGAGCTTGACAAAAAAGGTGGTTATATACTGGCATATAATGGCGGCTGTATAGTTGACTGCAAGACAGGGAAGCAGATGTCTGCGACAATAATGCCACAGGATTGTATAGCAGATATATGCAGTCTTGCAAGAGCCAACGGTGTGTATGCTCTGACATATGCTGATACGCAGATAGCTGCTGAGAGTGATTCTGATGAATATGTAAAGAAAGAAGCAATATGCAACAGTACTACAATCAAGAAAGTAGATGATTTGCGCAAATTTGTGGATTATCCTGTAGAGAAATTTCTGGTTGTAGGAGAGCATGAAAAGCTTCTTCCTGTGCAGAAAGCCTTGTTAGATAAGCATGAGGGAGTAATCAATGCATTTTTTTCAGAGAGCTATTTCTTAGAGGTAGTACCTGCGGGAGTTGCAAAGGATGCATCTTTGGATAAGCTGCTCACAATGCTTGATATAACAAGTGAAGAACTCGTTGCATGCGGCGATGGAATGAATGATATTCCAATGTTAAAGTATGCAGGTCTTGCAGCGGTTATGGAGAATGCATATCCTGAAGTTAAGAAATATGCAGATGTCGATGTACCATCTAACGATGACTGTGGTGTGGCATATGTTATAGATAATTATATATTATAATAATGGATTATAAAAAATATACCCCCGGCGGTTTTATTGGCTGCCGGGGGTATGTTTTATTGATTAATTAGAATTGTTATTGAGACTGTCAACATATTCATCTACATCGAATACATCACCATTCTGAATCTTACTCATAAGCTGGATAGCTGTATTAATACTGTCTGCGTAAGGATATACAACAGAAGCACCTCTAAGGCCGGTTATCTCAAGATAAGCAGGACCCTGTCCAGCAGGTGGCTGGGTTGTTCCTTCAATACTGTATGTCTGTATGTTCCATGCTGTACTGTCGCTTAACTGAAGCTTAACAAGATCAGATATTGTGCTTGTTGGAATATTAGTAAGGAACATATCACTAACAGCATCAAGTACGGCTGAATACTTGGTAAGTATTGCAGGTGAAGTAGCTTTCTGTAAGATACCCTTGATGGCGGCTGTCTGGTTACGTCCACGCTGGAAGTCTCCGGCAGCAAATGCATGTCTTTCTCTTGAGAATGCAACTGCCATCTCACCATCACATTCATTAGGTCCCTTGACGAAATGATATGGAATAGGAGAAGCATCTTCGCCACAAGTAAATTCTACTTCTGAGTCAATTGTGATTCCACCAAGTGCATCTACAACAGAGACGCAGCCTGTGAAATTAATCTTTACATAATAATCAATGTCAATGCCATACAGATTCTGGAGAGTGTCAATAGAAGCTTCTACACCGTAGTTTCCAGCATGTGTAAGTTTATCATAACCTTTTCTTCCATCAGGTCCGGTAATCTTAATGTAAGAATCTCTTGGTGTTGTAACTAGGAGAATCTGCTTTGTTTCAGGATTAATAACGGCAACTATATTAACATCACTAAGTGCATTATTAGAGAGTGCTGAATCGGCACCATCTTCACTTGAGATACCGGAAACATATATTATAAATGGTTCTTTCTTTACGTTAACGTTGGATTTCTGGACAGTAACAAGCTTCTTATATTCGTATTGCTTAATAATCTTAACCTTGGTATCAAAGTCTTCATACTGTGAGGCAACAACCTTAAGCATGGAATCATTCATAACAATTGCCTGAACCTCTGTATTATCATAAAAGGCAGTTACAAGGTCATCCCATGATTTGTATTCTGCAAGTTCCAGGCTGCTCTTGTTAAGCTCTGATTTAACAGAATCAAATGCTGTCTTGACATTAGCGTTGCTTGCAGTTGAATTATAAGCAAACTTGTAATTGGCAAGATCATTTAAAGAGGAAGCCTTGTCATCTGCCAGTACAACTACATCAACGATGTCAGTGTTAATCTCAGGAAGATTAAGTTTATTAAGGACAGAATCAAGCTTAGATGATACAAGGTATATGAAAACAATCACTCCTGACATAAGTACTGCAAGAATCTTACCTATAATATGAGCCTTCGTAAACTGCGATGTGAAATCATACAGGAATATCAGCAGTAAAAATGCGTTGACCGCAATTAAATACTTCAATGGAAGAATATCTAACTTAAATATATTAAATAAAAGTAATCCCGATACAATAAGCTGTATCAGAACTAATATAAGACCAATAAGTGTACCCCAGCCACGCCTTTTTCTTTTTCGTTCTTTCTTAGAAAGCTCTTCTTTATTCTTAAATAAATA
>ERZ780002.684-NODE-684-length-11509-cov-4.0358_pt1 | contig 11509 bp, 8 predicted proteins | sample MGYA00511947_ERZ780002 | MGnify/ENA primary metagenome ERZ780002 (study PRJEB29588, sample SAMEA2148558) | human gut metagenome | biome: human gut; feature: human-associated habitat; material: faeces | place: Denmark | collected 2008/2010 ... | reverse complement strand
GGATTGGGACGACAGCCGCTATCTGGAAGCTGAGCCGGGACGTTACATCACTGTTGCCCGTAAGGCAAAAGGTACGAATGACTGGTTTATCGGTTGTACCAGCAGTGAGCACGGACATGCTTCAACTCTGAAACTGGACTTCCTGGATGCAGACAAGCAGTATATTGCAACCGTCTATGCCGATGCAAAAGATGCCGATTATAAAACAAATCCGCAAGCTTATGTTATCCGTAAAGGTATCGTTTCTCCCAAAACGGTCTTGAAACTGAAAGCTGCTTCCGGTGGTGGCTATGCCATCAGCATCATGGAGGTGAAAGATAAATCTGTATTGAAGGGACTGAAGAGGCTTTCCGGGAATATCTGATTTACGGGCATAAAAAAAGGAGTACCGCTGTACTCCAACCTTTGTTAACCTTAAATCTAATACTATGAAAAACACATTGCAAAGATACGGACTTTTGACAAATCTGCAAATTATCCAACTAAAAAAGTATGTTTTATAACACTTATTAGCCGTTTATTCCTTTGCTTCTATTTTTGTTAACAAAAAGGATGCGAATGTGTCAAAAGCACATGAAGACTTTTATAATGTTATAATATTAGGCGCGGATTACGCGGAATAACGCGGATTCAATAAACTGAATCCGTAAAATCTGCGTTATCCGCACCTAAAATAAAGCGTTAAAGAAGGTTTTGACATATTCCCCTTACCCTTTTACTTCCTGATACATAAATCTTTTAATGCTCTTCTTTGCCGTTTTCTCGAACTCCTCGAAGTGTATCTTGACTTTTGTTATCTGGCAGTAGGCCGGTAATTGCAGATTCAATTCATTCCGATTGTCCTCCATAACCTTTTCGATGTCCGATTGTTCCATACCGTGGGCGAATGCATCGTCAAAATCCGGATAGATAAGAGCCACGAGCTTGTCGTTCTGCAATACGATCAGTGATTCGGACACATAGGGCATGTTGTTCAGTTTGCTTTCAATCTCTTCGGGATAGATGTTCTGGCCACTGGCTGTGAGCAACATGTTCTTGCTGCGTCCACGGACAGTGACATATCCTTCGGTATCCATCGTTGCAAGGTCTCCGGTGTGCAGCCAACCGTTTACATCGATGATTTGGGAAGTCGCTTCGGCATTTTTGTAATAGCCCAGCATCAGATTGGCACCTTTACAGATTATTTCTCCTGCCACGTTCTGAGGGTCGGGAGAGTCTATCTTTACTTCCATGCGGGTGGTTGCCTTGCCACAAGAGGCCAGTTTCAATGTTTCCCAGCGGCTGGAACAAATGATGGGGCCGCATTCCGTCATTCCGTATGCAATGGTATAGGGGAAACCTATCTGCTTCAGGAAGCGTTCCACTTCGGCATTGAACGGTGCTCCTCCGATGATTATTTCATCGAAATTACTGCCGAATACTTCCATTGCCTTTTTGCGCATGTCAGCCTTGATTTTATCGTTGACAATGGGCATCCGCAATAGCAGCTTGCCTATTTTATTGTCTATCCGGGGCAGGATATCCTTCTTGATAATCTTTTCTACGATAAGCGGTACACACGAAATGACCCGTGGCCTGATTTCGGAGAATGACTGTGCAATAATCTTGGGAGACGGCATACGGGTAAGGAAATACAGATGGGCGCCTGCGGAAAAACCGTATAGAAAATCGTACACCATACCAAATACATGTCCCAGAGGCAGCATGGATACAATATGGTCGCCCGGACGTACGGGGAGCATCTCATGGCAATATGCAACATTGGACCAAAGGCTGCGATAGGGGAGCATGACCCCTTTGGAATATCCCGTGGTGCCCGAAGTATAGTTTATGACAGCCAGTTCTTCGGGTGATTCCTCCTTGCGGTAGCTGATATGCTCAGGACGGAAATTCTTGGGGAAACGTGTGCCATAGAGGACGTTGCGATGTGCGAAAGCCTCCATCAGCTGCTCGTTGCGGCAAACTACCGGAGTGAAGTCCGTCAGCAGTACGATACCCATCAGCAGGGGCATTGCCTCTTCATTGAGGTTTTCCCATGCCCGGTCGCCGACAAACAGCAGCTTGGCTTCGGAATGGTTGACGATGTTGTGGATATTGTCGGCCTTGAACTCATGCAGAATGGGAACAATGACAGCTCCATAGGTAACCGTCGCCAGAAAAGCGACTGCCCAATGTGCACTGTTACGTCCGCAAACGGCAATCTTGTCACCGGGCCTGATGCCGGCGCTTTCCAATACGATATGGAATTTGGCTATTTTCCGTGCTACATCTTTGTATTGCAGTGTAATTCCTTTGTAGTCTGTCAGGGCGTTGCGATCCCAGTTTTTAATAATGCTTTGTTCTATATAATCGATGAACCCTTGTTCTTGTTCCATTCAGCTGTTGCACACTTTAGTTAAAACTGCGCAAAGATAGGTCTTATAGTGATGCAAAGCAAATAGTTTCCGCTTTTTTCTTGCCCTGAAACGGATAGAAACTTATCTGTAATTCTTATTCCTTGCTATTTTCCGAAATAAGAAGCAGCTTGTCACCGGCATGAAGTTTTAATGTTCCGTTCGGAATGAGGTACTCATCGCCACGTTTTACAATCATCACCAGTGTGCCTTTAGGCAGGTTCATGTCTTTCAGGGTGTCTGCCTGCTCCAGCATTTCTTGTGTAATGGTCATATCGTGCAGGTTGGAGTCAATCTCTTCGGGCAGCTCAACTCCGAAATCATTTCCGGTCTTTTCCAGCGGGGTGGAGAGGCCAAGCAGCCGGGCTACCCAGGAGACTGTGGTACCCTGGATGACCAGTGAGACGATGGTTATGAAAAATACGATGTTGAAAATGACATGGGCACCGGGCACGTCAGCCACCACGGGATAGGTGGCAAAGATAATGGGTACTGCACCACGTAATCCTACCCACGATACGAATAGCCGTGACTTGAGGGTGATTCTCTTGCCAAAAGGCAGCAGGCAGAGAAAAACACTGAGAGGACGTCCCACGACAATCATGAATACGCCGATGAGCAATGCCACGACTGCAACTTCCAGCATCTCATGGGGGTTGACAAGCAGACCGAGGCAGAGGAACATGATGATTTGGAAAAGCCAGGTCAGTCCGTCCATAAAAGTATAAATCTCTTTCCGGTGCATGATTTTGTTATTGCCTACCATCATTCCGGCGATATACACGGCCAGGTAACCGTTACCTTTCAGCAGGTCGGTGATGGAGAAGGTGAAGAATACAAAAGACAGCAACAGGATAGGATAGAGTGCCTGGTTGTCTATATTCAGCCGGTTCAGCATAAGGATGGCCAGCTTTCCGAGGAAATAACCGGTTGCGGCACCGACAATGAACTGTATGGCAAAAGAGCCCAATATCTGGGGAACTCCCATTCCGGAGGACTGGATGAATTGAATCAGCACGATTGTCAGCATATATGCCATCGGGTCGTTACTACCGCTTTCCAGTTCCAGCATGGGGCGCAGATTATGCTTCAGGTTCATTTTTTGTGAACGCAGAATGGCGAATACAGAGGCTGAGTCGGTAGATGACATGGTGGATGCAAGCAAAAGGGAGGTTATCAACGGCAGGTGGATGTTGGTCCAGCTCATGCCGGACAGCCACCAGATAAATAATCCGGTAAAGAGGGCCGTGAGCAGCACTCCTGCAGTTGACAAAACAATGCCGGGAGTCAATATGGGCTTTATCTCCGTAAACTTGGTGTCCATGCCACCGGAGAACAGAATGATGCTGAGTGCAACCATGCCGATGAACTGTGCTTCCTTGGCGTTGTGGAACTGCAATCCCAATCCGTCACTGCCGAACAGCATACCGACGACAAGGAAAAGCAATAACGCAGGCACTCCGAAACGGTAGCCGGTCTTGCCGACAATGATGCTGACGAAAAGTAATATGGAACCTATAAGTAGTATGTTTCCTGCTGTAAATATCATAAATTCTATGCTATATAGTTTGAAATGTGATGTTTCTTATGTCTAATAGTACAAAGATATGCAATGTGTTTAACAAATACAAATCTAAAATAGTTCAATTGAATTTTAAAATAAAGGTGGTTTCTTTACCAGGCAATAAGGATAAATTTCCGCCGGAAAGCCTCATTATTTGCCGGGAAATACTCAATCCAATACCGCTTCCACCCTCTTTGGTCGTAAAGAAGGGGATAAATATGTGTTCGGCAATGTCATTGGGAATGGCAGGTCCGTTGTTGGAAATTTCTATCAGTATGGCTTCCGCTTCGTTGCAGTAGGCACGTATGTTGATATGTCCTTCTTTATCTGTATTTTTATCCGATTCGATGGCTTGTATGGCATTTTTCAGTAGGTTGATGACCACTTGTGATACCAGGTTCTCATCGGCATATAGAATAAGGTCGCTTGGCGCGATGTCCGTATGAAAGGTGACCCGGACATCGGGGTGCTGGTGACGGGCGAGTTCGACCATCCGCTCGATAAAGCTTTTTACGTAGAACAAGGATGGTTCGGGGGTGGGAATACGGGTGAATTTCCGGTATGATTCCACAAAAGAGAGCAGGCCCTTGCCTGTACTGCTGATAGTCTGCAGGCCGTTTCTGATTTCTTCTTTGGAGGCTTGTGCCTCGGTCAGTCCCAGCAGTGTATCGCTCAGGGAGGTTATGGGAGTGACGGCGTTCATTATTTCGTGCGTCAGTACGCGGGTAAGCCTGATCCAGGAATCTATTTCCTTTTCATCCAGCTCGTTGTTGATGTCGTTCAAGGCGAGGATGCGCAGATGTTCTTTACGGACTGTGATGTCGCTGACGCGGACAGACATGTTGACAGTGCCTCGCTCGTTGTTGAAAGGCATTTGCAATTTGTCTCCCGGGCGGCAATTGGCAAGAAGGGACGAAAGACGCGGATCCACGCGGTTCAGCTGGCTGACGTGGGTAAAGACATTGAGGCCCAGCAAACGGAGGGCTTCGCTGTTTTTCTGATATACGGCACCATTGTCGTTCAGGACAAGGATACCGGTATTCACGCAGTCCAGGATGAGTTCGTAGTATTTTTCTTGCTGGGCTGTTTCACTTTTCACATTATAAAGTATATGGGCAACCCGGTTCAATGCACGGTTCACGAGTCGTGCGTCGGCAGTGTTTTCCGTTTCGGAGAAGTGGATGGCATTGTCGTTGTTTTCGATGGCGTCGAGCATGAAAAGCACTTTCCGCACATGATGGCGGTATAGCTTCTGCTGCCAGTACAAGGCTATGGGAAGCAGCGCGGTACAGAGCGCGCCCCAAAATACGTCCACAGTCCACATCACCCCTGCAAGGAGCGCTACTGCCAGACTGACGGCAACACGGAATGAATAATTAAAGGCCATACTTCTTCATTTTGTTGTACAACGTCTGGCGGGTGATACCCAGCTGTGCGGCGACGGCAGAGAGATTTCCGCTACATTTGTCGAGCGTCTTCCGTATCAGCTGCATTTCCATTTCTTCGAGCGTGGATGCGGCTGCTTCGGGAGTGCCGGTTCGCCGTGCCAGCTGGAACAGTTCTGCGGGAAGGGTTTCGTTGTCACAGATGATAATGGCTTTTTCGATGGCATGTTCCAGTTCGCGGATATTGCCGTACCAGGGGTGGAGCGTAAGTTTCTCGCAGGCGCCGTCCGTCAGCTTGACAGGGGGCTTGTCATATTGCTTGCAGAAGCGGGCGATGAAAAGCTCTGCAAGGGGGATGATGTCTTCGGGCCGCTCGCGCAACGAAGGTATCTCGAGATGTATCGTGTTGATGCGGTACAGCAAGTCCTCGCGGAATTCGCCTTTTGCCACCATCTCGGGCAGATTGCGGTTTGTAGCGCAAATCAGCCGTATGTCTACGGGAATGGGAGTGTTGCTGCCTACACGGACAATGCTGCGTCGTTGGATGGCGGTCAGCAGTTTGGCTTGCAGATGGTAGGGGAGATTGCCTATTTCATCGAGAAAGAGGGTGCTGCGGCTGGCTGCTTCGAACTTGCCGGCACGGTCGGCATGGGCATCGGTGAAAGAGCCTTTCATGTGGCCGAACAGTTCGCTCTCGAAAAGGCTTTCGGTGACTGCACCCATATCCACACTTACCATCTCCTGCCGGTTGCGCGGTGAAAGGGAGTGAATTTCGCGTGCCAGCATCTCTTTACCGGTACCGTTCTCGCCCGTAATAAGGATATTGGCATCGGTAGAGGCCACTTTTTCCACCAAAAGGCGGAGCTGCTGCATGGCGGGGCTGTTTCCCCAATACATGTTGCGGGTATCTGCAAACAGGTGGCTGCTTTCTGCCGTACGTCCGGCATTTGGGCCGTTGGCCGGAGATTTTGTTTCAGAAGCTGATACGGCATTCAGTAAGGTTTCCACCAGTTTCTGGTTGTTCCAGGGTTTCACGACGAAGTCTGTGGCTCCTTCCTTGATTCCCCGTACGGCAAGGTCAATGTCGGCATAGGCGGTAAACAGCACTACGGGCAGGGTGGGACATTGCTTCTTTATTTCATGGAGCCAGTATAGTCCCTCGTTGCCGGTATTGATGCCCGAGGTGAAGTTCATGTCAAGAAGAACCACTTGCCATGACCTTTCTCGCAATACGCTGGGCAGGGTTACGGGAGAGGGAAGTGTGATTATCCCTTCAAAATATGGCTTTAACAAAAGCTGCAAGGCGGTAAGTACGCCTCGGTTATCATCGACAATCAGGATGTTTCCGTTTTTTTTGGCCATAAACTATTTCTGTTTTCTGCAGGCAAAGTTAATGATTTATCTGTATTATATGCTTTATTCTATATTTTTGCTTACTAAGAATTAATCGTCCGACAGCTGTTGAATTATCGTCCGATAACTGTTGGACGATAATTCAACAGCTGTCGGACGATAATATAACGATTGTGGGACGAATAGATTTAAGTAAAACAGAAATTAGTTTGTAGCAACTTCAGTAAGAGCTCATGGCGGTACTGAAAAAATTTATAGCAGTTGCAGTTTGATGCCAAATGACAAGCTCAGATAATCCTTGGGTTTCAGATACTTGTTGGTGAAGGCGCTGACTACATATAGGTCACATGTACTTATTTCATAGAAGAAAGTGATTTCTTTGGCCGTGAACCGTCGTTGCGGGTCGATGTCGTAAGTGATGCGCTGTCCTAAGAATGCATGGATGCGTACCTTAGAGGAGAAACCATAATATCCTTTAGGGTAGCGTTCCGGTTCATTGACCCAGAATTCATCGCCGAATACCGTGTTCAGATACATACCGCAAGCCAGCGGTTCTACAGAAAAACGGCTCTGTTTTATTTGCAGGCTCCAGGGAAGGTAGTTCTGCTTGACAGTGAATGTCAGCTTGGTACGTTTGGAGTCATATTTGGGCAATACTCCGAAGAATACGTCTGTTTCCCATTGGTTTCTTCTGCCGTAATCCCATCCGGTACCGAATGACAGCAACCCCATATTGCCGGCAAACTGAATTTTGGTGTGCGTCGGAATCAAGGCCTCCCAATGCCTGCGGTAGCGGTGTACGCGGCGGTCATAACGGTTCTCTCTGGTCTGGCTTTCAATGACGGCATCCGGTTGCAGGTCCATCCATACGGTATCGTGTTCTATGATGAAGATGGTATCTCTCTCTTGTGAAAAAGCAGAAAAAGAGCATACCGACAAGAAGACGACGGCGCATGCCAGGTGATTAATAATATGCCACTTCGCGTTCATATCCGTCGGGGGTTATGGTGAATATATAGTAATTGCGGTTCTTCATGCAGTCGCTCATGTAATACATTATCCCATCTTCAAAGAGGTCTTTCTCGAAGCGATGGTGTTCGTGTGCGGATGTACAGAACTGCAGTCCGGGAAATTCCTTGATGTAACGCTGGAATACGTGTGCCACATTATTGTTGAACTCGTTGCAGAACGGGCGTATATGCATGGACACAACGGTTTTATCGAATTCCTCTTCATGGTCGCGTATCTGTGCGGCAAGAAACTCGAAGTCGGGAATGGGGCGGGAGTAGTCAAATTCGATGGCGTTGGTATTCAGGCAGACAAACTTTACCCGTCCTGCAATGAAGGAGAAATTGGGGTCTCCGAATATTGCACGATAAGTCTCTTCGCCCGTGCCCAGGCAGTCGTGATTGCCGAGAAGTACCACATAGGGTATCTTGAGTTTGTTCATAATGTCCCGTTGCCAAAGGAACTCGTCTGTTACACCGAAGTCACTGACGTCTCCGCCATGAATGACGAAATCTATGTCGTCCCGCTTGTTGAGGTGGCTTACAAAGTCGTCGGTCTCGTCATACCAGCGCTGGGAATCACCCATTGTTACGAACCGGATTGCTCTATTTGGGCAATGTTGTGGGCATTGACATCGGTTTCACCGCTGATGTGTACATCGTAAGGGTGATAATCTATCATGTCGCAGCCGGCTATAAGCAGGCATAGGAATGAAGGATATAAGAGTTTGGGGAATTTCATGTGCAGGTGCTTCATTTTACGTTTATACTCTATCTTTAGAAAACTGTGGGCAAAGGTAAAGTTTTCATTCTTATGGATTCTTTTCTAATTTCCCTTTTTTTTGTTCTATGAGGCTGAACAGAGATTCGGCCTCTGTCTAATTTTTAGACGGGAGTGTCTAAAAATTAGACACTTTTTTCTTCTTTAATTATGAGATGTATGCTGATAATCAGGTTTGTGCATTCTTTGGCACGCTTTCTGCAATATAGAAAGCAAGAAAATATATCTAATAAACGATAAACGGAATGAAACAAATCTATTATGTAATTCAGACTTTGCTGCGGGGACGTGGTTCGAATATCATCAAGGTCATTTCTTTGGGATTGGGATTGACGATGAGTATTCTGCTTTTCTCCCGCGTGGCATATGAACAGAGTTTTGACACTTGCTTCAAGGATTATGATAACTTGTATCAGGTATGGTCGATATTCTCGGTGAAAGGAGAGAAGTTTGAGCCTCAGGAGTGGAATTGCGGTCCCGTGGCAGGAGCTATTTTGGAGAATTTCCCCAAAGAGGTGGAGTCGGCAGTAAGTTTGAGCACGTCTATGGTATCTGCTCCTCTTTACAATGGAAGCGTGCGTCTTGATGACAGGAAGATTGCAGCCGATTCGCTGTTCTTCCGTACCATGGGTATCGACGTCCTGAACGGGAATCCCGAAAAGGACTTGGTGCAGAAGGATATTATTTTCTTGAGTGAACGCTTTGCAAGGAAAGTGTTCGGTGAGGAGAATCCTATAGGGAAAACGCTTAATTATGACCATCAGTTTGACCTGACGGTGAAGGGAATCTATGCCAATTTGCCTGAGAACGCCACAATCAATCCGGAAGCGGTTATCTCGATGCCTACCTTGTGGAGCCGCAACTGGAATAACTACTCGTGGAGCGGGGGAGACAGTTGGGTAGAGTTTATCCGTTTCCGTCCCGGTGCCGACAAATCTGTTGTCAATGCGCGTATTGATGCCATGATAGACAAGTATCGCCCGGCAGAAGATAAGAAAGAGTACGGCTACACGGCTTTTGTGCAGCCCATCCGTGATACATACCGCAATTATGATGATGTGCAGCGGATGCGTGTCATTATGAGCATTCTTGGTTTTGCCATTCTTTTCATTGCGGCGTTGAACTATGTGCTGATTTCCATTTCCTCTTTGAGCTACCGCGCCAAGTCGGTAGGCGTACATAAATGCAGCGGTGCGAGCGGTGGCACGGTTTTCAGCATGTTTTTGCTGGAAACAGGTATCATCATTGCGGCAGCATTGCTGCTGATGGCGTTGATAATGCTCAACTTCCGCGATTTTGTGGAAGACACGGTCGTTGTAAAGCTCTCCACCTTGTTGGCTCCGGAGCGTATCTGGGTACCGTTGTCGGTAGTGCTTCTGCTGTTTATAGTGGGAGGCGTGTTGCCGGGCCGGCTCTTTGCGCGTATTCCCGTATCGCAGGTGTTCCGCCGCTATACCGAGGGGAAAAAGGGCTGGAAGCGTCCGTTGCTGTTTGTGCAGTTTGCAGGCGTGGCATTCATCAGTGGATTGATGTGTGTGGTGATGTCGCAATATCAGTATGTACTGAAAAAGGATATGGGGTATAATCCCAAGCAGATAGCCATAGGTAATGCCTACTGGGATAATGAAGCGACGCGTGACGCGGCTTATCAGTTCTTCAAGGGATTGCCCTACGTGGAAGCGGTGTCCAGCGCCAACAGCACACCCATTAGCGGATATAGCGGTTCGATGATTCATAGTGAGAGCGGGCAGGCACTTTTCTCTTGCCGTTCTTCTTATTTCATGCGCGAGGATTTTCCTGCTTTGATGGGCATGACTATGAAGACGGGACGTATGGCGCGCGATAAAGAGGAAGTCGTGGTGAACGAGACCTTTGCCGAGATGATGCGTTGGGGAGACGACGTCGTAGGCCGTACGGTATATACCGAAGGGAATACATTCAAGGTCGTAGGGCAGTTGAAGGATTTCCAGATAGAGAGTTTCAGAACCGAGAAGATGCCTTTCATAGCCCGTGGGAACAAGAATTTTTATGGAACGGTACATGTTCGTTTGAAAGAACCCTTTACCGAAAATCTGCAGAAGTTGAACCACGATGTAGCCGAGGCTTTCCATGACCAGACCATTGACTTTACCGGTTATGAGAAAAGGATAGAGAACAGCTATAATTCTGTCCGTGTATTCCGCAATGCCACTTTGATGGCGGCAGTGACCATGTTCTTCATTATGCTGATGGGGCTGATTGGGTATACCACCGACGAGGTGCGCCGCCGCAGTAAGGAGATTGCCATCCGTAAAGTGAACGGGGCAGAGGCTTCCGGTATCTTGGAAATGCTGTCGAGGGATATACTTGTGGTGGCGGCTCCGGCAGTTGTCATCGGTACGGTATTGGCATGGTATGTCAACGGAATGTGGATGGAACAGTTTGCGGAGCGTATTCACATCAGTTGGGCAGTATACGTACTGGTAGTGATGGCCAATTTGGTGATTATCGTAGCCTGCGTACTTTGGAAGTCCTGGCGGATAGCGAACGAGAATCCGGTGAATAGTATTAAGAGCGAATAAAACAATATTAAAACATTAAATATCATGATTGAGATTAACAACATCAGCAAAGTATTCCGTACTTCGGAAGTAGAGACGGTAGCATTGAATCACGTAAACCTCGATGTAAAGGAGGGAGAGTTTGTAGCCATTATGGGGCCGTCCGGTTGCGGCAAGTCCACCTTGCTGAACATCCTCGGGCTGCTGGACAATCCTACGGAGGGCAGTTACAAGCTGCTCGGTCAGGAAGTAGCGGACTTGAAGGAAAAGGAACGTACCCGTGTGCGCAAGGGCAAGCTGGGATTCGTGTTCCAGAGCTTCAACCTGATAGACGAACTGAACGTCTACGAGAATGTGGAACTTCCCCTTACGTATCTTGGCGTAAAGGCGGGTGAACGTAAGCGTATGGTAGAGGATATACTGAAAAGAATGAACATCAGCCACCGTGCCAAACACTTCCCGCAACAGCTTTCCGGCGGTCAGCAG
>ERZ780002.679-NODE-679-length-11565-cov-2.79044_pt1 | contig 11565 bp, 10 predicted proteins | sample MGYA00511947_ERZ780002 | MGnify/ENA primary metagenome ERZ780002 (study PRJEB29588, sample SAMEA2148558) | human gut metagenome | biome: human gut; feature: human-associated habitat; material: faeces | place: Denmark | collected 2008/2010 ... | reverse complement strand
GCCTGCGCCTGCCTTTGCAACACCTGCTGCAACTGTACCTACACCACATTCAGAAACAAGTTTTACGGAAATTCTTGCGTCTGTGTTAGCATTTTTAAGGTCATAAATAAGCTGTGCAAGGTCTTCGATTGAATAAATATCATGATGAGGAGGAGGGGAGATAAGTGATACACCTGGAGTTGAGTGTCTTGTCTTTGCAATCCAAGGATATACCTTTTTGCCCGGAAGATGTCCGCCCTCACCCGGCTTAGCACCCTGTGCCATTTTAATCTGAATTTCATCGGCAGATGTGAGGTACTTTGAAGTTACACCGAATCTGCCCGACGCAACCTGCTTGATAGCGGAGCAACGGTTGTCGGCTGGGGCCTTTGTGGGGAGCGCCCTTTGTGAGAAGTCTTTCAAGGCTTTCGCCGCCCTCACCCGAGTTTGATTTGCCGTGTAATCTGTTCATTGCAACAGCAAGAGCCTCGTGTGCTTCCTGTGAAATTGAACCGTATGACATAGCGCCTGTTTTAAATCTGCGAACAATTGAATCAACGCTTTCAACTTCATCAATCGGAACAGGAGTTTCGGCATAGTTAAAATCGAAAAGTCCTCTGATATTAACAGGGTCCATTTCCTCTGAAATCATATGCGAATATTTCTTATAAAGCTCATAGTCGCCTGTTCTTGTTGACTGCTGGAGCATATATATTGTCTGCGGATTGTAGAGGTGTTCTTCCTTACCGCTTCTGAACTTATGACTGCCTCTTGATTCAAGCTCAGGGTTTGTGTTAAGTCCGAGAGGGTCAAAAGCAGATGTGTGAAGTCTGTCAACATTCTTTTCGATATCTTTTAATGTGATACCGCCGATTCTGCTGACTGTGCCTGTAAAGTAATTGTCAATAACATCTTTGCCGATACCGATTGCCTCGAAAATTTGTGAGCCATGGTATGACTGGATTGTTGAAATACCCATTTTAGATGCAATCTTAACTATGCCATGAAGAATAGCGTCATTGTAGTCATTAACAGCCGCATAGTAATCCTTGTCGAGAAGGTCATCTGCGATAAGCTCGTGGATAGTTTCCTGCGCAAGGTATGGGTTAATAGCACTTGCACCATAGCCAAGAAGTGTAGCAAAATGATGTACCTCTCGTGGCTCGCCGCTTTCAAGAATGATAGCGCATGCTTTTCTTGGTAACAACGAGGTGCTGGTGAACTGCCGAAACCGCAAGCAATGACGGAATAGCAAGGTGGTTTTCGTCAACGCCTCTGTCCGAGAGGATGATGATGTTTGCACCCTCGCTGAAAGCCTTGTCTGTTTCAATGAAAAGTCTGTTAATAGCCTTTTTAAGGCTTGTGTTTTTATAGTAAAGGATCGGAACGGTGGCAACCTTAAAGCCGTTGATATGCATATTTTTGATTTTAAGAATATCCGTAGAAGTAAGAATTGGATTATGAATCTTAATTACCTTACAGTTTTCCGGCTTTTCTTCAAGAATGTTGCCGTCCTCGCCGATATAAATTGTTGTTGATGTTACAACTTCCTCACGAATTGCGTCAATAGGTGGGTTTGTAACCTGTGCGAAAAGCTGCTTAAAGTAATTGAAAAGCGGCTGCGGCTCTTTTGAAAGTACGGCAAGAGGACTGTCTGTACCCATTGCCGAAATCGGCTCGCTTGCATTTTTAGCCATAGGGAGAATAGATGTCATAACCTCTTCATAGGTATAGCCAAACGCTTTCTGAAGTCGCTGTCTTTCATCGTAAGAGTGTTCCTCAACCTTTACATTCGGAATCTTGAGGTCTTTAAGACGAACAAGGTTGCTGTCGAGCCACTCGCCGTACGGCTGTTTAGATGCGTAGTATTCCTTAAGCTCGTCATCATCAATGAGCTTGCCCTGTACTGTATCAACAAGGAGCATTTTGCCCGGACGGAGTCTTTCCTTTGTAACGATTTTTGCAGGGTCAATAGGAAGTGCGCCAACCTCTGATGAAAGGATAAGGTTGTTGTCATCTGTAATGTAGTATCTTGACGGACGAAGACCGTTTCTGTCAAGAACCGCACCCATAATATCACCGTCAGAGAAAAGAATTGATGCAGGGCCGTCCCAGGGTTCCATCATTGTAGCGTAGTACTGGTAAAAATCTTTCTTTTTCTGAGAAATTGTGTGGTTTCTGTCCCAAGGCTCAGGAATTGTAATCATAACGGCAAGAGGAAGCTCCATACCGCTCATTACTAAAAATTCAAGTGTGTTGTCGAGCATAGCCGAGTCTGAACCCTCGGTGTTTACAACAGGAATAACCTTGTCGAGGTCACCCTTGAGGTGCTCCGACTTCATTGTTTCTTCACGGGCAAGCATTTTGTCTGCGTTGCCTCTGATTGTATTGATTTCACCGTTGTGAACAATCATTCTGTTTGGATGCGCTCTCTGCCAGCTTGGGTTTGTATTGGTAGAGAATCTTGAGTGAACCATAGCGATTGCAGATTCATAATCAGGATCCTGCAAGTCTGTAAAGAATCTTCTTAACTCGCCTACAAGGAACATACCTTTATATACAATAGTTCTGCTTGAGAGAGAAACTACATATGTATCTTCGTTGCTCTGCTCAAATACTCGTCTTGCAACATAAAGTTTACGGTCAAAAGGCAAGCCTTTCTTAACGCCTTTCGGACGCTTGATAAAGCACTGCATAATGTGAGGCATACATTCAACTGCTCTTTTGCCAAGCACATCAGGGTTAGACGGAACATTTCTCCAACCGAGAATCTCAAGTCCCTCTTTTTCCGCAATAATTTCAAACATTTTTTTAGCCTGATTTCTTGCAAGCTCGTTTTGAGGGAAGAAGAACATACCTACAGCATAATCTCTCTCCGCAAGAAGCTTGATTCCGAGATCTCTCTGGGCTACTTTTTTGAAAAACTTGTGTGAAATCTGGAGCAAAATACCTACGCCGTCACCTGTTTTTCCTTCGGCGTCTTTACCTGCTCTGTGCTCAAGGGTTTCTACTATAGTAAGAGCATTTGCAACCGTATCGTGAGTTTTGATACCGTTAATGTTTACAACCGCACCTATACCGCAGTTGTCGTGCTCAAACTGAGGAGAGTAAAGTCCCTTAAAGTCTTGTCTGTTTGAGATTTGTTCCAATTTAATTCACCCTTTCCCGCTCAATTCTTCAACATTTGTTCTACACAGCATACTATATAATATAGTATAGTAAATGGAGTACGATAAATGGATTGAGCTGTTAAATACATTTTATATTTTTACATTTTATATTTTTGCTAAAACATATTAATTATATGTAAAATGTATGCTTTGAAATATGCTGTCGCAAAACAGCACATTTGCAATAACTTTATTATATAGCCTGTTACTATAGTTGTCAATAGAAAAATGCAACTTTTTTATAACAAACTTTCATATTTTGTAAGAAATCCGACAAAAAGTCAATAAACTAATGTTTAAAAATGAAATAAGTGCAGGAAAATTACTTAAACTTGCAAAAGCTGAAATATTTTTTGAAAAAATTTTAAAAAAGCTATTGACAAATAACGCAAAAGGGTTTATACTACAGACAATGACAAACAGCAAGGGCGCTGTGAGCCGAAAGGTTCGCAGTGCCTTTTTGTTTTCTAAAAAAATGATTTCATTAAAAACGGATAGGAGAGATTAAAATGGCAAAAGTTCCTGAATTATTTGGCAGTATGGTATTTAACGATCAAATGATGCTTGAGCGTCTTCCTAAGGCTACTTACAAGGCACTTAAGAAAACAATCCAGAATGGTGAGCCTCTCGACGAGAGCGTAGCTAATGTAGTTGCAAGCGCAATGAAAGATTGGGCTATCGAAAAGGGCTGCACACACTATACACACTGGTTCCAGCCAATGACAGGTATCACAGCAGAAAAGCATGACAGCTTTATCACACCGAACGGTGACGGTCAGGTTATCATGGAGTTTTCAGGTAAAGAGCTTGTAAAGGGCGAGCCTGATGCATCTTCTTTCCCAAGCGGCGGTATTCGTGCTACTTTTGAGGCAAGAGGTTATACAACTTGGGACCCGACTTCATATGCTTTTGCTAAGGACGGTACACTTTACATTCCTACAGCATTCTGTTCATACACAGGTGAGGTTCTCGATAAGAAAACGCCTCTTCTTCGTTCAATGGAGAGAATCAGCACAGAGGCTTGCAAAGTTCTTAATCTTCTCGGCAAAACAGATGTTACGAGAGTTACAACAACAGTAGGTCCTGAGCAGGAATACTTCCTTATAGATAAAGATGTTTATGACCAGAGAAAAGACCTTATCTACACAGGCAGAACACTCTTTGGTGCAAAAGCTCCTAAAGGACAGGAACTTGACGACCATTACTTCGGCGCAATCAAGACAAGAGTTGCCGCTTTCATGGCAGACCTTGACAACGAGCTTTGGAAACTCGGTATCCTAGCTAAGACAAAGCACAACGAGGTTGCTCCTTCGCAGCACGAGCTTGCTCCTATTTTTACAACTACAAATATCGCAACCGACCACAACGAGCTTACAATGGAAGTTATGAAGAAGATTGCTGAAAAGCACGGTCTTGTTTGCCTCCTTCACGAAAAGCCTTTTGCAGGTGTAAACGGTTCAGGTAAGCACAACAACTGGTCAATTTCTACTAATACAGGTGAAAATCTCCTTGATCCGGGTAAAACACCTGAAAACAATATTCAGTTTCAGCTCTTCCTTGCAGCTATCGTAAAGGCTGTACACGAGTATCAGGATCTTTTAAGAATCTCTGTTGCATCGGCAGGTAACGATCATCGTCTTGGCGCTAACGAAGCACCGCCTGCAATCATTTCAATGTATCTCGGTGATGACCTCGGCGCATTGGTTGAATCAATCATCAATGGTACAGAGTATATAAGCAAGGGCAAGGTTAAGATGTCAACAGGTGTTGATGTTCTTCCTGACTTCAAGAAAGACACATCAGACCGTAACAGAACATCACCGTTTGCTTTCACAGGTAACAAGTTTGAGTTCAGAGCACTCGGTTCGGCTCTCAACATTGCTTGTCCTAACATAATGCTTAACACAATGGTTGCCGAGGAACTTTCAGAGTTCTATGATGAGTTGAAAGACGCATCCGATCTTGACGCAGCGGTTAAGGCTCTTATTAAAAAGACATTTACAGAACATCAGGCTATTATCTTCAACGGCAACAACTATGCACCTGAATGGGTTGAAGAGGCAGAGAAGAGAGGTCTTCTTAACCTTAAATCACTTCCTGATGCAGTTGAGCATTACATTGATCAGAAGAATATTGACCTCTTTACAAAGAACAAGATTTATTCTGTAGATGAAATTCATGCAAGATATGAGATTGAGCTTGAAAACTATGCTAAGATTATCAATATCGAAGCACTTACAATGATTGATATGGCTAAAAAAGATATGATTCCTGCCGTTACTTCATATGTAAGAGAGCTTACAGATACAGCGCTTGCTAAGAAAGCTCTTTCAGACGCAATCCCAACATCAGTTGAGGAAGACCTCATTACAAGTCTTTCAAACAAACTTGTTTGCTTCAGCAAAAAGACAGCAGAGCTTGAGAACGCTGTTATCGGCGCAAGCGAATATGAGGGCGATGTTCTTGCTTATGCTAAGTATTACAGAGAGAGCGTATTCTCGGTAATGACTGAACTTCGTGCAATCGGCGACGCTATGGAAACAGAAACAGCCGCTGATTACTGGCCATATCCTTCATACGGCGAAATGCTTTACGGTGTATGATCGATTGACTGATTTTTAAATTTTCAATTTGGTGACACAATGGCGTGTAACGAACAGACAAAAACTGTTTGGTACACGCCATTTTTGTTATTTTAAAAAAGGGGAGATCTATATGGCAGATATGATTTTTGGCAGTACAGGCGTATGGTATATGATAGGCGCCTTGCTCGTATTCTTTATGCAATGTGGTTTTGCGATGGTAGAAACCGGTTTTACAAGAGCGAAAAACGCCGGTAATATCATTATGAAAAACCTGATGGACTTCTGTATCGGTACAGTAGTATTCAGTTTGCTTGGTTTTGGACTTATGATGTCGGAAAACTATATTGCAGGTTTCATCGGCGTTCCTAATCTTACAATGTTTACAGATTGGGCAAGCTTTGATTGGAACTCATTTGTATTCCAGCTTGTATTCTGTGCTACAGCCGCAACAATTGTTTCCGGTTCTATGGCAGAGCGTACAAAGTTCTCTGCATACTGTGTTTACAGTGCAGTAATTTCATTGGTTGTTTATCCTATCGAGGCAGGTTGGGTATGGAACGGCCAGGGTTGGCTTGCACAGCTCGGTTGTATTGACTTTGCAGGTTCAATCGTAATTCATATGGTTGGCGGTATCTCTGCTCTTGTAGGTGCAATCATCCTCGGACCTCGTATCGGTAAGTATGGCAAAAACGGTAAGGTAAACGCTATCCCGGGTCACAGCATCACACTCGGTGCTTTAGGTGTATTCATTCTTTGGTTTGCTTGGTACGGCTTTAACGGTGCTGCTGCAGAAGACGGTTCAAGACTCGGTCAGATCCTTCTTACAACAACAATCGCTCCGGCTGTTGCTACAGTAACATGTATGCTCTTTACTTGGATTAAGAACGGTAAGCCTGATGTTTCAATGTGTCTTAACGCTTCACTTGCAGGTCTTGTTGCAGTAACAGCAGGTTGTGCAGATGTTGATGCTATCGGTTCTGCAATCATCGGTATTGTTTCAGGTATCCTTGTAGTAGTTGCAGTAGAATTTGTTGATATTAAACTCAAGATAGATGACCCGGTTGGTGCATTCTCAGTACATGGCGTAAACGGTATGTGGGGCGGTCTTGCAGTAGGTCTTTTTGCAACAGGCAACGGTCAGGACGGTATCACAGGTCTTTTCTATGGCGGCGGTTTTGCACAGCTCGGTAAGCAGGCTCTCGGTATCCTTTGCGTAGCATCTTGGACAATCGTTTGTATGATTATCGTATTTACAATCATCAAAAAGACAATCGGTCTTCGTGTAACTAAGGAAGAAGAAATGAAGGGTCTTGATATTTGCGAGCACGGTCTTGTAAGCGCATATGCAGACTTTATGCCAATCGGTGTTGGTACAGCTTCACTTGACGAAACATTTGATGTTGAGGGCAATGTTCCTGTAACTAAGGCAGTTCCTGTTCAGCTTGCAGGCAAGTATGATATGGCTACCGACGGTACAAAGATTACTAAGATTGATATTCTCCTTAAGCAGTCAAAACTTGAGGCACTCAAGGAAGAAATGGATAAACTCGGTATTACAGGTATGACAGTATCACAGGTACTCGGTTGCGGCGCTCAAAAGGGTAAGGCAGAGTATTACCGTGGTGTTGCTATTGAAAGTAATCTCCTTCCTAAGATGAAGGTAGAAATCGTAGTTTGCAAAGTTCCTGTAAAGGCTGTTGTAGATGCCGCTGTAAAGGCACTCTATACAGGTCATATCGGTGACGGCAAGATCTTCATTTATGATGTTGAAGATGTTGTAAAAGTAAGAACCGGTGAAACTGGTTACGATGCAATGCAGGATATTGAGTAATCCTATTAAAATTACCTATCCTTTTTAATTCACATAAACCGAGAGGGTCGACACGAGAAATTGTGTCGGCCCTTTTGGCATAACGCACATCAAAACAGCACCGCTTTTTTGAGTTGTCCCCAAAAAGTCAGACTAAGAATCTAACGGTTTGGAGGTCACATCACTTTGTCGGTGCTGTAGTTTTATGTTTATAGATTTATAATATATCTCCGCCGATGGATTTTGAAAAGGCTTTATAAATGTCTTTTGCATTGCTTTCGCATAATATCCATAGCTTAATATAAGCAGAAATCGGAGTGACAGTAGGGAGTACCTGAATGCCTAATTTTGAATAAAGTTCTTTGCTTTCGTAAAAAAATCCTGTCTCACTGCCTGTTAAAAATACAGGAATGTTAAATTGTTTGGCTGTATTGCAGAATTTCTCCAAATCTTTGCTTGCGGTATTTACAGTTCCCGAATGATAGCTTTCCGTCAATACGGCTTTAATATTTTTATTAAGCTGCGGATAAGCCATTCCCACATACGGTGTAATTTTAAGTACAGGGGAAGTTGATTTGAAAACAGGCATATTCTCAAATTTTATTTCATCTTGCTTTTCTGTATAATTGATATTTTTAATAAAATTACCGTTAATGATTTCACCGTAGTAAATATTATTAACGCTTTCGATTTTATCCGAATAAGCAAGGTGTTTTTGCAGGCGAGAGGCACGGTGAATGTTTGCATGCTCGCCGTTATTTTTGTATGCGACAAATACTCCTTTATTATTGCCTGATTTAATGAAATCCACGGCAGCGGAAAAATTCTCGAGTCCGTTTGATTTTTCGCTCTCGAGAGGATAATTTGCAGACACAAGCACAATAGGAGTATTACACAAGCCGAACATATAAGAAAGCACAGCGGAAGTGTATTGCAGTGTATCTGTACCATGGGTAACAATGATGCCGTCATAATTATTTATATTTTCTTTGACGGAATTATAAAGTGAATTAAAATACTCGCCGTTTAAGTTTTCGCTAAGTACCGTGTAAGGAGAGATCGCATCGAATTCAGCATAACCTCCGTTTTGTTTGTACATTTCGATTAACTTGTAACGGGTGTTTGAATCGGGAGAAATTACACCGTCATTGTAGCAACTGCCTATAGTTCCGCCTGTAAAAACAACTAAAATTTTCATACAGCACCTCCGATTATTTCTTTTTATATTGTACCATATTTATTCGGAAAAATCAGCCTTTGCTGAAAACAGACTTTTACTTAGCTTTCTTTCCTGTGAAGAGTAAATTCCCGATTTGCCCGACGCTATAAAACTTATCAGACTTGCAAATACAAAATAAGGCGCGGCTTCGGCGCCGAAAAGCTCAATACCGAGCATAATTGTGGTAATCGGTGTGTTTGCGGCAGAACCGAACACGCAGATTAAGCCAATTGCCGCAAGAAAACTCGGTTCAATGCCGAATAAATTTGCATACCAGCCGCCGAATGACGCCCCTATGTCAAACAAAGGAGTTACTTCACCGCCTTGAAATCCTGCTCCGAGTGTGAGCGCTGTCAAAATGAATTTTACGGGCATATCGTACCAATTTGCATTGCCCTCGAATGCGGTTGTTTGCTGCCAAGTGCTAAGTCCTTCATATTTGTTGAGATTTAATAAAATGATTAGCAATGTGACAACAACAGAGCCTGCCAATGCAGAGAGAACGGTATTTTTAAAAATTTTTGCGTATAATAATTTTAAATATTTGACCGCAAGAGCAAATAATTTTCCGAGAAGTCCGAAAAATACAGATGCGGAAACAAATATCAATATAAGTTTAAAATCAAAGTTAGGAACGCTTGCGATAGTATGTACTTCGTGTGTTGCGCCGAGCAAAAGCGTAACAGCATTTGCCAGATAAGATGATAAAAAGCATGGAATAACAGCGCTTGCGGAAAGCTGCCCGATTCAGCAAACTTCCATACCGAAGAATGCTCCTGCAAGCGGAGTGCCGAATACGGAGCCGAATGCCGAACTTAATCCGCTTAAAATGATAGTTTTTCTGTCCTCTTTTTTAAATCCGAACTTGTCGGCAACATTGCTTGTAAGAGCGCCGCCGATTTGAACGGCAGTGCCCTCTCTGCCTGCCGAGCCGCCCGAAAAGTGTGTCAACAGTGTAAAGAAGAATGTAAGAACTGCAAGCCTTTTAGGTACTTTTACACCCTCGTTTGCACTCTGAATTATAAGATTGTTGCCTTTTGAGGACTCACCGCCGTATTTCTTATATACAAAAGCGGTAAGCATACCCGAAAGTGGCAAGAACCATATGCAATAAGGGAAATACTCCCTGAATACGGACGATAATCCGAGCATTTTTAAAAACGCGAAAGAAATTACGCCCATAACAACGGCACAGCAAAGAGATGCCGTCAATACCTTGAAATCAACAAACTTTCTTTTCATAATTCACCTCAAAATTTTGTAATAAAAATGGCATAAAAAAAGCCAATGCCCCTGTATAAAACAGAAGTCATCAGCAAAAGCGGTTTCGGAAAAAATCCGTGGGAGAACCTCATTCCCATACATATATTATGCATTTATGGATATAGTATATACTGTACCGACAAAAAATGCAAGAGCAAAAAATAAATTTAAAAAATTTAAAAATAGGTGTTGACAAATAGAGAAAGATGTTGTATTATAATTATGCAAAAGGTTAGTGACAACTAACTTAAAGCAAGAATCTTTCCATTATTGTAATTGTGCCTCTATAATTACAGAAATAAATGTAAATCAACGCCTGTAAGGGCGTTAATTATGAAATAATAGTTAGTTAAAGCTAACTAAAAGGAGTATTATGTCTGAAGAAATTTTAGTCCGCCACTGCTCACCGACATTGGCGAATATAAAAACAGGAAATTTGGTTAATTGCCGAATTGACAGCATATATAGGCTGAAAAAAGATATTATCTCCCTAAACTCTGTTCTCAACGCAAAAGGTGTGTCAATCCGTGTACTGTACTGTTCGTCCGAAAGAGCGTTGATTTATGTTTATCGTCCGGAAAAATTAAACGCAGATATGCAAAACGGCAAAAACAAAAAGTTTTTAAATTCAATAGGGTATAGAGGAACTACCAATGATGAGCTTATAAACGAGCTTTCGGCAAGAGTTTATTCTTGCGGCGGATTTCCTCACGAGATAGGATTGTTTTTAGGCTATCCGATTGACGATGTAATAAGTTTTATTGAAAATAAAGGAAAAAACTTTAAATGCTGCGGATGTTGGAAAGTATATCACGATGAAGATAATGCTAAAAAGACATTTGAAAAGTACAAAAAATGTACTAATATATACTGCAAAAAATATTTGCAGGGTTCGTCGCTTAAACGACTTACCGTATAAATTTACAAAGGAGTAATTAATTTATGAGTAAAATAGCAGTAGTGTTCTGGAGTGGAACAGGCAACACAGAGGCAATGGCTGACGCTGTTGCAGAGGGCGCAAAAGGCGCAGGCGCAGAGGTTTCTGTATTTAATGTAACAGATTTTTCTGCAGATAAAGTAGACGAATTTGACGCAATTGCATTCGGTTGCCCGGCAATGGGTGCCGAAACACTCGAGGACAGCGAGTTTGAGCCTGTTTTCAATGAATGTGAACCAAAGCTCAACGGTAAGAAAATTGCCCTCTTCGGCTCATACGGCTGGGGTGACGGCGAATGGATGAGAACATGGGAGGAAACCTGTAATTCGGCAGGCGCAGTTCTCGCAGCAGAAAGTGTTATCTGCAATGATGCTCCCGATGACGAAGCCACGGCAAACTGTAATGCACTCGGTGCAGCACTTGCAGGCTGATAAATTAACCAATCCCTTATACATTTCATATTTTTTCTTAAAGACTGCCGCTTGTAATGAGCGGCAGTTTTTAATTGTAAAAAGTTTATTTAATAGGGTAATTAGGGTTTAACAGAATACTTCGTCAGTCAATTATAAAAGTTTGGTCAACCTTTTCAAAGGTTGTGGGTG
>ERZ780002.678-NODE-678-length-11575-cov-3.9033_pt1 | contig 11575 bp, 5 predicted proteins | sample MGYA00511947_ERZ780002 | MGnify/ENA primary metagenome ERZ780002 (study PRJEB29588, sample SAMEA2148558) | human gut metagenome | biome: human gut; feature: human-associated habitat; material: faeces | place: Denmark | collected 2008/2010 ... | reverse complement strand
CACAGGATATTTGGCGTTCTTCCTGGTTTCATACTCGGCCGGAGTATATACGAAGCAGCGGCGCATTGCCTGCTCTTTCTCGGACCAGTAATGGCACTCGCGCACCTGACCGTGAGGGATATTCTTGTCGTATGTGTAGTAAGCCGCATCGGCGGAAGACTCAGGAATTTCTATTCCGCTGGTCATAACGCCGCATCCGTAGAACGAGTCGCTCATAGGATCCGCCACGGCAACTCCGTCGATATTCAGGAAATAATAGTGGAATCCTACCACAAGAGGATCAGTCGTCACAGTCCATTCACCTCTGAATCCACGGGTCATCGCATATTTCTTGCCGCAGATATCCACGAGCACTTCCTTTGCCTGAGGAGCACGTACGCTGAACATGGCACGCCCGTCAGGTGTCACCATCGGGTATTTGTTGCCGCGGATATTGGTTGAAGCGGGACGAGGCATCTCCACCTTGAAAGACTTCTCAAGCTTCTTGCCGTCCACGATGTATGTATAGTCATAGCAATCCGGGGTTTCAATAGCTACCGTAGCCCCAGACTCCGTCCATATTGCGTCCCATCTCTACCGGCTCCGTCATGAAAGGCACTACAAGGGATACGCTCCCGGCATTCTTGTCCGTATAGTTGAACGTGGCCTTGTCCACTCTTTCGTGCACGAGGACAGGCACTACCTTCTGGGCCGGGTCATAGCTGATTTTCGGAGAAATACCCATGAAATCGAGCATCTGCGCAGCATAGCGGCGACCTATTTCCCTATATCCGGCAGCATCGAAGTGAAGATGATCCGGAAGATTGGTAAGACCGCTGGAAGAAACGATGCGCGCTGCAGGAATGGTCTTTCGGATGTTGTCGATGTTGACATTAGCACCGGCGCTTGTACCTCCACGGTCAGAGTTCACAGCCTCACCCACGATAAGCGGAACCTTTGCTGCATCAAGTCCGAGATCAGAAAGAAGACTCTCATATACCTGCTTTACTTTCACTGCCCAGTCAGGGTCATCCCAGTTGGACTCTCCCTGATGCATCAGGATACCTTCAATGACTCCGTCCTTCTGCGCCAATTTGGCCATTTCCACGAGTCGTGCATACGGGTCATTGTCGTACTGCTTGAGCATAGGCTTCATCCACTCCTGCGTGGTCTGAGCATACTCGGCAATCTTGTCTTTCATGAATCCTTCAATCTTGATGCCTCCGATAGCGACATTGATGACGCCCACACGGTGGTCGGATGGAAGATTGTCAATCATGGTCCTTCCGAAATAGTCGGCAGGAGTCATTCCGTTCTCATATCGGCAGAGAGGAGGAAGAGCTTTGTACCAGTTGCCTTTGGTGCGGCTGCCGTCTTTATAGTCAACGGCTGCCATAGTAAGATACCTGTCGCTGATACCGACCGAATCCACATGCTCGGGACGAGCAGCACCTTCCATATTAGACTGTCCGAAGCACAGATACACATGGAACTTCGGATCCTGTGCCTTTGCGCTGAATGCAAGGCAAAGAGCGATTAATGATAATGCTAAACGTTTCATATACCAAAAATGGTCAAGTTAAAGTGTGACACAAATTTAAGACAAAAAGGCCTAACCCAAACGGCCTGTTGTTACATTTATTATTGGAGAGATAACAAAGGAGGTCACCTCAAACGAGGCGCCCTCCGATATATCAATTATTTAAGTCCTAAAAACTTGAACTATTTGGCCCAACCAAGAACATCGTGCAGATTAGGGTTGGCATTCTTCACATCGAGAGGGAATGGGAAGTACTCACTCTTTCCTACTACGAAATCATTGCAGAAAATCTCTGTAGGCTCAGTGAAGAGCTTGTGATACTTCTGGTAACCCGGCTTGCCTTCTGTGAAGAACTCATCGAAAACAACAGGAACAGTGTTCTTGCCAGCGAATTTGTGAAGAGGTGACTGATTGAAGATCTTGTCGAGATCCACCTTGCCCTGCTTGCTCCAACGAACGAGGTCAAGGAAACGGCAAGACTCAAACCACATCTCGTACTGCTTCTCTTCCATTACGTTCTCAAATGTAAGCTGGGAATCAACCTTACCTGAGCCTGAACGCTTCTGAACAGCCTGAAGAGCCGCAAGTCCCTTAGCCTCATCGGCAGAACCTATACAAGCCTCAGCCTAGAGAAGAAGAGCCTCAGCATAACGGGCAACCTTGAAGTTGGTTCCATTCTGACCCATTCCGAGGTAATCCATGTTGTCCTTCGGATACTCCTTACCACCGGTAAGAATCTTAGGAGGGTTCATGAATACCATGTGCTTCCATTCGAAGTAAGGGCCATGGCTCCATACACCTGAAGCAGCTTTGATACCACGGTTAGGGTCGGATTTCTTCTGCTCGAGAGTTCCATTGTTGAACTCTGAACCATCCCAATCCATCTCATAAAGCCACTCTTCCTCAGTAAGGAAGCAAGCCCTACGGCGCGGAGAATTACCATCATGCTCAAGGAACTTCTTGGCGAAATCCTGCTGGATGGCACCACCGTTCCATCCCTGGAATCCAGAGTGCACGGTAGGAGAAGAAGCAAGGACATCTGTACGCCAGCAGAATACGTTGGCAACCATCCAGCGGCTTCTCATGAAACCACCAAATTCGGTAAGAACCTCAGGGTCTGCAACTACGTTAGGCTCGAAAATCTTCTCGCAGCTACCGTCTCCAGGAACATGGAAGTTGATCCAATACTCGTCAGACCTCACGAGATCATATTTGCCTTCGGAAATCAAATCTCCGAGATACTTGCGTGCAGTAGCAGGGTCATTGTTGAACATAGCGGCCTTACCGGCGATGAACTGAGCGAATCCTCTGCTCATACGTGCGGTAGCGTTCTTGTCGTTCACGTCCTTGCGTACAGGAAGAGCACCTGAAGAAAGTGCCTTCTCGCACTCTGCGATAACCCACTCGAACACCTGACTCTGGCTCTCTGCGTTGGTAGGAAGCTCATCGGAATCATATACGCGATCCATGATAGGAGGGCAGTTCCACATAGCGGCAAGCATGAAGTGAAGATAAGCGCGCATTACGCGAGCCTCGGCAACAGCCTGCTTGGTGTAGTCACTTGTAAACTTAGGCTCGGCACCGTCCCTGTTCTCGTTTGTAAAGTTGGAGATAACAAGGTTGGCGTGATAAACAGCATAGTAGTAACGCTGATAAGCCTGCTTCAAAGTAGTGTTGCTATCATCATAACGGAACTCACAGAACGCGCGGAAAGGCATATGGTCATTCTGTCCGCCACCGGCAGCAAGAATATCATCTGCAGAGTAGTTGAGAATTACCTGCTCAGGGTTATCAATACCCTCGGTACCAGCCACATTGCCGATATAGTTGGCATACATATTGGCAAGAGCAGCCTCACAGTCAGCATCAGAAGCATAGTAAGAGTCATAACTTACAACACCCTTCTGAGGTATCTCGAGCTTGCCCTCACAGGATGACGCAATAAGAGCGACAGCACAAAAAATCGGGATAAATATCTTTTTCATACAATAATAATCTTTAGAATGTCAAATTAACACCCAATACAACCTTCTGCATGGTAGGGTATGAACCCCAGTCGAGTCCGGAACCTGAAGTGTTGTTTGTAGAAGCGGTCTCAGGATCGAGTCCTGGATACTTGGTGAATGTAAAGAAGTCATCAAGTGAAACATAGAAACGGAGATTGCTGATAGCAGCCTTCTTGGTGATATTCTCAGGAAGGGTGTATCCGAGCTGAATCTGCTTGATACGGAAGTAATCTCCCTTGAAGATGTTGGCAGATGAAGACCAGAATTCAAATTTACCTGAAGTCAGCGTAGGTGAAGGATAGTAACCATCCTTGTACATATCCAACTCATACTTCATGTGGTTCTTGAAGCCTGTGCGGTAGAGAACCGGCATGATAGAGTTGCCGGCGATACCGGAACCATAGAGAAGGAAGTCAAATCCCTTGTATGCAAGATTGATGTTAAGACCGTAAGTAAGCTTAGGGGTTCCCTGTCCGAGCATTTCCATATCTCCAGAGTCAGGTTTGGTGGTAACACCACCTTTGGCAGACTTGAAGAGAAGACTTTTCCCGTCCTCACTTACACCTTCGTACTTGTAACCGCGGATGTACCAAACCGGATAACCTGCCTCGAATACTGTCTGAACAGGATAGTTGGTTGAAGATGCATCTGTGCTAGTCACACGGGATGTCCCTTCGGGAAGTTCCAAAACCTCATTCCTGATGGTTGAGAGGTTGGCATTGATACCATAGCTGAAATCACCGATATTGTCTTTCCAGCCAAGCTCGATTTCAACACCCTGGTTGAGAACCTGACCACCGTTGATGGTTACGCTGCCGACACCAAGCTCAGGAGGTACAGGCTTGTTGAAAAGAAGATCTTTGGTCCTCTTGTCATAGAAGTCAAATCCGAAAGTGAGCCTGTCACTAAGGAAGCGGGCATCGATACCAAGGTCAATCTGCTCTGAAGTCTCCCATGTAAGGTTAGGGTTAGGAAGACCGTTTGGAGAAGATGAGAATATAGAACCGGCATGATCCACATCGTACTGATAATGGTCGTTACCAACTGAAATGGTGGTAGCATATGGATATCCATACAATACACTGATGTTACCGTTGCGTCCCCAAGAAGCACGAAGCTTCAAGAAAGACATTGCGCTGCGGCTTATATTATCCTTTACGAAACTCTCGTTGCTGACAGTCCATCCCAAAGAGAATGAAGGGAAGTATCCCCAACGGTTCTTTGCTGAAAGCTTTGAAGAGTCGAATGCATCGGCACGGAAGTTGGCCTGTACGCTATAGCGGTTGTCGTAAGAATAGATAAGACGTCCGAAGTAAGCGAGGGATGCAGACTTAGAAGGAGCATTGTCGAACTCCTTTGGAGCATCTCCAAGAACGTATGAGAGGTAACGGAAGTTAGGCTCATAGCCCTTGAGGATATTGCTGCCTTTACTGCTTGCAGATATGTTGTCGGAATTACTCTCACGATAAGACATACCGACCATCGCGGTCACGCTGTGCTTGCCGAAAGTCCTCATGTAGTTGGCGAAGTTCTCCCACTGGTAGTACCAGCTGGTATTTGCGCCTGCAGAAATAGTATAGTTGGGTTCAGAACCACGGTCACCGATATAAAAAGGAGCGGTATATCTGTGGCTTGTGCTGAATGCGAGTCTGTAACCAAGTCGTGAAGTAATGGTAAGACCCTTTATAGGAGTAAGGTTGGCGAACATGGTACCGTTAATGTTGAAACCTCCGTTGGAAGAATCAGTACCGTCGCGCTTTGCAAGAGGGCTACCCTCAGCATCAGAATATTTGGTATTGGCGAACCAGCCGTTCTCGTCACCGAGGAAGCGGTAAGGAACGTCAGATGTACCGGCCTGAACCTTATCCCACATACCCTTCATTGCAGAAGAGAACTCATCTGCGCTCTTCCAGTACACAGGAGTTGTAGGGTCCATGGTAAGCATTGACTCGAATGAAGAGCCGTAACCTCTCTGAGATACAGAAGAAGTTGACCACTTCTCAATAGAGTTGTTGGTACCAACCTGAAGCCACTTGAAGATATTGTAGTCAGCGTTGACCTGAGCGGTAAGACGAGTGTAAACGTCCTTGGTTCCCTTAACGACACCGTCGTTCTTTACATAGTTGAGAGAGGTGAAGAAGTGACCGTTCTTGTTACCGCCGGAGAAGGTAACTGAGTGCTGCTGGCTCCATGTAGGCTCGATATAAGCGCTGATCCAGTCAGTATCAATAACTCCGTTAGGATAGTCAGGATGCGAATAGTCAAAATCGGCGAGCTTTCTTGATACGAATTCCTTACCTTCAGAAAGGTTAAGATATTCAATCATGCCTGCACGATCCAACTGAGGACGACGGGTAAATGTCTGAAGGGTAGCCTTTCCGTTGTATGTCACGGAACCCTTTCCCTCAGAAGCACTCTTGGTGGTAATGAGAACAACACCGTTACCGGCCTCAGCACCGTAAATAGCGGCAGAAGCAGCGTCCTTGAGAACCTCCATAGACTCAATCATGGAAGGATCAAGATACTGAATGCTGTTTACCTTAAGACCGTCGACAATGAGAAGAGGAGAAATGTTGCCGGAGTTGGATGAATAACCACGAACACGGATTGTAGCACCTGAACCAGGAGCTGCATCGGTCATGATGTGTACACCGGAAACCTTTCCCTGAAGTGCGGCGGCCGCATCGGTTGAAGATCGGAAGCACGGACAGAAGCGACGGAACCGGTAAGGTCACTCTTCTTCTGAACACCGTAACCGATAACCACTGTCTCCTCAAGAACGTTGTTGGATGCCATAACGACATTGATAACGGACTGATTGCCGACTGCGATTACCTGATTGTCGTAACCGATGCAAGAGAACTCAAGAGAGACACCTGCCGGTACGGAAATCTTGTAAGTACCGTCAATGTCTGTAGTAGTACCGAGGGTGCGCTGTCCTACGACCACAACACCAGCTCCGATAACCGGCTCGCCGCCTTCATCTACTACTGTACCGCTGATATTGCGGTTCTGAGCATAGACCTGGGCGGAGCCAAGAAATGCAGCAAAAAGTATCGACAGGATACTGATCGCTTTTGAAACTTTTTTGATCATACTTAACTGTTTGAATAGTTATTAATATTGTGTTTGTTATCAAAAATGTGCTCGTCTGTATCACAGGCAAGCACAAAAGTATATAAAATCATTAAAAAATCCAAGAAACGTCTCCAAAAATCCACGAAACGTTCCAAAAAATATTAATCTTGTTCCACCTTTGACTGATTCATGTATTCCCGAGGCGTTACTCCATAAAGCTTTTTAAAGGCGGTGGAGAAATTGGACTGGCTCTCAAATCCCACCTGAGAAGCAACCTCGGCGATGGAGCATTTTCCTTCAGACAACATCTTGGCCGCCTGCGCAAGACGCGTATTGCGGATGAAGTCACTGGTGGTCTGATTGGTAAGTTCCTTGAGCTTACGATGCAGATGTACACGACTGATCCCGATCTCGGAGGCAAGCATCTCGATAGTAAGGTTCGGATTGGAAATGTTGGCATCAAGCGCTTTCATTATCCTATCCATCAGCCTGCTGTCGAGGGTATCCACTTTCACCTCAGTCAGCTTGTCATTATGAGTCTGCTTTCCGGAGAAAGTATTGCGCAGCACCCGGCGGCTCTCTACAAGATTCAGGATACGGGTCTTGAGCATATCTATGGAGAACGGCTTGTCTATATAGGCGTCCGCACCTGTTTTGAGTCCGGCGATGCGGTCCTCATCGGAAGACTTGGCAGTAAGAAGGATAATAGGGATATGATTGATATTGATATTGCTCCTTATCCGCTCGCAAAGCCGGATACCATCCATTACAGGCATCGCAACATCGCTCACGACAATGTCCGGAGCTTTCTTGAATATCGCGTCAAGCGCCTCCTGTCCATTGCCGCACTGACTCACATGAAAATCAGAAGAGAGTTCTCAGGCTATAAAATTCCTGATTCCGGCGTCATCATCGACAAGAAGGACCCTGATTCTGGTCTTAGGGGACAATGGCTTCTTTTCGTCCGGAGCCTGCACGTCCGCTATGATCGGAGACACTTCCACATGAGACTCCAACTCATATATATTCTTATCTTCCGGAAGGATGTCTTCGTCTTTTATGTGCTCACGTCCAAGAGGAAGAGTGACAACAAAGCAGCTTCCCTGCCCTTCCGGATTCTTTTCCGCATGGATTTCGCCATGGTGCAGTTCAACAAGCGAGCGGGCCAGATTCAGGCCGACACCGGCACCGCCCTTATACAATCTCTGCGCACCGCTTACCTGATAGAAGCGGTCAAAGACCTTTTCCAGCTCATCAGAAGCGATACCGATACCGTTGTCGGACACGGTAATCCGGGCATTGCCGCCCACCTTCTCAAGAATCAGACGGACTTCACCGTTTTCCGGCGTGTATTTATAGGCGTTGGAAAGAAGGTTATACAACACCTTGTCAAAATTGGTCTGGTCTATATATATATATAAGGTATCGATACCGTCATGAAGATATTTCAGATTTATATGCTTAAGACCGAACTGCTCCTCATAACTGTCAACTATTTTCTGTATGTACGGAACAATATCTGTATGTCGGAACTTGAGAACCATACCTCCCTTGTCAATCTTTCGGATATCCAGAAGCTGATTCATAAGCTGCAAAACCCTTTCGCTGTTACTGTACATGGTCTTGTAATAGCGCTGCCTGACAGGATCATTATCGACAGCCATAAGCTGCTTGAGCGGTCCAATCAGAAGAGACAGCGGATTCTTCAGTTCGTGAGAGATATTCGAGAAAAATTCAAGCTTGGACTCGTTGATCTGCTCCTGGTGCTGGTACTCTCTGATCTGCTGCTTGGCAAGATTGTGCTTTCGCTTCCACAGACAAAGGAATGTCACAAGGAGCGCCGCCAGTATGGAGTAAATAATTTTAGCGGCAGTGCCCAAAACGACCGGTACCGACGGTGTCACGACAACCGTAAAATCCATAGGCTCCGATGCCAGTCCGCTATCAAGGGCCCGGAACTGCAAATTATGCTTTCCAGTGGACAAACCACTGAAAGACAGACGCTTCGAACCTCGCGGAAGCGTAATCCACCTGCTGCCGTCAATGCAGTATTCATACTGCAACCTCGAAGGAGCTCCATGCTCGACAGTAGAGAGCAGCAGGGTGAAAGCATTGTCCCTGTACGAAAGCTGAACTTTCTCAGATTCATATATCGGATTATCCAAAATAGTGTATCGTCCAGATTTCATTCCGCCTCGCACGGCTTCATTACCGATATACATTCCGGTAATCCTTACTTTCCACTTTTTGGGAGAATTCACTATCTCCAAAGGATTGAACCATGTCAATCCGTCCAGTCCGCCAAACCACAAAGTGCCATCCGCATCTTTCCATGCCACATCACGATACGCTTCACCCATTCTTACTCCGTCTTCTTTCCCAAAAGACGATACAAGCACGAAATTCTTGTCAAGTTTGGAAATCCCCGACGGTGACGATACCCAGATTGAGCCGTCATCATCAGACAGCACGGAATAGACCATATTGTCAAGAAGACCGTCAACCGTGGAGTATATTTTCCTTCCGGATGCTTTGGACCAGACCATAAGTCCGTTCTCGCAGCCGAAAGCAATCACCCCGTCCGCAAGTTCACTCACGGAATTGACGATATTATCGGAAGATATGGTCTCAATGCTGTAGCTGCCGTCATCTTTGAAGCTATATGCGCCGTCATAACTGCACACATATATATTGCCGTCCGAAGCGCTCAGTATTCCGGTCAGAAACTGCGGAATCCGGGAGTTGAAAGGCGGTGAGGAGAAAGAATCGGTACGGGGATCGTAAAGTACAAGTCCGGCCCCCATTGTGGCAATCCAGATTGTGCCGTTCTCGCTTTCCGCAATGCCGGATATCGAGTTTATCCTGAGATTGACAGTTTTCTCAAGATCCACCTGACTACGCCTTCCGGTAGCGGCATCCATTATAGAGATGACTCCGGCACGAGAACTCATCCAAAGTCTGCCTCGGGAATCCTCGTACATTGAGGTTATTGTCTTCGGGAAGGAGGCGTCGGCATAATGAACAGAAGTACCCTTGACATTATCCACGGCATAAAGTCCGTCTCCGTCGGTAGAAACCCACATTTTGCTGGAGCGACCTCTGCACAACCCCATTACCGGCTTGTTTCCGATGATGTTCTCCATGGACGAAAGATGCCCTATATAGCGGAAATAGTTCCTTCTGAACGGAATAAATACAAGACCCTTACGATAGGCGCCAAGCCAGATATTGTTTGTCTGGTCCTTGAGCATGGAATTGATGCGCAGTGAGCCTAAATCGAATATGTCGTCAAGCATGGAGAGCCTTGTGGTCTGACGGGAGACCGTATCATAGAATTTGATACCTCTTTCGTAATCACCGACAATAAGTACTTTGCTGTTGAATTGTTCCAGTATGGAGGCCATTCGGATTTCTTCCCCTACCCTCACAAATGAGTCAGACACACTGTCATAGCGAAGAAGTCCTCCATTCATGGCTGCCAGATAGACACCTCCGTCAGGTTCCGCGATTATATCGGTAACAGTCTCTCCGCCCATAAGATAGGATTGCAAAGAGCCGTCAGGATGTAGTTTATACACTCCTTTCTTATACTTTACCGCCCAGAAATTGCCGGCGCTGTCCACTGCCGCATAATCCACATAATCAATTCCTAAAGCTGATTGAACGCGCACAAGAGACAGATTGCCATCTTCAATATTTACACGGCACACATAGTTGCCGGCCGTCCACAGTTCACCGTCCGAGCGCTCAACTATAGTGGTAATCTGACCAGAAGACATATTCTCCGGAAGAATTCTGGCCAGTTCGGAAAACGAATCGGTATAAGGGTCATATTGCTGAATACCGGCATGGGTGCAGACAAAGATTCTGCCTTGCGTATCCTCAAATACAGTATTGACATAATTGTTGGACAGAGAATGTGAATCCGACGGGTCATGATTGTATTTCACGAATCTGGTGCCGTCATAGCGGTTCAACCCGGACTCGGTAGAAACCCATATCATGCCGGAGCTGTCTTCAAAAATAGATTTTACCAGACTGCTTGAAAGCCCGTCATCGGGAGTAAAGACTGTTACATTCTGTGCAGCACAAATGCATGTTACAAGTAACAGAAAAAGAGTAAAAAATTTACGCATACCTGAAAATTACTCCGCAAAATTACGAAAAAACGCAGGAACTTTGACTATATTTGCAGAATAAATAAAAACGAATGTAACATGTTACATAGTAACGAAACTCTCCCGGTGCTGCTGCTCACCGGTTATCTTGGCAGCGGCAAGACCACTCTGGTCAACAGAATACTGTCCAACAAAAAAGGAATCAAGTTTGCCGTAATCGTAAATGATCTCGGCGAAGTCAACATAGATGCTTCTCTGATAGAGAAAGGCGGAGTCGTAGGAAAAAAGGATGACAGCCTGGTCGCACTCCAGAACGGCTGCATCTGCTGTACGCTGAAAATGGATCTGGTGGAACAGATAGAAGAGATCAGTTCCTCAGGCAGATTTGACTACATAGTCATAGAGGCCAGCGGCATCTGCGAACCGGCACCTATAGCCCAGACCATCTGCTCATTGCCTTCAATCTCGGACAAATTCGGTCCGAACGGACAAAATGTCCGTCTGGACTGCATCACTACAGTAGTGGATGCCCTGCGCATGCAGAGTGAGTTCAGCTGCGGGGAGGCGCTTCCTCTCGGCAATTTTGAGGAAGATGACCTTGAGAAACTGATTATCGAACAGATTGAGTTCTGCAATATCATCCTTCTGAACAAGTCTGCCGAGGTGCATCCGGACGAACTTGGGAAAATCAAGCAAATCATCCATGCACTCCAGCCAAAAGCGCGCATCATTGAGTGCAACTTCTGCGACATCGACCTGAGCGCCATTCTGGATACCAAAATGTTTGATTTCGATAATGTGGCCACTTCCGCTGCCTGGATAAACGAAATAGAGGGAGAGCACGAGGAAGAGGG
>ERZ780002.666-NODE-666-length-11712-cov-3.39985_pt1 | contig 11712 bp, 14 predicted proteins | sample MGYA00511947_ERZ780002 | MGnify/ENA primary metagenome ERZ780002 (study PRJEB29588, sample SAMEA2148558) | human gut metagenome | biome: human gut; feature: human-associated habitat; material: faeces | place: Denmark | collected 2008/2010 ... | reverse complement strand
ATGTTTTTGACCTGATCCTCAGGAATCTCAATGTCGAACTCGTCCTCAAGAGCCATTACCAGATCAACAACGTCCAGGGAATCAGCGCCCAGATCGTCCTGAATGTTGGAAGCCTCGGTGATGTCGTCAGCCTTAACGTCGAGCTGCTCGGAGATAAGATTCTTAACAGTGTCAAATACCATTGTATAAACCCTCCATTTAATTCTAAATTACACAACAGAATCATACAACACAAATAGTACCCTCTCTAGGGTGTTATGACTAGCTCTAAGTCAAGGTAGTCATTCGTGTAGAGGGTGCACTTGACAGGTACGCTGTCACCAGCATCAAACTGGCTTGTATTGCTAACAACTACGCTCGGAAGTGTGTAAGTAGTACCCTCATATTCTACAATATAGGTGGCGAATGTCTCACCTTGACTAGGTGCATAATAGTCTATGTTCTGAATAGTAGCTTCTGCCTGCCAAACCTCTTTTGTTAAGAGGTCAGGTAATGCCTTGGCTATAAGACATATTGTACAGACAGCTACAAGGAAACCTAGCAGAAAGCCTGATGTACCTAAGCCAGTATAACGCATCTCTTGCTGGTTATCATGTTTATCTATCCTGTTCATGAGTACCCTCTTTCTTAAAGCCTATCTTGATATATAACTCAGCTAAGGTGATGTTGCTGGATTATGTTTAGCAACAGGCTTACCTTCCTGCATACGTTTGTTAAATGTTCTTTTAATATTATATTGACATTTAATGCTCTGTCTGTAAAAATGTTTTAATTATTCTCAGCTGCAATATCAACTGCTAAAGTAGCTTGTTGCACCCTGTTTACTTCTTTGTTCTGGCGTTGACAAAGTAGCTAAATCTCTTCGCAGAGCTTCCTCCACTACAAGTGCATCGTATGCACCATGTGGAAATGTCTTCTTGAACCACTCTTTGTAATCAGATATGCCAGCTCTTTCTGCCATAGAGTTTGTCTTGTAATCTCTGCAGAAGTCGTCAACCTTGTATAAGAATTTAGTAATGTCGTCAGATGGGTAGATAGGCTGTCCATCTGCACTAACGAAACTCTTAAGCATCTCTGACTCAGGCATATGTATCTCTGTAAAGTCAGCATTAAGTAGCTTATCGCAGAAAGCAAATGGCTGATACTGACTTGCAGTTATAGGTAGGAGAGGCTTCTCAGAAAGCGACTTGCAACCACGGAACATTAGGTCGACATCTGTGCATGTCTTAGGAACATCAATGTTCTGGTTGAACTCCAAGCACTCATAAAACATCATCAAACAGTTCTTCACAAGAGGACCAAATGTGATAGTTGAATTGAAGTGCAGGCAGAATCCAAACATGTTTGTGCAGTCCTTAGCAGAGAATGGGATTTCTACCGGCTGGTTAAAGGCTGATAAATTCTTGAACATTCCTGTGCAGTCTACAACCCCCTCGGCTATGATTACTTTCTTGTTGAAGTCTGTGTAGGCGATGTTGAACATCTGACAGAAATCATGCACGCCGCGATTGCTGTATACAGTAACAGTGTCTGTATCATAGTCATAGTCGAAGGTTTTAGTAGGCTTGATTGCCTTACCAGTTTCAGACATGAATGGGCACATGTCAAAGCAGTCATAGCTGTCGAATATTGTACCAGGCACGTTTATATCCTTAGACAGGCTAGAGCACCTAGCGAACATATGGCTAGCCTTACGCACATTCTCACCGACATGAACTTCCTGATTGAACCTGTATGCACAACAGAACATGCCACGTGCATCAACGAGTGTTGATGGTAGCTCTATAGGCTGGTTGAACGACCTACATGCATGAAACATGTAGAATGCCTCTTCAAGTCCCTCGTGCAGAGTGACAGGACTGTTCAACGCATAGCAGCTGTCAAACATATTGTTGGCTGTAGTTACGGTAGCCGGAACGTCTATAGGCTGGTTAAAGCTCCAGCAGTCTTTTAACAATCCAGAGAAGTCAAAGAAGTCACTTCCTATGACAACTCTTTCATTAAATTCTTCTAAGGCTACGTTATTATCCTTGCAGTATGACTTTACACCAAGATGGTTGTAAACTGTAAGTACTTTATTCACAGCATCATAACTGTAAGAATTGCTGCCTGCAGGTGCTTCATTGATGCCATGCTCAAGTGCGGCTATGATGTCATGGTCGCATATAGCACCGTTAGGGAACACACGGTTGAACCAATCCTCGTAGTCTGCATGACCTTTCTCAAGGGCAAGCATGATAAACTGCGGTGTGTGCAAGAATTCCTGTAATGTAATCATTAATTGTCCTCCTTATAACATTGATAGTTTCTTTCAATTGTATTATAGTATATAATCCTACAGATGCTTCTTGTTAATCAGCTTTTAAGAATAGAGGTAGAACACAGCGAGTTAAACTCATGCTGTATAAATACCGCGCAAGAATGACTTATAGATGTTTTGTGAGTTAGATATTAGTTTAGGAAAAGAAATCTGTCTCTGTGCCCCTGAGTTTGCGCTCAAATTCTTCAGCCTTTTGAAAGACATCATCGAATGCACTAACGTGACCACTAGCATCGCATACGATATCGTTCTCGGTATTCCTGAAACTGCGCCAAGTTTTATTTTCTCCTAGCTGTGTGAAGCTGTTTACAATAAACAGTAAAGGCATGGAGTAGTTACTGAAATGACTAGGAACAGTATCCCAGAGATCAATCTTGGCGTTAGGGTCACACGCGTAGGTATGTGTGTCAGAGATGTCCGCACTAATTGTAGACTCTATTCTTGACACCCCTTCCTTAACCAAGGAAGATAGATTGATAGCTGTATATAACGATAGCAAATGAATGCACCTCCAGTTATAATTTGGTGATCCGTGGGGGATTCGAACCCACCGATTCCGCTGTGAAAGGGCGGCGTCTTAACCATTTGACTAACGGACCATAACCCACTGCTAAAGGATAGTTTAGCAGTGGCAGTGATTGACCATGAACACTCTGGTATTGAGTATATAAATACTGCTATCCACACATTTGTATCACAATACCTGAGCGAGACCGTAAAGTCCTTGCGATTTGAGCGTACTCACTGTAGGCATAAGCTTGCAAGGACACTTGGCTCCCACAGCAGGACTTGAACCTGCGACAAATCGGTTAACAGCCGAGTGCTCTACCAACTGAGCTATGCGGGAATAGAAACCAATAAAACGAAATAGCGAAGACTAAGTCAATAATCACAATATTATAGAGAAGGAAGTCTTTGTGCTAAGTGTTTTATCAGTTTTACTATGCTATTGCGAAGACTAAATAATTATGTACAAATTGTTATAAAGGAAGTCTTTTTGCAATGGCTATATATGATCTTTGCGGAAACTAAATTCAATCCAAATTAGAAAAAGGAAGTTTCTTTGCAAAGTATCTTATCTGTTGAAGCAGTATTTGCAGCTGCTAAAGGAAGTGAATCCAGCTTGCCGTCAACAACATCAAACAGTGTGGATGCCGTAAGATTACTCAGGCGTAGATCTACATACTCACCTTCAACAGGTATCTGATGTACAACTGTACCACCTGCTAAAGCGATAGCATCTTCAATAGTAAAGATACTTTCATATCTTGCTACAAATGCCTGAAGTGCCTGGGTCATCAGTTCACGATCAGGTATTCTTCTGTGCCCACCTATACTGCCTCCACAGATTGTGAATGCATCGTTAAAGTAATACCCTATTGTGTTGTCCAAGCCATTCATGCGCAACTTAATTGCAGGTGCAATAGCATTTGCTGGGTTCACAACTGCAGACACAAGCTCCTTCACATCCGAAGTGAAATTACACTCGCTAGTGATATCCTTTGTGAACAGAATCTCATAAGGTATATCACCATAACCAGTGTAATCATTAACTGACAGCACGTAAGGAACATCAGAGCCAACATTTCTAGAGATTCTGACTGACTCAACTGCACCATAAGGCTTGGGGGCATCTGTCATATCTCCAGAGAACAGAATACTATTATCTGATGTTCTGTAGTTAGAATTCCAGCCAATAGATTTTATTGCAGACTCCAGATGAAAATCAAGATCGACTCTCTCGAATTCTGACCTGTTAAACCAGTGACCTGAAATGCAGAGAGCCTTTGCATCCTTTGGTAGAAGGATTCTTGAACCATATGGAAGCGTGTCGAGCATCTGCTTCTCACTAACCGGTGCAGCATACACAATGCCCTCAGGGATATAAAACACAGTTCTGCTAAAGGTGCTATTGATAAGCTCCTTAAGTCTATTCAGACATACCTCGTGAAGCCACGTAACATTCTTTTGATAACCTGGTGCAGGTGTACTGTCTGATTGTGCCTTTACAAACACCTTACCGTTTCGGATATTATACACATGAGCCTGAAGAGATATCTCCTGTCTAGCAAAATTAATCAGCTTTATCAGTTCCCTACGATCTGCCTTAGAAATAACTTCTACGGCATCAGACTTTCTATTCTGTACAAGAAGATTCATAAGATTTGAAACTGTGAAACCTGATACTGGCTGATGATTCCTAACTGCTAAACGTCTGATCTTGTTTATAACAGATGCTAGCTGCTCGTTAGCCTTAAAGGCAAGAAACAGCGGCTTAAATCTGTAAAACGACCTAGAAAGACTTGTAATGTCTGCAGACTCAAACATCTTCACTGCTAAAGGAGTGCGTGCAAACAGCTTAAGCACTCCAATTGTTTCATCATCCTTAACCAGAGTTGTTGTAGTGCCATTGGTTGCTTTGAAAACGGCAAACCGCAGGAAATCCTGAGCCTCTGTCGGCACTAAATTGTAAAGATCGCAATACATGATCTTTATTTCAAACGACTTAACATCATCTACCTTAATACCCGCTGCTAAAGGGAGCAGAGCCTTAACACACTCAACAGCATCTCTATGTGGCGCTTTTGTATTCTTGAGATAGTCTATTAACTTCTCCTGAAGTTCCTCAACAGACAGCACATGTACAACGGTAAATGCTTCAATAGCAGGCTTTTCGTCGAGATTGGTTAGAATCTTCTCCACAGGAACATAGTTTAAAGACCTGAGTCCCCTACTCTCCAAGCCATATGTGCTAAAGTAATTCAGCAGTTGCTCAGAAATAAGCTGCTCGATACTGCAAGTAGCCACTTTATCCCAACTCTTGTGAAAAGACTGTGCCCAATTCACAGGCTTTAGCCCCAGAGTGTCCTTGACAAAGCTAGCTGCTTCTGTACCAAGATCTGCTAAAGTGCCATGCTGAGTTACAAGAATAACTCCGCAGTTGAGCATATCCTTGTAGTTAACTGATGCTGAGTGTGATGTGTCAACTACTGCATGGAATAGCTTAATAGCAGCTCTCTGCTGTTCCTCTGTAAGTATCTTGAGTATTTTCATAAACGTATCTCCTCTCTGGCTGTGCTAATTGAATAGCGGCTTCTGTAGGAACGACTTTTAATTGGTAAGGGAGACACTGGGTTTGCACCAGCTATCTCCCGTTTTAAGTCTGAAGGAATAGCATTGCAGCTATTCGAGAATGATCTTCCTGCAAATGCGCATTCACAGGTCGAAGTAACAGCTGCTAAACCACTCGTTCAACAACTCATTCTTTTTCATCTGCTAAACACTCTTATAATTGAGCTGAGTTTCCGGACCTCCAGTCTAACAGATGCCTTATAACTTGGATTCTTCAGACTGCTTCTTTATCTTCTCCTTATCTGAGGATTGTCCGGTACAGGAAGCTTACTGTACAGGAGTCAGCTCAACTTGCTGACATTGGTTGCGGAGGTGGGAATCGAACCCACGTACTCTAGCTTATGAGGCTAGTGAGATACCGCTTCTCTACCCCGCCATATAAATGGAGCTCTCATTCTGCTAAATGGAAGCTCTGAGTTTAATATCTTAATAATTTACTTTCCTAGTAGTCGTGTATAATATATCGCACGCTCCATAAGTAACCTATCTAATTCATCCCAAGTTTGTGGTCCAGTAGCTTGACGAATCCAAAATGGATCTTGAATAGAAGCTCCATGGTAGAACAGTATAAGCTTAGACATATCATAATACTCTATGCCTATACGTGTACTTGGTGTGGTTCGGTCATAAAAGAAAATTACAAGGTTATGCTGATACATATCAAACGTATCTGGATTACATCCATGTGGAAATAACTTACCGTCTTTACACAACCTGCTAAACGATTAGCTGGATTGTCCCAAATATTCATAGCCGGATTGTTTCCATTTAAACCTCCATAATCATCTAAAGTTAAAATTGTACAACATTACGCCACTAAGAACTCTGCTATAGGCGTCCTCCCACGTGCTAGCGTTAAAACCTCTCAAAGGAGCGGTCACAATACTCTGACTATCACTGACATCGTTAACTCTAAAGCCATATGTTATCAAACTAGGCTCAAAAGTTACAAAACAAGTAATCCTTTTGCCTCCCTGACTAGGAATATGCAAACTAAGTTCCAGTTTCTCCTCTGACTTAAAAGACAATACCCTCCTGGAGCCAGGGAACTTTGTATATAACCCGTTTATCATGACAACTGCACAAGATAAGTTATCTGAAGCGCATATTCCGTAATTCATAGACGGATTAAACATATAATGAACCGGGTCTTTTGTCCCCTCTACAAACCAATTGCTAAATAAGCGTAAATTTGGTATCACTACAGCCTGCTTGTTTACTGTACTAAACATAGAAATACCCCCAGAGTGAGTAAGAAATAAATCAATAAACTAAAGAGCAATTACTCAACTAGCACTGACAAAAGCTCATCTTGTCCATTCAGCTAAGTAATCGCTCTTTCATCTAAATGTGAAATCCACGAAATCACAGTATGCGAACGTACCTATCGCATTCTTTTCAGTGTTTAAGGTTAAATAGGTAGCGTATCACACTCGGATACCCGCTCTATAGGAATGAAGCCCGTTATATTACCCCGATATTCAATCACATGAAAAGAATTACAGTATCTACACTTCATAGCACTATAAAACATGGAATAACTTTTACTCATCTTAAATAGCACTCTCACAACTACAGGAATACAATAATCATGCTTATGCTTAGGAGTGGCTCCATCTACCCAACGACCGTTCCTCATCTTAGTGTCAAACACCGTATAGGTCGAAATAAAGGGACATGCCTACAGTACCCAGAGCGAGGAGCGGGAAAGTTGCAATATAAACACCTGTAACCACACATATCAACCCTGCAAGTAAGCACATAGCACCCGCTATGCCACATACGTTGCGTAAACCCGAAAAAGGAGCCTTCATATAACGTCACAACCTTTCATCTAAACATTGGCGGACAGAGTGGGATTCGAACTCACGGAGCATTTCTGCTCGGCTGCTTAGTAGGCAGCTACTTTTAACCGCTCAGTCACCTGTCCATATGGAGCTGATAGATGGAATCGAACCATCAACCTACTGATTACAAATCAGTTGCTCTACCAATTGAGCTATACCAGCATGGTGACACCATAGTTATCATGGTGTCATAATTTCTTAATCATCAGGATCATCAGGATAATCAGCTCTAAGCTGACAGTCTTTGCATTCTGGTCTATTCTGCCCGATGCAAAGCGGATATGGATTATTTGCTTCAGGTGTGAAGCAGTCCTTAGTATTTATCATATTTTCTCACTCCTCATACTTCTAATGGATTCAACAAGTATTGCTTCTCATTTTAATTCATACCATTCATCGCTAGTAAGAGAACGACTAAAGCATCAAGGTTCTAAAGCTGTCAATTTCAGAAAATGTTTACGAACCTCCTCAACTTGGTCATAGTCAAAATATTCTTCTTCGGGAAAATATTTTACTTCTGAAAGACGGAGAAGACCGGTCTCTCTTCGCACCTCATGACTAGACAATGCCAGCTCACCCTTGATGACCTCAATATGTGCTGCCTTGCGCACTATAGATCCTTCACATCTAAGTTCATGATAAACTTCATGAGCTAAAGCTACACAATTTTTAGGGGTTACTTCTGTCTCACAAGTGTTACGAGGGATATATATCTTCCATTCAGGATGACATCCAATAAGTAATAGATGATCTAGTAGCTCATCATTGGCGCGTTCTACTTCGCTGAGAATCTTCTCACTAAATTCTGAGTCATATTCCAGATTTTCCTCTCTGTATCGTAACTTAAGATAATTTGTAAACTGGGATATAATTTTATTTATCAAGGTCACTAACTCATCTAAGGATGCCTGATGATAAAACTCGTCAGGTACAGTAATAATATTTTTGCGTTCAAAAATAATCATAGTATAGTCCCTTCTAAATAGAGTGTGGTTGGAACGCTGGGATTTGAACCCAGGAAATAAGGGAGTCAAAGTCCCTTGCCTTACCGCTTGGCGACGTCCCAATAGTTGTGGTATTGGTATTTCCCAATAGCAATACCACGATTAGATCTTTTCAAAATCAAGGGAGGTACTGGAACAGACTGTACGAATCGAACGCACAACATCAATCAGCGATTATGTAACCCTTTGTCTGCATATCAGCTAGACACTAAAACAAAGATACGCGAGCATCATTACGTAGAATTCGCGGAAAATAAAACGAGTTTTATCATAAATTGCTCAACTATTGTGATTTTCATGGCTATATCATTTTATGATGAACGATAATTTAGTTGTTAATATCAATGTTTTTACTGCCACAGTGTCTAGCTTGGAACAAGTAGCGGGAATCGAACCCACATTCTCTGCTTGGGAAGCAGATGTACTAACTATTGTACGATACCTGCATTTATGGCTGAGCAAGCCCAGCCAAATGTAGTCATTATGCTCTGCTCCGACTACTAGAGATTATTCTCAACCAACATTATGAATTACTTGAGCGTCCAGTAACCTCATGTTGGTATCAACGAATAACGGCCAGGGAATCTTCACTTTAACGTACCAATAATTAAAGTTACATAAACTAGTGTCTGCATTCTTGCATAGTATCTATTCCCCTTGCTCAGTTGAACTACTATAACTACACTAGCTTCTCCTACCACTTCCACCATCATGGAATGCAATTTTGCGCAGACTACTTACCTCTCGGCTTCTTTGTACCCCTTACCTTTCGTCCCTGCACCGACTACTGACTTATTTTCATAAGTTGGTTATCTACAGTTCTTTAGCTGTCAATCAGACGGTTTGTATGCTTGCCGCCAAACATCAGGTGTGTTTCCACCTTTCCACATTGATGGTATGTTTATAGTTTATCCGATTACTTGTCGCATCTAACCAAGATAATATTCAAACTAGGCGTCAAGAGTTGAACTCCCGATACATAGCAAGGAATATAAGCGCCGAAACAGCACAGCTAAACGCAAAAGCCATAAATACGTGTACAAGCTCTGCTTTAACCCCGCTGGAGAAGCCAACTACAGTAGCCACTGCAAAAGCGATAGCAAACAGAATGCAAACTAAAGCACTATGAACATCCTCATTGCGGAGCTGTTTAACAACCTTAGCCATTCATAATACCCCCTTAGTTAAACTGGTCGGGATATCAGGGATTGCACCTGACAAGTTCTATGTAATACCCCGATATGAGGGAGTGGAATTACAGCCACTCGAGAGAGGTAGCTAAACTAACGTGCACATAGAAAGCTACGAACAGTCACTAGTCCCATTGCCTAATGCACTCACCCTTTTTCTATTATACAGCACCACAATAACTGGCTGAGCTTACCGGTCGCTCTAGCTGTATAACACCCTTTTCTTGGATACCTCAAGTAACCTTTTAACTTCGCCTGCATCTATGATAACAGGCTTAAACGGCTCAGATGGTCAACTGAGCAAAATGGTCGGAATGACAAGACTCGAACTTGCGACCTCTTGAACCCAAATCAAGCGTTCTAGCCAAACTGAACTACATTCCGATAAGCGGGATACACCCGCTAGAGGGATAACACCCATGTTAGTCAGCTGACTGTTTAAGTATCTGGCTTGTAACCTTTACAACTGAGTAAGCCGTTGCCACAACGACCGCTAAAGCAACCGTGCCTACACCAGCAACCAATCCTGTTTTCTGCTTATTTGTCATATTTGAACACCTCCATTTTATATCTAGGCTATATGTGATATAATCGCCTCAATGTATCCTCGCTCCAATTGACCCTGAAGTCACCTAAATTCTCACTCCACTGTTTTGTCAACAAGCGAACCTTCTTATTGGACTTTGTTTGCTCAATACAACGGTAGAATGGATCGTTTACGTACTTCTCGGGACTAGCCTTGAACTCCTTCTCGTTGCCTATATACAGCCAAACAAAGTTCTTGTCCTCGTCACGTCCCATATAGCAATAGGTTGACCGCCAAGGCGACTGCCCAGAAAAGTACAAACAACCAACCGTCAAGTCCCTTGCAGAAACGTAATCTGAACCAACTACGTCTGCACCAGTGAAAAAATTCGTCTTCTGTTCATTAAACATAAATACCTCCAAAGTAGGTGTATAGCAGTTATAGCCAAATGCACTAGCCTTCTCAAGGTTAGGCATATAGTCATCGACAAGTAGTACCTGAGATGGGTCTGGGCTTAAGGCATCTAACACAATCTGTTTAGCATCCTGCGAGGAAGACGTAAGCAACTCAAAATCATCTGAGTAATGCTTTCGTATAAATGCCAGTTTAGCAGCTGCATTAAGGGAGCAATACATTCCGCTAAGACAGTAGAGCTTAACACCACTAACCTTTAGGTCATGTATAAACTTAACCAAATGAGTATTAACTATGCAGGGCATAACCGTTTCATAGAACTCATCTGGGTTCTCTAGAGCCTTTTGGTAAAAGGTTACACGGTCATTCTTCTCCATATCACCCCAGTTATTATGTATAGCCAAGGTATCATCGAAGTCGAAAAATGCAACTGAGATTGCATTGCCATTACTCAAAGTGTACATAATACCCTTCTTTCCACGAACCTTTACCTAAAGCCCTATTAAATGCAACTAAATGGTCGGAATGACAGGATTTGAACCTGCGACCCTCTGGTCCCAAACCAGATGCTCTACCAAACTGAGCCACATTCCGAAACTGTGAGACGCCACTCTCACAACTTTATCGGACTGATTACCGAATGGCTAATGCGGCTAAAAATTTTCTAATCAAGTAAAACAATTAACTTACTGCATTGGACTATCCCTTTATCAACAAATGTAAGAGAACCCCTATACTCTCTATGGCTTTATCAGCCAGTCTACAAGAGTTCTTTCTGACACAGAGATTAACTGTGTATCCTCCGAGACAACAGGACTCAAACCTGTAAATGCTCACATAGGTGAGTTGTTTTCTCAATTAAACTATATCTCGATATAAACTAGGTGTGGAGGTGCCGGTTGCTTTCTACATGTCGGGCAGTCGCTAAACGTGTAAACTCACGTACCCTTGACACAACCCTCTCGGACCATGATATGTTACCATATCACGCCACCTAGATATTTGTTAATATGAGCAGCCTAAGCTCATATTGTCACACTTACTTGGGCGGTGACTTTCCATACATAGTTGCAGCGGTTACTACAATACTATCTCTGGCTATCCCCATTATAACCACTAACCATAACGTGGCGGGAATTAGGCTAACCCATGGAGCAGGTAAAGAGAATCGAACTCTCATATCCAGCTTGGAGGGCTGGCGTTCTACCATTGAACTACACCTGCATCTTGACTGAAGCTTTAACCGAAAGTAAAAGCTTCAGTAAATGTAATTGTTAAT
>ERZ780002.650-NODE-650-length-11990-cov-4.27122_pt1 | contig 11990 bp, 14 predicted proteins | sample MGYA00511947_ERZ780002 | MGnify/ENA primary metagenome ERZ780002 (study PRJEB29588, sample SAMEA2148558) | human gut metagenome | biome: human gut; feature: human-associated habitat; material: faeces | place: Denmark | collected 2008/2010 ... | reverse complement strand
AAATGAAAATACCCACCACCAAACTATTCTTTGGATCGAATAGAGGCCAGCACCTTCCAATACGCATCCTCATAAGTATCCTCTTTTATATCTCCAAACTCCATCAAATATATAATAAACCACCGGTTATCCTCTGGCGAAGGAAAACAGTAAAACCAACCTTTACCATCCATCCGTCCAATATCCGTATCCATCCAATGGTTGTATAGGTAGACAATTCCCTTTACTCCATAATCTGACACTACTTCCTTTTCTCCTGTCACTTTACAATGATCAATAGATTCTTCTAACATATCAATCATATTGTCATTATCTTCATAAAGGGCCTTTAAACTTACCTGATCCTCATCATCCAATGAATAACTTACACCAAAATAACTGATCTTTCCTCATAAATTTATGACAAAGAAAAGGACCTTTCGATCCTTTTCTTCATCCCACCATCATAAAGCAGATCCTATTGGATTTCTGCAAGCTTTTTCACAATACGTGCCTGCACTTTTGTATAGTAGGCGGCATCCGCAGTCGACAGATTATCCGTATCTACGTCATTTAACTTCTGCATGTAATCGGCATATTTCGTCATATAATCCGCATAATCATTTAACATTCCCGCCACATCATCAGAATTTTCATACTTTTTCATAAACTCGATATATTCATCAAAGAAATCTTCATAACTATCCATCATCTTCTTAAAATCCGCATCAACTGCCCCATCTTTCTTTTTAGAACTGGTTTTCTTTTTCTCCTTCTTATCAGTCTTTGAGGAATCTTTGGATGTATCTTTTGCGTTTTCCGAGTCATCTGTTTCTTCCGGCTCCTCTGTTTCTTCCGGCTCCTGCGTATCCTCCGTATCATCGTCCAGGTCATAGATATCTATATTCATTGTCTTTTTCCTTTTATCATAACTCAGCGAGAGCGTATATCCATCTTTATTCTCTGCATCATATGAATCTTCCGTCCCATAATAATCCACATTAAATCCGTTTTCCTTACATGCATTTATATAATCTGCAAACTGTGATTTCGACGTATTAAAAACGTCAATTTCAAAAGAATCTTCTGCATCCAATACAATTTCTCCGTATTTCGATTCCGGAACAGGCAACGATTTTACCAGCGTACTTGTCGGCCAATGATACTCTGTTTCTTTCGTCTTCATAGCATTACAACCACTAAGATTTCCCAAAATCATTATTCCACAACACATTACCATCATTAATCTTTTTTTCATTTCTCTTTGTCCTCCCTTTTTTGATCCTGTTTCATTTTTCTCAACACCGCTATGTAATCCATATACGTTTTTTCCTCGGTGCTTTTTTCTGTCGGAACCGGTAACATCCCATTTTGCTGTACATATGAAATAAATTCCATCTGTCCGTTAAGCTGTCTGATCTGTTGCCTTAGCCCTCGGATTTTCTTTTCCAGATACTGTTTTTGTTGTTTCTCCGAAAGTGTCAGAAGATACTTGATTTCCTTCAGATCAAGCCCCATCGCCCGATACACCAGAATCTCCCAGAGACGTTCCAGTGCAGCATCATCATACAGTCGATAATTGTCTTTCGACCGCTGGGCAGGCAATAGTCCTTCATCATCATAAAACTGCAAAGTTCTCTTGCTCACTCCTGCCAGCCGGCTCACTTCGTTTACTTTTTTCATTACGGCCTTTACCTTTCCCCGTACTTTTCAGCATAAACTATCACGCATACGTGACCGCAATACTGATTTCCAGAAATGCCATTTCTTGGTTGCATAAAGACCTTTGAAAATTTTGCGAGGTAATATTTCCAGAAATAAAAAAGCTCTGGAAAACATCTGTTTCCCAGAACTTTTTATCCTTTATTATTCATTTTTCTTACAAACCTGCCGGATCAGCTGAATCAGTGCCACCACTGCCAATGCTATATGCCCGTAATCATCACAAGAAAACCGGTCTTTCTTCTTAAAAGCCCAGATTTTCATCCACCAGAATAATCTGAAACCGTCCTTTGACCCTGCTGAATCGGGTTATCAGAATCTGACAGCAGATACACTGTGGACTTTTACAGTCAAAACAGCTTCCGTTTTTGGAACATGGTGTGTCAATGCCAAATCGCTGTGCATTAATCGGTGCCGCCTCATTCCGCGCACGGTGCAGGGCGTCTTCCTCGGATTTTACGACTTTGTTCATACCCACAATCAGCAGAACATGCTTTGGTCCATAGGCATACGCAGCCACACGATTGGCATTTCCGTCAATATTGATAAACACGCCATCCTCGCTCATGGCATTGACACTGCCCAAAAAATAATCCGAGCTGAATGCTTTCCTCGCAATCTCCTCTTTTTCCTCCGGGGTTTTTACTTTATCCCGGTCATAAAATTCATACTCCCCGTTGGAAATGGCATCGTAAAGACCACACTCCTTTACTGAAGCGGCCCCGCCCATGTTGATACTGCTGCCCTTCGGAATCAGTTCGAGTGCTTTCTTTACCGCTTCCTCTTTTGTCTCTACATAGTATGCTTCCATGTTTCGGGATTCCAGTGCCGCCACAACACGCGCTCCCAGTTTTTCATTTCTCATTTTTCTTACGTCCATTGTGTAAACCTCTTTTCCAAATAGCTACGCTATGATTTCATACTGCATCAGCTCATATTTGAGTCTGCTTCCCTCCATAATTTCCGGTGGAAGCAATGCCCGCGCCACAAGTTTTAAATCATCACTTTCAATATCTGTCCGCTTTAAATTTGCATAATCTCCATCAATGCTGACCACTTCATAATACCATGTTTCCATATGCTGCCTCCATTTTTTATTTCATATAAATCTCACAGACTGCTTAAAGGCGCTACATGAATGTATTTTTTCGCATAGCTATTGATTCCCCGCAGTAATCCGTCTGCTAATTTTTCCATTTTTTTGTCACTGTGATCCGAGCACTGGTTGCCCAGTTCAATATCAACAGAAGGAATTGTACTGTATGAAGTCTGCGTCAGGTCAATCTCCGCAGCTCCTGTCCCGCTTATTTTCACTTTTTTAGAACGCAATCCCTTAATCAAAGCTTTTCCCAGAGCATCATGTTCTTTCCAATAAGAAGCAGCCGGTTTTCGGTTTTTCAGCTGTTTCGGAACAGAAGCATAAAAACATCCTTTGTCATAGGAAAGTCCGTCACTGTCCCAATGCAGTGCAATATGACAATCTGCTACATTATTACATATAACCGTGCGCGCCACATTATCCAATTGCACATCCTTTCCATCCCGGACCATGAGCACATCATACCCCTCTGCCAGCAGTTTCTTTTTCAGAACCCGTGCCATACGAAGCGTCACATCACGTTCTGCCGTTCCGTCCCGAAATGCCATTCCATCTGAAACCCCCACCCCCCCCCCCCCGCCACTGCTTTCACAGAGCCTGCCTCTGTCGTTCCTCCGGTCACCTTTGCAGAGCCATCCGGATGACACAGCGTTTTGACCGATGAACCGCCTTTCGTCCCATGTCCCGCATTGACTGCAATCACAATGTCCTTCCGGTTCTTTTTCGCCTTGTACATAACGGCATAGCCCGATATAATTCTGGCATGATCCGCATATTTCCAGGAAGAGTCCAGATAAATTTTCTCCTTCCCCTTCGCATATCCGCATATCGGGAAACTGATGACCATCAAAAATACAATTAGAAATACTATCCCCTTTTTCATATACACTCCTCTTTCTAAACATTCGACAGTTTTTATCCCCCTGTAGGAGCAAAATATCTTTTCACTGTCTTTACTCTACCTCATTTTTTATGGTAACACAAGATAAAATCCCCGTGTCGTTGCATTTCGGTGCCTTTAAGAGTATCATTACCATGATACGAAGGTTACCATGATACGAATTTTAGGAGGATAAATTTATGAAATTAAAAACAAGACAAATCACTGTTACAGCAATTTTACTCGCAATCTGCATTGTAAGCCAGTTTTTCAAAAATCTGAATGTATACATCACAGGCCCGATCATCAATGCCGCTCTGATTTTAACCACGGTATACGCTGGTCTGGCCTGTGGCATCATTTTAAGCGTGATCACTCCAATCACTTCCTTTTTCATCACCGGAAGCCCGATTATGGCAGCCATTCCTGCAATGTTCCCATGTATTATGATTGGAAATATCATTCTCGTTCTGGCAGTTGCCCTGCTCCGCAGTAAATTCGGTAAAAAAGCCGGTTTGCCCGTATCCATTGTAATTGGCGCTGTATTAAAGGCTCTGTTTATGGGAATTTTGATTTCTCTTATCATTCTGCCGAATATGCTCCCGGCAAAAATGCAGCCAATGTTACATGTCCTGCAGCTTCAATTTTCTGTCACACAGTTAATTACCGCTCTGATCGGCGGGGTATATGCTATCATCATTCTTGCGGTACTGCGTAATACCTCTCTTGGTGAGCAGGCGTAATCCCACATTACATAAATTAACGCCCCGGCAGCTACAACTACCGGGGCGTTTTATGTACCTCTCCAAAGTACCAGTTCTTTTTATTTTCTTTGTTTACTCTACATTTTTCAAAGCCTGATCCATCGGAATCTTCTTGATTCTCTGGAAATCAAATACCATAACAATCAGATATCCGATCAGCACAAATCCAAACATCTTTGCATAACCCAGCGGTTTTATGTGGAAGGAGAACCAGCCACTGTAGGAAAACAGGATCATCCGCCATGCGGCATTCATGACAAGTGTTCCTAGAATGACACTGATCGCATCTGAGATCACAACCACAATGCTCGTCGAAAGCAGATACAAACTCGCGATCTCTTTGTTCTCATATCCAAGGATTTTTGTCATGGAAATCGCATTTTCATTCTTCTCAATAATCAGTTTCGTCAGAAGATAGATCATAACCGCAGCCAGAAGAATACAAAGAACCTGGAAATAATTCATGTACGATCCCATCGAATGGTCAAGCTGATCTGCCATCTTTGTAATATCTCTTATCGTGATGGTCGTTGCAATATTTTCCTCATCAATATCTGTAATCCTGCTGTCGGATAAAAATCCGCTGAATTCATTTTCCTTTAAGTCAAATACTTTTCCGTAATTGTCAATCGACATAAAGAGCGCAAGACTTTGGGACTTGTCATAAAATCCCGCAACTTTAAACTTGTAAGATTTATTTTCATACTTTTCATCCAGCGATACGGTATCGCCAACGGTAAGTCCATACTTGTCAGCAAACGAAGTGGAAATATAAACTTCATTTTTCTTGAGCGAACTTAACTTTTTGATCTTTACATAGTTGCTGTTGTCCGCGATTCCATATACCGAGATCTCCTCATCAAGCACATCACTCTTTTTTACGAGTGAGGTCATGTCAAACTTCTCCGCATCTTTATTTTCTGTCGTAATCAGTTTATTATCGTCATCCTCATAGGATTTGAGCACATACTGGTATTTTGCAAACATCATGCCATCCGTATTGCTCTTGTAATAATCGAGCGTATCCGGCATGCCCACTGCCATGGCAAGCATGACCATGATAAAGAAAATACCGACAAATAAAATCAGGTAATTTGTGACATTCTGGAACATGATCCGCAGGCGGAACCGGCCAAAAAAGCTCCATCCCGGCAGACGCATGGCTTTTTTATTCTTTGTCTTTTTCAGGTCATGACGCAGAAACTGCAGTGGTGTATGCTGCATCATGCGCACGATCACAATCAGGTTGACAACCAGCATCAGGATCACCGGAACCACCGTGGTCTTAAAGAATGCATCCGGATTCCAGATCGTGTAATACGTTGGCAGACTGTAACTGTTGTAATACATCGACACAACAATATTTTTAAACACCGTATAGCCGAGTATATTTCCGACAATCGCAGCCAGCAGTGTTACAATAACCGGCATGGACAGATAGTGCCGCACCAGCTCTCCCTTCGTGTAACCGGACGCGCGCAGCGTTCCGATCGCGGAGGACTCTTTTGCAATCGTATTGCTGATCGTCACGGCAAAGATAAATGCGATGATTACCACAAGGATATCCAGCAGCACACCGCCCATGGCTTTGTCCGATCCCATATCATCGGTTGCAAAATTGATCGCCGGATTTCCGTATTTCGGTGTGTAATCTTCGAGCTCATTGTCCGCAACAACCACCTGTGTGAGCAATGCACGCATAAAATTATCAGAGCGTGTTTTTTCCCCGGCCTCATCCGCAGGCTCCGTTTCATATTTCCATGCATAAGTATAGTGAATACTCTTGTGCAGCCGGTCGAAACCGTCCTGTGTCACCATTGCCACATCAAATTTCAGTGCATCAAACATCAGATCTGTGGTCTTTTCATGTAAGGTGGAGTAATTGACATACGCAAGCAGTCCCACAACTTTATAAGTCTCTCCGGAAACTGTGACGGTATCTCCCACCTTTATTCCGACGTTGTCGGCGTGCATACGGTCAATGGCAATTTCATCCGCCTTCTGTGGAAAACTTCCCTGCAACATACATGCCAGGTTGATATCCTTTGTCTTTGCAAATACGCGGATCGTTCCATCCTTTTTCCCGTCGTTATTATAATCTTCTTCCTCATTTCGGAAAAAGTTTTCATACAATGTTGTCTTTGTTGCCTTAAAATCCGCTTTTTCACCGGTCTCAATTGCCGAAAGCAAGGTGGCATCTGCCTGTTTTTTTAACTCAAAATGACCGTCTTCCTGTTTGTATTTTGTCACGCCTTCGTTTGCCGAAGTAATCATACTCTCGTTTGCCACATACATACCGGACACAAAGCCGATCGTGAGCACAAGAAACAGGAATACAACCAGATATTTTTTCCAGTCCCCGATCAGTTCTTTCGGTATTCTCCTGATCAGGGGATTTTTGATTTTTTTCATAGCAGCCCCCTTACCATTCCAGATCTTCCGCGGATACCTTGTTTGTATTGATGTCGTTGTGGCGCACCGCACCGTCACGGAGCTTGATCACATGGTCTGCCATATTTTTGATCGCCTCGTTATGTGTAACCATAATGATAGTATTTCCGTATTTTTTGTTGACCTCCTCAATCAGCTTTAAGATCTCCTTGGAGGTATTGTAGTCAAGCGCTCCCGTCGGCTCATCGCAGAGCAGAATATCCGGATTTTTTACAATCGCACGGCCGATGGAAACACGCTGTTGCTGGCCTCCGGACAACTGGTTCGGCAGTTTGTAGCGGTGCTCGTAAAGTCCAAGCGTATGTAACAGATCATCAATATCAAGGGCGTTATCCGACAGATATGCCCCCACTTCAATATTTTCTTTTACATTTAAATTGGCGATCAGATTATACATCTGGAATACATAGCCGAGATGTTTTCTGCGGTACTGTGTCAGTTTTTTCTCACTCATATCCTCTAACTTATCGCCGTTGATATTGATGTAACCGGAATCGGCGTTATCAATGCCTCCGATGATATTGAGCAGTGTGGATTTTCCGGAACCGGATGGTCCTAACAACACACAGAACTCCCCTTTTGCAACGGAAAAATTCATGCCGCGGAGTACTTCCTGACGTGTCTGTCCGCTTCCGAATCCTTTCTTTAAATCTACAATTTCCAAAAACTTCTTTTCTTCTTCTGACATAGAAACTCCCTTTCTTTTTGGTTTTACTTTTCATACTAATATTAGTTTTATCTAACCTCTGGTTCTTTTTTTAGGTCTCCCGCAAAAAGCGAAAGACCTGTGCTTCTTTTCTAAACCTTTTGTCCAAACGCGGACGATCTGTGCTTCTTTTCCCGACCTTCCGTCAAAACATGCGGACAGCCTACGGTCTGACGAGTCCGTACCAGCCTGCCAACAGATATTTTACACCTTTTTCCGCAAACCGCAGTGCTTCTTCCTCGTCATCAATGTGCGTTACCATAAATATAAACATATCGATCTGTGAATGGGACATCCAGTGTACAACGCTTTGTTCCACCATCGGCACATGGTAAGCTTTGCACATCGCTTCACAGATAAATGCATTGTGCTCATCCATCTGGTCGACCAACCGGTCCGGCATATGTTCCATGCTTGATCCCTGCGCTTTTGTCAGCACTAAAAGCACTTCATCCCGGTAGGTGTACAGTTCATGGACAACCTGTGCGACTGCTTCAAAATCGCTGCTGTCATCATGCTCTTTTGCCTTGCCGCTCTCCATCTCCCTGACTTCAAAAGAAAAATGCTCCCGCAGAATTTCATTAAGCCGATCCATAAAATTTCCTACCACCTCACAGAACAGATCGTCCTTGTCCTGAAAGAAAAAATACAGTGCCCCTGTGGTCACACCCGCCTTCTGACAGATTCCTCGGAGGGATGCCCCCACAAACCCTTTTTCCATAAATTCTTTTTTGGCACATTGGATCAGGTGTATCTTCGTCTCGCTGTCATGTATTTTCTTTCCTGCCATGGTACGCTCCCTGTAAATAAAAATGTAACATAACGTTGTTATGTTAGATAACACCGTTATGTTACATCATTCCCATGTCTATGTCAATAGAAAAACTTATGCATTTTTCTGTTTGTGTTTATCATAAGCTGCAAACATGCCGGCAAGCAGTGTTCCGGAAATAGAATGCCAGGTGCAAGAAACTGCGCATATGATCGCAGACTCCGGTGTTGCGGAAAACTGTGCGGTCGTTGTGGCAAGGTTTGTTGCCAGTCCTGCATTCTGCATACCAACTTCGATGGCAATGGTTCTCTTTTTGGCGGTATTCATGCCAACAAGTTTTCCTGCTCCATAACCAAGCAGATAACCAAGTCCATTGTGAAGAAAAACAGCTACAAAGATTACAGCTCCGGACTGGAAGAACTTCGCGCCCTGGGAAGATACCACACCACCGACAACACACGCCAGCCCCAGTACTGCCACACCCGGCATAATTTTCTGTAACTCACTGAACATTTTCTTTTTCCCCAGCAGATAGTTTAAAAGGAAGCCCAGTGCTACCGGAAGAATAACCGTTTCCACAATGGAAACAAGCATTGGCAGTGCCTTGATAGAAATATTGGTTCCGCTTGCCAGAAGAGAAACCATAAGTGGTGTCATGATCGGGGAAAGAATCGTGGATACGGTTGTCATTCCCACGGAAAATGCCACATCTCCACCGCAGAGATACGACATGATATTGGATGACACACCACCCGGACAACAACCTACCAGAATGAGTCCCAGTGCAATGCCTGCCGGAAGATGCAGCACTTTCGTCAGTGCGAATGCCAGAAACGGCATAATCAGATACTGTGCCAGTGCACCAACACAGATATCGAATGGTCTCTGTGCCAGAATCTTAAAATCCTGCGTTGTCAGTGTCAGACCCATACTGAACATAATAATACCGATGATAATCGACTGACTTGTAAACTTATTGGAAACCGGATCGGTAAATAACTGATTGTTTACCCATCCCATCATTCCCGGAACGATAAATGTTACTACCGCAATCGCAATTACCACAATTGATGTGTAGTCCGATAACCATTTGCTGAGTTTTTGTAGTGCTTTCATAAACTTTTCCTCCTTGGTCTGTTCACTGAAAAACGAATTCAGACATTAAAAAAGCCCCTTCCCAGATACTACTCTGGAAAGGGACGAATAAAATCCGCGTTACCACCCTGATTCCACAGAAAAACTCTGTGACACTTCACATACCAACATATGCTATCCCATAACGGAGGAAACCGGCAAAGTTTACTCACAGTTGTCTGCTTTCAGCCCGCTTCTTAGAGAGGATCATCCATATCCGGCTACTACCTGTTCGCACCACCCACAGGCTCTCTGAAAATAACGATAAGATACGATGCTGTTCTCGTCAACGAATTTCGGTGAACAATATTTTCTTTTCGATGATTATTATATTCCCCTGTACAGATATGTCAAGGAAAAATTTTCCGTTTGCTCTTATGTCCCACCTTTTGGCTCAGGATTACGTTTTAAATGCATGCACAACATTCCACATGGAAAACACTAGAATCTTTTTAATTTCATCCTTTATCGCTTCGCTTACCGTTTCACACATAGCCTCTCCTACTCAAAAGGTTAACTATTATCTATTCAAGAGGAGCTATGATACTCCCTATTTAAACTTGATTTTCTTAATTGAAGAATAATTTCCATAATATGTCGTTCCGTCAATAGTCTTATATGCACGAATCCTTACATAAAAAGTCCCTTTCGATCGAGAATACAATTTTATATTTGCATCTGACTCATCAAACGTTTTACTATTTGTAAACTTTTTATCTGTTGCGGTCTGCACCTCGTATCCGCTTGCATCAGAAATTTTACTCCAAGAAATCTTTACCTCTTTAGATTTAGTATTTTTTACATTTATGCGCTTTATTTTACTAGGTTTTATATTCTTTACATATATTTTATAATTACCAAAATCGCTTTCCTGATAATCAGAATATTGATAACAATATCTTAAATAATATACGTCGCCCTTAGTACATTTTAGATGAATGTATCCATCCTCATTTTTCCCTATATATGTTCGATCCCCCATCAACTCTTCAGATGAAGAATAGACGCCAAAATATGTTTTACTTGCTATAGAAAGATTTTTTGCATAAATCTCATACGTACCATTTTCAGGAACAACAAATTTATAGTAATCATTATCATATGCCCCATCTAATGACCCCTGCAAAGTCTTTCCTTCCACTATTTTTTTGGCACTTTCCCAAGAATCCCCAACATCATCTTTTCGAGAAGAAACATTAATTTTTATATTTCCTTTTTTTGAATTGCCTTGATGAACTTTTAAAATATATGTACCTGAAGGCAATTTTTTATTATAATAACAACCATCCGACGCCCTAAGATATGAGCACTCATGTATAACCTCCCCTACGGATGATTCTATCGTAAATGAAGTTCTACAATCCACCGACAAATTCTTGTAATAAATAGAATAAAAATTATCAGATGATTCCGGCACTTCAAAAGAAAAATACATATTTTCAATATCTCCAGATTCAAATGTAGCAACGTAGTCTGTACCATCAACTGGAATTGTTGTTGCTAAATCAGATGTGTACCCTGGCATTATTCTCGTATATGTTGAATCTGCTTTGTTAACAACAGGAATCATTGTTATCAGCAAACCACATACCAATATCCAATTTACAATCTTACCAATTATTTTCTTCATAACTTTTTCCTCCTTTAACCTTTAATAATTATACTTGATTTTATTTAATATTGAAACGCTTCTTCTGTAATCCTTATACTTTTTTTCTTTGCAAAACTATACTTGTAATATTTGCATTCTCCAATCATCGGTCCATTGCTATAATACAAATACTTTGAAGTGATTGCCCCAAACTCATTTGCCTTTATGGTTCCATATGTGATCGTCTTCTTTTTTTCGATGTTATAAGACTTTATCTTATACTTAAATTCTGCAATCGGTTCCACATAATAAAACGTGTTATCTATGAACTCATAATAACTGCAATTACTAGTAATCGTTTTTATTTTCTGACCATCAGACTTTCTATACAATGTCATTCCAGACTTTCCTGATGATGAAATTGTCTGAATTGCAATGTATTTTCCAACAATCTGTCCAAAATAACCATTCTTGCATATCTGTTTTAACTTTTTTCCCTTTAAATCATACAAAAACACCTCTGGATTTCCAGTTTTCGTATATCCACATCCATAAATCTTTCCATCCACTAGTACCTCTAGTCTCTGCAATTCCCTTGCAGCTCCTAATTTATTGCTTTCTCTCGATTTCAAATTATACGAATACAAATTTCCTGCATGCGTTTTATTATCTATAAGTACATAATAAATAATGTCATCATAAAGTAGTCCGCACTCGCCGATACATGTTCCCTTATCTGCCTCAACCAGAACTTCCTCTTTTGTCATTTCTTCATCCGAATACCTAGATATTTTTTTCTTTTTCATATCGATCCAATATAAATATCCATCCATCCAATATGTACCAGATTGTCCATCATCCCAAGGTATTAAATGATAATTTTCTGTGTTTT
>ERZ780002.633-NODE-633-length-12182-cov-6.10415_pt1 | contig 12182 bp, 10 predicted proteins | sample MGYA00511947_ERZ780002 | MGnify/ENA primary metagenome ERZ780002 (study PRJEB29588, sample SAMEA2148558) | human gut metagenome | biome: human gut; feature: human-associated habitat; material: faeces | place: Denmark | collected 2008/2010 ... | reverse complement strand
GTGTGATGGCGGACCGCCCGCCTGCCTGCCCGACACAGATGACCGCATCGGGCCGGTGCTCGTTTACGGCAGTTTCCAGAACGGTGCCGGAAAGAGCAAACCGGGTGGGAACCTGCAGCTTGATGATCTGTGCCCCGGCAATGGTGTCGGGCAGCAGTTTGACAGCCTCATAGGCCGGGTTGACGGTCTCTCCGCCGAACGGGTCAAAACCGGAGACAAGGATCTTCATGAAGGAAACCTCCGCGTATTATTTTCTGCGCACGGCAAAACCAAACACAGTGCCGCAGGCGCCGCCGACGATGTGCATAAAGTTGGCTACATTGTCCTGCACGAACAAAATATCATATACCTGCTGGCTCAGGTAGAGCGCACCGACAAGGATCAAAGTGATCGGAATACCGCCGTAGCGCTCCTCCAGCGGGGGCGCGATGACAAGGAAAAGCAGCATGTTGCCTATAAAGTGGTCCCAGCCTGCATGGCCCAGCACATGACCAAACAGCCGGACAAAAAACAGCGGATCGACCAGCGAAGAACGATAGACGCTGAAAAGAGGATAGGTCGTCCACCCATTGGTCAGGTGACCCAACTATTAACTTAAAGCAAAAGACCGAAGTTGTAAAGCCTTTTTTGGCTTTTACTTCGGTCTTTCTTTTTGGGGGCTGTGCAACAGCCCCGCGTGCACCCGTGCGCAATTGATAAGCAAATAAAGGGCCTCGCTATGACTGCGGCAAAAGCGGTCATGGCGGCTCAGCAGGGTTGAGTCTGCCGCTGCTTTAAAAAGTGGATCGTCATAACGGCGCAGTAGGCCAGCGCTGGTGCGCAGGCAGCCAGACGGAAGTGTGTTTTTAGGACCTGCTTTGTATCAGCGCTTTATGCATTGTGCCACGGCATATTTCAATTTCTGCAAATCCGTTTCGTCGGGGTGGGAAACAGCAGTATCAAAGTTTTCAATCATTTTGTCAACGTTTGGAATCGGCAGAGGGCTGTTTTTCATCTTTACATAGCGCTCCCGCACCGATTGCGGCATTTTCCCCTGGCACATGTAGGTGCCGATGACAGTATTGGAAGCACCAAGGCGTTTTTGAACGGAAGAAAGAATTTTGTCAAAATATTCCTGACTGCCGCCGAACCCGGCTGTGCCAAACAGAAACACCTCTTTGCCCTTGAGCGTTTTCAGGAAATCGGCGATTTCCTGATTGCAGCGCCCCTTGTCCGTCCAAAAGCCGATGAAAAGACGCTCTGCCTGCAGAGCCTCCTGTGACGGGGAACCGAAGAAACACAAATCTGCCTGAGGGAGAACGGAGGAAACAGCCTCGGCAAGCTGTTTAGTATTGCCGGTCTGGCTGCTGAATACAATAGCGTATTTCACAGGTCATACCTTTTCATAAATGCAATGGGTGCCCTGATGCTGCTGCAAGCCGCCAAGGCATTTTTTGTTGCAGCGAACACAGCGGTGAATCTCCTTGATCTGCCCGGAGGCCACTTTGTTCGGCCATTCCGGGTCAGCCAACAGCTGGCGGCTCATGGCAGCACAGGTGATGCGTCCGCTTGCAAGCTGCTGCTCTACAAAATCAGGCTGATTCAGCCCACCGACACCCGTGATGGGCTTGTCCGTATACCGGCGCACCTCGTCGCAGAATTTCAGGAAGCAGCCCTGCTCTTTGAAGTACGGGTGGTTGGCCGGGGGAATGGTGTCCTCCAGACTGGAATGGTTCGCCAGCGTTACATGGAAGCTGGTCACACCGGCATCGGTCAGCAGCGGTACAAAAATACCCAGCTCGGACTCCACCACACCGGCATTGCCGTAGTGGGGATCTTCCTGCCGGACGGCCAGCTTGTAGTCGATGGGAATCTCCGGCAGACGGCTGCGGATGGCCTTGACGGCCTCCACCGCAAAGCGGGCACGGTTCTCGGCGCTGCCGCCGTATTCATCCGTGCGGTGGTTAAAGACAGTGGAGCTGAAGCTGCCGCACATGCGGTCACCGTGGACCTGCACCATATCGAACCCGGCTTTGACAGCCAGCACGGCGGCCTCACCGAAACCGTTGATGATCTTATGGATCTTGCGGGTGGACAGCTTGCTGATGTAAGGGGCAACCTCGGCATTCAGCAGGGGACGCAGCTCCTCCATGGAAATCTTCTTCGTCAGAACGCCGGGCACGTATTTCAGCATGGCCAGCATATTGGAGTCGGTCTGGTGCAGCTGGGCGCAGATGCGGCAGTCATAGCTGTGGACGATTTCGGCCAGCTTCTGATAATAGGCGAAGCCTTTTTTATCAAAAAGAGATTTCTCAAATTGGCTTTTGCCAACGGGGACGTCACCGATGATAACCATGGCGCAGCCGCCTGCGGCGATCTTGCGGATCTTTTCAAAGTATTCGTCCTCCGCAAGGCCAAAGGTGGTAGGGGCAAAAATGATGCGGTTTTTCAATTCCAGACCGCCGTAATTGATGGGGCTGTTAATCGTTTCGTACATGGTGCGGTATCCTTTCTGTTGCTTTTTCCAATAAGGCAAGCAACTGTTCCTTTTCTTTTGCAGTCAGATTCGTCATAAATCTGTCGTCCCAGTCAAAGAATATCCGGTGGGCGGCTTCAAAAGCCTCCTGCCCGCGTTCTGTCAGGTTGAGCAGATAGTGACGCCCTGATTTTTCCTTGGTAATAAAGCCATCGTCAGTAAGACGATTGATGCACCGTTGACTGTGCCCCCAGTCAAGGGACAATGCTTTTGTCAATTCCGAAGGCGTACAGTTCGGCTTTTTTCCGATATATACAATAAAAAACAAAAGCCCGAAATTTAGTCCGACTTCCTGCAGCTTGTCGCCTGTGAAATCCGAAAAGCTGCGGTACAGCATGGCGATGTAGTAGGATAGGGTCTTTTGATACATGGTGAATGCAGCATCTCCTTACAAAAAAGAGTATAGTCCATACGCTTGACTTTGTCAAGTATAAAATGCTGATATACAATCGAAAAGACAAAATATATGCTATAGAGGGAAAGCAAACCGGGCAGTAAGCCCTGGAGCAGGGTACATAGACCGCCACACGGCGGCGCAGCAAAATACAAACTCGCAGCAGCCAAAGGGTACTTTCGTATCCATGACTGCTGCGAGTTTTTTTAAGCTATTTTCTTATTTACTGCTGCGACTGCGCAAGAGCCTCATCGATCAGCTTTTGCAGTGTGGCAGCGTTATCCTCTTTATCAATACCGCCCATAATCGGTTCCCCAACGATGTTGCCCTGACGATCCACAACGCAGGTGGTGGGGAAGGCCATAATGCCGAGGGCAAACTTACCGGCATCACTGGCAGAGTCAAAATAGATGTTGCGGAATGCAGCCCCGGCCTGTTCCAGAATCTGTCTGGCAGCGGCAATGTTGTCCGCGTTGCCATCAAGGGTTTCTGTGTTGATACCGATTACCTCGCCGCCCTGCTCTTGAATGCGCTGATTCAATGCGTTAAGGTCGTCCATCTCGTCCACACAGGGCTTGCAGCCGCTGAACCAGAAATTTACAACGGTGAACGCATTATCGGCAAAAAGACTGCTGCTTACGCTGTTGCCGTCCAAATCCTTTCCTTCAAACTGCGGGAATGTGCTGGCCGTCTGCGTCATAGACTGGCTGGCAGCTTCATCCTGCGGCAGTGCTGCGATCTGTGCTTCGATCTCACGGATTTTGTCCGCATCGGCCTTTAAAGCAGCATATTCTTCATCTGTGAACTGGTCCTTCGCATGATCCAACGCATTCATAAGAATATCACCGTAATTGCTGCTTAGTGTGGTGTCGGTAACATTCTTGTCCATGGAGGCAAAAACCTTTTCCCACAGGGCGTTATTTGCCGCCAGAATATCGTTTTCCTCTGCGATAAGCTCATTTTCAGACTTGCCCGTCTCAGAAGTAGATGCTTGCTGGGAAGTTGCCGCAGTGCTTGTCTGTGTGCTGCTGCAAGCAGCGAGGGAGAGCAGCATCAGAAGGGCTGTGATCCATGCAAAAAAACGTTTCATTGTCAATTCTCCTTGATTTCTGTTTTTGACTTGTCGCCGAAACCGTACTGATAGCAGATCGCTTTGGTCGGACAAGACTTTATACACTTACCGCAGCGGATACACTCCGCGTGGTTTGGTGTTTTGGTAATATCCACATCCATCGGGCACGCTTTTGCGCAGGCACTGCAGGAAACACATGTATCGCGGTCAACGCGCATCTGAAACAGGGATACATGATTCATAAGTGCATAGACCGCTCCCAAGGGGCACAGCCATTTGCAGAACGGGCGGTAAAAAACCACGCTGCCTACCACAACTGCCAGCAGAATGCAGAATTTCCAGCTGAACAGCTTTCCCAAAGCAGCTCGTATGCCCGCGTTTGTAAGAGAAAGCGGAATTGCGCCCTCCAGTACGCCCTGCGGACACAGGTACTTGCAGAAGAACGGATCCCCCATGCCGGATGTGTTGATAATAACAGCCGGAAGCAGTACGACCATGATCAGCAGTACCGCATATTTGATATAGCGCAGCGGTTTCAGGCGTCTGGTTGACAGCTTGGGAGAGGGAATCTTATGCAAAAGCTCCTGCAGCCAGCCGAACGGGCAGAGAAAACCGCAGATGAAGCGCCCCAGCAGCACGCCCAGCAGAATCAAAATGCCGGTAACATAATAGGAAAACCGAAACTTTGACGACCCGACCACAGCCTGAAAGGCTCCGATAGGGCAGGCCCCCGCAGCGCCGGGGCAGGAGTAACAGTTCAGGCCCGGAACGCAGAGATATTTCCCCTTGCCCTGATAAAGCGTTCCCTTGAGAAAATTCGGCAGATGGATGTTTGTCAGCAGTGCTGCACCTGCCTGGATCAGTCCCCGGAAACGGGCCAGAAAATGCGAACGATTCTTATCCAATGCCAACACACTCCATACATAATCGAATTGCTTTCGTAAAGACAGTGCCCGCCTCACCGCGCCATGCCCCGTAACCGATCATCATAACGGCAGCCAGCAGAAAAAGCACCTGAACGATTGCCTTTTTGCTCAACATTTCGATCCTCCTTTTTGTTTTGATGAGATCAGTATAGCACAACGGGTATAAATTTTCTGCTAAGAAAAAATTAACGCAGATTTTAGCAAAAGCTGTTATAATGGTAGTAAACAGAAACACAGTTTATATAAGGAGTGTTTATTATGCGTTTGCTGCTGGTTGAGGATGAGCCGTCCCTGCGGGAAAGCGTTGCCAGAAAGCTGCACCGTGCAGGGTATGAAACAGATGACTGCGGTGACGGGGAAACCGCGCTGGAAATGCTGGCGGCAGAGCGGTATGACCTTGTGTTGCTGGATCTGAACCTGCCCCAAGTGGATGGAATGACAGTTCTGCGCACACTGCGAAAGACCGATTTGGAAACGCCAGTTCTTATTCTGTCGGCCCGCAGTGAAATTGCGGACAAGGTGGAAGGCCTGGACGCCGGCGCCAATGATTATCTGGCCAAACCGTTCCATTTGGCCGAACTGGAAGCCCGCGTCCGCAGCCTGACACGGCGGCAGTTTATTCAGCGCAATGTTTGCCTGCGATGCGGCAGACTGAGCTTTGATACCAAGAGCCGGGTGGCTATGGTGGACGGTCAACCTGTTCCACTGACCCGCAAGGAAAGCAGTGTTCTGGAATATCTGCTTCTGCATCAGGGACGCCCTGTCAGTCAGGAGGAATTGATGGAACATGTCTGGGACGGCCGCGTAGATGCGTTCAGCAACTCGATTCGGGTGCATATCTCGGCGCTGCGCAAAAAGCTGCGCGCGGCACTGGGGTATGATCCTATCCGAAACCGCATCGGAGAAGGCTATGAAGTGGGGGAGAGCGAGCAATGAAGCGATTATCTTTGCAATGGCGCATCACACTTATGACGGCATTACTGATTGGGGGTGCCTGCATCTGTCTGAATTTGTTGCTGTATCGCTCCGGCGCCTCCGGTATGGACAATCTGAACGGGTACGTTTTACAATATCAACAGGACGGCGGGGAGGATCTGACCATAGAGATCCCCGAAGATCAGATGTCAGACTTTCTGGTGCAATTCTCGCAAGAGGTTTACGATACAAAGACGATTTTTGGCCGCAAAGGATGGTGCATTACGGCAGTGGTGACGCTGTTCAGCGCAGCGATTGCTTATTTTATCAGCGGCAAAGCGCTGAAACCACTGAAAGAGCTGGCACAGCAGGCCGAGAAGGTCGATCAGGATAATCTGGTTGATGTACGGCTGGAAGAAAATACCGTTGCGGAATTTCGGCAGCTAAGTCAATCTGTCAATCAAATGCTGGATCGCCTGGCCCATTCCTTTGACCTACAGCGACAATTTGCCGGGAATGCAGCCCATGAGCTGAAAACACCGCTGGCCATCATGCAGGCAAAACTGGAAATCTTCGCCGAAGATCACATGAATACGGACGCGGAAACCGCAGAGCTGGTACATTTTCAGACAGAGCAGATAGCCCGTTTATCGGCGCTTGTACGGACCCTGCTGGAAATGAGCAATTTGCAGGCCGTTCCGCGGGATGACTGCATTGAGCTTGCGCCGCTGGCAGATGAAATTGTGACGGATCTGACGCCGCTGGCCCAGAAAAAGCAGATCACCTTGCATCAGGAATGTGAGGATATTCATATTATCGGAAGCGATGCCCTGATTTACCGTATGCTGTTCAACCTTGTGGAAAATGCAATCAAGTACAATCAGCCGGGCGGTTCTGTGCAGATTACGATCAGCCGGTCAAACGGCAAAGCAATACTGCGCGTTGCAGATACCGGCTGCGGTATTCCCGATGAATACAGAACCAGTATCTTTGAACCGTTTTTCCGTGTGGACAAATCCAGAAGCCGCGAAATGGGCGGCGCAGGACTGGGTTTGGCGTTGGTGCGGGAAATTGCAGCACTGCACGGCGGTACAGTACAGGATGAGCCGGCAGAAGGGGCAGGAACCGTATTTACCGTTGCGCTGCCCATGTAAAACGGAAATAAAAGTCATCGGCAGGGAGAACGAGATGACGGGAGCAGGGGGCATCGGGAAGCAAAAGCCTCCCGTAAAAGAGAAATGCACAAGTTCGCTAAATGTAACTTTAGCGAACTATAGGGGGCGGGCTACCTTTTGCGGTGTGCTGCAGTAGAACTTATATAGTATATCAGACCGTCAAAAAATTGCATTTTTGCCTTATTGCGTGTGTAGGGGCGACCATTGGTCGCCTGTCAACTTACCGTGGCAACATATTTTCCGGGACAGTTTTCTTACAAGGCAAACGGGTGCGGGCGAGCAATGCTCGCCCTTACAAGAGTTTTTCGACAGTCTGAATACATAATAAACCGTTCCGTCCGAGAGCGCCGCGCAACGTAAAATGAAACGTAAAATACTGAAACGATTCGTTGCAGCCGCTATTGACTGAAAATGTGCCCCATGGTAAAATTATATTAGACATAGCCGTATTTTGCATAGGTTTTTTCCAAAAGCTGGATACAAAACAGCTCTCAGAAATAGGAACGACAAATCGGGAGTCGGAAGTCTTATGTACAGCAATCGTATACAGAGAAGTCATCGTTGCTGCGCGGTGCGTACAGCAAGCGTAAAAACAGTCTTTTACAAAGCAGCCGTGTTTTTGCTTGCGCTGGTCTGCATAGCAGGGCTGTACCCGCTTGCCGCCAGGGCGGAATACACCGCAGAGACCCCGCGGGATACGGTCAGAGTCGGTTTTTTTGCAATGGACGGTTACCACATGATGGATGAGGACGGCAGAAAAAGCGGCTACGGCTATGATTTTCTCCGCCTGATGGCGCGGTATTGGGACGTCGATTACGAGTATATCGGCTACGACAAAGGCTGGAGCGATATGCAGCAAATGCTGGAAAACGGCGAGATCGACATAGGCACAGCGACCCGCAAAACGCCGGAACGCGAAGAAAAATTCGACTTTTCCCGTCCCATCGGCAGCAACGAGTGTATGCTGACGGTGCGCAGCGACAACACCAGTGTCATCGAGCAGGTTTACACCACCTATGACGGTTTGCGCGTCGGCTTTTTGAACGGAAACATGTGCAACGACGATTTTGACACACTGTCTAAGGAGAAAGGCTTTACCTATACGCCGGTCTACTTTGACCTTGTCGTCGACATGGAGAAGGCCCTGCGGGACGGGCAGGTGGACGCGCTTGTATCCAACTCCATGCGGGATGCCCGGAATGAGCGCGTCGTTGAGAAATTTGCTCCCGAACCGATTTATGCCATTGTCAAAAAGGGCAACACTGCACTACTTGCCAAAATCAACGCCGCCATCGACGAAATGAATGCCGCCGAGGGCGACTGGAAAACAACGCTGTTCAACCGCTACTATACTTCCGTCAATGATAAAAATCCGGAACTGACTGAGGACGAGAAGGCTCTTGTCCGTTGGTATAATGCCCAAAGTGAGCCGCTCCGCGTGCTGTGCGACCCCACAAGAGAGCCGTACTCCTTTATGGAAAACGGTGAGATAAAAGGCATCCTGCCGGATTATTTTAAAGAGCTGGCAAAGTATGCCGGTCTTTCCTATCAGTTCATTCCCTGCCATACCCGCGAGGAGTATCTCGCCTTGCGGGAGGATGAGAGCTTCGATATTGCCATTGATGCATGCATCGACGAGGGCACAGCAGAATCCAATCATCTGGGGGTCACTGCGCCGTATATCACGGTACGATCTGCCAAAGTTGTCCGCCGCGATTTTGACGGGGAGATTCAGACGGTGGCCACGGCGGATCAGAGCTCTTCCGGCAGTATGGAGGACGCCTATGCGCCCAATGCCGAAAAGATCCTCTGTACGACCTGGCAGGATGCCATACAGGCCGTCAAAGACGGCAGGGCCGATGCCGCATTTGTGTACTATTACATGGCGCAGGAATTTGTGAGCGATGACACAAGCGGCAGTCTTGTCTATACGCTGCTGAATCAGCCCTCCTTCCAGTACCGCATTATCATCGCCCCTTCGATCAGCCATGCGCTGGCGGGCGTACTCACCAAGGCGATCTACGCAATGCCGGACAAAACCATCGAGAATATTGCCTCCGGCTACACATCTTACAGCGTATCGGATATGACGCTGAAAATGCTGGTTCAGCTGCACCCAATGGCTACGCTGGTTATTGCCGTGACTTTGCTGATGCTGCTTGTTCTGTTGGCTGCGCTTACCCTGCGGGTGCGTGTGCAGAACAAAAAACTGCAGGACGCCCTGGAAAAAGAAAAGCGCGACAAACAGCTGTTGGATAAGCTGTGCATAGATTTTACGGTTGTGTATGACATTGAGCTGAATACCGGCGGTTTCGTTCCGCTGAAGATTGGCGAAAACACCAACGCGGATGTTATACTGAACCAAAAGAGGGAGACCTATACAAATTTTGACGAGTATGCCCAGCGGTATGCAGAGTGTTTTCTGTCCGAAAAAGATAGACCCGAGTTCATAAGCTGGTTCACCTGCGCCAATATGGAAAAACTTCTCACACAGGCGGACAGGACAACCTATCATTACAAGAGTGTTCCGAATGCCAACGGGCAGCAGTATTTTGAGGCGCAGGCAGTCAAGATCTATTCCGAACAGAATGTATTCCATATCCTGCTCGCCTTCCGCTACATTGATGATATTCTGGAAAAGGAAGAAGCAGCCCGAACCCAATTGCAAAGTGCGCTGGATGAGGCCCGGCTGAACAACGAGATCATTTCCGCCATCGCCAAGAACTATTGCTCCATCTACCGCATTGATTTGCAGCGCGACTATTTTGAGGAAATCTCCAACGATGATGAGACGCACCGCCTGACCGGAAACAACGGCTGTGCCTCGGAGAAGCTGTATCAGCTCTGCGATGCCACTGTGGTGCCCGAATACCGCGACCTGGTCCGCCGTTTCATGGATGTGCCCACCCTTGCGGAAAGACTGAAAAACGAAGAATATATCTCCACAGAATACCGCATGTGCGACGGAAGCTGGCATTCCCTGCGCTTCATTGCAAAGAAACGGGATGAGGCCGGCAATGTGACCCATGTGCTGTGCACGGTGCGCAGTATCAGCAGCACAAAACGCCGCGAGCAGGACCTGCGCTTTGCCGCAGAAGCAGCCAAGCGTGAATCCGAAATGAAAACGCGGTTCCTTGCCACGATGAGCCATGACATCCGCACCCCGCTGAACGGTATCATCGGTATGATCAACATGGCCAACCAATATGCCGACGACCCCGAAATGCAGCAGAAAATCCGCAACAAGGCGATGGAATCGCTGCAATATCTGGTAAGCATTGTCAATGACGTGCTGGATATGAACAAGCTGCAGAGCGGCGAGCTCAAGAAGCAGGAATTGACCTTTGACCTGATTGCCGTGCTGCGCGACCTGAACCGGACGTATCATAAAAAAGCGGCAGAAAAAGACATTCGGTATCAGGTTGCATGGGATAAGGACAAGATCCGGCATCCGTTCGTAATCGGAAACCCGGTGTACCTCGGCAGGATTCTCTCCAACGTTATGGACAATGCCATCAAGTTCAGTCCGGCAGGCAGCACGATCACCGTTTGGGGCGGCGAAGAACAGCTGGATGAGGAGCACGCACTTGTCACCTTTGTCTGCCGGGATCAGGGCATCGGCATGAGTGAGGAATTTGCCGCACACGCTTTTGATATGTTCACGCAGGAAAAGGTGACGAGCCGTTCTACCTATCAGGGAACCGGTCTGGGCCTGGCCATCGTAAAACAACTGGTTGACAGAATGGGCGGCAGCATCACCCTGCAGAGCAAGCCCGGCGAGGGAACTACGGTCACGGCCAAGCTGCCGTTCAAGATCGGTAGGCAGGATGATCTCAAGCCCGCGGTGCAGGTAACGGATGATATTTCCGTCAAGGGGCTCCGTGCGCTGGTCGTAGAGGATAACGAGCTGAATATGGAAATTGCCTGCTGTATGCTGGAAAACAGCGATATGGAGGTGACCCGCGCCGCCGACGGACAGGAGGCTGTAGAGCTGTTTGAAAAGTCCGTACCCGGTTATTTCGGCGTGATCTATATGGATATTATGATGCCGCGTATGAACGGCTGGGACGCCACCAGAACCATCCGCGCCATGAACCGCCCCGACGCGGAAATCATCCCCATCATTGCCATGTCCGCCAATGCTTTTTCCGAGGATATTATGGACAGTCGGCTGGCAGGCATGGATATTCACCTGGCCAAACCGCTGGACGAAGCCAAGATGATCAACGCCTTAAAGCAGTGCATCGCCGAACGGAGTGCCGTAAAGCTGCGGAACGATCTGTAATGCTTTGCAGCGGCCAATGTATAGAATAAAAACAGCAGGAACATTGCAATGTACAGCAGTGTCGAAAAACCTCCCTCTGCGAGGGAGGTGCCCCGTAGGGGCGGAGGGAGAGAACCTTGCCATAGCCCGAAATATTTCGGGCAGCCGTACAGTTCTCTCCCCCACCGCCTGCGGGCGGAGCCCCCTCGCAGAGGGGGCCAAGGGGTGAACGCACCTTTTTCGACAGTCTGAATGTATAGCAATGTTCCTGCTGCTTTTTATGCCGGGATGTACCGCACATTATATCATTACAGGTGTCTTGACACATGTAATGAACGGTGCTATACTGTCAAAGTTGGAATTACAGAAGAAACCGAGGAAACCACATGAAAATGGCTAATATGGATGACTATTTTGACGTAGTCATCGTCGGCACCGGCGCTGCGGGCCTTTACTGCGCCCTGAATCTGCCTGCGCGGTACCGCATTCTTCTGCTTACAAAGCAGAAAGCGGACGAGAGCGACTCCTTCCTTGCGCAGGGCGGCATTTGTATGCAGCATGGCGAGGCAGACTACCGCCCCTTTTTTGATGATACGATGCGGGCAGGCCATTACGAGAACAACCCCGCCACAGTAGACCTGATGATTCGTTCCTCCAACTCGATCATCCGGGATCTGGTGCGCCGCGGCGTCCGTTTTGCGCGGGATGACCACGGGGCTCTGCGCTTTACCCGGGAGGGAGCGCACTCCCGCCCGCGCATTCTGTTCCATGAGGATATTACCGGCCACGAGATCACCCAGACCCTGCTGAACGAGGTCCTGCGCTGCGAGAACATCGAACTGCGCGAGCATACGACTCTGCTGGATTTCTTCGCCGACGCCTCGGCCTGCGGCGGTGTCATTGCTGCCGGCCCGGACGGCG
>ERZ780002.624-NODE-624-length-12287-cov-2.7787_pt1 | contig 12287 bp, 10 predicted proteins | sample MGYA00511947_ERZ780002 | MGnify/ENA primary metagenome ERZ780002 (study PRJEB29588, sample SAMEA2148558) | human gut metagenome | biome: human gut; feature: human-associated habitat; material: faeces | place: Denmark | collected 2008/2010 ... | reverse complement strand
GTGTGACAGCTATGCAAATGGCAGAGGGACTTGACACAGGCGATATATTGACAGTAATTGAAACAAAAATCGGCGAAAATGAAACATCCGGAGAGCTTTTTGACAGACTTAGTATACTCGGCGGAGAATTAATTATTAAAACTCTTGAAATGCTTGAAAACGGCGAGATTACACCTGTAAAGCAGGACGAGAGCAAGGCAACGCATACTTCAAAGATTGACAAGTCGCTTTGCCCGATTGATTTTACAAAATCAGCCGACGAAGTGCACAATAAAGTCCGTGGACTTAATCCCTGGCCGATTGCGACTGCTGAACTTAACGGAAAAAAACTGAAAATTTATTCTACAAAAGTATGCGAAAAAAACGGAAAAGCGGGCACGATAATCAGCATAAAGCCGTTGATTGTTGCTTGCGGCAGCGGTTCGGTCGAAATTATAGAGTTGCAGCCTGAGGGCAAAAAGCGTATGCCGTCAGCGGCTTTTCTTGCAGGTCATAAATTAAATATCGGTGACAGCTTTAACTGATATAGGTATATAAAGGAGAATTTTTATGTTTTATGGTTTTGACTGGACATATGTTGTGTTTATTCTTCCTTGCGTAATTATTTCACTTATATGTCAAATTAATGTTTCATCAACTTTTTCAAAATATTCTCAAATGAGAAATTCAAGAAATATGACAGGCGCACAAGCTGCCGAATTTGTTTTAAGACAAAACGGCGTCTACGGAGTGCGTATTGAAAGGGTAGCGGGAAATCTTACTGACCACTTTGACCCGAGAACTAATGTAATCAGACTTTCAGACAGTGTTTATAATGCAAATACCGTAGCAGCCGTAGGCGTTGCTTGTCATGAGGCAGGTCACGCTGTTCAGCACGCACAGAATTATTTACCGAATAAAATTCGTTCGGCAATTCTTCCGATGGCGAATATCGGTTCAAAATTAAGTTGGTTTTTGATTATATTGGGACTTTGTTTTTCCGCAAAAATCGGTTTTGTTATGTTGTATATCGGTATAGCTTTATTCGGATTTTCCGTACTTTTTACAATTGCAACTCTTCCCGTTGAGTTTAATGCTTCTAAAAGAGCGCTTGAAACTATCAAAAACGGAAATTTGCTTTACGGTGAAGAATACACGGGTGCGAAACGCACTTTGCAGGCAGCCGCTATGACCTATGTTGCATCTGCTCTTACGGCAATTTTACAGCTTTTAAGATTGCTTATAATAGCGAATAACAGAAGAAGATAAGAAAAGAGATTTTTAAATGGCTAATTCACGCAAAACTGCATTTAAAGTATTATTAAAAATTGAACAGGACGGAGCATATTCCAATATAGCACTCAATAACGCAGTAAAGGAAAGTGAGCTTTCACCGCTTGATGCGGCTTTTACATCTGCGCTTGTTTACGGTGTGCTTGAGCGTAAAATCACTCTTGATTACATCATTAAACAATACTCTAAAATTCCGTTAAGGAAAATTGAGTTAAAGACAAAAATTATTCTCCGCCTCGGACTTTTGCAAATGGCTTTTATGGATAAAATTCCCGAAAGTGCCGCTGTTAACGAAAGTGTAAAACTTGCCAAACAGCAAAAACTGCAAAAATCCTCCGGTTTTATAAATGCAATTTTGCGCAGTTTTGCGAGAGATAATTGTAAAATAAAATATCCCGATTCAAACAATAAGGCAGAGTATTACTCGGTAAAATATTCCTGCCCGCAAATGCTTGTTAAATTATGGATAAATTCCTACGGCGAGGATAACACAAGGGGGATTTTAGAAAATCTTAGCGGCAGACCGAATATTTACGCAAGAGTTAATACGCTGAAAACAAATACAGACGAACTTATAACTGTACTTGCCGATGATAAGGTAAAGGCTGAAAAAGTTGATTTTCCGAGTAATGCGGTAAAAATAGCAGATACGGGTTCAATCGAAAGATTGAAAGCCTACAAAGGCGGTTTACTGCATATTCAAGATTTGTCGTCCCAGCTTTGCACATACTTTCTTTCTGCCGAAAAAGGACAGACCGTGCTTGATATTTGTTCGGCACCGGGCGGAAAAGCTTTTACAATCGCCGAGTATATGCAAAACAGCGGAAAAATAACGGCTTGCGATATGTACAAGCATAAGCTGAAACTTATAGAAAAAGGCGCAAAAAGGCTGGGTATCAATATTATTGAAACCTGCCTGCGTGACGGTGCGTCTGCCGATAAGGAATTGCCGTCGGCAGACAGAATACTTTGCGATGTGCCGTGCAGCGGACTCGGAGTGCTTTCAAGAAAGCCGGAAATTCGCTATAAAGATGACCTTATAGATACAGACCTTGCTGATATTCAGTATAAAATACTTTGCGAAAGCGCAAAATATCTAAAAAAAGGCGGAAAACTTGTATATTCGACCTGTACGCTGAATCCGCAGGAAAACAATAAAAATACAGCAAAATTTCTTGCCGAGCACAATGATTTTGAGGGAGTTGAACTTGAACTGCCTCCTGAACTTAAAAGAGCATTTGACGAAAAACCGTATGAAATAACACTTATGCCGCACACTTTTGACGGCGACGGTTTTTACATAGCCGTACTTACAAGGAGGTAATCTTTTGAGCTTAATTGATATTAAATCTCTTGACCTAAATGAGCTTACCGACTTTGTAACCGAGAACGGTTTTGAAAAGTTCAGAGCAAAACAAATATACCAATGGCTTAACAAAAATGTCACTTCTTTTGATGAAATGCTGAATATTCCTTTGAAAATCAAGGACTTTTTAAAAAGAAGTTGTTACATTTCTGTTGCAAATATTGAAAAAAAACTAATTTCAAGGTATGATAAGACAGTAAAGTATCTTTTTTCGTTCAATGACGGTGAATGTGTAGAGTCCGTTGTTATGAATTATAAACACGGATACTCAATTTGCATTTCCACACAAGTGGGCTGCAAAATGGGCTGTACTTTTTGTGCAACCGGCAAAAGCGGTTTTTCAAGGAGTTTGACTCCGTCCGAAATGCTCAATCAGATTGAATCCGCACAAAAAGATTTGAATATCAGAATATCGAATATTGTTCTTATGGGAATGGGCGAACCGCTCGACAATTTTGAAAATGTGGTAAAGTTCTTAAGACTTGTATCCGATGACAACGGTCTTAATATCGGTATGCGTCACATCACAATTTCCACTTGCGGTATTGTACCTAAAATTTATGAGCTTGCAAAGCTGCACTTCGGCATTACGCTTTCCGTGTCATTACACGCCCCTAACGATACCGTAAGGCAAAAGACTATGCCTATCGCTAAGCGATATTCTATGGATGAACTCTTAAAGGCTTGTAAAGATTATTTTGATATTACAGGCAGACGGGTTACTTTTGAATACTCTATGATAAGCGGTGTAAATGATTTTGACAGGGACGCTTACGAGCTTGCGGACAGACTTGCCGATATGAACTGTCATGTAAATCTCATTCCGGTAAACACCGTTGACGGAACAGGATACAAAAAGAGCAGTATTGAAAGGCAACAGGCCTTTGTAAATATACTTGGTCGAAAACATATTGCGGCGACAGTCAGGAGAACCCTTGGAAGTGACATTAACGCTTCCTGCGGTCAGCTCAGACGAAATCATACTAACGAAGGAGGAAAATAACTTGGAAGTCTTTAGCAAAAGTGACATTGGCTTAGTTCGTTCACAAAATCAGGACGACTGCCGCTTCGGAGTTATTTCTCCCAGCTGTGCTTGGGCAGTAGTCTGTGACGGAATGGGAGGTGCCAACGGCGGCAACATAGCGAGTGCAACAGCTGTGGAATACATAAGCTCCAAAATAACCGATTTATACAAGGACGATATGACCAAAGAACAAATCGGCGAGCTTATAGCAGAAATTGTTGTAAACGCAAATATGAAAATATATGAACTTTCTTTGAAAGATCCCGAACTTACGGGAATGGGTACAACCTGCGAGTTTGTTTTTGTAAAGGATACCACGGTTCATATTGTCCATGTTGGCGACAGCCGTACCTATGCAATAAGGGGCGGCAAAATCAAACAGCTTACTGAGGATCACTCTGTTGTACAGGAAATGGTGCGCAGAGGTGAGCTTACCTATGAACAGGCACAGAATCATCCCAATAAGAATTTTATAACAAGAGCACTCGGAATAAAACCGTCCGTAAGGCTTGACTATATAGAGGCAAACTTTATTTACGGTGATGTTCTTTTAATATGCACAGACGGACTTTCCAATTGCATTACAACAGGCGATATGGTTAAAATTTGCCACGAAAACAGGGGCGAGGATCTTATTAATAAGCTTGTTGACAAGGCAAAGGAAGGCGGCGGAACCGATAATATTACCGCCACGGTTATTTATTGAGAAACGGAGAGTGAAATAAATTGGATAAATATATCGGCAAAAGACTTGATGGCCGTTATGAAATTCATGAGCTTATCGGCGTTGGCGGTATGGCTAATGTATATCGCTGTAACGATACTCTTGATGACCGTGAAGTTGCCATTAAGATTTTAAAAGATGAATACCTCAATAACGAGGAATTTATCCGTCGTTTTAAAAATGAATCAAAGGCTATTGCAACACTTTCACACCCTAATATTGTTAAGGTGTATGATGTCAGCTTCGGTGATATGATTCAGTATATTGTAATGGAATACATTGACGGCATTACACTAAAAGAATACTTTGATCAGCAGGGTATCATTGAGTGGAAAGAGGCTTTGTATCTCACAAGTCAGGTTCTTAAGGCTTTACAGCATGCGCACGAGCACGGCATTGTCCACCGTGACATAAAGCCGCAGAATATTATGCTTTTACAGGATGGCACAATCAAGGTTACAGACTTTGGTATTGCCCGTTTTTCCGACAAAGCTACACGCACAATGACAGAACACGCAATTGGTTCGGTTCATTACATTTCACCGGAGCAGGCGAGAGGTGAGGCAACAGACGGCAAGTCTGACATCTACTCGGTCGGTGTTATGCTTTATGAAATGCTCACAGGTAAACTTCCTTTTGACGCAGACAGTGCAGTTTCAGTAGCTCTTATGCAGTTACAGTCAACTCCTAAGCGCCCGAGAGAGCTTAATCCCACTATTCCTATCGGACTTGAGCAGATTACAATGAAGGCTATGGAAAAGAATCCTGCCGACAGATATAATTCTGCCGCTGAAATGCTCAACGATATGGAGCGTTTCAGACTTAATCCGTCTATTGTATTTGATTATTCAAAATTTGTTGATAATCAGCCTACAAAGTTTGTTACTTCACTTAAAGATACAAAAACAAACAGTACAAAGTTTGATAAGGCTGTTTCAAAACCGGAGGAAACTCCCGAACCAGAAATCGAAACCGCAGATGAGGAACAGAAGATTGAACACAAGCCGTCTTATTACGCAATCAAGGGTATTATAATTTCTGCCGTAGTTGTGGTTGCCGTATTTGTAGGTCTTGCAATTTTCAGAGGATGTTCGACTTCACAGGCTAAAGATGTTGAAATACCGAATTTTGTCGGTAAAACTTTGGCAGAGGCCAATGCCGACAACAAAGACAATTTTAACTTTGTTGTGGAGAGCAAGTATGACGCTTCAAAAGAGCTTGGTGTAATTCTTGAACAGGAGCCTGCCGCTGATTCAAAACTTGTAAAATCAGGCTCACAGATTACTCTTAAAGTAAACGGAACAGATACAAATGCTTCGGTTCCTTATGTTCTTAATTATTCCGAAAAAGACGCATCTGCAATTATTGAGGAAAAGAGCCTTGTTCCAAAGATAATCTATGTTGAAAACACTAAAACTCCTAAGGGATATGTTGCAGAAGTATTCCCTAAGGCAGGTGTTCAGACAAATATCGGTTCTACCGTTTATATTTACATTGCAAACGGCGAGAGAGATGAAAAGGTAACTATTCCGTCTGTATCCGGACTTTTACTTTCAGAGGCTAAAACAAAACTTGTTGATGCAGGTCTTACTGTAGAAACAGTTTACGATGACGAAAGTAAAGAGGCAAAAGACACAGTTCTTTCACAGTCACCGTTGCAGTACGGTAAGGTAGATAAAGGTACTGTTGTAACCCTTACTGTAAGTTCGGGCAAGGGTGATGTGGCTACAGTAAATGTATATGTAGATTTACCTACAAATGCTACTGAATCGGTTGAGATGACTGTAATTGTAGACGGTGTTGTTGATACTAAGTATTCAAAAACACTTGTGCCGCAGTACAATAAGACCTGTACTCTTGAATTTACGGGTTCGGGTACTTCAAACATTGTGGTACAGCTTGACGGTCAGGTTTACCGTGAATATTCAATTGATTATTCAACACTTGTTGTAACACAAACAGCTACTCACGAGTATGCTGTACCTACAACCGCACCTGTTGTAACAGAGCCTGCATATACAGAGCCGCCTGTTACAGAGCCGCCATACACACCGGTTCAGCCAACAGATGCAACCGAACCTTCCGAGGCATAGTATTAATTGATATGAGCAGTAACGAAGGATTATTGATGAAAGTGCTCGGCGGTTTTTACTATGTCGAGTGTGACAATCAAATATATGAATGTAAAGCAAGAGGAAGTTTCCGCAAGAGCGGAAATTCTCCTCTTGTTGGCGACAGGGTGAAAATTTCTGTTCAGAAAGAGGGCTTTGCATCTCTTGACGAAATCCTGCCGAGAAAAAATAAATTAAAGCGACCGCCGCTTGCTAATATTGATATTCTCGTAATCGTTTGTTCGACAGTTTCGCCAAGTCCGAATTATGCGGTTATAGATAAAATGACCGCCGCTGCGATTAACAGCAATATGCAGCCTGTAATTGTCATTTCAAAAGATGATATTGAAAGCGGTGAAAAGGTTGCCGATATTTACAAAAATGCTGGATTTGAAGTTTTTTGTACTTCTCCGCTAAAATCAGATGAAGCAGAGAGATTAAAGGCCTTACTTATGGGCAAAACTTCTGCTTTTACAGGCAACAGCGGTGTGGGTAAGTCAACCTTGTTAAATATGCTTTTTCCTAACCTAAGCCTTGCAACAGGTGAAATAAGCGATAAACTCGGACGAGGCAGACATACTACAAGAGCAGTTGAACTGTTTAATCTTGACGGCTGTTATATCGCAGACACACCCGGATTTTCAACCGTTGATTTGCAGAGATACGAAATTATTGATAAAGACGAACTTCAATATTGCTTTCCCGAATTTAAAGAGTATCTCGGAGAATGTATGTTTACTTCGTGTTCTCATACTTGCGAAAAAGGCTGCAGAGTTTTGCAGGCACTTGCTGACGGAGATATTGGGAAAACCCGTCACAACAGTTATGTTGCTATGTACAATGAGGTAAAAGATATTAAAAAGTGGCAGTTAAAAAAGTAAAGGGGAATTAAAATGCGTTGTACGATAATTGCGGGCTCGCCTGAAGCGGATATAGATTTTATATCGGAACAGGTTAAGGACTGCAATTATCTTATTTGTGCCGATAAGGGATATGAATATGCAAAAAAAGCAGGTGCAAAGCCTGATCTTATAGTCGGTGATTTTGATTCGTACAGCGGTAATTTACCCGATGATTGCGAAGTAATCAAACTCAATTCACATAAAGATGATACAGACCTTTTGCATTGCATAGAGGTTGCACTGTCCCGTGGATATGATGATTTTGTTATCCTTGCCGCAACAGGCGGAAGATTTGATCATACCTTTGCAAATGTTTCTGTTCTTATGTATCTTGATAAAAAAGGTGCAAGCGGAATAATCGTTTCCGGCAAAGAGATTATTCGCTTTTTGAAAATGGGCGAATATAATTTTGACGGAAATAAAGGAAAAACTTTTTCAGTCTTTCCTTTTGCCTGTGACAGTGTGAATGTATCTTACATAGGTGCCGAGTATTCGGCGGAGAATCTTATTTTAACTGCGGAAGAAGCAATGGGCATTTCAAATATTTTTATTTCTGACAGAGCAAATGTAAAAATAAATTACGGAAATGCAATAATTATTATTAATCAGTTCATAAATTAAATTTAATTTACAAAAACATTATATAGTATGCGGTAATTTTTAAACACCAATATGGGGGTATAGCTCAGTTGGGAGAGTGTCTGACCGGCAGTCAGAAGGTCATGGGTTCAAGCCCCATTATCTCCACCACTTAGTTTTATAAAGAGATGTCATTGTTATATAAATGGTTGTAATAACAAAATTGTAACTATAATGACACTCATTAGTCTTGAAAAGAATTATAACCTTATGATATAATATATTTGTATCATTTCGTTTTGTGTTATTCTATTTGGAGTTGAATTTTTATGTCATTATGTATGGGTTGTATGCAGGAACTTAACGGTAGTGTAATCTGCCCGAACTGCCATTTTGATAATTCAGAAGTTCAGTCGGCACCTTTTCTGCCTTTCGGCACAGAGCTTGCAGGCAGATATGTAACAGGTACCGGACTTGAAACTAACGGTGAATCAACACGCTATATTGCTTTTGACAAACAGACGGGCGATGTTGTAATTGTATCTGAATTTTTACCGATCGGTCTTTTTTCAAGAGATGAAGGACAGACTGAATTAAAAGTTAATTACGATGACAGACTTGCTTTTAATAAACTTAGAGATGAGTTTATTTCATATTTTCGTATTATTTCAGAATTAAAGGATCTTTCGGCACTTACAAATATTGTTGATGTTTTTGAAGAAAACAATACAGCATATGCTATTGAAGAAAAAGAGGACCTTATTCCTTTTGAAGAATATATTGAGCGCAGCAACGGTCATCTTGACTGGGATATTGCAAGACCGCTCTTTATGCCCGTAATTTCGGCACTTGAGGCTCTTCATAAGCGTGGTGTCGGTCATTATGCGGTAGCACCTAAAAATCTGTTTATTACTGCTTCGGGTAAAATCAGAATGTCAGGCTATGCTACGGAAAATGAGCGTAAGCGTGGTACAGCGCTTAAATCTCAATTGTTTTCAGGCGCAGCAGCACCCGAACAGTATGAAGATAATTTTCCGCTTGATGATATTACGGATATTTACGGACTTTGTTCTACACTTTTCTATGCACTTACAGGTCATCTTCCAAAGAGTGCAGTTGAGCGTTTAAAAGACAGCAGACTTCTTATGAGTACATCTACTGTAAAGAGTTTGCCTCCTCATGTTGTATCTGCACTTGCAAACGGTCTACAGGTTCAGCGTGAGAACAGAATTACAGATTTTGACGAGCTTCGTTCTCAACTTTCCGTTGCACATACCGCAAAGGCTATTCAGGACGAAATTTCGAGAACAGCAAGTATGAATATTACAAAGGAGCAGTCACGCCGTAATAACGGTATGTCGCATACTTCCATTGTTACTATTTCTGTTGCAATTACAGTTCTTGTACTTGGTATTGCCGGTGTATTTTGGCTTATGCAGAATCCGCTTGCAGGATTATTCTCGGGTAATACTGATGCCACTGCAGCGTCTACATCAAGCACGGAATGGACAGGGCCTGTTGTTCCTAACTATGTCGGAATGAAGTACGAAGATGTTGTAAAGGCTGCGGCTTCCGATGACAGCGTTGTGGTTTACAGAAATTACAATGATGCTTACAGCGATAAATATGCCGACGGTGTTGTAATGGAACAGTATCCTCCGGCAGGTTCTAAAGTAGAGCAGGAAGACGGTATTACAGTTTCTGTAACAGTCAGTCTTGGTGCTCAGATGCGTGAACTTCCTGCAATTCAGGGTAATAAAATTGATGAGGCTGCGCAGTCGCTTGCAGATGCGGGACTTCTTGCTACAGCTGAATATCAGTACAGTGACACAGTAGCGGAAAACAGAGTTATCGGCTACAAAAATCATGTTGCAGGCGATACTCTTGAAAGCGGTTCTAACATTATAATTATTGTAAGTAAGGGCAGACAGCAGACTACAACTCAAGCAACTTCCTGATATTAAAGCTAAAAATAATGGCTGAATCAATTGTATATTGACTCAGCCATTTTGATTTAAGGATTTAAAATTTATATTACAAATCAATTTGATAAACCATAATTATCCGACTTTTACAAAGAACCGTTTATTTAAACTTGCTTTTTACGCTTTTTTCCGCATTCCTTACCAATGTAAAAAGTGAAGCAGTACCTTTTTCAAAATATCTTGAAAGCAAATCGGGTGAAAGAGCAATTGATGTATTTTCGGTCTTACTTTCGATTATAGCGTCAATCATAGCAAGATCGAGCGTCATAGCTGCGCTGCAAAGACTTCTGTACTTGCTTTTGTTCAGCGTAAATAAATCCTGCGGGTTGCTTTCTTCACACGAATATACCGAACGAAATGCCTGATACTGGGCATTCATAAGATAGTTGCTTACAGCGTTTGTCAGCTTTTTGTTTCCGAGTTTATCGAGTATATCGAAAATAACGGCGCTTGTATTCATTACAACTTTTTTGTTGATCATAGCGACCATATTGCTGCCCGGCTCAACTGTCGGAATCTCCGCATCGGGTATATTGACAGGCTGTGCCTGCTGACCGTTTCTGTTCGGTGTTCTGCCAAGCAAATAATCACAAGACACATCGTAATATTCGGCGTTTTTTACGAGAAAATCAAGTCCGCATTCTCTTATTCCTTTTTCGTAATGAGAGAGCAGCGCCTGGGAAATACCCAAGTCCGCCGCTACCTGCTTTTGGCTTAATCTGCGTTCTCTTCGCAGCATTGAAATTATCATAGGAAAATCACTGTTCATTGAAAGCACCTCTTTTATACGAACAGTATAATATATTAATTACAATTTGTAAATACCATAGGAGTTACAATTATGAAATCTTATATTATTCACTTTCTTCGCCACGGAAGTATAGACGAAACTTTATCGGGCAAGTACATAGGCACTACTGATGTTCCGCTTTCGGATAAAGGAAAAACAGAACTTAGAAAACTTGATTACGAATATCGTTATCCGGGTGCACAGGCAGTGTTTACAAGTCCGTTAAAGCGTTGTACACAGACTTGCAAAATTCTTTATCCGGAGCAAAATCCGCTTGTCATCGCCAATCTTTCGGAATGTAATTTTGGCGAATGGGAGGGAAAAACCGCAAATGATTTAAACGAAGATGAAGATTTCCAAAAATGGCTTGCGGGTGACCCCTCGGTAAAACCTCCGAGAGGTGAGAGCAATGCCGATTTCACACGCAGAATCTGCAAAATGTTTGAAAGCATTGTTGAGGGACTTATCAAAACAGGCACAACAGAAAGTGTTATTGTCACACACGGCGGCGTTATAATGACCTTGCTTGCAGTGTACGGAATGCCGCAGGCAAAGCCTTTTGAATGGGTTATGGACAACGGTTTCGGCTACTCCGTAAGAATTACACCGCAGCTTTGGCAGAGAGATAAGATTATGGAGGTATTCTCGGTAATTCCCGAGAAAAAAGATGTTGAAGATTAATTTTTAAAATAGCTTAAATTGTAGCACAGTTTACAATCTTTTGTAAAAAATTGTGCAATAATGTAATATACAGGCAATATAATATGTCTGAACCTACGCAATTATTATATATTAACTCAAAGGAGATATTAATATGGCAGACTACAAAATCGTTTTGTTAAAAGGTGACGGTATCGGTCCTGAAATCGTAAACCAGGCTGTTAAGGTACTCGACAAAGCAAGCGAAAAGTTTAATTTTACAGTAGAATATGACGAGGCACTCCTCGGCGGGTGGGGGTTTTTTTCAAAACGGAGTTCCGCTCCCTGATGAAACAGTTGCTAAATGTAAGGCAGCAGACAGTGTGCTTTTAGGCGCAGTAGGCGGTCCTAAGTGGGATAATCAGCCGGGTAATAATCGTCCCGAAGCAGGTCTTCTCGGAATCAGAGGAGCACTCGGACTTTTTGCAAACCTTCGTCCTGCTGTTATTTTTGAACCTCTTAAGAAAGCATCACCGATTAAAGATGAAATTATCGGCGGTTCGCTCGATATTATGATTGTTCGTGAACTCACCGGCGGTATTTACTTTGGTAAGAGAGGCAGAACAGAAGTTGACGGTCAGCCTGCCGCATGGGATACAGAACAGTATTCTGTACCGGAAGTAGAGAGAATTGCAAGAGTAGCTTTTGACCTTGCTATGAAGAGAAATAAAAAGCTCACAAGCGTTGATAAGGCAAATGTACTTGAGTCATCAAGACTTTGGAGAGAAACAGTAACAAGAATTTCTAAGGAATATCCCGAAGTTGAGCTTAACTATATGTATGTTGACAACTGTGCTATGCAGCTTGTAAGAAACCCGGGTCAGTTTGATGTTAT
>ERZ780002.615-NODE-615-length-12468-cov-5.66736_pt1 | contig 12468 bp, 8 predicted proteins | sample MGYA00511947_ERZ780002 | MGnify/ENA primary metagenome ERZ780002 (study PRJEB29588, sample SAMEA2148558) | human gut metagenome | biome: human gut; feature: human-associated habitat; material: faeces | place: Denmark | collected 2008/2010 ... | reverse complement strand
GCAAGGTGGAGGAACTGGGCATCGGCCGTCCTTCAACCTACGCACCGACTATCTCCACCATCCAGCAGCGCGAGTATGTGGAGAAGGGCGACCGCAAGGGCCAAGAGCGCATCTACCGCATCGATACGCTCAAGGACGACGAGGTCGTCTCGGAGCAGAAGACGGAAATGGCGGGAGCCGACAAGGGCAAGCTGATTCCCACGGATGTGGGCACAGTGGTGACGGAGTTTCTCCTGCAGAACTTCCCCGACATCATGGATTACAATTTCACCGCGCGCGTAGAACAGCAGTTTGACAAGATCGCTGAGGGCAAGGACCAGTGGCGCGAGGACATGCGCACGTTCTATGCCCAACTGGAACCCGAGATCGAGAAGGTGATGAACGAGCGCAATGAGCACCGTGTGGGCGAGCGCCAGCTGGGCGAGGACCCGCAGTCGGGCAAGCCCGTTTCGGTCAAGATCGGTCGCTACGGTCCCGTGGTACAAATAGGCACGGCAGGCGACGAGGAGAAACCGCGCTTCGCCCAGCTGCCAGCAGACAAGTCGATCAGCACCATCACGCTCGACGAGGCGCTCGAACTCTTCAAGCTCCCGCGCCCACTGGGCACATTCGAGGGATCAGAGGTGACTGTGGGCACAGGACGCTTCGGCCCCTATGTGCGCCACGAGGGCAAGTACGTCAGCATCCCCAAGGGCACGGACCCGCTCTCCATCACGCTCCAGGACGCCATCGTCCTCATCGCCAAGAAGCGCAAGCAGGAGGAAGAGAAGCACCTGAAGAAGTTTGATGACGATCTGGAAATCCTCAATGGCCATTGGGGACCGTACATCGCATACAAGGGCAAGAACTACCGCATTCCCAAGAACCAGCGAGAGACGGCCACGGACCTGACGCTGGAGCAGTGTATGGAAATTGTCAACAATGCCCCTGAGCCCAAGGCCAAGGTCCGGAAGAAACGATCGTGAGACCCAAGATCAAGACACCCGACACGCCCTTCGTACCCAGCGATGCGCTGATAGCGTCGTGGGGAGGACGCCGCATCATCTTCATCGGCTACATGGGGGCAGGCAAGACTACCATCGGACGCCAACTGGCCCTCAGTCTGGGCCAGACGTTCTATGACCTCGACTGGTACATAGAGTCGAGGATGAGACGGACAGCGAAACAGCTCTTTGACGAGCGGGGCGAGGAAGGATTCCGAAAGGTGGAGCACAACATGCTCCATGAGGTCGCCGAGTTTGAGGACGTCGTCATCTCCTGTGGAGGTGGCGCTCCTTGCTTCTACGACAACATGGACTACCTCAACCGCCAGGGAGCCACTGTCTATCTCAAGGCAGAGCCCGACGTGCTCTACGGCCATCTGAAGATGGGACGCGTCGTGCGCCCGCTGCTGCTCAACAAGACGACGGAAGAGGTGCGGGAGTTTATCCACCGCCAACTGGCGGAGCGCGAGCCTTTTTACAACAAGGCCAAATACATCTTCGACGTGTCGCTGCTCGACAACTACGAAAAGATAGAGAGCACCGTCGCCGACCTGCGCAAGATGCTTGGGATAGACCCATAGCAGAGAGGACGAGAGACAGCGGACAAGCAAGAAGCATCAAGACAATTTATCAATCATATTATTAGCCAGTAGAAGAGAGACCAAAGCTGAAATGAAGAAGTGGACAATTGAGGACGCAAAGGAACTGTACAACATCAATGGATGGGGAACTCCCTACTTCAGTGTGAACGAGCGGGGCAACGTCTATGTCACGCCCGAGAAGGACAAGACGCAACAGGTGGATCTCCACGATGTGATGGAGGAACTGGCGCTGCGCGGAGTCACTCCGCCAGTGCTGCTGCGTTTCCCCGATATTCTCGACAACCGTATCGAGGAGACTGCCAAATGTTTCGACCGTGCCCGCGAGGACTATGGGTTTAAGGGCGAAAACTTCATCATCTACCCGATCAAGGTAAACCAGATGCAGCCCGTCGTCGAGGAGATTATCTCTCACGGCCGGAAGTTCAACCTTGGTCTGGAGGCGGGTTCCAAACCCGAATTGCACGCCGTCATCGCCGTCCAGTGCCAAAGCGACTCGCTGATCGTATGCAATGGCTACAAGGACCAAAGCTACATCGAACTGGCGCTGCTGGCGCAGAAGATGGGGAAGCGTATCTTCATCGTCGTCGAGAAGCTCAACGAGATCGACACCATCGCCCAGGTGGCACGCCGCATGAAGGTGCGCCCCAATATCGGTATCCGCATCAAACTCGCCAGCAGTGGTTCGGGCAAATGGGCGGAGAGTGGTGGCGACATGTCGAAGTTTGGACTGACGGCCTCGGAGGTGCTCGCCGCACTCGAAAAACTCGAGAAAGCGGGCTTGCAGGACTGCTTGCGCCTCATCCATTTCCATATCGGATCACAGATCACGAAGATCCGCCGCATACAGACTGCCCTCAACGAGGCTGCGGAGTTCTACGCCAACCTCCGCAAGATGGGCTACGACGTAGATTTCGTGGATTGTGGAGGCGGGCTGGGCGTCGATTACGACGGCACACGATCCTCCAATAGCGAGAGTTCCATCAACTACAGCATCCAGGAGTATGTCAACGACTGCGTGGACACGTTTGTCCAGACTGCCGACAAATATGGCATACCCCACCCCAACCTCATCACCGAAAGCGGACGCAACCTCTCTGCCCATCATAGCGTACTCGTCATCGACGTGCTGGAGACGGCCTCGCTGCCCGAGATGCCGGAAGAGTTTGAGGCCAAGGAGAGCGACCACAAACTCGTCAAGGACCTCTATGAGATCTGGGACAACCTCAACCCGCGCACGATGCTGGAGGACTGGCACGACGCGGAACAGATACGCGAGGAGGCTCTGGAATTGTTCTCCCACGGCTTGGTAGATCTGAAGACGCGTGCCGAGATCGAGAGTATGTACTGGAGCGTCTGCCACGAGGTCAACACACTCGCCAAGCAGATGAAGCACGTACCCGACGAGTTGCGCAATATCGACAAGCTGTTGGCCGATAAATATTTCTGCAACTTCTCACTCTTTCAGTCGCTGCCAGATAGCTGGGCCATTGACCAGCTCTTCCCGATCATCCCGATCCAGCGCCTCAACGAGCGTCCTACGCGCAAGTGTACCATCCAGGACATCACCTGCGATAGCGACGGCAAGATCGCCAACTTCGTGACCTACAATCACGTCTCTCACGTGTTGCCGGTCCATAGCCTGCGATCCAAGGAGCCCTACTATCTCGGTGTCTTCCTTGTCGGTGCCTACCAAGAGATTCTCGGTGACCTCCACAACCTATTCGGCGACACCAATGCCGTCCATATCTCCGTCAAGGATGGCAAGTATCGCATCGACCAGGTGTTTGAGGGCGAGACCGTCGAGGAGGTGCTCGACTACGTGCAGTACGACCCGAAGAAACTCGTGCGCCACCTGGAGCAATGGGTGACGAAGAGTGTGCGCACGGGCAAGATTTCGCTGGAGGAGGGCAAGAACTTCCTCTCCAACTACCGCAACGGTCTCTACGGCTACACCTATTTAGAATAGGCGTCAGGGCATAGCGCATACCAAGCAAACGACGAATAAGACCTGTTCTAAAATCACATTCGATTTTGGAACAGGTCTTATTGATTTTCCGCCACACTTGGCCAAAGAAACTGGCCAAAAGGAAGAGGACCTAAAAAGTCAGGTTGAAGAGCAAGCGAATGCCCCAACGGTCGATGTTGTCATAGTTGCGATAACTCATGCGGCGAACATAGGTCACGCCAAAGATATTGAAGATATTGTGGACACCAGCCTCCACCTCCCAGTAGGGCGTCTTGTCGATGACGCGGGACCCTTCGGGCAGGCGGAACAACATCGGGTCGTCGGGATGCAGGAGCGGGTTGTTCTTGCTGGTCAGATCGCCCCACATCGCCTTCACAGAGAAGTATTCGCGCCACTTGAGTTTCTTCAGGAGTGGCAGGCGGTTGAGCAACTTACCGTTCATGTCCCACGACGCACTGACAAACAGTTGGCGGTCGGTGAGAAATTCCATATTGTTCATCAGATTGAAAGTCACCTCGTTGTCCATGAAGGTCATATTGGCGGGTGGCATGATGAGCAACGGAAACGGCACTTTGTTCCATTGCACGGCTGCATTGGCGTGGAAATCGACAAATCCCCATGACCCTAACCATTGGCGCTTATAGAGTTTGAGTTCGGTCAGATTGAGCTGATACTGTCCTCCAAGCACGCCGTTCACACCCATCGTATGGGTCAGCGAGAGGTCGGGATGGTCAAGATTGACGGGCCAGCGATGCTGCTTCGTATTGACAAAGGTCTGTCCCGGACAGAAGCGGATGCCAGCAGACAATTCGGTGGTGCGAATCTTGAAGACCTCGGGAGCGCCATTGACGGGCTGGAAATGGAGTTCTCCAGCCACCTCGTTGCTCTCCGTCTTCACCCCAGCGTTGACGCTCAGTCCCCAGTCGGACTCATAGACAAAGGAGAGCTGCTGACGGTCGTAGAAGTACATCTGGCGCACGTCCTGCGTGCGAAAGGACATGAAGACGTTGTCCTTGTTGTTGACCAGGTATTTGTCCGAAGGCGACATCACATCCCGCTCCGAGGAGAAAACGAGATTGCGCATCGGATATTCGAAGGGCGAGTTTTCCTTTTTGTTGAAGGCGTAAGTCACCTCCGAACCATAATACCAGCGGTTGGATCGCGTACCATAAGCACCATAGCCCTTCCAGAAGAGGTGGGGATTGAGGGCCGCCATCGTTCGGGCCGACCCGCGGAAGCGGTAGCCATCCACGAAGTTGTGGGAAATGATAGTATTGACCGGACCAATATCCACCTTACTCTTCTCTCCCGTGGGACTTGTCTCGATGAAGTTTTCGGCAAACGCCTTTACGCCCACCATGATGACGCCAAAGCCCTTGGAGCGACGAATGCGATCGACCAGTCCGTCGATGTTCTGCTCGCTCTTGGTCAGTTCGACAGGGCGCTCCCGCTGCCAGAACTCCTCGTCGCGGATGCGGGCGTTGGCCTCCTCGATGGTACGGGCCTTACCACGGAGCAGCGATCGCGGAATGTCGTCAAACTTATATTCGGCGAGACGGGTCGTGCGCGTCACCAAGGCGTTGGGAATCAAGGCCGGAAAACTCATCTCCGCCCACATGTCATCATGGGTCAGCACCCATTCGCCATTGTCCAACTGCGAGAACTGCTGCTCGATGCGCATGGATTTCACCCAGTTGACATCGCTCTTCTTGGGGATATTGAGCACACATTGCTTCACGTGGAGCGTGGAATCCTTCAGGACGTAGAGGTCGCCAGTGAAACCGAAATCCTGCTGGTTGGCAGGATAGAAACGGAGGTGATAGCAACTGTCGCCCGCCACCTGCACCGTGTCCTGTATATAGAAATGGTAGAAACTGATGGCCGTGCGGCCGATAGGACTTGGGAAGGGATACTGCATGAGGCGGATGTGGTCGTCATAGAGGTTCACGTCCGTGAAGACCTCCTTGAGCATGGTGTTGATCATCTCACCCGTCTGCAGGAGCTTGTTGAGACCCTGAGAGTGCTGTCCCACGATCATGTCGCGCACCTTTCTGGGGTCTTTGCTATAGAGGTGGTGGGTCACCACCTCGCTCATCGTCAGTGGCAGGACGTACTTCCCATTGTAGTCCGACTTCTCCACGCCCTCGCTATACCATTTGCCTGGAGTCAGCTTCGTCGTGTCGATATCGTTGCGGGCCAGCGTGATCTTCTGATACTTCGTAAACTGGTAGAAGGGATGGTTCTCCAGGTCCGAGAGTTTCTTGGCCTCGATGACGCGACGCATCAAGGCCACGGCCGGATTCTCCTTGCGGTTGTAGCGCTTGCGCCTTCCGCGCACTTCCACTTCCGCCATGTTGGTCGTCTCCGACTTGATTTTGATGGTCAGCACGGAGGTGTTGTCCCTCACCTTTACCATCTCCGCCTTGTAGCCGACGCTACTGGTCACCAGCACATGGCCCGGACGACGTTCGATGGTGAAGTGGCCGTCGGCGTCGCTCTGGACATGGTGGTTCGTTCCCTCATAGCCCACATTGGCGTAGGGCACAGGGTAGCCGTCCTCGGCATCGAGGACCTGTCCCGTGATCTGTGCCCGCAGCTGGACGACAACCAATTGCAATAAGACAAGGATGGCAAACTTTATGCTCGTTTCTTTATCCCTCATACTCATTCTTGTGAATCTTCATTATAAGATAATAAGCTATGGGTGCAAAGGTATGGAATAAAATCGGAACGAAGTAAACTGAGAGCCGTTATTTAGTTTTCTTTGACACCCCTTGCCTGCTCCCTATTGGTTAGGCTCATCATCTGCATATTATAAGAAAAGGAGAAAAGAAAAAGTTAAAAGAGGTTAACACCCGTAACAAACACGCCATAGAATCGTCTTGGTTATAGAAAGGAAATGAAAGAAGTCAGTTTTCGGAACGATGTGCTTCCGCTGAAGAACGTACTCTTCAGGCTTGCCCTTCGCATAACGACGAATCGCGAGGAAGCGGAGGATGTCGTGCAAGAGACATTGATGCGAGTCTGGGACAAGCGTGCGGAATGGGATGCGATAGACTCCATGGAGGCTTTCGCCCTGTCCGTCTGTCGCAATCTCTCAATCGACTTCACCAAGCGGAAAGGCCGCCATGACGCCTCGCTCGACGATGCGGGAGTGTCTCCCCAGGCTGCCGACCAGCACAATCCTTTCGAGCAGGCGGACCAAAGCAACCGCGTCCGCCTCGTCAGGCAGATCATCGACACCCTGCCGGAGAAGCAACGCTCCTGTATCCAGCTGCGCGACTTCGAGGGGAAAAGCTACAAGGAAGTGGCCGAGGTGATGGGCATCAGCGAGAGTCAGGTCAAGGTGAACATCTTTCGTGCGCGCCAGGCCGTCAAAACAAAATTTGAACAAGTGGACCAATATGGACTATAAGTATATAGAGCAACTACTGGAGCGCTATTGGCGCTGCGAGACGACCCTCCAAGAGGAGGAGATCTTGCGTTCGTTCTTCTCTCAGGAGGACGTGCCTGTGGCGTTGCTGGCCTACCGCGACCTCTTTGTCGCCCAGCGCGAAGAGACGAAGCAGGAAGTGCTCGACGAGAGTTTCGACGAGCGCATGCTTGCCATGGTCGATGAGCAGAAGCCCGTCAAGCCCATTGTCATCACGATGCGCCAGCGCCTCATGCCGCTCTTCAAGGCTGCAGCGGTCGTAGCCATCATCCTCACGCTGGGCAACGCCGCCCAGATAGCCTTCGAACCAACGGACGGCACCTCTCCCGAGGAGGTGATAGCAGGCTACAACAAGGCTCACAAGGGTCCGTCCGTGGCCAAGGCCGACACCACCAAGACCGACTCTATCGGCAAGGACCCGCTGGCTTCCTTGACGATGATTCGGTAGAGTAAAACAGAATTTTCAATGCTATATCATAAATAAATCAAAGTAAAACAAAAAGCGAGGCTGTGAAGTTTCAATTCTCTCATTTTTTTTCATGGAACATAACTAACGATGAAGAACCGCCACAGAAAATGTGGCGGTTCTTTCATGTTGGACAGACAATGCTTTCAATGCGGAGATTTGGCTATGCTACCAGAAGCTGATGCAAAAACGGGCATAGTATTTATGAATTTCGGAAAATAGTGTTTTTTAGCTTTTGTCATGGCGGCAATTTCACTGAAAATGACTAACTTTGCCGACGGGAAACAACTATAAGAATTTGTTTTGTTCAATAAATTATGCTGAACCTTAAAAAGAAACTTTTCACAATTGCGCTCTCTCTGTTCTGTGCAGGACAGTTGATGGCCGTGCCCGCATTGCCGGGCAAGATGGTTGCGAAGCAGGCTGATGGTACCATGATTACCATTCAGAAGCTGGGCGACGAGCACTACCACATGACGGTGACCGAGGATGGTTATCCGCTGAAGTACAATTTTGCTACCAACAACTACGAGTATGCAGAGCTTACGGAGCAGGGGTTGGTCAGCAGCAACATCGTTGCCATGCCGGTGGGCCAGCGCGACGCACGCGCCAAGGCTTACCTGCAGAAGCTCGACAAGGAGGTCATGATGCAGCTCGCCGAGAAGCAGTTCTCAGCCGCCAAGGTCAACGCCCTTCAGAGCGTCGCTGCCAAGAAGTCCAATGCCAACGGCCCGAAGCGTGTGAAAATCAGCGACGTGCCGACAACAGGCAAGCAGAAGGTGCTCAACATCCTCGTGGAGTTCTCCAACTGCAAGTTCTCCATGAGCGACCCGAAAGCATACTACGACCGCTTCTTCCACGAGAAGGGTTTCAACGAGAACGGTTGTTACGGTTCTGTCCACGACTACTACTATGAGGGATCAGGCCACAACTACGACCCGGACATCGACTGCTACGGTCCTATCCAGGTATCGGGCACCTATCAGAGCTATGCCGGTAGCGAGGGTACAGAGAACGCATACAAGATGGTCCAGGAGGCCTGCAAGCTCCTGTATCAGCAGGGTGTGGACCTCTCTCCGTATGACACCGATGGTGACGGCGTGGTCGATAACGTCTATGTCATCTATGCTGGCTACGGCCAGGCCGACTCCAACAAGCCCAACACCATCTGGCCGCACAGCTGGAACCTCTCCACCATCGGTGCAGACATCCAGTTGGGCAACGTGAAGATCGACCGCTACGCCACCTCTCAGGAGATCAACGGCCAGTCCAACAAGCCGGTGGGTATCGGTACGTTCGTCCATGAGTTTGGCCACGTCCTCGGTCTCGCCGACCACTACAATACGATGAATGCTGCTGCGTCCAACACGCCGGGAGCATGGGACGTGATGTGTGCTGGCTCCTACAATGGCGACCAGAACTGCCCCGCCACCTTCACCGCCTTCGAGCGCTACTCTCTGGATTGGCTCAAGCTCACGGAGCTCAACGCCACCACAGACACCTTCGTCACGGTAACTCCGCTGGAGGACAAGAATGCTGCCTTCCGCGTCAGCATCCCGAACAAGAACTATGAGTACTTCATCATCGAGAACCGCCAGCAGAAGGGTTGGGACCAGTATATCCCTGGGCACGGCATCCTGGTGTGGCACTTGGATGAGGACCAGGCCGTCTGGACTGCCAATACCGTCAACAACGACGCGGGCCCCCCCGCCGTTCTACGGTGAATGGCGACGGCGGCGACTCCTTCCCTGGCACCAACGAGGTGACTTCCTTCAACTTCAACGGCTGGTACGACCGTAACGTGTTCGGCTTCGCCTATGTCGATGAGACGGAGGGCGGCGACGCTCGCTTCCTGCTCTCAGGCAGCAGCTACAAGCTCGACAACCCGCAGATCAGCATCAGCGACATCAGAGGCCGCTCCGCCAAGGCTACTTGGACCAGCGTGAAGTATGCCAAGAGCTACAACGTCACGCTGACGCAGAATGGCAAGGCTCTGGAGAGCCTCTCTACCGAGGGCAACGAGATCGAGTTTGACGGTCTGGAGCCGCAGACGGAGTACACGGCTGTGGTACAAGCTGCCCTGGCCGACTATGTCTCTGATAGCGTCAAGGTGAATTTCACCACCAGCGAGCTCAACTTCGACGAGCGCAAGGTCAACGCCAAGGCCGCCTTTGGCATCACCGACGACTCCTTCACCGCCAGCTGGGATGCCGTCAAGGACGCTCAGCAGTATGACGTCACGCTCTACCAGCGTTCTATGGACGGTGAGGCCGACTACACCTTCGGCTTCGACGAGGGCGTGAAGAACCTCCCCGAGGGCTGGAACACCAGCGCTACTACGACCAGCGGTTCCTACTATGGCGAGGCTAAGCCTTCTCTCCGTATGAACGTCGATGGCATGTACCTTACGATGTGCGTAAAGGGCAAGAAGGTGAAGAACCTGAAGTTCTGGCGCCGCTCAAGCAACGCTGCTTGCAAGATCTTCGTCGATGAGTGTGTCAATGGCAAGTGGACCTTGGTGGGCGACACCCTGCAGCCGGAGGCTGGCAACAAGGCCACGGAGAGCTTCAAACTCAACGATGCCGACAGCGTCCGCATCAGCGTCCGTGTGCCGCAGGGCTACGTGCTGATCGACGACGTGAGCCTCACCTACAACTACGAGATCAACAATCCGATGAACACGGTGACGCTCGACGCCAGCAAGACCTTCCACACCTTCTCTGGTCTCGACAACTCTATCCTCTATAGCTATAGCGTCGTGGCTCGCAAGGGCGACACCAACAGCATCGCCAGCGACATCATCGCCGTTCCGCAGCTGAGCCTGACGTGTGTAGAGGGTGTGAAGAGCGAGCAGGAGGATGTCAACGCTCCCGTCTTCGACCTCCAGGGCCGTCGCGTGGCTACCTTGCAGCAGATGAACCGTCTGCCGAAGGGCCTCTACATCGTCAACGGCAAGAAGATTGTTGTGAAGTAATGTAATGCTACGAAGGGCGAAAGCCCTACCAGATGATAAGCAGATTGCACGTCCCGCAAGGGCAGATGTGCAATCTGCTTTTTCTTTTTTGGCTTTTTATCGACCTGCATCCCCTTTTCCTTTGGTCAATCGAAAATATTGTAGTACTTTTGCAATGTTTTCACCCAGTAAATCAGAATATGGAGAATCAGAAGAAGCATCCGTCCAATATCGACGTGGCGGTACTGATGCTGTTTTTTAGTCGCGCAGACCTTTTCGGCAAGGTGTTTGAACAAGTGCGCAAGGCTCGCCCCTCAAAGCTATTCCTCTACCAAGACGGCGCGAGGGAGGGCAACGAGCGCGACAAGGAGGGCATTGCCGCCTGCCGGGCCATCTGTGCCGACGACCAGATCGATTGGGAATGCGAGGTCTATCGCCATTATTGCGACCACAACCAGGGGTGTGACCCCTCGGAGTACCTGTCGCAGAAGTGGGCGTTCTCCATCGTCGACAAGTGTATCGTGCTGGAGGACGACGACCTCCCGGCACAGTCCTTCTTCCCCTTCTGCAAGGAGATGCTTGACCGCTACGAGCACGACAACCGTATAGGAATGATCTCGGGCATGAACATCGACGAGGTGACGCCCGATGTCTCCGCCTCCTATTTCTTCACCTCCGCCTTCTGCATCTCGGGCTGGGCCTCCTGGCGCCGCGTCGTGGACCAATGGGAGGGCGACTACGGCTTCCTCGACGACGAGGAGACAGTAGCCAAACTGCGCACGCTATGCAAGACCAGAGGCGTCCGCGAAGACTTCCTGCCGATGTGCCACGCCCACCGTGCCTCAGGCAAGGAGCACTACGAGAGCATTTTCTGGGCTTCTCAACTCCTCCACTCCCAGATGGCTATCATGCCCCAGAAAAACCTGATAACGAACATAGGTCTGTCGGCCGACTCCACCCATTTCGTGGGCGGGCTGGAAACCACGCCACGCGGACTGCGTCGTATCTTCACACTGAAGCCCCATGAACTACAGTTTCCGTTGCGCCACCCGCGCTATGTGATAGAGAACACGGGATACAAAGACCGCTATTACCGTGCCAACGCCTGGGGACACCCGTGGGTGAAGGTGGGCAGATCTTTCGAGGAACTGTGGCTGAACCTGCGCTGCGGCAACTTCCAGGTGATTCGCAAAGCCATCAGCAAGCGCATCAAAAAATGGATGGGAAACGTGGACCACGGATGATTTCCACCGCATTCCACCCTCGTTAGGCCAACAATACTGCCATCAATCCAGCTCTATAGCCAAACAAAACGGTCAAAACGAAAAATAATCGTCAAAAGTTTGCACTATTTCAGAAAAACATTGTACCTTTGCACCCGCTTAACAGCAATCGGGATGTAGCGCAGTTGGTAGCGCACTACGTTCGGGACGTAGGGGTCGGGCGTTCGAGTCGCCTCATCCCGACCTTATAAAACGAAGCAGCTCTCACGAGTTGCTTCGTTTTTTATTCCCCGCCCTCAAGACGAGAGGAATTTGGAATCACGCGATAAAACAGAATTCTTGGATCAAACAATGGATTAGGCTTGGGGTGACTTGACCAACTATTCCTCGGAATCTCTGACAAGCCACCCTCCCCATCTATTCTCTAACGAGTCGTAGCTCCTGCTTCAAGGCTGAAAGACTCAAGCATCTTCTTCCAAGGCCTTGCCTTTGCCTTGCGAGCCTTTTCCGCCGCTTCCTCCTGGGCCAAACGCTCCTCCAAGGCTGCCATGAATCGGTGATATTCCACCGGGGTGATATCCACCTTGCCATAGCACCTCACCTCGGGATGGCGCTCCTTGTAGGCCGTCCGCACCATCTCGTGGGTAACGATGTTAGAAAGCGGAATGTGATACTGACGGATTATGGGCAGTAGATACTCTATGCCACTCTCCACCTGCTCTTCCGTCAATGGTGCCCGCAAAGTATTACCTTGAAACTCGACACCGACAGTGAAGTAATTGCACGACTCCCGCCCATGGAGGCAAGAGAGACCGGCATGGAAGGTGACGGCGGGGGGGGGG
>ERZ780002.614-NODE-614-length-12468-cov-9.97011_pt1 | contig 12468 bp, 12 predicted proteins | sample MGYA00511947_ERZ780002 | MGnify/ENA primary metagenome ERZ780002 (study PRJEB29588, sample SAMEA2148558) | human gut metagenome | biome: human gut; feature: human-associated habitat; material: faeces | place: Denmark | collected 2008/2010 ... | reverse complement strand
GCGGCGAGATAGTCGTAAGGGGCTGCGCCGCCGTCCTCGGTGTAGCGGATATTCGGGTGCTTGAGCAGGTTATATTTGTAGTCCACCACCGGGCGCTCCCCTCGGATGAACAGGATGCACTTGCTGTTGTCCAGCAGCCGCACCTCATCCGGGGTCATAAGATCTTTGCCACAATGTCAAGTGGTAAATTCAAAAAAAGGCAAGCGCCATTAAAGAGATCAATCTCTAATTACGCTTGCCTTTTTTATTCATGTTTTCTGCCTTGTACTGTAAGGCAGGCTATTTTATAATGATAAAGAAGCGTTTTGAAGGAAAATCTGTCCGTTGTAACATTGTGCGGACATTTTCCTGTTATGCTATCTCAAAAAGCATAGGAAGTGACGATATGAAGCATATTTTAGTCGTCGAGGACGACAGTTTCTTGAATAAAATGGTAACCTACAACTTGAGTGCTGATGGCTATGACGTAATCTCTGCCTCAAATGTGAAAACAGCTACACAAGCTCTAAATTCAAGGGAATTTGATTTAGTTCTGCTGGATATTAACCTGTCCGATGGTAACGGCTTTGAATTATGCAAACTGATAAAGCCCCAGCACCCGGACACCATTGTAATCTTTTTGACTGCCAACGATCAGGAGAGCGATCAGATACGGGGATATGAAGTAGGCGCAGTAGATTACATTACAAAGCCTTTTGTAATTGGAGCCTTGCAGCGGAAAATCAAAGCCATGTTCGCCATGCTGGAACACCACAGGCCAGCAAAAGATATTTATGACGATGGGCGTTTGTTTTTAGATTTTTCCGAGCAAGCTGCTACATTGAATGGCAAGGCACTGTCCCTATCTCCAATGGAATTTAAGATGTTGAACCTGTTCCGCAAAAATCCCCGGCAAGTGCTGACCCGTAGGCAGCTTTTGGAAAAGCTGTGGGATATAGATGAACGTTTTGTAGATGAACACACGCTGACGACCTCAATCAGCCGGATTCGCAGCAAAATTGAAGCAGACGGCGGTGCGCCCTATATCAAGACAGTTTACGGCATGGGGTATCAATGGACGGGAGGCGAAAAAAAATGACATTCAAAAACCTTTCCGTCAAACGGTTGTTTGGTTGGATTGTGGCCGGATTATTTCTTTCGATGGCTGTTATTACTCTGTCCCTGTTCTTTATCACTAAACAGACGGCGGTATTGCTGACAGGTGGCGTATTGCTGCTGTGCGCGTTGATCTGGCTTTTTCTGCTGACGCAGATATTTGGAAAACGATTGTCCGCATTTACTTCTGTTTTGTGCCAAACTCTCGACCACATGATTGAGGGGAACGAAGCTCCCTTGCGCCCGGAGGACAGCGAAACTATGCTGGCCCGGATCTGTTACCGGCTGGGCCCGGTTCTGTTACCGGCTGCCCCGCCTCTACCAGATTATGCAGGAGAACCGGCGCAAGGTGGACGAAGAACGCCGAGAGCTTCAATCCCTCATTTCAGATATTTCCCATCAGGTGAAAACGCCGGTTAGTAATTTGAAAATGGCTGCGGATACGCTACTTGAAAAGCCTGTGAGCGAAGCGGAACGTATCGACTTTATCCGGGGCATCTTCTCACAAACGGATAAACTGGATTTTCTTTTTCAGGTACTTGTAAAAACCTCTCGTCTGGAAACGGGCGTGATCCAGTTGGAAAAGAAACCGGGCCGCCTTTTTGATACCGTGGCACAGGCCATGAGTGGGATCGTGTATGCAGCGGAGAAAAAGGAAATCGCCGTGTCCGTGGACTGCCCGGAGGATTTGACCGTTTTCCATGACAGCAAGTGGACATCCGAAGCCCTTTTTAACCTGCTGGACAATGCGGTGAAGTACACCCCGGCAGGCGGGAAAATCGCTGTGTCTGTGGTGCTGTGGGAAATGTATGTGGAAATCAAAGTAGCCGACACCGGCAAGGGCATTTCCGAAAGCAATCAGGCCGCCATCTTCCGGCGCTTCTATCGTGAGGAAGAAGTACACGAACAGCAGGGCGTGGGCATTGGCCTGTATCTGGCCCGCGAGATCGTAACGCGGCAAGGCGGCTATATCAAAGTGGTTTCGGAGCCGGGCAAGGGTTCAGAATTTTCCATTATGCTGCCGACAAAATAGAACGCGGCGGACGGCCATTTCCGGCTGCCCGCCGTAAATTTTTTTGAAATGTCCGAGCGTTGTAACATTTCACCCCGATTTTCAATGAAATTTTTTGGCCGCTGTAACATTTCGCGGACATTTGGGTTTTACAATAGCCTTATCAACAGGCAGAAAGCCTTGAAAGGAGTTTTGAGTATGAGAATTTTACAGACTATCGACCTGAAAAAGTATTACGGTACAGAGCCGAATATCACCCGCGCCCTTGACGGCGTGAACTTCTCTGTAAATGACGGCGAATTTGTGGCCGTTGTGGGAACCTCCGGCAGCGGCAAGTCCACCCTGCTTCACATGATGGGCGGGCTGGACACCCCTACTTCCGGCAATGTGATTGTCCGGGACAAAGAGCTGTCGAAAATGAACGACGAACAGCTTACCATCTTCCGCCGCCGCAACATCGGTTTTATCTTCCAGAACTATAACCTTGTTCCCATCTTGAATGTTTATGAGAACATCGTCCTGCCTGTGGAGCTGGACGGCGACACGGCAGATCAGCGATTTATGGACAACATTGTGAATATGCTCGGACTTGATGACAAACTAAATAATATGCCGAACCAACTTTCCGGCGGCCAGCAGCAGCGTGTTGCTATTGCTCGCGCCCTTATTTCAAAACCGGCTATTGTATTGGCCGATGAACCGACCGGAAATCTCGACAGCAAAACAAGCTCCGAGGTTTTGGGGCTTCTCAAACGTACCAGTGAAGAATTTCATCAAACCATAGTGATGATTACCCATAATAATGATATTGCTCGTCTTGCAGATCGGATTGTCCGTATTGAGGACGGCAAGATTACAGGAGGGATGAAACTATGATCTGGCCTTTTGAAAACGATACAACGGGTATCGAGAAGAAATTAGCTGTAAAAAGTCTTTCTGCAAATAGAAAAAGAAATTTCTTTGTCGGTATCATTATTTTGATTTCCGGATTCTTGTTAAGTTTTATGGTAATCCTTTTATGCAATGCTACAATCAACATGAAAGAGAGTAGCCAAGTAGATAATTCAACTCAAATGCTTGGAACTGTTGCGGGTATTGTTATACTGTTGCTTTTTACGGCTGGATTGGCAATAAAAAACATTGTATATGTGTCTATCCTTCAACGGGTACAGGACTTTGCACAGTTAAGGGCGATTGGTGCCACTTATCGTCAAATTAGGAGTATGGTAAAAAGAGAACGTCAGAAATTAGTCCGCCCTTACATGATAGTTGGTATCTTAGCTGGCTTTCTCTTAAATATCCTTTTACCGCTTGATTTTTATGTATTACCCAGCATATTTTGTATGCTTGCTGCAGGTGGCTTTATCTGGATGATTGCTTGGTTTGCTTTTCGATCTCCGGCTAAAATAGCTGCCTCTGTTTCTCCGATAGACGCAATGAAAAGGCAAAGTGAAACAGGGTTCAAAAAGCGCAAAAAGAACCATAAAATTACTCCTACATGGTTGGGGTGGCAATATTGCTGTTCCAATAAAAAGAAAATGGCATATACGTTTTCATCTTTACTGTTAAGCGGCATTTTAATGTTTTTGGTATTTTCTGTATTAAATGCGATTGATGTAGAAAGACTTGCCGTACAGCCTTATGATGAAGGAAGTGATTTATATATCCGGCTAAATTCAACGGCTGACGAGGATTCCACATATAACTTAATGAAAGATAGTCCTTTTACCAATGAAGCAAAAGAATATATAAGTCAGATGTCAGGTGTTGAACATTTGTACGAAGAAAAAATGTTAGACTGTATCGTTTATATAGATGATACACAAGACAATGAAACGGAATTGGGAATACAGAGTATCGTAAACCCCGATAGTTTTCAGGAAAAAATTGTAGAAGGAAATCTGCCTGATAGAAACTGCGAAAACACAACAGTTCCGGTAATTGTAAACCGTAAGTCGCCCTATTATCAAGAATTGGGTAAAAAACTTCATGTTGGTGACAGTCTATCAGGTACAGTCGATACAGGATTTTCCGATATCCCGGTAACATTTTCTGTCACTGGATTTGTAGAAGATCAGGATACCGGTGTTGTTTTATATACAAATGGCGAGGTATTAGACAAAATATCCGAGATGAATTGTACATTGACATGGTATATCTGCCTGACAGATGACGGTTCAAAAACAGATACCATTCGTGAGATAAAAGAGATGACAAATCAGGATAATAGACTTTATGTGTCGGTGCTTGCAGAAGATATTTCCTCTCTGGAAAATTATTTCCACAATGCCACCGTCATTGTAATGGTTTTGACTGTGCTGGTCAGCCTGTTCTCGTTCATCAATCTGTTAAATACAAGCATTACCAATGTAATCAGCAGAAAACACGATTACGCATTGCTGGAGGCTACAGGAATGACAAAAAAGCAGATTGGAAAAACGCAGCGTACCGAAAACCTTATTTATCTTGTCGGCAGTTTTGTTGGAAGCTGCATTTTAGGGATTCCAATGGGATTTATCCTTTGCAACCGTGTATCACAGATTCCCGGACTTTCATATTTTGAATATCATTTTCCGGCGCTGTTTATGGTTCTCTATTTTGTGGCTGTACTATTGGTTTACAGTATCGTTAATGCTTATCAGAACAGATTATTTTTCAAGCAATCCGTTGTGGAGCGCATTAAGACAGCAGAGTAATTTCATTCAGGCAGTTACAATTATTGAGACGGGTATGAAAATCATTATTAGTTAATAATAATTTGCCCCATATTGATTATTGAAACAACGAGAAAATGATTATAATGGCATAAATAACGCCCCATCCCTCAGTGATTGAGAGATGGGGCAAACTATTTACGTTGCAATCTCCGGGATTTCCCCGACAAAGTTATAAACAATTCTGACTTCCTGCACCTTCTGGCCGTCCACCTTCTTTACCTCGCTAATCAGGATTTTGCTGATAAGCCGGTTCAGTACGGACTCGTCCAGTTCCTCAATGGCGGCATAGCGCCGGATTTCCTTGATAAAGGTACGGACTTCGCTTTCCTGTGCGTCCGCCCGGCTCTGCATCACAGCCAGATCGTGCAGGCGCTTCTGGTTGGCTTCCTGCTCCTGTTCCAGCGCCGCCGTCAGCTTCATAAACCGCTGTTCAGTCAGGATGCCTTTGGCCTTATCGGTGTACAGGCTTAAAAACATCCCGTCAATTTCCTGATTCCGGGCTTCCAGCCGTTTCCGCTCTTTCTCGGTCTGGGAAGCGTCTACCAGATACCGGCGCTCCATCCGGCTGCTGAGCCGCTGGTAAAACGCATCAGCGTCCTTCATGGCCTGCTCCGCCAATTCCTGTATATCCTTCAGCACCAGATTATACAAATCTCTTGCTTCAATCTTATGGCTGGTACAGGCGTTCTTACCCAGCCGGTTATAAGTCTGGCAGATATAGTATGCCCTGTCAATCGGCTCCCGCATTTCGCCGGTGAAGCGGTTCTTTCCGGTTCTGCCGACCTTTTCATACCGTACCTGCATCGACTTCCCGCAGGTGGCGCAATAGACCAGCCCGTGGAACAGGTTATAGAAGGGGCAGGCGTTGCCTTTCATAATTGTGGGCCTGCGATCAATGATTTCCTGCACCTGTTCCCATTCCTCCGGCGTCATAATCGCTTCGTGGCAGCCCTCGATGACCTCCCAATCCTCACGGGGGATAATGTCATAAGTATTGGAGCGGATGCCTTTCTGGTGTGTCCGGCAGACAAGATGTGCGCCTTTATAAAAGGGATTCCGCAGGATATGGCTGATCCTTGCGCTCCCCCATGAATAGTAGTTCACGTCACATTCTGTATTGCTTTTTACTCTGGTGATGGGGATTTTATCATCCATGAGTTGCTTTGCGATCCGCATACAGCCCCAGCCGTCCAGTGCCATATCATAGATTTTTCGGATCACCGGCGCTGTTTCCGGGTCAAGGATCAGATGCCCTTTGTCCTCCGGGTCACGCATCAGGCCAAGAGGCGGCTGCCCGCCGCAGAACTTTCCCTGTCTGGAACGGGTCATGCGTCCCGCCAGCACCTTTTTGGAAATATCCCGGCTGTACATATCGTTTAGGATATTCTTAAAGGGCGTGATGTCCATCTCCTGACGGGTCAGGCTGTCCACGCCGTCGGTGATGGCGATATAGCGCACATTGTGTTTGGGGAAAAAGATTTCGATATAGCTGCCAGCTTCGATATAATTCCTGCCAAGCCTGGATAGGTCTTTCGTGACCACGCAGCCGACCTTTCCCGCCTCAATGTCAGCGATCATGCGCTGGAAGGCAGGGCGGTTGAAGTTGCGGCCCGTATAGCCGTCATCCACATAATACTCATACTGGAACATCCCATGCTTTTCTGCGAAGTCCCGGAGCATAAGTTTCTGGTTGCTGATGCTCATGCTCTCATTGTCGCCGCCGTCATCCAGAGAGATACGGCAGTAGAGAGCGGTGATTCTCTCATAGACTTGTTTTTCCCTGCTCATAGCGTTCTCCTTCTATGAACAGGGACACGATACCATTATAGTACCATGTCCCTGTCCCTGAATCAACCGTTTTTACGCCGCTTTTTCGGCCATTTCCCGCTGATGCCGCCATTCCTCGAAGTGTTCGCAGGTCTGGCGCTCAATGAGCTGCTCAAAGGCTTCCCGCATGGACTTCTCCCCGGAGAACTCCCGCACCACCACAAAACGGACTTTATTTTTTTGCTTCTTGCTTTTTTCCATAGGCTACCTCCATAGAGAGACAGGCCGGACGGCAGCACCGGCAACGAAGTCCGGCAACGAACCTCCAAAAACCTGTAAACTACCGTCTGGCCTGCAAATCTTACTTTGTGAATTTTCTTGAAAAATCTCGTTGCTTTCGTTGCCGGAGATAATGATAAATATTAAAATATCCCTTATTTACTGGCTTTTCCCGTATCCAGATAGGGAAATCCCCGGCAACGAACCCGGCAACCAGCTGGCAACCATCCCGGCAACAGGCTGCCGTTTTCAGGCGATCCACTCCTTCGGAAGCTCCAACTGGCGGCATTCTTCCTCGCTCAGTTCCACAAATCCATCTTCGTTGCCGGAAACGTCCCGTTCCCAGCCCTTCTGCCTGCCGTATCCGGCGAACATCCTCGGATTGGAGAATGGCTTCCAGCCCGTCACCACCGTATTCATGATTTCGTTGATATTGTGCAGCTGCCACCGCTTCGGCTCGTCATAGGTGTGGCCCAGCGCCTCCTTGAACAGTTGTTTGGAGCAGACCATGCTGCCGGTGTAGTGTTCCAGAAAGCCCTGTATCTGCCCGGCCTCCGTGTCCTCCGGCATGAAATCCTTCTGCACCTCCACAAGCTGCCGCTGGATGGACTTGCTGAATTTCATGGAATAGTGGCCGCTGCGGTAAATCGTCATGGCCTCCGCCCAGACCTGCAACAGGTAGGCTCTGGAAGCGTCCTCGTCCTCCAAAATGTGAACCTCTGCATTCTCCGAGTAAATCATGATGGGAAGGAAACGCCGGTTCCCGGCCCGGTCAAGGGGGAGGAAGTCCAGCGTGTTGGAAGAACCGCCGAACACACACTGCCGCAGCCGGTCTTTGGGCTGGGCCTCATAGGGCGTCCGGTAGGTTTCCTTCTGGCGGCTGATAAAAGAGCGGATTTCCTCAATGCTTTTGGCGCTGCTGGTAGCCAGCATCTCCGACATCTCAATGATCCAGTGGCCTTGCAGCTTCAAAAATACCCTGTCATCGTCCAGCTTTTTCAGGTCATCGGAAAACCACTCGTCCCGGATCGCCAGCAGGCGGAAGAAGCTGGACTTGCCAGCCCCCTGTCCGCCCACCAGACAGAGCATTTCCTCGTATTTGGAGCCGGGGGAAAACACCCGCCGGATGGCTCCCAGCAGAAAGTGTTTCAACATTTCCTCCACATAGTCGCTGACCTCCGCACCTAAGAAGTGATGGAGACAGGAGCGAATACGGGGCGTCCCGTCCCACACAAGGCCGTTCAGTACGTCCTGTATGGGATGGTAGCAATTCTCATTCGCCACAATGGACAGGGCCGCCGTCATTTTCTTCTCGCTGGTCAGTCCGTAGTTCTGCTCAAAATAGAGAAGCAGATACACCCGGTCAGTCAGGAGGTTCAGCCGGATAGCGTCCCGCAGCAGCGGGTCATGGCAGAACACCGTCCGGCAGTTGCCGATGGTGTTGGCTGGCTGGCCCTTTTCCGTGACGGACAGGCTTTCCCGCACCTCGTCAACGCTCTGCTCCGGCGCTAAGGCTTCGGCTGCGTTCATGGCGGCCTGCCGGGTGGCTGGCGGTAAACTCTGATATTCGCTGCTCAATCTTCCTCACCTCTTTTCCATATTCAGCGACCACGCAGGCCCGTTCCTCCATACTGCCGGACAGCAGAATATCCAGCAGATACTCCGTGTACGGCTTTTTTTGCAGGGCCTCCACAAACAGCGGGTTCCATGTTTCCTCCGGCGTCTGCGGGGCATATTCCTTCTCCCAGCGTTCCAGCAGGTGCAGGTAATCGCACAGCGCCCGGAAACATTTCTGCTCCGCCTGCCGGAAGCGTAGTTCCTCGCTGATTTTTCGTTTGACCGGCCTCCTGCGGGGCGGGTCATGGTCTTTGGCGTCAAAGCTGACCGAGAAATCCTCCGCCAGCTTCAAGGCCGCCTCTTTTTTGTTCAGCCCGAACAGACGGGCGGTAAAATCCCCCGCCCCCCTGACAGCCGAAGCAGTGGAACCGGCGGTCAACCTTCATACTGGGATGTTTGTCATCATGGAAGGGACAGCAGGCCATCCCGTCCCTTCCAACCCGTACCCCGTAAGATTCCGCAGCCTGCCTTGTGGGAACAGCCTGCTTCACCGCTTCAAATACATTCGATTTTCTCACCTCCAGACAGAGAAAAAGGCACCCGGTTTCCGCAGAAAGTCAGGTGCCTCATAACTCCATATCGTTCTTTTTGGTCGGGGCAATCCTCCCCTCCCGTTCCCAACGCTCCCGGTTATCCCGGTCAGCGTTGATCTTTGCCTTTGCCAGCTTGTCCATAATGGATTCTTTGGCTTTTTTCTTGATCTGCTCCTTCCCGGCCTGCTTGACCTCCGTCTGCATCAGCGTTCGCTGGATTTTTGCCAGAGCGTGCTGCATGGCGTTTTTGATTTTGGTAATGACCCCATCCAGACGCTCAGCGGCATACTCACGTTCCTTCTTTGGGGCCTTGCGCTCCGGCGAAAGCACCCATTTTTTCGATTCTTCCACCAGACGAATATCTTCCTTGTGTGTCTCCTGCCGGACGGTATCGGTCACGACCTCCACCGCCTTGTCATAGGCCGCATCGGAAACATCATCTAACAGCGTCTCCACGTCCTCGATTTTGAGCGTCAGTTCTTCCAGCTTTTGCTCCTGCGCCGCAAGCTGCTCCTTCTGCTTCATCAGGATATAATCCTGTTTTTCCAGATAGTCCCGCCCGCCGTAGGACGGCTCCTGATCCAGATGCAGCCCATGCCGTCTGGCGATGTCAAACAGGATCGTCCGGCAGACCGCATCAAAGGTCTGCTTGCGGTTGTTGTTCCGGCCTTTGGGTTTCTCCGGGTTGGGGAGAGGGATGCCAAGTTCTTCCAGCGCTTTTTCCTGCTGGGGACACAGTTCCCCGTAGCGGTTCTCACAGTCAAAGACGTGCCGCTCATGGATGTGGGGCGTCCCCTCGTCCAGATGGAGCGCCCAGTCCAGGATGTGGATATGGGAACCGAAGCGGCGTTCAAATTCCTCATAGAACTCATTGACAATGGAAAAGAGCATATCCGGCGGAACGGATTCTCCCATCGTGCCGATCTGGTAGATGCTTTCCTCCGGGCAGGTCTTGTTGTTTTTCAGCAAGTCCTCCACGGTGCGGTTGCGCTCGGTGTGCCGGGTTTTCTCATTCCGGGCGTTCTGGGCCTCCACATAGCCGCCGTAATGCTCGTAGTAGTACATCCGCTCAATTTCCTCAAAGCTGAAATCCGGCTGCTCCGGGTTCTCCCGGAACTCGTGTGTCGTAAAGCCCCGGTAGCAGTCCCAGTAGACATTCTGCCTTGCCCGCTCGGCGTCAATGTGTTCGCTGTTCTCCACATCGAACCGGCGGTCATCGAACCGGCAGTGATTGTGGCGGGGATTGTAGGTGCCATGCTTGCCGGAGCGCCCGTTGTGTCGTGTCAGTTTCAAACAATTTTCCTCCTTCCTGCGAAGATGCTCCGGGGCCGGGGAAGGGGCGGCGAAGCCGCAAATCCTGCGAATTTTGCGTCAGGTAATACCCAGTATGAGTTGACGCAGGCATCAATGTTTGCCAGTTTCGCCGGCTCCGTATCCGCACATTTGCGCCCATAAGCGGGGAATGGATACGGAATACGCCTGCGGGGATTGCCGGTCAAAACAGCGGGTGCAGACCCGGCATTTTTTCCGTAAACGCCCCGGTTTCAGGCGATTTTTTCTTCCGCCGTACGGCGGCCCCACCCGGATCGACAGCCGGGACTTATCCAGCACATAGGTCACGCTGCCCTCCGGCGTGCTGCGCTCCAACCGGCACAGCAGCGGGTACTTCCGGCTGAAATCAGCCAGCCTGCGCTTCAAGCTGGCGTTGAAGGTGTAGACGCTGGCAAGGTTTTCCGCCTCGTTCCAGTTGATAATGGTTTCTTTCTCATACTTAGACAGCTTCCTCATACAGATCCTCCTCATCTGCGCTTGAGGCGGCGGTACTCGTCCATCTCCATCCGCAGATGGTGGTAAAAATCCTCGTACCAGTTTTCGCCCACCTCCGTCTCCACCTTCCGGGCCAGCCCCAGCATCCGGCGTTTGGCCTCCGGGTCAACCGTCAGTGCCGTCAGCCATTTCAGCCGTGTCACCGTATTGTGGTGGCTGGGACAGCCGTAAGCGTAGAGAATCTTCTTTTCTTTCATACTCAGTGTCATAATGATTTCCTCCGTTTCTTTGCTGCGGAGCCATGCGCCCCGCATGATTGATAAACTTGTTTCTGTCTGCTGTCTGCCGGTCTTCCTGCAAGCCGCTCCTGCCCGGAATTTCTCCCGGCGTATCGGCCTCTTTGGTGCGCTCGATTTCTGTCCTGGCGTCACTTCCCCGGAGGCCATACCCCTTGCAGCCGGTCATTCGATTTTCAAGGTTCTGTGCCTGTCTGCAAGAACCAGTTTACCGAAAAAAGAGGCCCTTTCCCGTATATCCAAAACGTCGGAAAAACGCTTGAAATCCGCATATTTCCACGCTTATGGAATCGTGCTATAATGGGTGTAATCACTGAAAAACGATAACGAGAGAGGGGGCTTTGGATGTACGCAAAGCTGACAATCCCGGAGCGGCTCAAAGACCTGCGGGTGGTAGATAAGCACCTGACGCTGGAACAACTGGCGGAGCAGACCGGCCTGTCTAAATCCGCGCTGGGAAAATACGAAACCGATGACTACAAGGACATCAGCCCGTTTGCGATTGCAACGCTGGCGGACTTTTACGGCGTGTCCACCGACTATCTGATGGGGCTGACGGAAAATAAAAATCACCCAAACATAGAACTTCAATCTCTGCATCTGAGTGATGATATGGTGGAACTTTTGAGCAGCGGCAAAATCAACAACCGGCTTCTCTGCGAACTGGCTACCCACCCGAATTTCCGGCGGCTGATGATAGATATGGAAATCTGCATCGACCAGATCGCCAATATGCGGGTGGAGCAGATGAATCTGGTGTTGGAGGCCACCCGGCAGACCGTCATGAGCAAGTATGCACCCGGAGAAGATGACCTCTATATGCGGACGCTGGAACTGGGGCAGGTGCAGGAAAGCGATTTTTACAGCCACGTCATGCACGATGATCTGGACAGCATCGTCCGGGACATCCGGGAAGCACACCGCAAAGACAAGACCACCGCCGACCCGCAGCCCACGCTGGATGATGTGAAGGAAAAATTTGAGCAGGCCATAGGGCAGGGCAGCGATACAGAAATGCTGATCCACGAGTTCTGCGATAAGTTGCAGATACCCTTTGAGAAGATTTCCTCGGAGGACTTCTCGGCGTTCCTGCGGATACTGAGCCTGTCCAAGCAGCTCAAAAGCTCCAACAATATGAGGGGAAAGGCCAGCCCCATTCCTCCCAACCGCAAGGCCAGACGTAAGCGGAAGTAAAATTTCCATATCCGGAAGCGGCAAAAAAGCCATCCGCCGATTGATTGGCAAATGGCTTTCGTGAAGCTGTATTCTGTTGTAGTGGTTGTGCCCAGTTTGGGAACAATCACTATTGAAGATGCTATTCTTTGTCTTTCTGCGATACCTGTGCATGGGCTTCCTGCTGGACAAGCCGCCCCGCCGACAAGCCG
>ERZ780002.588-NODE-588-length-12887-cov-2.85263_pt1 | contig 12887 bp, 9 predicted proteins | sample MGYA00511947_ERZ780002 | MGnify/ENA primary metagenome ERZ780002 (study PRJEB29588, sample SAMEA2148558) | human gut metagenome | biome: human gut; feature: human-associated habitat; material: faeces | place: Denmark | collected 2008/2010 ... | reverse complement strand
ACTTTCAAAAAATCCTATAGAAAGAAAAAAGCGTGGCTGTGCCATCTGTAATATTCGAGAAACCTGTAAATTCAGGAGAAAGGGACTTCATTGTGGGGTTTAGAGAATTATTAAAGGAAAAAGAATTTATTATACTTGACGGTGCGACAGGCACTATGATTCAAAAAAGCGGTGTACAGTATGATGAAGTGCCCGAAACGCTTAACATTACACATCCCGAACTTATTGCGTCATTTCATAAAGCTTATGTAGATGCGGGCGCAGATGTTGTTTATGCAAACACCTTTGGTGCGAATGCGTACAAACTTGAGGGATGCGGCTACAGTGTTGAAGAAATTGTAGGAGCAGGTATCAGCATTGCTAAAAACGCGGCGACAGAGCGCTTGTTGCCCTTGACATCGGTTCAATCGGTCAGTTGCTCGAACCTGCGGGTTCGCTTACTTTTGAACAGGCTTATGAATATTACAAACAGCTTATCCTTGCAGGTAAAGACGCTGATGTTATAGTTTTTGAAACTATGACGGATCTTTATGAACTTAAGGCCGCTGTACTTGCCGCAAAGGAGAACAGCGACAAGCCGATATTCACCACTATGACATTTGAGCGTAATATGCGTACTTTTACAGGCACATTGCCGTCTGCTTTTGCCGTAACTATGGAAAATCTCGGCGTTGACGCTCTCGGCGTAAACTGTTCGCTTGGACCTGATGATCTTGAGCCGATTGTAAGTGAGATTTCCAAGTACACAAATCTTCCTATTGTAATTAAGCCGAATGCAGGTTTGCCGGACCCTAACACCAATGAATACGATGTTATGCCCGATGATTTTGCAAAGTCATCTCTGTCACTGTTAAAGTACGGTGTTAAAGTTCTCGGCGGCTGCTGCGGTACAAATCCCGAATATATAAAGGCTCTTAAAGACGCTCTTGCAGATAAAAAATATCAGCCGTCAAAAAGTCAAGTTGATACAATAGTATGCAGTGCAAGTTCTGTTGTTGAAGTTAATCATCCGAGAATTATCGGTGAAAGAATTAACCCTACAGGCAAAAAGCTGTTTAAACAGGCACTTGTTGATAATAATATTGATTACATTCTCACACAGGCACTTAGTCAGACGGGCGCAGGTGCGGAAATTCTTGATGTCAATGTAGGTCATCCCGAAATCGACGAAAAGCAGATGATGGTGCGTGTGCTCAAAGCAATTCAGAGTGTTTGCGATGCACCTCTGCAGATTGATTCTACCAAACCCGATGTACTTGAGGCAGGACTTCGTGCTTATAATGGCAGACCGATTGTAAACTCGGTAAACGGTGAGGAAAAAAGCCTTAGCACGGTTTTACCGCTTGTTAAAAAATACGGTGCTTGCGTTGTCGGTCTTACACTTGACGAAAACGGTATTCCAAAGACAGCGGAGGGTAGATTTGAAATTGCAAAAAGAATTGTAGAGAGGGCAGAGGCAATCGGCATTGACAGAAGAGATGTGTTTATTGACTGCCTTACGATGACGGTTTCTGCCGAACAGTCTGCCTGCAGACAGACGCTTAATGCTTTGCACAGAGTAAAAACCGAACTTGGCTGTAAAACCTGTCTCGGTGTTTCAAATATTTCATTCGGACTTCCGAATCGTGACCTTGTTACAAGAACTTTCCTTACTATGGCTCTTGAAGAGGGACTTGACTTACCGATTATTAACCCGAATATTGATTCTATTACGGGTGCGGTAAGAGCATACCGTGTGCTTGACGGTATTGATAAAAACTCTATGGATTTTATTGCCGCATATAACGATGCGGCGCAAGCACCTGCCGCAAATAATAATTCTGCCGCATCCGATTTGGATATTATGACCGCTGTTTTCAACGGCTTGAAAAAAGAAGGTGCGTTGCTTACAGAAAAAATGCTTGCCGAAACAGGCGACGCAATGAAAATAGTAAACGAAATGCTTATTCCGGCTCTTGATAAGGTGGGAGAGGGTTTTGAAAAGAACAAAATCTTTTTACCTCAGCTTATTCAGAGTGCAAATGCCGCACAGGCTTGCTTTGATGTAATTAAATCACATATTTCCAAAACAAGCGGAGAAACCGTAAGCAAGGGCAAAATCATTGTTGCAACCGTTAAGGGTGATATTCACGACATAGGAAAGAACATTGTAAAAGTATTGCTTGACAACTACGGTTATACGGTTGTTGACCTCGGTAAAGATGTTGACCCTCAACTTGTTGTCGATACTGCAATTGAGCAGGATATAAAGATGATTGGTTTGTCTGCTCTTATGACAACTACCCTTAAGAGTATGGAAGATACAATCAAACTTGTAAGAGAAACAAAAGAATTACAGAATCCCGACGGAAGCAGTAAATGCGTAATTTTTGTCGGCGGTGCTGTACTTACGGAAGAATATGCTATGAAAATCGGCGCTGACTACTATTGCAGAGATGCTAAGGAAAGCGTAGATACGGCTAAAAAGGTATTAGGTTAAAACAAAAGGGCAGTTCCGAATCAGGAATTGCCCTTGGTTATATTTATTATGCAAATTTCAGGTTGATTGTTAAATCGTGGTATAGGGTTTGAAACACCGAGCCCGCCTGTAATTATCATAGAGGTATTGTTAAAATCAAATTCACCTTTGTCATATTGCGGAAAAAGTCCTTGGTTTGGTGCAATTACTCCGCCGACAAACGGTATTCTGACAAGTCCGCCGTGAGTGTGACCGCACAAAACAAGCTCTACATTTGACTCTGCAACCATATCGGTAATGTATTCAGGCTGATGATGCAAAAGAATTGTGTAGTAATTATTTGCTTCTTCGTTGAATTGCTCCCCAAAATGAGCTTCCGGAACATCGTAGTCGGGGCCGTTGTATCCATAGTACGGATAATCGGATAGTCCGCCTATTAGTATTTTTTGTCCGTCTTTTGTGGTGAAAAACGCAGCTTCATTGTCAAGTAAGGTAGCTCCGCAGGCAGTTATGTCTGTTTTGAAGTCAATCTTGTCGGCAATATCTCTTTCGTGATTACCGAGGCAGCAATAGACAGGTGCGATTTTTGAAAGTTTTGACAGAATATTTTTCATATTATCGTCATTAACAAATGTGCGGGTTACCATATCACCGCCCACTGCAATGAAGTCGGGGCTTTGTTTGGCAATTTTTTCTATCAGGTTTTTATTATTGTCACCGTATTCCTTATTGTGCAGATCGGAGATAAACACAATTTTTAAATTACCGTTAATATTATCGGCTTTAAGATTATATTCTGTAGTTTTAAAAAACAGGTTGCTGTGTATTAATTCTCCTATTGCAAGAGCAAATAAAGCAGAAAAAATAATTAAAGGTAGTCTTTTCTTTGCTTTCTTCATAAAAATGTCCTTTTTTTAAGAATAATGTTATATTGTTGATAAAATTATATTATATCTAAATTAAGTATTTGTCAAATTAGGTAAAAAAAACACATATTTTATCTACGCAAATAAGAAAAGAGCATTGCTTTGCAATTTGACAAAAAATTAAATTTGATGTATAATATTGTGTGTTAATTTGTATAATATTTTAAAATTAGACGATATGTTTGTATTAAATTTTATATAATCAGATAAAATTTGCAGGGGACAATTAAAAAATGAAAAAAATAAATTATCGTAAGCTTATTCTTGCTTTGGCTGATGTTTTTATTATTGTGGTAAGCGGTATTGTGCTTAATTTTGCTATGTCGCTTATATTTCCGGAACTTTCGGAAGCAAGCAGAGGACTGTTATATACAATAATAGTAAACTTAGCACTGTGTATGCTTATTATGTACGGTGCAGGTGCGTATAAAAGACTTTGGCGATACTTTAATGAAAAGGATTACTTGGTTTGCGGTTTGGCGATGTTCGCAGGCTTCGCTTTGGGCTATCTTATTATGTCGATTTTGCAGATACAGCAACCTGTTTTGTTTGTTACTTTATATGCAATTCTCGCAACAGGCGGAGTGCTCTTATTCCGATTTATATTTAAGCGTACTTTCCTTGATTTAACTGAAGTCGGCAGAGCGGATAATTGTGAGCGTACGCTTATTGTTGGCGCAGGCAATGCAGGCAGAATGATTCTTACCGAAATTCAGAATGCAAGTTATGACGAAAACAGTCCCGCACGCAATCTTATTGCGGTAGGTTTTGTTGATGATGATGAAACAAAACTTAACAGAAGCATTAATGGTGTGCCTGTTCTCGGTTTTTGCAGAGAAATTTCTAAGATTTGCAATGATAAAAAGATTACAAATATTATTGTGGCTGTTCCGTCTTGCGAAGAAGAGGAAAAGCGCAAAATCCTTGATTATTGCTCGGAAACTACTTGTAAAATCAAGATAATTCCTTATTTGAGCGAGCTTTTGTTTGACGATAAGCACACAGAGCTTATTTCACAGGCTAAAGAAATTAAAATTGCAGACTTACTTGGCAGAAAGCCGATTGAATTTGATAAAAAAGAAATAAAAGAATTGGTTACGGGAAAAATCTGTATGGTTACAGGCGGCGGCGGTTCTATAGGCAGTGAGCTTGTAAGACAGATTGCAAAGTATTCGCCTAAGCAAGTAATTATTGTTGACATATACGAAAATAACGCATATGATATTCAGCAGGAACTTGTGCTTGAGTACGGCAACAAACTTAATCTTGTAACTTTGATTTCATCTATCCGTGATTACGACAAAATGGAACTGATATTTAAAACATATCGTCCTCAGCTTGTATTTCACGCAGCTGCCCACAAGCATGTTCCTCTTATGGAAACCGTGCCGGAAGAGGCAGTTAAAAATAATATTTTCGGTACTTTTAATGTTGCAACACTTGCAGAAAAGTACAAAGCCGATAAATTTGTTATGATTTCAACCGATAAGGCTGTAAATCCGACCAATGTTATGGGTGCAACCAAAAGAGCATGTGAAATGATAATTCAGCACAAGGCTCAGCACAGCACTCATACCGAATTTGTAACCACTCGTTTCGGTAATGTTCTTGGGTCAAACGGTTCGGTTATTCCCTTGTTCAGGCGTCAGATTGAAAGCGGTTCACCTGTAACCGTTACTCACCCTGACATAATCAGATATTTTATGACTATTCCCGAGGCTGTTTCGCTTGTTCTTGAGGCAGGCGCTATGGCTCACGGCGGCGAGATTTTTGTTCTTGATATGGGTGCGCCCGTAAAGATTACAACTCTTGCCGAAAATCTCATTCGTATGTACGGCAAGATTCCATATAAAGATGTTCCGATTGTTTTCACGGGCTTAAGACCGGGCGAAAAACTTTTTGAGGAACTTTTGATGGACGAAGAAGGACTTAAGTCTACCGCAAACGAAAAGATATTTATCGGTAATCAGATAAATATCAATTCCGCAGAACTGCTCAAAAAACTTGATGAGCTTAAAGTTGTTGCTAACAGCAACGACAGCGAAAAAACGGTAGAACTTCTTGCGGATCTTGTACCTACTTTTAACCATAAGACAAACTGATATATTTATTCATCAGCAAAGGAGAGAATACATAATGTGTGGTATTGTTGGATATGTTGGACCTAAAGACTGCAGTGATGTGCTTGTAAGCGCACTCACAAAGCTTGAATACAGAGGTTATGATTCAGCGGGTATAGCTGTTTTTGGAAAAAACGGCATTGAAACAGTTAAAACAAAAGGTAAACTTAAAAATCTTGTTGACAAGATGGCAGTTGAGGGTAAACCGGAGGGTCATGTAGGTATAGGCCATACAAGATGGGCAACTCACGGTGAGCCGTCAGATGTAAACTCACATCCGCACAGCGGCGCAAGAGTTACCATTGTTCATAACGGAATTATTGAAAATTACATTGAATTAAAAGAATTTTTAACATCAAAGGGCAGAACTTTCCTCAGTGATACAGACACCGAGGTTGTTGCACAGCTTTTGGATTACAAGTATAACGGAAATCCGCTTGAAACTATCGACAGCGTAATGGCTGAACTTAAGGGCTCTTTTGCTCTCGGTATTATGTTCAAAGATTTCCCGGACAGAATTTTTGCCGTAAGAAGAGAGAGTCCGCTTATTGTTGGCGTAGCTGACGGCGAAACCTTTATTGCTTCCGATGTTCCTGCAATTCTTAAATACACAAAGAATTACTATCTTCTCGACCATGATGAGATTGCTACACTTACAGCAGACGGCGTTTCATTTGTAGATGAGCACCTTGACCCTATCGAAAAAGAGTTAAAGGTTGCGGATTGGGATATGGAGGCTGCCGAAAAGGGCGGTTATCCGCATTTTATGATTAAAGAAATCAAAAACAGGCCGGAAGCTATCAGAACCACCGTTGCTCCGAGAGTAAGAGCCGGATTGCCTTGCCTTGAAGAATGCGGTATTACACTCGAAAAATTAAGAGAATTTAAATCAATTTCGGTTGTTGCCTGCGGTACAGCTATGCATGCCGGTCTTGTAGGTAAATATATTATCGAAAGTATTGCGAGAGTACCTGTTACAGTTGATATTGCGTCAGAGTTCAGATACAGAAATCCTATTGTAGGTGAAGGCGACCTTGTAATTATTATTTCGCAGTCGGGTGAAACTGCCGACAGCCTTGCCGCAATGCGCCTTGCAAAGCAGAAAGGAGCAACTACTCTTGCTATTGTAAACGCAAAGGGAAGTTCAATTGCACGAGAGGCGGATATGCTTATTTACACTCTTGCAGGCCCTGAAATTTCTGTAGCGTCGACAAAAGCGTATATTACACAGCTTTCCGTTATGTATCTTTTTGCCTTTGAGCTTGCTCTTGCAAAGGAAACCGTAAGCGAAGCAGAGTGCAAAAGACTTGTGTCTGCACTTCTCAAAATGCCGGAAGCTGTTAAGTATGTTATTGAAACAACAGAGGAAAAATGCAAGTATGTAGCGACAAAACTTATCACAACAGACAGCTTGCTCTACATTGGCAGAGGTCTTGACTATGCTCTTTCAATGGAAGGTTCGCTTAAACTTAAGGAAGTATCATACATTCACTCCGAGAGCTATGCGGCAGGTGAATTAAAGCACGGTACAATTTCTCTTATTGAGGACGGTATGCCTGTAATTTCTGTTGCAACACAGAGTGACCTTATTGCAAAAACTATCAGTAATATTGTTGAGGTTAAGTCGAGAGGTGCTATGAATATTCTTGTTTGCTCGGAGGCTTGTGCAAGAACTCTTGAGGACGGTATTGCGGATTATGTTATTAAAGTTCCGCAGACAGATGAACTTCTTATGCCGATTTCTGCGGTTGTTCCGCTCCAGATTCTTGCTTATTACACAGCGGTCAATAAGGGTAATGACCCTGATAAGCCAAGAAACCTTGCAAAATCAGTTACTGTTGAGTAATTTACAAAAATAAACATTAGAAATTTTATTTTAAAAACCAAGTGACGGAATGGCTGTCACTTGGTTTTTGTTTTCTTTATTGGAAAAAAGAAACGCTTTAGCGCTTTAAATTTCAAAAAAATTCTCTTAAAACGCCGCCTTGCACTTGTATTTTTTACTTGTATTATGTATAATAATTGATGTATATGGATTTATTGACAGAATATTCTGTTTTTTCGGAGGCTTTTAGTATGACAGCTAAAAATATAAAAAAATTTTTTACCGCATTTGTTTGTGCGGCACTTGTTGCTTGTACTGCCGTTGTTTGCAGTGCGGCGGGCAGTAAAATACAGATTGAAAAACTTGATAATATGACAATTCAACTGCCCGACAATATGCTTGGCATAACAAGGGACAGCAAGAGTACCGACAAGTATTTTTCCGTTTTCGGACTTGATTATGACAAAACAATGTCTGATTTCAAGAGCAGTGATATTTTTATGCAGGCTATGGATAATCAGGCAACCACGACGGTCACGGTTACTATGACACGCAACGGTGACAGCGAGGGTATTAAGAATTATAAACTTCTTTCGGACGAAAAGCTTTATGAAGTGAGAGAAAGTTTTATTTCTCAAGAGGAATATATCAGTTGTACCCCGGATCAGGCGCAAGACCTTGTATGGCTTATGTTTGACCTTAATGTAGAGAGCGGCAGTGACAGAATCAAGACTTATCAGGCAAACACCGTTTATGACGGAATGAGTATTAATATTACTATTCAGCATAACGGCGGCGATGTTACATCTGCCGATTATCAAACTTTAAAGTCAATTCTTTCAACCGTTACTTTTAATGCAAAAGCTGACCCGGAAAGCGACTTTACAAAATATGTTTACATAGGTATAGTTGCTGTTGTTATTATTCTTTTTATCATAGTTATGATTGCAGGTAAAAAGACAAGAAAGAAAAACAAAAAGAGCAAAAACGAAAAAATTTTGCGTGAACTTACCGATAAATACAAATCAAACAATAAACCTGTAAAAAAATTACAGGAAGATGATATTGTCAGCATTCATCAGGCTTATGATGAGTTAAAAGAAGAAAACAACGACATAAGCAGTGGCAAAAAAGACGATGACCTCTTTGACGATTACAAGGACATTGACGAAGAAGAAGTAAAGGTTAAGATTTACGAAAAGCCGACAGTTTCGGATTATGAAATTGACGAAATAGTAAATGAGAGCAAAGAAAGGCTTAAGAATGAGGGCGCAGATGTTGAAGTAATAGAAACAAGTGCCGAAAAACTTAAGCCGCAGGAAGTAATTGAAGACCGACTTGAAGAGGCTAAGGAGGATTTACAGACCGAAGAGGTTGTTCAAACCGTGGCTGTTGACGAACCCGAAGATGAAAACGATGCTGAAGAAAACTCGGAAATAACCGAGGAGGCAGATGCGGATGCTACCGATACAGCCGTTGAAAATCAATCGGTCGAAGATAAAGAAAACGCAGACTTTGAAATTGAATCGGAAGAAAAAGTAATTTCGGACGACGGAAAATACGAAGAAGCTGCACAGGCAGAAATTTCAACAGAAGAAGAACCGACAGACGAAATAGAAGAAACAATTGAAGAAGTTGAATCTGAATACGAAGAAGAAACGGAAGATGAAGTCGAAGAAGAAAACGAGGAAGAACTGAGAAGAGAGGCTGAAAAAAATACAGCCGATGATTTTGATGAAGGTTATGATTTCTTTGAAGAAAAGCCGAGAAGAATTGTAGGTATCATTGATGTTGACAGTTCAGACCTCAAAAATGCGGTCGATTACGATGTTCTTTCAGAGGAAGAAAAGCGTGCCGTAGAGGTTGAAACCGCTGTGGATAACGATAAGACAGAAAGCTTTATTGCGGCTGCGGAAAAAGCAGGTAACGGAATAAAGAATTTCTTTGTACACTGCGGATATTTCTGCACAAATGTTTCAAGACTTATAAAGCGTAAGTATGCTGCTAAAAAGCGTAAAAAAGCTGAACTCGAACGCAGAGAAAGAGAGCGTGCGAGAAAACAGCAGGCTGCGCAAAGGCGTGACGGCAACGGTCTTGTAAAGGTACACAGCGCCACACAGAGAAGACCGCAGCCTAACGGCAGAGCATCTCAGTCAGCTCACAGAACACCAAACAGAAAACCACAGCAGAACAATAACAGAAGAAAGTAATCAGAGGTGATTAAAATAAATACTTTAGTAATTAAAAACGCACACATAGTTTCACCGTCAGATGGACTTGACAAAGTTGCCGATGTTCTTGTAAAAGACGGCAAAATCACAAAAATTGCAGAGAACATCTCTACAGAGGGCAATGTGATTGATGCAGACGGCTTAACACTTATTCCGGGTCTTGTGGATATGCATGTACATCTTCGTGACCCCGGTCAAACTCACAAAGAGGATATTATAACAGGCTGTAAAGCAGCTGCTGCGGGCGGTGTTACAAGTTTACTTGCAATGCCTAACACAATTCCTACTACGGATAATGCCGAAACTGTAAAATATATTCTTGACAAGGCAAAGAATGCCGATGCCAATGTTTATGTGGCAGGCAGTATTACAAAGGGACTCAAAAGTCTTGAACCGACCGATCTTGAAGAACTTAAATCAGCAGGTGCAATTGCTCTTTCGGATGACGGCAGACCGGTTGAAAACACAAAGTATTTAAGCGAGGCAATGAAAAAAGCTCCGCAGCTCGGTATGACGGTTGTTGCTCACTGCGAGGATCTTTTCCTTGCAGACGGCGGTAAAATCAACGGCGGCGAAGTAAGCAAAAATCTCGGTGTAAAGGGTATCCCTGCCGCAGCAGAGGATTGCGGTACCGCAAGAGAAATTGCACTTGCGGCGGCGCTTGATGTGCCGATACATATTTGTCATGTCAGCACAAAGACAAGCGTTGCACTTGTAAGAGATGCAAAGAGAAGAGGGGTTAAGGTTACGGCAGAAACCGCACCGCACTATTTCTCAATGACAGAAAAAGAATTGCTTGCAAAGGACGCAGATTTCAGAATGAATCCGCCTCTCCGCACACATGAAGATGTTGTTGAAATAATAAGCGGTCTTAAAGACGGTACGCTTGATGCTATTGCAACCGACCACGCACCGCATACACCGGAAGAAAAGTCCGATTTTGAAAAAGCACCGAACGGTTCTATCGGTATGGAAACTTCATTTGCGGTATCATACACATATCTTGTAAAAACAGGACTTCTTACAATTTCGGAGCTTGTTGAAAAGATGAGCACAAATCCTGCCGAAATTCTCGGAATCAATGCAGGACATATCAAAGTCGGTGCGCCTGCAGACCTTGCTCTCGTTGATTTGAACGAAGAATGGGTTGTTGATGTAGATAAATTGCACGGCAAGAGTAAAAATACTCCTTTCAAGGGCAAAACGCTCTGCGGAAAGGTTAAATATACAATTTTGGGCGGAAAAACCGTATTTGAAGATAAATAATCGGAGCGCTCGCAGATTAAAGGAGATTTGGCAAAATGGCACAAAAAGGTGATTTGTTATCAGTAAGAGAAGATATACGAGTTGTTGACGCTACAATTCGTGACGGCGGACTTTGTAATAATTTTGAGTTCCCCAACGAATTCGTAAAGGCTTTATACAAAGCAAATGTTAAAGCCGGTGTTGATTATATGGAGTTCGGCTATAAGGCATCTAAGGAACTTTTCAACGAAAAAGATTTTGGTAAGTGGAAGTTCTGTAACGACGATGACATAAGAGAAGTTGTTGGCGAAAACAATACAGACCTTAAGATTGCAGTTATGGCTGATGTTGGCAGAACAGATTTTAAGAATGACATTCTTCCAAAGAACGAAAGTCCGATTGACCTTGTAAGAATTGCAACATATATCAACACAATTCCTGCGGCAGTAGAAATGATTGAGGACTGCGCAAAGAAAGGCTATGAAACCACAATCAACATTATGGCTGTTTCAAAGGCGAGAACAGAGGATATTATTACAGCTCTTGATATTCTCGGCAAAAGCCCTGTAAACGCATTTTATATTGTAGACAGCTACGGCGCTTTATATCCCGAAGAATCAAGAAAACTCGCAGAGTTATATTGTTCATACGGTGAGAAGTACGGCAAGTCAGTCGGTATTCATGCACACAACAACCAGCAGCTTGCTTTCGCAAATACTATTGAGGCAATGACACAGGGTGTCAGCTACCTTGACGCTACTGTTGACGGTATGGGCAGAGGTGCAGGCAACTGCGCACTTGAGCTACTCTTAGGTTTCCTCAAAAATCCTAAGTACAAGGTTGACCCGATTCTCAAGATGCTTGAGTATACACAGCAGTTCAGAGAAAGCGGAGTTAAGTGGGGATACGATGTTCCTTATATGCTTACAGGTCAGTATAACACTCACCCTCGTCCGGCTATTTCGTTTGTTAAGGATGACAGAAAAGATTATACAAACTTTGCTCACGAGCTTTTTGACATTATCAACAGCTGATGACGCATATAATGAGATTAAATCCCTTGCCGTTCAAAATGATAGCAAGCGGAGAAAAAACCATTGAGTTAAGACTTAATGACGAAAAACGCAGACTGATTAATGTCGGAGATGAAATTACTTTTATAAATACGGAAGACAACCGAAAAACATTAAAAACGGAAATTGTTAATATTTATAAATATAAATCTTTTAAGGAATTATACGCTGATCTTCCTTTACTTAAATGCGGATATACTAAGGAAGATATTTCAAATGCAAAACCCGAGGATATGATAGAGTATTATTCAGAGGAGCAGCAGAAGAAATACGGTGTATTGGGAATAGAGATAAAAGTAATATCGTAAGCGTTATTACTGAATTTAAAAGGAGAGTAAAAAATGGCATTTGACAGACTTATTGATAAAATCGCAGAAATGCAGAATCCTACAGTTGCAGGTCTTGATCCAAAGCTTGACTATGTACCTGAATTTATCAAAGAGGAGTGCTTTGCAAAGTACGGCAAAACTCTTGAGGGTGCGGCTGCCGCTTTGTTTGAGTTCAACAAGGCTCTTATTGACGCTCTTTATGAGGTAGTTCCTGCAATCAAGCCACAGGCTGCTTACTACGAAATGTACGGTTGGCAGGGCGTTAAGGCACTTGCAGACACTATTGCATATGCAAAGTCAAAGGGTATGTTTGTTATTACAGACGGTAAGCGTAACGACATCGGTACAACAATGGAGGCTTACGCTGCTGCTCACCTCGGATCAACCACAGTTGCAGGCGAAGAGGTAGAGGCTTTTGGTGCAGACGCACTTACAGTAAACGTTTACCTCGGCACAGACGGTATCAAACCGCTTGTTAATATCTGCAAGAGCGGTGATAAGGGCATTTTTGTACTTGTTAAGACATCTAACCCAAGTTCAGGCGAATTACAGGATAAGAAACTTGATGACGGCACAACCGTTTATGAGCAAATGGGTAAAATGTGCGAAGAGTGGGGAACAGAGCTTGAGGGCAAATACGGTTACTCGGGTGTCGGCGCAGTAGTCGGAGCAACAAACCC
>ERZ780002.584-NODE-584-length-12941-cov-3.24569_pt1 | contig 12941 bp, 12 predicted proteins | sample MGYA00511947_ERZ780002 | MGnify/ENA primary metagenome ERZ780002 (study PRJEB29588, sample SAMEA2148558) | human gut metagenome | biome: human gut; feature: human-associated habitat; material: faeces | place: Denmark | collected 2008/2010 ... | reverse complement strand
CGCTGGATGGTTTTCGCGATACGCTCTTCATCATAAGGTTTCAGAATATAGTCGAAAGCTTCCAGATCGAAAGCCTGCAGCGCAAATTGGCTGTAACCGGTAGCGAAGACAATTTTCACGGAATGGTTCATGCCTATGATTTTTTGTGCTGCTTCCAAACCATTCATGATAGGCATTTCTATATCAAGGAATAAGAGATCCACCTGCGGGTGGGTTTCAAGAAAAGAAATAACTTCTTTCCCGTTGGCACATTCTCCGATAACATTTACGTGCGGCATGGAAGCGAGCTGATACTTCAGTTCTCCTCTGGCAGGCAGTTCGTCATCTGCCACAAGGACTTTAATTTCCATGTTCGTCATCCTTTCGTCTTTTCCACTTTTGGCACATTGGCGAACACGATGGTTCCTTTTCCTTCTTTACTCAGTATATGGAGCCCGCAGTGCTCGCCGAAAATAGAAACAAGGCGCTGGTGTACGTTGATGAGGCCGATATGGTCGCGCCGTTTGCGGTCAATTAAAAGTGTTTTTAGTTTTCTTCTCGAGATACCTACACCGGTATCAATGACGTAAATTTTATTATATGTCTTATGCTCGATCAGTCCTACGCGGACCGTACCGCCTTCTTCCCGCTTGATGACTCCGTGAATAACTGCGTTTTCTACCAGAGGTTGGAGAAGAAGCGGCGGTATCTGCAGGTTTTCCAGCATGTCTTCTGAAAAATCATAGGTTACGCTCAGCCTGTCACTGAAGCGTGCCCGTTCAAGCTGGATATAGCAGTCAATGACCCGCATTTCTTCGGCAAGAGAAATAAATTTAGAGGGATTGCTTAAACTGTGGCGGAAATAATCAGAAAGATACTTAATCAGTTTTCGTGCTGTTTCAGGATCGCTCCGCACATAGAAGCTGATGGTATTCAGCGTATTGTAAAGGAAATGGGGATTGATCTGTGCCTGGAGTGCCCGTATTTCCGCTTCAGCAAGGAGATTTTTTTCTTCTTTCATCTGTTCATATTCGTAAATGGCTTCTACGATATGGCAGACACCGTTCAAAAATTCAATTCCCATTTTTGTAAAAGTGTCGCCCTTGCTTTTTGCGGCAATGATGTATCCGATAATTTCATTCTGCCAACGAACCGGCAATGTGAGTACGTGGGGCATATCGGGAAGTGATTTCTGAAGCCGGAGTATGGAAGTTTCCGCTTCGCCTTGTGTTCGGTCTTCTTTTGTTTTATAAGCACCGCGGATATATACGCGGTTTTTATAAATAACAGCGGTCCAGATAAGGGAAGGCAGGGCGGTAGTGATGATTTCCGTAATTTTTGTTACAGTGAGGTCTTTGAAACCGGCCTGCAGAGTGCTGAAAATCATCTGGATGGCATCAAAAGTGTTTTTTGTAGTCTTTGTTTTTTCTGAGTCCCAAATGTAGGTGGATACTTCAAGAACACCGATAAAAAGACTGACTGCGATGGTATTCGTGATAAGGATCGGAAGGGAGAGGAGAGCCAGCGCATTTGGATTTGCTACGGTTTCCGGCCAGGTGAGAAGTGCGAAAAATGCCCAAAAAAGAACTTCAAGAAGCAAGGCATAAATAAGTGCCCAAAGCCATAACCGATGGTGCTTGGATTTCAGGTAATTCGTGGTGAAGCCTGCGGCTATGCCTTGGAGAATGGAAAGCCCGCCATGGATATATGATGCATCCGTATTAATGAAAAAGGCGCGGTGCAGACCGGCAATAAGGCCGGTAATGGAACCGACGGCAGGTCCTCCGATGAAACCTGCCAGCATAATACCTACAGCGCGAAAATTAATAATACCGCCCCCGGCACTGACACTCCAGTAGGTTCCTGAAACGGCCATGGCGGAGAAGAGAACCATAAATAGAACCAGGCGTTTTCTGTCAAAGTATCTTGCAGTTAAAGCATTCCGGAAAATTGTTGTGCGGCTGAAAGAGAGAATGAGAAGCAGGAAGATGGAGATCCCCAGCCATACATGTTGTACGCCATTTATAAATGTGTTATACATCACGTTCACCTTTGAGTAAGATTAAGCGTATAAAAGTGTTTACTGATAAAAATGAAGAATATACATCTGCATGTTACCCCCCGTTACCTGCATCTTACCGGTAAAACCATTTTTTTATAAATGGCTTTAAGTATAATAAGGCTGCAAAAGGGAAAGCTGCAAGAGTCTATCTTTATCAGAACCGTTCCTCTGTATTATATCAAGTATGAAAAGGTTTTGTACCTGCAGAGGCAAAATCAGACGGGAAGAATGAAGAGAGCAAAGAAAGGAAGCGAAAGAAATGATTATTTACGGAGTTGCACTTCTGGCAGGCTGCTACATGGCAGGCAATTTGATTGGTGATGTTCTCGGTATGGCATTGGGGGTCAATGCAAATATCGGCGGTGTGGGATTTGCTATGCTTCTCCTGATTGTTATTTCCACCTGGGCTGAGCAGAAAGGGATTATGAAAGGGCCTGAAGAGGCGGGAATTAAATTCTGGGCGTCCATGTATATTCCCATTGTTGTAGCCATGAGTTCCATCCAGAATGTCGTTGCGGCGCTTTCCGGCGGGATGGTCGCAATCCTGGGCGGTGCTCTGGCAGTGGTTCTTGGTTTTCTTCTGATTCCGGTACTTTCTCCGCATCATTCTTCCGAACAGAAAATGGCCGGTAAGGTGGCTCTGAATGAAGGTAAGCAGTAAGGAAAGAACGAGGTAAAAGGTTATGGATATCTTAGCAATGGCAGTCAAGCTGTTTACCAAAAATGGAATGGTAGCGTCTTTCATGGTGCTGGGGTTAATCACTTTTATTGCTTATAAAATGGGCAGTCTTACAAAGGGAAGAGTACATGGCAGCGCTATCGCCATTTTTCTGGGACTTGTTCTGGCCTACTTCGGCGGTTCTGTAACCGGCGGCAGCAAAGGTATTGCTGATATACCGCTTTTTGCAGGGATGGGGTTGGTCGGCGGGGCCATGTTCCGTGATTTTGCTATCGTGTCTACCGCTTTCGGGGCGGATCTCCGCGAAATTAAGAAGATCGGCCTGCGGGGTGTGGCTTCCCTTTTTATCGGAGAGTTCATCTGCCTGGTGGCAGGTATAGCGGTTGCTTATCCGCTCGGATATACCAGCGCGGTTGATCTTGTAACTATCGGCGCAGGTGTGGCGACTTTCGTGGTGGGACCGGTAACGGGGGCGGCTCTCGGTGCTTCTTCTGAAGTTATTGCCATCAGCATTGCGGCGGGCGTTGTGAAATCCGTACTTGTCATGGTTGTAACACCTTTTGTGGCAAAACCGCTTGGTATTAATAATCCCCAGTCTGCTATGGCATTTGGCGGAATCATGGGTACTACATCCGGTACCGCTGCAGGAATGGCGGCTGTTGATCCGAAACTCGTTCCTTACGCGGCTATGACAGCGACCTTTTACACGGGACTCGGATGCCTGCTTTTTCCGTCAGTGTTCTATTTCATGACCCGGATGGTTTTCTGAGCAGATGGAGAAATTAAAAGCATTTACTTGATTTGATTGGGTAGGTGCTTTTTCTTTGGAAAAGAAATAAATCGTTATATAATTAAAATATTGAAAAACAAGATGTTTCATCAGAAAGAGGAGAATAATTATGTTGGAAATCAGACCGAACAATAAGAACTGGCATACCAGAGGTGATGATACTAAAGCAAGACTGGATGCCGCTGCCTGTTTAGCAAAAGGAAAGATTGTTGACGCTAAAGATACGGTTGCTCTTTTAGAAGCGGTCCTGCATCCCGGTGACAATGTCAATATAGAGGGAGATAATCAAAAGCAGGCGGATTTCCTGGCGGGTGAACTTTGCAAGGTCGATCCGTCCCGTGTCCATGATCTCCACATGATCCAATCCACGTTGTCTATCCCTGAACATTTGGATGTGTTTGAAAAAGGGATTGCAAAGAAATTGGATTTCGCGTATGCAGGGAGCCAGGGCAAACGCCTGGCGCAAATGGTACAGGACGGAAGCATCGAATTGGGCGCGATTCATACCTATCTGGAAATGTACAGCCGCTACTTTATCGACCTGATTCCGAGAGTGTCTCTTCTTGTAGCTGATGAAGCGGACAGGGAGGGAAATATTTATTCCGGCTGTTCCACGGAAGATACACCGGCGATTGCGGAAGCGACAAAATTTAACCAGGGGATCGTCATTGTGCAGGTGAATAAACTGGTGGATAAAGTATCCCGCGTGGATATTCCGGCAGACTGGGTCGATTTTGTGATTGAAAGTCCAACGCCGTACATGCTGAATCCGCTTTTTACCCGTGATCCGGCGAAAATCAGCGATGAAAGAATATTAAAAGCCATGATGGCTATAAAGGGAATTTACGGTGAATACGGTGTTCAGGTGCTGAACCACGGAGTCGGTTTTGATACAAGCGCTATTGAACTTATTCTTCCGACCTATGGGGAAAGCCTCGGACTTCGGGGAAAAATCTGCAGACACTGGGTACTGAATCCGCACCCCACCATGATCCCGGCGATTGAAACAGGATGGGCGGAAAATCTTTACTCTTTCGGTTCTGAAGTAGGCATGGAAGAATATATTAAAGCAAGACCTGATGTTTTTGCCGTCGGACCGGACGGAACGATGCGTTCTAACAGGGCTTTCTGCCAGGCGGCAGGCCACTATGCGGCAGATATGTTTATCGGATCCACTATGCAGATTGACCGTTACGGCAATTCTTCCACAGCAACAAAGAACAATGTGGCAGGCTTCGGCGGCGCTCCGAACATGGGGTGTGATGCCAAGGGTCGGCGCCATGTGACAGAAGCATGGTTCAAGTGCGGCAATGAGGTGGCAAATCGTGCCGAACTTACGGGTGAATGTCTCCGCGGCAAGAAACTTGTCGTACAGGTGATTACGACTGTATCTGAAAAAGGATTCCCCGGCTTCGTGCAGGAACTGGATGCGATCCAGTTGAAGAAGAATGCGGGATTGGATCTGGAGCCGGTTATGATTTACTCTGACGACCTGACCCATATTGTTTCCGAAATCGGTATCGCGTATCTCCATAAGTGCCGCAACATGGAAGAACGGATGAATGCTATCCGCGCCATAGCCGGCAAGACGGAAGTGGGCATGCTGGAAGATCCTGCTGAGACACTGCGTCTCAGGAAAGAGGGCATTGTGAAGCTGCCGGAAGATTTGGGCATTGACCGTTCAACGGCGACAAGGGAACTTCTTGCCGCGAAGAATATGAAAGACCTTGTGGATTGGTCCGGGGGACTCTATAATCCGCCGGCAAAATTCCGCAACTGGTAATTTCTCATATAAGTAAAAACCTGTTACCCTTTTTATTTCGGGTAACAGGTTTTTACTTTTGGGCTAATAGGAACATTATTCTTTTTCATCCTGAGAAGGGGTATTTACCGTGCGGATAATCCATTTTTCGCCGCCGGTAAATCTGGAATTATGCTTTTCTGCAGCGTATTCGTATCTTTTATTCAAATCGGCGACAGCCTTTTCCAGCGATTCCAAAGTATGGATGACTGATTCGGCACGCATGTCACAGCGGCAGACCGGACAGGCGGGCGGTGTAAAATATCTGCTGTTGATTTTTGAACGGCATACGGGACAGGAAACAAATTCCGTACGAAACTTCCGCATAGCCTGATCGTTTTTATATTCTTCAAGGCGTGCCTTTTTGTCATCCAGACGTTTTTTTAAAGACACCATCCGGGGAGACGGTTCGATTCCGATTTTATACTTGACTGCATACGTGGTAGGCACCGTTTTCAAATAAGCAAGAGCCTGGTTTTTGGTATTGAAGATTTTTTCCTTAAATACAAGACCCCTGAAGATGTGGTTGGCTTCTCTTTTGGTGAAACCTTCTGCCACCATGTGCTCTTTCATATCGTCACGGATCCATTGTGACGGTTTTGTAATATCATACTCCCAGAATTTTTCCGTCCATGCAGGTGTTGCCGAAACGGGACGGTCTTGCGGCTGAGGGATTAATATTTCTTTTTTTTCAGGCGCCGCTTCCGGTTCGATTGTTTTTACCGCCGTTTTGGGGGGGGTGTGTTTTTCTTTCCCAGCCGTTATGGCGGCTTCTTTTATTTTTCCGCTCTTTAGAACGGCATCTTCCGTTTTTTTATTCTTTTGTTCTTTTTTGTCAGCGTTCTTTTCTTCCGCCGGGAAGAAATCAAAGAGAGAAGTCTCTTCAAAATCAGGATTCTGTGACATAGCAAACTCCCATCTATCAGAATATAAGTCAATCATATCATGGATAGGCGGAAGGGGGAACTATTTTAGCGAAACATATTTCCCAATATAAAACTCCCGTGGAACTTTCACAGGAGTTTCATAGTTTATTTATTTCATATCGGGGTGCATTTCTTTTGCCAGTCTTTCAAGCGCGTCTACTGTTCGTACACCCGGTGTGATTTCAGACAGCTTGACACAGATGAAATGATTTTCTTTAATAGCTTTCACGCTTGCAAGCTGGGGATTGTTTTTCATTTTATCCACTTTCATTGCAAAATCATCTTCTGTGCGGTCGCTGGTGGAGTAGTCTACGATGATGATGTAGTCAGGATCCGCTTTCACGAAAGATTCCCAGCTTGTTTTTGCCCATGTTTTATCTACATTCTGTCCTGACATGACATTTTCCACGCCGATGAGTTTCAGTATGTTTGTCGTGTATCCTTCAAAGACTGTAAAAGGATCGCCGTCCTCTGAATCAAAGACAAAGGCTTTTACCTTTGGCAGATTTTTCAGCTTAGACTGGACAGCTTCCAGTTTCTTCTTTTGACCGTCTACCCATTTTTTGGCATTATCTTCTTTTCCGAAAATTTTTCCGTATTCCAGCATATCGTCAAAGTTTGTATCCAAGGTTGCCTTTGTATCCTGCATGGAATCGGGAACAAAAATGGGGATTCCTGCAGCAATCAGCTTTTCGGCAGGAATCGCGCGTTTCGTGAAAGGTACTTCCCAGCCTGTAAGAAAGTCAGGATTTACAGACATAAGCTTTTCATAGGACGGCCATTTTTCTGCAAGGACGGGCACTTTTGCATAAGCATCAGCGAGAGGTCCGTAAATTTCTTCTTCTTTAAAAGCGGTGCCGGCCATCTGATCCTGCAATCCGAGCGTAAGCATCATTTCTGTCGTGGCAAAGGACATGGAAACAGCTCTTTTCGGCGGTGCTGTTACTTTCATATCCACTTTCTTTCCGTCCAGTGACTCTGTCCATGTAACGTCCGCGGTTTTCGGGGGCGCTTTCTTCGCGGACTGATCTGTACCGCAGCCTGCGGTGAACAAACCTGCGGATGTGGCAATCAACAGGGCGGCAATCAGTTTCTTGGTTTTCAAATTCATCATATTTCCTCCTCATAAAATATAAAATGGAGACTAACAATAAAGGAATTGCTGGTCTTCATGAACAGCTTTATAAAAAGGCACTTCAAAAAGCCGGCTCATCTTTTCCGCTGTAATCGTGTTTTCTACTTTTCCGAAGTCAATGACTTTTCCTGCTCTCATGACGACTGCGTGGTCGCAGTAACGCGCGGCAAGGGACAGGTCATGGAGTACTACGATGACGGTACCCTGTTGATGGAACCGTTTTAAATGTTCCATAAGAGACAGTTTGTACTTTACATCCAAATGATTTGTCGGCTCGTCCATGAGCAGGAGCTGCGGTTTCTGTGTGAAGGCTTTGGCGATGAGAATACGCTGCTTTTCTCCGCCTGACATATGCTGCATTTCTCTGCCCGATAAAATGGAAGCGCCTGTCTCAATCATGACACGCTCGGCAATCTGATGATCCTCTTTGGTATAGTCCGAAAAACGGCCCTTAAACGGATACCGCCCCATAAGAACCACATCCTCTGCCTTCAGATCGCCTGCCATCCCAAATCCCTGCTGTACCATGACAGCCACTTCTTTTGCGTATTCCTTTCGCGGAATGGTTTCTACCGCACGGCCCTTGTAGTAAATGGAATTTCGGCAAGGAAAGCGGCGGGAAATGTGGGCGAGCAAAGTGGATTTCCCACAGCCGTTCGGGCCTACAATGCAGGTCATGCTTCCCTTATTTACGGTAAAGGAAATATTTTTCAGGATTTCTTTTTTCCCGATGGTATAGGATAAATCTTTTATTTCAATCATGGCTGTACCTCCCCATAACGGTGGGTTACGATCCAAAGGAAGATAGGGGCGCCTACAATGGAAGTAAGCACGCCGATGGGCACTTCTTCCGGTGCAAAGAGGGCACGGGAAAGGACATCAGCCCAAATCATGACAATGGCGCCGATAAGGGCGGAGAATAAAGCGAGTCTTCCATGGGAGGGTCCCGCTGCGGTACGTGCCAAGTGAGGTGTGGTAAGACCTATAAATCCGATGATGCCTGCTTTCGATACGAGTATGGCAACGATCAGAGAAGATAAAATGACAATGAAAAGCTGAAGTTTCTTCCTGTTCATACCCAAGTATTCCGCTTCTCCTTCGCCTAAAAGCATAAGGTCCAAATCGCTGCGGAGGATCCAGACAGCAGCAAGCATGATAAAAACGGCAGCGGCTACGGTGGGGAGGCTGCTCCACTGCATACCGGATAAACTGCCCAGCAGCCAGAACATGGCGCTCCTTACCTGTGCTTCATGATTTGCTCCGTAAATGATCATCATGGTAAGTGCGGAAAAAAGAGCAGATACGCCCATGCCTACCAATATAAGACGAATGGGACTGGTGCTTTTTCCCGCACACATAGTGACGATAATCGTAGATACCGCTGCACCGATGAATGCGCCTGCGGAAACATTATAATTTCCGAAAAAGGAAAACCATCCCCAAATAATAGCGATAACTGCACCGGTACTTGCGCCGGAAGAAACACCCAGCACATAGGGGTCGGCCAGATCATTTCGTGTCATCGTCTGGAGTACGAGTCCGCAAAGGGACAATCCCATGCCGCAAAAGGCGGCGAAAATGGTGCGGGGAATGCGAATCTGCCACAAAATCATGGAAGAAGCGGTCTCTGCCGGGCGGCCGGTACTGATAAAGGCGGAAACTTCTGAAAGAATATCTGACAACGGAACATTTGTAGAACCGAAACGTACAGAAAGAATCATGCTGGCAATGAGAAAGACGGCAAGCATGGTGAAACGTGCAGAAAGACTGAACCGGCTGTCTGCCAATTTTTTATTCATGGATACCTCAAATATAAGAAATTATATAAATAAAGACTAAGGAAATCTAAATATCTATTATATTTTACCATAATCTGAAAGATAGTTTTACTTGCAGCAAAGGGGAAATATAAAACCGGTTTCCGTCATCCATATGGGACAGAATATCTCCTGCTGCTTAAAAGTATTTCACAAAAAAAATATCCGGCAGGGGCAGTGCCGGATGTAGAAAAAGATTACTCGAAGTGTACTTGTAATTTTTTGTTTTCTTTAGCAGCGTCATGAAAAACGGCAATCATTGTTTTTCCATATTCCCCAAGGTAACCGTCTGAAGCGATTACGCGGGGAACGGTAATCGTGGTTTTCGTAATGATTTCACAGAGACAGTCGTAGAGGGCATCTAAGTTCCTGCCGTAATAGTCCGGGAGATGAAGTATTTCCTTCAGGTAGGTGTGGGCTGTTTCTCTTGTTTTGAAGTTTTCAGGAGCAAGTCTGATCTGCATAGGACAATCTCTTAATATATTTTTTCAAAATCCTGATAGTGGGATGAGGTGTAGTAGATAAGGCCATCGTTGGAGAAACAGATACGTTTCGCGTTCCTGTTCCCCCTGACGTAGTCAATGTCGCATTCTTTCCAGCTGCGCCCCGGAGCGTCAGGGAGGATTTTTTCATAATTGCTGAAGCGGTCGCCGCCGATACTTTTCCCGGGAGCGACTTGATCAAGTGTCCCTTTATCTTTCCATCCTAAGCTTCTGGCTTCCGCCTTGGTGATATAGTTGGGCGGCAGTTTCCTGTAGATATGGATATATGCTGCTACATGATCTTTATCGGTGTAGGCCTGATCCCGTTCCACACGGATTTCCGCGTTGCCCGGACTTTTTGCGCTGAATTGTTCACCGCTTTGGGAAACTGACGTGGAGCCTGTGTAACTTTGTCGACTGATTTTTTCTTTGTTCGTGCTCCCTTTGTCAGCATTTTCACTGCTCTGAACAGCATCGAAATCCGTGTAGATTTTATTCTGCCTGATGCGGCTTTTTGATTTATCTGCACTTCCTGTATCTGATCTTTCAACGCTTTGAACGGCCGGCGCGGAAGAGGCGCCATGCTGCTGTCCTCCTCCACAGGCGGTAAGGAGTCCGAGGGAAAGAAAGACAGTTAAGATAGCGGCGAAAAATTTTTTCATGGAAAGCTCCTTTATGGCAGATGGTTATATAGAACTGTTTACACCGGCATATTGTTCGGCGAAACGTTTAAAGTTTTTAATGAAATAATTTTTCAGTTCTTCTGCCGGCGGAGTGAGGGGTGTGTTTTCGTCCCATGACAGGCTGATGTACCGCTGGCAGCTTGGCGTGGAGGGGGACGCCGCACCAGGTGATACGCGGAGCAAAGGAGACGCCGAGACCCGCTTTGATAAATTCCCGTACGGTGCCGGGGTTGTCGCTCTCCAGAATGACATGAGGAGTGAAACCCGCCGCCCTGCAGTAAAAGTCTGTGATGTTTCTTAAAGCGACGCCTTGTTGGAGCGTGATGAAATCCGCTTTTTCAAAGTCTGCCAGATTAACCGAGGCATGGGAGGCAAGCGGATTCGTATCGGGCATGGCGAGAAGGATGTCTTCTTTCAGGAGTGTGATGGAATGATCCGTATCAATGGGGTTGATACTGCTTGACAGGTACAGATCCACACGGGAGTGATGGTTTATTTCCTGACGGTCCCGCTGCTGGATGATTTCGAAACGGATATGGGGATGTTCTTTTTTAAATTCCGTAAGGAATGCCGGAATAATCATGGATGCGGCGAAAATGGAAATCGTCACTGTCATGTCCTGTGCTTCTTTGGCGTCTTCCAGCTCTTTCTGCGCATGCTTAAGTTCGCTCATAATCCTGTTTGTATGGCTGAGAAGGATTTCCCCGTACTTGGTGAGGACGATGTTTCTTCCGGATCGGCGAAACAGGGGGACGCCCAACTCCTGCTCCAGCATTTTAATGGTGTGGGACAGAGACGGCTGGGAAATGTGAAGCGCTTCCGCCGCGTGGGTCAGATGCTGGAGCTCTGCGGTCTTTTGGAAATAGGTCAATGCAAGAAGCGTGAGTTTCATAAAAGCCTCCTCGACATAATATATAATTTGTTACTTATATGTAAATTATACGCTTTACTCTATAAATGTCCAATAGCTCATGGAATCCTTTTATCAAAGGTTATGAATATTTCATAAGTCATGAGACAATCTATTAATTGAGAAGACAATACAATTAATTGAAGAATCTGGAGTGGCAAAGAAAAGGAATAAGCAGTATCATAATAATATTATGACAAGCCGGAGGCTCCGGCGGGAAATGAAGGAGCGAGAAAATGAAAATATTTATTGATACGGCTGACGTGGAGGCCATCCGCAGAGCGAAAGCGATGGGATTCGTTTCCGGAGTGACGACAAATCCGTCACTAATCGCGGCGGAAGGAAAGGATTTCCATACGGTGATTAAAGAAATCGCATCGATTGTGGACGGTCCGGTATCAGCGGAAGTCCTTTCTGAAACAGCAGAAGAGATGATTGCTGAAGGACAGGTTCTCGCCGGACTTGATCCCCATGTGGTCGTGAAAATTCCCATGACGGGAGAAGGCATGAAAGCGGTGAGTGCCCTGTCTGACATGGGGATCCGTTCTAACGTGACTTTGATTTTCTCAGCGGGGCAGGCACTGCTGGCAGCCCGTGCAGGGGCGTCTTATGTCAGTCCCTTTGTGGGACGTATCGATGATATCGGCTGGGACGGCGTAGAACTGATCCGGACGATTGCCGATATATTTCGTCTCCACAAGATCAAAACGGAAATCATTGCTGCCTCTGTCCGCAAGCCGCAGCATGTGGCACAATGTGCCCTGGCGGGGGCAGATATTGCCACTGTTCCGTACCAGGTGCTTATGGACACGCTTAAGCATCCGCTTACCGACATCGGCATTGCCCGTTTTAAAGCGGACTGGGAAAAAGCACATAAGTAAGACAAAGCGCCTTTCATAGGGAAGGGCGTTTTCATTTGGAAAGATTCTATATTTCAGGAGAAATCGTTATAATAAAAGAAATCAAATGAATTGTCCGGTTCCCTTTTGGAGGAAATATGAGAAAGAAAATCACCGTGATGACTAAAATGGAAAGAATTGCCGCTGCCATCCGCGGGGATGCTGTCGATACGGTTCCGTATTCTTTGTGGTCCCACTTGCCGCTTATTGATTTGGATCCGGTAAAAAATGCAGAGCAGACTTACGGTTTTTATAAAACGTACGATGTGGATATTCTAAAGACGATGAACAACGGCATGTACAGCGTTGAAGATTTCGGTGCCGTGGCGGACTACTCGGAAATCGCCGGGGGCGGTGTGGCAAAAATCGTTTCTACACCTGTCCACAGACCAAAGGATTGGCTTGATTTGGAACCGGTATCGGTAAATGCGGGCGCTCTGGCAAGAGAGCAGGAATACCTGCGGCTTCTTCTGGATAAGACAAGAGGCACAGTGCCGGTAATTTTTACCGTGTTCAGTCCTTTGACGACGGCATATAAACTCTGTCCCGACTTGATGAGACACGTGGCAGAGGGATTTGGAGAAGAAGTCAAGGCGGGACTTCGGGCGATTACGGAGAGCACCTGCGCTTTGGTGCAGCGGGTCATTGAAATGGGGGCGGACGGCATTTTCTTTGCGACCCAGCTTTCATCATATGCGGCCGGAGAAGAGGATTTTTACCGTGAGTACGGTATGCCTTATGATCTGGCGGTGCTTTCCCCCTCATCAGGGTGGGGGGA
>ERZ780002.579-NODE-579-length-13047-cov-4.23137_pt1 | contig 13047 bp, 7 predicted proteins | sample MGYA00511947_ERZ780002 | MGnify/ENA primary metagenome ERZ780002 (study PRJEB29588, sample SAMEA2148558) | human gut metagenome | biome: human gut; feature: human-associated habitat; material: faeces | place: Denmark | collected 2008/2010 ... | reverse complement strand
ATGGGACTAGTCGGCTGCTTCGGTCAAATAGAAAACATTAAACGACAGTCCCTATTTTAAGCGCATTCGCGCTGATGGTGCCTGTATGTATGGCGACCATCTTCACTTCTTGTGAAAAGAAGGACGTGACAGTGGCTGTTACCGGAATCGAGGTGACGCCTGCTTCTGTTGAATTGAAGCCTGGTGATACTCAGGTGTTGAAAGTATCTGTCCTTCCTGAAAATGCTACGGACAAGACCTATACCTTGTCTTCCAGTGATGAGTCTGTAGCAACTGTCACTGATGACGTCGTAACTGCCGTTGCTGATGGAAGTGCTGTGATTACTGCTGTTGCCGCTGATGGCACCCATAAGGCCAGCGTGACAGTGAAGGTTACCACTCCTTATGATGGCATTGTGGCATCTTCTGCCGGTGCTGTATATATTGGAGACCAGTATGGTATCGGGTACGATGAGGTGTTTTTGTATCTGCTTTCCGGTGACGTCAGATACTCTGACTTGTCATTAAGCGGAAAAGGTTCTGCTCTTTGGCTTGACATTAACCTGCCTGGTACGGGAAAGGCAGTTCTTCCTGCCCATCATTATACGGCATATATCGATGAAGATCAGAATATGGAGTATACTTTTCAGGCCGGTGTAGATATGGGCGACTATGGTGTTATAGGCTCTCTTGTCTATGAGAACAATGGAAAGATAGAATATGCAATGGTAGAAGACGGTACTGTAGATATTACACTTGATGGTTCCACTTACACTGTAGATGCTGTAGTGAAATCAGAAGGAAAGGAATACAAGTTCCGTTATACCGGAGCCATTGAGGTAGAGACATATACCGGTGGCGGAGATGGTGGAGATGGTGGAGATGGTGGAGATGGAGAATATACGACTGTGAATCTCGGAAAGTTGACTCAGGCAAGATTTGAGTATTATGGAGATGCATACGGCACGAATGGTGTGTCAGACAACTGGGTTTTGTATCTCTGTGATGACGGAGTCTCTATTGGAAACGATGGATTCACTGGTGTAGGTGATATCATGATGATTGAACTTGACTGCCCTGTGGGTGTGAAGGATCATATTGAACCTGGTACATACCCTGTCATTCATCCAACTGAAGCTACTACGGACGCCTTGAAGCCGTTCACTACCGTCCCTGGTCTTCAGAACGACAGGGGCTACATATTTGGCACATGGTACCTCTCTTCCAAAAACAGAGAAGATGGCTTCGCCGGATATTATGGAGCTACGGAAGGTTCTGTGACCGTGGATAAGACTGGTGATGTTTATTCCATTTCTTTCGAAATCAAAGATACCGACTACAAAGGAATCGTTTCCGGTTCTTTCGAGGGCAAGGCTTCGATTATTGATAGTAGCAGTCCTGCTTCTGTAAGTATGAGCTCTGCCTCTATGTCACAGAAGTCTTCTATGAAGAGCGCAAGGAGAATAGCTTTCCGTAAGTAAGTTTTATTCATACATTTTGTGATGCGAACCCCGAAAGTCGAAAAAACTTTCGGGGTTCATGTCTTTGCAGATAATACTTGATGAAGAAAGACACTATATTTGCACTCTTAAAAACAATGAGATGACGACAACATTCAGTATAGAGTATAAGACTGTCTGGGGAGAGTCCCTGACTCTTTTTCTCGGAGGAAAGAAATACCCTATGAATTGGGGCGATGGTGGTGTATGGAGCGTGACCGTGAAGGACTGCAAAGCAGCGTATCTTGCTGATTATGAATATTTGGTGGTCCGGGACGGTCTGGTTTGGAGGACGGAATGGGCACATCATCGCTCAAAATGTGCAAAGGAGATACGGGACAAGTGGATTGACTGTCCTGTTGAAGGATGTCCGTTCCCTCGTGCGCACCAGGCTTCTATGTTTGATCGTCCTGGATTTAAGGGAGCCGGAACGGTTGTGCCGGTGTTTTCGCTCAGAAGCCATCGTGATTTCGGAATAGGGGAGTTCCTGGATTTGATTCCGATGGTTGATTGGGCTGCCTCTACCGGTCAGAGTGTTATACAGGTGCTTCCCGTGAACGATACCACGCGCAGCGGCGGGTGGGAAGACTCATACCCGTACAGTCCGGTGTCGTCTTTTGCTTTGCATCCATTGTATCTTAATCTTCAGCGGATTGGTGTTAAGGAGACGGATGAGTTTCGACGGGAACAGGCCGAGCTGAATGCGCTTTCAGACGTGGATTATCCACAAGTGTTCAAAGCGAAGATGAAATATATCAGGCAGGCTTTCATTAAGCACCGGAAGGAGGATCTGAAGTCTGAATCATATCTGAAGTTCGTTGACGCCAATGAGTATTGGCTTGAAGAATATGCACGATTTTGTGCGAATAGGGATTCTCTTGAACCGGAGTATTACTGCTGGATGCAATGGCATCTGGACAGACAGTTTTCCGAGGTCTCTTCTTATGCCCGCGCCAAAGGCGTGGCACTTAAAGGAGATCTTCCTATAGGGGTTAGTGCCGACAGCGCAGATGCATATTGGCATCCGGAGCTTTTCAATCTTGATTCTACGGCCGGAGCTCCGCCTGATTATTTCAGCAGGGACGGGCAGAATTGGGGATTCCCGACATATAATTGGGAAGAAATGGCTGAGGATGACTATGCCTGGTGGAAGGCCAGGCTGAAGAAAATGGCTGAATATTTCGATGCCTTCCGAATAGATCATATTCTCGGATTCTTCCGCATCTGGGAGATTCCTTCTGATAGAAAAAGTGGTCTTTATGGGCATTTTAATCCCGCTCTTCCATATTCACTGCAGGAGATAGAAAGCAGGCATCTTCCTATTGACGGGCTGTTTCATGAAGATCCTCGTCATCCGGGGATGTTTCAGCCTTTGATAACACCATCTTCCTGTGGTTTGCCTCAGTGGCAGCAGGAGAGCTTCGGGGCGTTGTACAATGACTTTTTCTATCACCGCCATAATGACTTCTGGAGGCACAATGCCGAAAAGAAACTCCCCGCTCTGCTCGGTGCGACCGGGATGCTTGCGTGCGGCGAAGACCTTGGCATGGTTCCGGATTGTGTGCCGGATGTAATGAATCATGAGAAGATATTGTCTCTGAAGATGCGCGGTATGCAGAATGAGGGGCCTTGGGATTACCTTAGTGTCTGCGCTACTTCGAGTCATGATATGGAGACTCTTAGAATGCAGTGCGGCAATGACCCTGAGCCATGGGAAGTGCGCAATATGCTGTGGGAGTTCCTTTCATCTCCTTCCATGCTCGCCATTTTCCCGATACAGGACTGGTTGGCGCTGGATAAGACATTGCGTCGTCCGGACAGAAGTGAGGAGAGAATCAACTATCCGGCGGACAGTCACAACAAATGGAAGTTCCGTCTTCATATTGATGTGGATGACCTGCTTTCTGCATTTTCTTTCAGTGCCACCGTCGAGGGACTTGTCAAGGACAGCGGACGCTATCAGACAATCCGTTCTTCTGACTGCTGATGTTTGCATTCTGAAAAAGAGAGGTCAACCAAAAATTTTCCGGTTGAACCTCTCTTTTTTACACCGGTTATCCGGTGACAGCCATATTTGCGGCAGAGGAAAGAATTATTTTGCTATTTTCTCTCGCATGTCTGTGTCTGCCTGGATGTTTTTCATCCTGTAATAATCCATAATTCCGAGGTTGCCGCTGCGGAATGCCTCAGCCATTGCCAAAGGAACCTGAGCCTCCGCTTCGATAACTTTGGCTCTGGCTTCCTGAGCCTTGGCTTTCATTTCCTGCTCAAGGGCTACAGCCATCGCGCGGCGCTCCTCTGCACGAGCCTGAGCGATATTCTTGTCCGCATCGGCCTGATCCATCTGGAGAACAGCTCCGATATTCTTGCCTACATCGATGTCGGCGATATCAATGGAAAGTATTTCGTATGCCGTACCTGCATCAAGACCTTTGTTAAGCACAAGTTTTGAGATGCTGTCAGGGTTCTCAAGAACGGACTTGTGGCTCTCTGACGAGCCGATACTGCTCACAATACCTTCACCCACGCGAGCGAGAATGGTCTCCTCTCCTGCACCTCCGACGAGTTGTTTGATATTGGCGCGTACAGTAACCCTTGCCTTTGCAATAAGCTGGATACCGTCTTTTGCTACGGCTGTTACCGGAGGAGTGTTGATGACTTTCGGATTGACGGACATCTGCACGGCCTCCAGAACGTCGCGTCCTGCAAGGTCAATGGCAGAAGCCATTTTGAAGTCGATAGGAATATTGGCCTTGTTGGCTGAAATGAGTGCCATTATCACCTTTGTGACATTACCCTTGGCGAGGTAGTGGGCTTCAAGTTCATTCGCTTTGAGTGAAAGTCCTGCTTTGGTTCCGGTAATCATACCCATCACGATTGTTTTCGGGTTGACCCCTCTCCAACGCATGAGGAGCAGCTGGATAAGAGATATATGTACTCCGGACAGGATGGCTTGGAACCACAGAGCCACAGGGAAGAACCACAGGAGGATAATAAGGGCGACGACAACAATCGCCACAAGAATGATTGTTTCCATATATTTTACTTATTTACAGGTTTTACAAGTACTTGATTGTCAACGATGGCGATAACATCAACCTCGGTACCGGCACTAATCATTGAATTGTCGGCCGATTTGATTTCGCAGGTGACGTTTCCGAAGCACCCCGTACCGATAGGAGCGAGTCTGGTCTGGGCAAAGCCTCTGTCTCCGACCTTGAGCCTTTGCTGATCGGTATTGACCTTTGACGTTACTTCCGTATTGAGTTCAAATCGCTTCCATGTCTTGCTCCGGAGAATGACAGTTATCATTACTACCATGATTAACAGCACCGTGGCTGTGACCCACCATCCGGCAGACGGACTGATGAAATCGAACGAATACCAGCAGGCTGCACCGAGAGAAATCAAACTGAATATGCCGGCTATTCCCACACCCGGGACAAGAAGCATCTCTACAAGCATGAAAATAATGCCCGCCAAAATCAAACTCAATGTTATCCACCACATAATTAACAAGTTTAAAAGATTCACAAATATACAAAAAAGCATGTCATTGTTTCTTTCTTTTGAGAAAAATACTAACTTTGCACACTATTTTGGAAATATAATGTAAAAAACATATTTATGCAAAACAAAGGTTTCATCAGAGTTGTGGCCATCTGCTTCGTTTTAGCCTGCTTTTGGCAGCTCTCTTTCTCCCTGGTAAGCAGCATCTATGCCGGAAAGGCTGACAAGGCTGCCGACAAGGTTGTGGAGAGAGTGAAGGAGTCCGCCGCATTCGCACAGGTGCCGGATGTTGACAAGGCATTCTATCTCGATTCCATCAGAAAGATAGAATCCCGCAGATACACCGACTCCATTTCATCAAAAGTAATTTATTTCGGTAATACCTACAAGCAGGTACAGAACAAGGAGATTAACCTTGGACTTGACCTTAAGGGAGGTATGAACGTCATGCTGCAGGTGCAGCTCGAGGACCTTGTAAAGGCTCTTGCCGGAGACAACAGAACTCCGGAATTCGAAAAGGCAGTAGCACTCGCCAAGCAGCGCAGTGTCAACTCTCAGTCCGACTTTATCACACTTTTCGGCGAGGCATGGAAAGAAGTTGGTGGCGGACAGAGACTTTCTTCCATTTTCGGAACTATCGATATGGCTGGAAGAATCAACCCGGAGACATCAGACGAGCAGGTGCTCACCGTACTCAAAGAAGAATCAGAGAGCGCCGTGTCCAACTCTTTCAACGTTCTCCGTAACCGTATCGACCGTTTTGGTGTCACACAGCCTTCAATCCAGAAACTTGGCAATACAGGACGTATCCTTGTGGAACTTCCTGGTGTAAAAGAGCCTGAGCGTGTACGTAAACTGCTTCAGGGTACTGCTTCATTGGAGTTCTGGACCACATATTATGCTTCTGAAATCGCCCCTTATCTTGAGGAAGCCAATGCAGTGCTCGCACAGAGCCTGGCAGAGGATGCTCCTGCCACAGAAGTGAAGGCGGAAGAGACAACGGCATCTGACGATATCGTTTCTCAGGAGCTTAAGGCACAGGGAACTTCTACCGACGAGGCTTCTGTCGAGGCTTACAAGAAGGCGAATCCGCTCTTTGCCGTACTTTCTCCTTCAGGATTCCGTGACAATGCCTGCATCGGATTTGCTGCCGCTGCCGACACCGCGCTTATCAATAAGTACCTTGCCAGACCGGAAGTCGCTGCAGTATTCCCTGCAGAGTTCAAGGCAATGTGGACAGTGAAGTCTTCAGATTTCATTCAGGACAGCAATATTTATGACCTCGTGGCCATCAAGGCTTCATCCCGTGACGGAAAAGCTCCTCTCGACGGCGGTTATGTGACCGATGCTCGTGTAGAGTACAATGATCGCCAGGGTGGAGAGCCAAGCGTTTCAATGACAATGAACGCTGAAGGTGCCAATGTATGGGCTCGTCTCACTAAAGAGAATGTAGGTCGTCAGATAGCCATTGTGCTTGACGGTACCGTTTACTCTTATCCTAACGTCCTCAACGAAATCAGCGGTGGTGTTTCTTCCATTACCGGACATTTCTCCATTGAAGAAGCTACCGACCTTACCAACGTCCTCAAGTCAGGTAAGCTTCCTGCACCGGCGACTATCGTTCAGGAGCAGGTTGTGGGACCTTCCCTCGGTGCCGCTTCAATCCGTGCCGGTCTCATATCATTCATCATCGCCTTCCTTCTCGTCCTTATCTACATGGTATTCTTCTATAAGGGCGCAGGTTTGGCTGCTGACGCGGCACTTCTTACCAACGTGATTCTCCTGTTCGGCGTTCTTTCTGCTTTTGGAGCCGTGCTGACCCTTCCTGGTATTGCCGGTCTCGTCCTTACCTTGGGTATGGCGGTGGATGCCAACGTGATTATTTACGAGCGTGTCAAGGAAGAGCTTAAGGCAGGAAAGGGCCTTGGAAAGGCTATCCACGACGGATACAGCAATGCTTATTCAGCTATTATTGACGGTCAGGTAACCACACTCCTTACCGGTCTTGTTCTCTTCTTCTTCGGCTCAGGTCCTATCAAGGGTTTTGCTACCACTCTTATCATCGGTATCATTACTTCTGTGCTGACTTCCATCTTCATCACACGTATTATTTTCGATGACAGGGTAAGTCGCGGCAAGAATATCACCTTTGAAACCGATCTTACAAAGAACTTCCTCAAGAATACCAAGATTGATTTCATCAGTGGACGCAAATGGTCATATCTCGTTTCCGGTGCACTTATTCTCATATCCCTCGGCTCTATCTTCATCAAAGGCTTTACATACGGTGTGGACTTCACTGGAGGTCGTACGTATGTAGTGCGTTTTGACAAGCCGGTGACGGCTGAGGATGTGCGTGAGGCTACCGGTAAGGTGTTCGATCTTGCATCTTCAGAGCAGGGTCTTGCAGGTACATCCGTTGAGGTTAAGCAGTTCGGTGGCGACAGCCAGATGAAGATAACCACTTCTTACAAGTACCAGGATGAGGCCGCTACCGTAGATAACGAAATTGAAGGAATGCTCTATGAGTCTTTGAAGGGCTTCTATGACGAGGGCCTTACTTTCGACGAATTTGTATCTACTCTTGACAACCCTAACGGTATTATCTCATCTGATAAGGTGGGCGCATCAATTGCAAATGATATCAAGCGCAACGCGGTAATCTCCATTATCCTTGCTCTTTTAGTTATCTTTGCTTACATCGCGTTCAGATTCAAGGGCTGGACATGGGGTCTTGGTGGTGTGGTTTCACTTGCACACACATCCATCATCATCATCGGATTCTTCTCTCTGTTCAGCGGAATCCTCCCATTCAATCTTGATGTGGATCAGACGTTCATCGCGGCAATCCTTACCATTATCGGTTATGCTATCAACGATAACGTGGTGATTTTCGACCGTATTCGTGAGAACCTCAGCCTTCATGTCAAGGATGACTTCAAGGATACTGTCAACAAGTCTCTCAACGCTACTTTGACACGTACGGTGAATACCTCTGTATCAACCCTCCTCCCTATGCTGGCTATCGCTATCTTCGGTGGAGAATCCATCAGGGGACTTTCAGTTGCTCTGTGTCTCGGTATCTGTATCGGAACATACGCTTCCATCATGATTGGTACTCCGATTATGTTTGATGCCACAATGTCCCGTCGCAAGAAACTTGCAGCCAAGGAGGCAACCAATAAGAAATAAAAGTATTTCTTAAATATAAAAGATGCCCGGCCCCTTAAGGTCGGGTGTTTTTTATGTATATTTGCATCTGCTATGTCTTTTGTACACCTTCATGTCCATACTCAATACTCAATCCTTGACGGCTTGAGTGATATCGAAAAACTCTTCAGTCGTGCCCAGGAGTTGGGTATGCCGGGTATTGCTATTACGGATCACGGTAATTTGTTTGGGGTCAAAGACTTTCATGACGTGTCCGCCAAGTTCCCTGATGTCAAGCCTATCATCGGGTGTGAAATCTATGTCACTCGTCATTATGATCATACCCTGAAGGATAACGACCACAAGAAGTATTATCACCTCATACTCCTTGCCAAGAATTATGAGGGGTACAAGAACCTCATGAAGATCGTTTCAATAGGACATATTGAAGGTATGTATTATAAGCCCCGCGTAAGTCATGAGGTGATAGAGAAATATCATGACAACATTATATGCTGTTCCGCTTGTCTTGCCGGGGAGATACCACAAGGGATACTTGCAGGAGACGAGAAGGCTGTAGATGAGGCCATAAGGTGGCATAAGAAGGTTTTCGGGGACGATTACTATCTTGAGGTGATGATGCACAAGACGCGTGTCCCGGGACTGCCGCTTGATGTGTATGAGAATCAGAAGGAGTACTGTGCCGAGATCTTTAAGCTTGCACAGAAACACGGAGTAAAAGTGGTTGCCACCAACGACGTGCACTTCGTACGCAAAGAGGACGGACCGGTACATGACAGACTTATCTGTCTCACAACCAATGCAAATATTGACGACCCGAAGAGGTTGCGTTACACGCAGGAGGAGTACCTCAAGAGCGAGGAAGAGATGGCGGAGATTTTCCCGGACCATCCGGAGGTCATAAGCAATACTATGGAAGTCTTCGACAAGGTTGAGAGGTATGAAATCAATCGCGGACATGTGCTTCCAAAATTTCAGATAGAACAGTCTTTCCTTGACAATATAGATGTTTATCTGGACAAGTATTCGGATATTATAGACAATGGCAAATATGAGGTCCTTAAGGATCATGACGGCAATATCACGGAAAAAATATATCGTGGAGATGAGTTTTGCCGGTCTGTAGCTTTCTTGTGCCATCTTACCTACAAGGGGGCGCGGGATCGTTATGGAGATAATCTCAACGAAGTGCAGAAAGAACGTTTGCACTTCGAACTGATGACCATATCCTTCATGGGCTTTCCGGACTACTTCCTTATAGTACAGGATTTTATCAACTGGGGACGTCGTAATGGAGTATCTATCGGTCCGGGACGAGGTTCTGCGGCAGGTTCATGTGTGGCCTACTGTCTTGGAATCACCAACCTCGATCCTATACGGTATGACTTGCTTTTCGAGCGGTTCCTTAATCCTGAACGAATATCGATGCCTGATATCGATGTGGATTTTGACGATGAAGGGCGTTTCCGTGTTATTCAGTATGTCCAGGAGCATTATGGCGCCGATCATGTGTCTCATGTAATCACATTTGGCACAATGGCCGCAAAACTGGCCGTAAAGGATGTGGCACGCATCTCCAACCTGCCCATTGCGGAGTCCAACAGGCTTACCAAGATGATTCCGGACAGGCCGATTGTGGTCAAGGAAAATGGGAAAGACAAGGAGTATAAACCTACTCTTGCCAACAGTGTCAAGTTGGTACCCGAGCTCAAGAATGAATATGAGAACGGAGAGCCGCTTGTGCGCGAAGTGCTCAAATACGCGCTTGAGTTGGAAGGGTGTATCAGGCAGACCGGTATCCATGCCTGTGCGATGATTATCGGTAGGGGCAATCTTACCGATTATATTCCCATAACAATGGGTACTGATAAGGCCACCGGTCAGCAGGTGTGGGTGAGTCAGTATGAAGGCACCAAGATTGAAGATGTGGGTATGCTCAAAATGGACTTTCTGGGACTTAAGACGCTTTCTATCATAGACAGATGTCTGGCATTGGTAAAAAGTCGTTTCGGTACAGAAATAGATATAGAGCAGATTCCGATAGACGATCCGGAGGTGTTCGCGCTGTATTCCAGAGGAGATACCAAGAGTATATTCCAGTTTGAATCCGGAGGAATGCAAGAATGGCTGATAAAACTTCAGCCGGAGCGTTTCGAAGATCTTATAGCTATGAATGCGCTTTATCGCCCGGGACCTATGGATTATATTCCTGATTTTGTGGCGGGAAAGAACGATCCGAGCAAGATTCATTATGACTTGCCGGCTATGGAGGAATACCTCAAGGAGACGTATGGGGTCACGGTCTATCAGGAGCAGGTGATGCTTCTTTCCCAGAAGCTTGCAGGATTTTCAAAAGGAAAGGCGGACAAGCTCCGTAAGGCCATGGGAAAGAAGAAGAAGGACGTGCTTGACTCCCTCAAGGACTCTTTCATAAAAGGCGCTGTCGCCAACGGCCATCCTCAAGAAGTTCTGGAGAAGATATGGAAAGACTGGGAGGCGTTCGCCAAATACGCATTCAATAAGTCGCACGCGACGTGTTATGCTTGGGTGAGCTATCAGACAGCATGGCTCAAGGCGCATTACCCGTCCGAGTTCCAGGCGTCCAACCTGACCCAGAATATCTCCAACATGGAAGAAATGAAGGAGATTATGGCTGACTGCCGGAAAGCCGGAATCAAGGTTTTAAGCCCGGATGTCAACGAATCTGCGGCGCAGTTTTCTGTCAATTCCAAGGGGGATATCCGTTTTGGTCTCGGAGGCTTGAAAGGATTTGGGGACAATGTCGTCACTGCTATAATTGCCGAAAGGGAAAAGGCCGGGTTATTCGCTGATTTGTATGATTTCATTGAGAGGACCGGGGCAATGGTCGGACGTAAGCCTCTTGAAACGCTTGTGTATTCCGGTGCGCTGGATTCTTTTGGACTGAAGAGAAGCCAGTATTTCCTGCCCGGCAGAAGCGGAGATCTGTTTATTGATGAACTGGTGCGATATTCTACCCTTTTCCGCAATGATATGATGGACAGTTCATCTTCGCTGTTCGGAGATGTTGAGGAATTGAAACCTGTGCGGCCGGAGCCACCGATGATGCCGGAGACTCTTGATGATACGCTGGAAATACTTCAGAAGGAGAAAGAATATGTGGGTATGTATTTATCCGCGCACCCTCTTGACAGGTATAGGTTTGAAATAGAAAAGTTTGCAGTTCCGTTGACAAAGCTTGACGAGATAGTGGATGAATGCGGTCGTGCCGGCAAATCCATGAAGGTTAATGTGGCCGGTATTGTGACCGATGTCAAGAATATGACCACGAAAAGCGGAAGTCCGGGCGCAAAGGCTGCTATAGAGGATTTCAGCGGAAATTATGAGTTTGCTCTGTTCGGGAAGGACTACCAGAGTTTTTATCCGATGCTTAAACCTCACGAGCAGGTTTTCATTGAAGGAGAGGTGGCCCCGCGATACAGATTATCTCCCGAAGAAGCTGCATCCGGAAAGAAAGCACCGTTCGTTTTCAGGATGAGGTCTGTGTCCTTGCTCGGACTGGTGGGAGAGTCTCTCATCAAGTCTGTGGAATTCACATTGGACACGTCTTTGCTGAATGCCGGATTCAGAAAGGACCTTATCAGCATGCTGAAAGAGTATAAAGGCAATACAAGACTGGAAATCAGACTTCTGGACAAGTCGAGCGGTTATAAGATCAACTTTTTCTCCAAGAAGTTTTCTGTCCGTGCATGTCAAGACCTTTTTGACGAAGCGGAACGGCTGGGAATGAGGGTTGACGTAATTGACAAGTAGAGGTCTTGAAAATATTGGTGAAGCGAAAATCAAAGCATCACGTATTGTCCGCTCTGTTGATTATGTAAACGCCGGTGGCAGCGAGGAATGCCGCGGTAAGATATGTCCATCTGAAAGGTTCGGACAGGCACAGGCAGGACGTTATTGCTCCGACAATTGGTATCAGAGAATTGTATATGGCTATTTTTCCGATAGGATTACAGCTTATAAGTTTGTTGTAGAGAGAGAATCCTATGGAGGAAATGCATATAAGCAGACATAGGTAAATTATACCTGCAGGAGTAACTGTCGGAATTGAGCCGCCGGCTATCAGTCCGATAATGATAAGAATTCCTCCTCCGATGGCAAGGCTGCACCCGGTTCCCACCAAAATATCGATTCTTTTGTTCAGACCTCTTGTCAAAAGTCCGGCGAATGCCGCACAAAGAGTGTTGAGCAGAATCATTCCGTCCCCCGACATGCTGAAGGCGCTGCTCTTGCTGCCGCCGACATTAAGAAGAATGATGCCTGATATTCCTATGGCGCAACCGAGAATCTTCTTGCCGGTCATTTTGTCACTTTCGAAAAACAGACAGGCCAGGATTACCAGAATGAATGTTCCGGCAGCATTGAGGATTGCGGCACGCGAACCTTCACTATGCGACATTCCGATATAGAAGAATGCGTAATGGAGAGTCGTGTTGACAAGGGCGAATAAAAGCACATATAGCCAATTGACAGGCTTTTGCGGCTTGAATGATTTTCCGTTTATTCTGGCGATAAGCATGACAATAATTCCCGCAAAGCCAAAACGCAGTCCTGCGAAGATCATTTTGCTTCCTGTCATATCTGCCGTTATCCCGAATTCGATGAAGCCAAGCTTCAGTATCGGATATGCCCATCCCCATAGAGTGGCGGCCGTCAGTGCAAAAACTGATGCCCACACCGGGTGGGTAAAAATGTTTCGTGTATGCATATAATGTCAAAATTAGAGAATAAATGCCGTATTGCCAAAATATCTGCAAATATCTATCTGTATGCTTCTGCTACCGTTGTGGCGGGGTCGCGACTTCGTATCCTGAATGAGGTCGACTAAAATGTACGCCAGGCTCCGCTG
>ERZ780002.562-NODE-562-length-13422-cov-4.75252_pt1 | contig 13422 bp, 18 predicted proteins | sample MGYA00511947_ERZ780002 | MGnify/ENA primary metagenome ERZ780002 (study PRJEB29588, sample SAMEA2148558) | human gut metagenome | biome: human gut; feature: human-associated habitat; material: faeces | place: Denmark | collected 2008/2010 ... | reverse complement strand
TTTTGAAGCAGTCTCAGATATTCTGGAAGGGTCTTGAGCAGGCGGATACGGCTGCCATGCGCTCGGTGTGTGATGATAAATGCTTCTTTGTCCACATCGGCGGTAACTGTGATCTGGATCGGGAAATGGACGCCTTTGAGAAGAAGGTTTTCCAGCCAACGGAAATCGTCCTGCACAGCCAGGAAGCCCGTGCCTTTGGTGACGTGGCCATTGTGATCAGCGATGTGGATTATGGCCTGCTGCTGGACGGTCAGCCCACGACCCATCACTTTACGACCACTGAAATATTCCAGCTGCAAAACGACGAATGGAAGATGATCCAGTTCACCTTTACGGCGCTGGTGCATTGAGAGGCAAGCATGAACAGACCAAAGATTATTTGCCACATCCTGCAAAGCGTGGACGGCAATATTGACGGAGATTTCTTTTCCATGCCCGAACTGCGGCCCGCCTTTCAGGCCTTTGCCCGTATCCGGGAAGAATACGCCTGCGACGCTGTGATCAGCGGCGCTACTACAGCATCGGAAATCTATGCGAACAGCCTGGCGTACGATCTGCCGGAAACGAAAGAACCCTATCCCCGTACCGACTGGCAGGCGGCAAAAGCGGACAAATACGCTGTCATTATTGACGGTGAGGGCACGATCCATTGGGAAAGCGGCATGGTGGAACGGCGGGGCGATAAAATGCACGTTATCACCATTTTGCAGGAGAATATCAGCGACGCTTATATCGCTCATCTTCGTCAGGCAGGCGTATCCTATGTTTTCGCGGGCAAGGACAGCCTGGATCTGCCGCTGGCTGTTCAGAAACTGAAAGAAAAGTTCGGCATTGAAAAGATGCTGTTGTCCGGCGGTGGGATCGTGGACTGGGCCTTCCTGCAAGCTGGCCTGATCGACGAAATCAGTTTGGTGATCCCTCCGGTGATTGATGGCGGCACTGGACTTGCGTCCGCCTTTGATGATTCAGTGTTTGCAGCAAATCATAGTTCCAAGTCGCTGTCCCTGATCGATGTACAGCGTCTCGACGGGGATTGCATTTGGCTTCGCTACCAAACAATATAGAGAAGGAGAAATGGCACATGGCAAAGAAACAAACAGCAGGACGGGATCGCCTGGGCAAGCTGGCACCCCAGTTCGCGGCACTGAACGACGATGTGCTCTTTGGCGAAGTGTGGGCACGGGAGGAGCAGCTTTCCGCCCGGGATCGCAGCATGATCACCATTGCGGCGCTGTTCTCCGCCGGACTATATCCGCAGCTCAAATCCCATCTGATCCTGGGCAAAGAGCACGGTATCACCAGGGAAGAAGCCGTCGAGATCGTGACCCAGCTGGCCTTCTACTGTGGCTGGCCCAAAGCCTGGAGCACCTTCCCCATGCTCGCGGAAGTATGGCCGGATGAAGAGTAAAGAGGAGGATACTGTCGTGGAATACAAAACACTCAGCAACGGCGTACAAATGCCCATCCTGGGCTACGGCGTATATCAGGTGACCAAGGACGAATGTGAGCGCTGCGTCAGCGACGCCCTCAGGGCAGGTTATCGACACATCGACACGGCCCAGAGCTATTTCAATGAGGAAGAAGTGGGCAACGCCATCCAGAAGAGCGGCATTCCAAGGGAAGAATTATTCCTTACCACCAAGGTGTGGGTGGAGCATTACGGTTACGACGCCTGCCGGGCCTCCGTGCTGGAATCCATGCGCAAGCTGAAAACCGATTATATTGATCTCATGCTGCTGCACCAGCCCTTCTCCGATTATTACGGGGCCTGGCATGCCCTGGAAGACCTCTACGAGGAAGGCAAACTCCGGGCGATCGGCGTCAGCAATTTCTACCCGGACCGGCTGGTGGATATTTGCTCTTTCGCAAAAATCCGCCCCATGGTAAATCAGGTGGAAACCCATCCCCTGAACCAGCAGACCGAGGCCCAAAAGTGGATGGACAAGTACGGCGTGCAGATCGAAGCCTGGGCTCCCTTCGGCGAGGGCCAGGGCGGACTGTTCCAGAATGAAGCGCTTGCCGCCATCGGCGCAAAGTACGGCAAATCCACCGCTCAGGTGATGCTGCGCTGGCATATCCAGCGAGGCGTGGTTGTGATCCCCAAGTCCACCCATTACGAGCGGATGGTTGAAAATTTCAATGTGTTCGATTTTACTTTGACGGATGAAGACATGGCTGCCATCGCCGCCCTGGACAAAAAGCAGTCGAGCTTCTTTTCCCACTATGACCCCAATATGGTGGAATGGTTCGCCAAAATGGTGGAGGAACGCAAGCATCAACATGATTCCAGCAAGGAAAAGAAAAACTGGTGATCGTGAAGACCGCACAGGTCTGATGTGCAGCCTTCAGTATTTGAATTACCTATACTGATATTGGAAATGTGTAATGTACACAGGCGGGTTTCTCCTGTAGAATATCAGTGTAAGTAATGAACACCGCACGGCGGTGATAAGGAGGAACATCATGGAATACTTCAAGCTGAACAACGGAATCCAGATGCCCATGGTTGGGATCGGCGTGTTTACCTTTACACCTGCCGAAGCGCAGGCTGCCATTGAGAGCGCACTCCGGGACGGCATCCGCCTGATCGATACCGCGAACGCCTACCAGAATGAAAAAGCCACAGGTCGGGCTATGAAAGCCAGCGGCGTGAAACGCGAGGACATTTATCTGGTCACCAAGCTGTGGCCCTCTGTCTACGATAGCGAAACTGCCGTGGACGACACCCTGCGCCGCCTGGATACCGACTACATTGATCTGCTTTTCCTGCATCAGCCTACGGACAATTGGCAGGCAGGATACCGGAATATTGAAAAGGCCGTAAAGGCAGGCAAGGTACGTTCCATCGGCATTTCCAATTTCGACACCCTGGGTCTGACGCAGCAGGCTATCGATTTCGCGGAAATCAAGCCCCAGACCGTGCAGGTGGAGGCGCATCCTTATTATCCCCAGACTGAGCTCAAAAAGTTACTGGCTCCTTATGGCATCGGCCTGATGGCCTGGTATCCGTTGGGCCATGGCGATAAGAGCCTGATCGAAGAACCCGTCTTCGCGGAGCTTGGTCAGAAGTACGGCAAAACGCCCGCCCAGATCGTCCTGCGCTGGCATATTCAGAGCGGCAATGTGGTGATCCCTGGCTCCCGCAATCCGGCCCACATCCGGGATAACTTCGACATATTCGACTTTGCGCTGACCACGGATGAAATGGCGACAATCGCGGCATTGGATAAGAACAAGCGTTACTACAACGGCACCCCGGAGCAGATCGCCGGCTATAAAATGTGGGCTCCGGACTTTGACGCACAGGAATAAAAACAGGGAGGTCTGATTATGAGCATCGAATTTGAAGGCAAGAAATCCGTCATCACCCCGGAGGGTGTGTTCATCATCGGCACCTACGATGAAAACGGAACCCCCAACGCCATGAACGCGGCTTGGGGCATGCAGAGCGACATGGGCGAAATCACCCTGATGCTGTCCAGGCATAAAACCACCGAAAACTTTGAAAAGACCGGCGCGTTTACTGTAGCCTTCGGCACTGCGGATACTGTGCTGATCTCCGATTACTTTGGCGTCGAAACCGGCAAAAAGCTCAACAAGATCGAAAAAGCAGGCTGTCACGTTCATAAGAGTGTCCACGTCAATGCGCCGATCATCGAAGAATATCCCCTGACGCTAGAGTGCAAAGTCCGGAATTGGGACCCGGAAACCGGCTACCTCATCGGCGAAATCGTCGCTTCCCAAGTGGATGAATCCATCCTCACGGATGGAAAAGTTGATTTGGGCAAGCTGCGTCCCATTATTTTCGATCCTTCTTTTAACGCTTATCGTGTGGTGGGCGAGATCGTAGGCAAAGCATTCAGCGATGGACTGAAGCTGAAATAAAAAAGTTGAGAGAGAAGGAGGCTTCCATATATGGATACTCAGAAAGTCGTATTTTTCAATAAAGCGCTGAACACCCGCCTTGCCGTTTACTGTATATCCAGGACAGCTTTGATTTGAGCAAGAATTATCCGGCCGTTGTGGTGACAGGCCCGATGCTCTCCGTGAAGGAGCAGGCTCAATCCGTTTACGCTAAGCGGCTGACAGAAGCTGGTTACGTGACGCTGGTATTTGACGGCACTTACTTTGGCGAAAGCGAAGGAATGCCCCGCGGACAGAAACTGCCAGATGTGAAGGAAACAGACATCGAAGGTGCAGTAGATTACCTCTGCAGCCTGCCTTCGTGGACAGCGAACGAGTCGGTGGTTTGGGTATCTGTGGCTCCGGCTCTTATATGTCCGTTGCGGGCGTAAAGAAACCCCGCCTCAAGGCCATTACAGCCATCGTTCCGGCCATTGCCGATATTTCCACTTCACCCATGATGGGCTTCTTCCGCCCGCAAGAGGAAGTAATCGCCGCAAAGGAAGCCTATGACAAGGGCGGAGGTGAGCTGATGTATCTCAATTTCATGCCCAGAGCATTTGATGAGGGCGCTGCATACTATTACAGCGCAAGAGGCACCCATCCCCGCTGGAGCAATCAGGTAGTGGCCTGGAGCCAGCTGGAATTGATCAAGTACAACGTGCCTGCCATCATGAAGGATATGCAGAAGCCCTACTGCGTCATCACCGGTGAAAACGCCTGGTCGAAGCCTTCTTCTGAAGAAGTTTTCGCAGCCGTACCTGATGGCAAGAAGGAAATCCACGTGATCCCCGAAGCCAGCCACTTCGATATGTATGACCTGGCTCCTTTTGTCTCCGAAGCCTTTGATTACATTCTGCCATTCTTTGAGAAGGTGCTGTAAGGAGGATAAAATGGCGATGAAGCTTGTCCTATATTTCTCCGTGTACGGCACCGCCAAGGCCGTAGCGGAAGAAATCGCTCGACAGACTGGGGCGGACATCATGGAAATTGAACCTGTCGTGCCCTACGACAGCAACCGTGCCCATTATAACAACCTGGCGAAGCTGGCCAAAAAGAACACGACGAGGATCAGCGCCCTGCCATCAAAAACGCGATCCCTATCGGGGACTATGATACGATTTATCTAGGCTATCCCATGTGGTGGTACACTTTCCCGATGATCATTTACACCCTGTTTGAGCAGGTTGATTTCAGCGGCAAGACCTTGATCCCATTCAATACCCACATGGGCAGCGGAGATAGGCTGGGATATGTGCAGCTTCTCCGCCGCAGCTGCCTGGGTGCGTTCCTCCGAAAAAGCGGCCAGGATTTCCAACAAACGCATTTCGATCATACGATTATTTCTCCTGATTCCCTGTTTGGTCTTCTATCTTCCTGGCTTCTTCAAAAACCCGCTTCATCCGCAAATCTGGAATGATCCACGCCGCAACTGCCACCACCGGCAGAGGGCAAGAAGCATAGTGTGCACCGGGAATAAAGGATAAAGCCAGTTCCAGCACTTCGATGCTGATCGTCCACAGCTCCTTTCGACTTTCATCGACCGCTGCTTTCAACACATCACAATCACTGGAATGAATGATCGTTTTCTCCAGCAGCAGATAGCTTAATGCGCACGCCAGATTCAACGCTACATGCACACGAACCGGAATCATGGCAAAGCCAGATTTTCCAACCCATCCGGAGGGAAACGGGAGCGAAAGACAGAAGAAAAAGAATCAGCAGATTGGCCCCCAGCACTTTCCCGTTGACTTCCTGGGTGACCTGAAGCAAGTGATGATGATTGAACCCAATTCGTTCCTACGAGAATGAAGCTGATCAGATAGCAGCCGATCAGCGGCATAATCGCCATCAGATCTGCCCATTCGTTTCCTTCCGGCAAATCAATCAATAGGATTGTGATCGTAATGATAATTGCGATGATGCCATCGCTGAATGCTTCCAAACGTCCTTTGGTCATTTTTGTCAATCCTCTACATCGGGGAAAAAATAATCGCAATTGCAAGACAACAAACCAGTTATTTATTTCTACCCAAACGCAAAAAATCCTGTATGGCCTATAGAATTTCTGTGTCACAATCAACGAATCCTATCGAATCCAATCATTCTTTTTCTGTTTTCGTATGGTCAGCGCGCATTGATGAACACCCAAAACCTCCGTCCAGCAGTGCTGGTCAAGCGGCCGCCCATTTTCCAGCCGCATGATGTTCATGGTTCCGTTGCCGATGTCCGCCATCATGACGCTGCCCATGAATTTCTGGAAGTCGTTTTCCTTCTTGTCCCAGTCCATCATGGGCACCATCGCAGCATAGCCCTGCGGGAAAACGCTGCACTGGACAAAGTGCAGCTGATAGCCAATGTCGTTGAATACGAACTCCACATCCTTATTGCGCATCATGTATTCGCGGTACGCATTGCGCTGGCGGACAGTCCATGTCGTGGGAAGGCCGATGGCAAGATAGATGTTCGCTTCCGTGATATCCTTTGTCCGAAGCTCAGCGGCAACGGAAGCCAACGTGAGGATGTAGAAGTCCTCGTCAGCCGTCTTATCCGGTTTGAACGCCTTGTGTCCTTCGCCGATGCGGTACCACCTGCCATTGTAGTGCAGGATGTCGCCATCAAAGTAGGGCTTGGTGTCCATCGCCGCCAGACCGGTCGGAAAGATGGTGTTCGCCGTCTTCATGTTGCCATAGCCGGCGTCCACGCCAACGATGATAAAGTCATTATTGATTCGCATAGGTTTCCCCCTCATGTTTCTGTTTCCACGCGGCAAGCTCACGTTTGCCGTCGTCGCTCTCGTAGTATCGTTGTATCATGGGCAGCATGGCACGGGCGATGCGCTCAATGGCTGCATCCGGGATGTCCATGCCGCTGTTTGTCTGGTCAGGTGATTTCTTCAGGTGGGTCATTCACTGCGCCTCCGTCGCGGATATGCCTGCTCATCCATGTGATGAGATCCGGCTTGGTCACCAGCTTCCGCGCACCGAGCTGAAGCGTGGGGAAATCCTCAAGGTTCATCAGGGCGTATGCGCCGGATTTGGAAATGGAAAGTGCCTGTGCCAGCGTTTTGGCATCCAGCACATCGGGCAAGTCAGCAAAGATGGTATTCATCGTTCATCCCCCTTGAATTTTTGGCAACAGAAAACCACCGTCCTCAGGCGGTGGTCGATGTTGTCGGGTTGTTAAGGATTCGTTTCTTTGAGGTTCTCTTCGTCTGTGTATTCCAGGAACTGCCGGGCAATCTGCTTTCTGCGCTTGACGACGGCGCTGTGATTCCGGAATCCCACCTTTTCGGCGATGGCCTGATCGGTGGGCCCCTGCATCTTCAGCTCAAAGATCTGCCGGTCGCGCTCTGGCAGGTGCTGCAGGCATGCTTCCATCTTGATCCTGCTGAGCAGCTCGTCTTCAAACTCGCCCTTCGGATCAGCCGGTTTGTTGTCATCCTCTTCATCGCTTTCGCTGATCTGCTCCAGAGACAGAGGCGTTCCCACGCTGGAACGGCAATGGCTCCACTTGCGATACTGGTCGATTCTGTCTCGGCTCATATGCGTTTCGTCAAAGTCCTCCTCGCTGCGGCTTTGCCACGCCTCGTCGATCATGGGCTGCCAGTGGTTTTCTTCAATGATCTGCATCGTCAGGTTTCCAACCAGTCTGCCAAAGTCGGCAAGAGAAGCCCATGCAATCTCCATGCCCGGCATAAGGCAGAACAGCCTTTGCAGTGTGAAGATGTCCTCGCTCTCCAGCTTTTCCTTGATGAGTGCCTGAATCATGTACGACACACGCCATAGCGGGAAATTGCCGGAGTAATTGTGGGTGCTTCCCGTCATCAGCTTGTGGCCCTCGTCCTTATCCGGGATGGGCAGGTACTGCCAGATGCACAGCGCGTATGCGTCCCAGATGGTTTCAAGGAAAGCATCGTCATTGACGATCTTGTCGTACTTGTCCGTGCGCAGAATCTCATACGGACAGCAGGGCAGCTGCAGATAAATGGGGCGCTGCTGCACGATCTCCCTGGGAATGCAGTAGAACATCGGCAGCCAGGCTTTGTAGGCGCTCTTGGAGATGCGCAGCTTGTTGCCAAGTTCCTTCGTGACAAAGGGCTTGCAGAAATGTTCTGAATCGCAAGAGGAATGAAATACATATCCTCATAAGTTTTTAGATAATTTGTTCTGATATCAAGCAGCATCAATTTATATGAGAGCATTTGTAGCCTCTCATACTTTGCTTTCTCGTCATCTGTTCCATTAAGCCGGGAATTGTTAAGCAACTGGGTGTTAGCGGCATTTGATCAAGAGAGCGTAAGGACAAATCCTTTGCCCAAGGCAGTTGTGCTGTTGAAAAAAGAGAATGGTGCGGTTTACGCCATAACATTTGGACACGCATTCTTCTTAATTGATAAATTTTGTGACCGGGATTTTGGATTTGTGTTTGCCAGAAAAATGAATTTCCAAGAAATAAAAACAACAACGCTTACAGCACCCAATTCGCATCGAAATAAAATGGTGAACACCTATGTCAATTATGAAGAATTGGACTTTGACAGCGGCGAATCTTATGCAAAACTGAAAGCGAAAGCAGAATTGCCGGATGAATTTACGCTGTTTAAACCTATGGTGGAAATTGGAACGTCAATTCGTGTAGATAGTGCAGAAAACTCACTTGAACGGGCAGCTGCCATCATTGCATATATTGAAAATATCGTAGACACAGAGACAGATAAGCATAAAATTCCTGTATTTACGCACATTAAAGATCAAGAAAGGAAACGGTTTCCGAATGAAAGACTAAATTTGTTTGTTGAGATGCGGCATGAAATTCATGTATCGGAATTGGAGGTAATTGGCGCAACAGAAGTTTTTAATCACAACGACTACGAATTTGTCCTAAAATACAGACGATATAAGGAAACAGTAACGTCACTTTCTGATGATGTGCTTCGGAGTTTCTGCGAAGCGAATCATATTCCTTTAACAGAAGCGCTGAATATCGCTGTGTACAGTGAGTGCGATGGTATGTTTTTTGCTCCAGTATGCGTAAGGGATATGATAGATTACACGGATGATCAGGAACGATGCCTGCTGTCCCAAGGACAATGGTATCAATATAATGATGATTATCTCAGCTATCTGCAAGCGTCAATTAGTGAAATCACTACTTACTACGAACCGCAATACGACTTTTCGGAAGAAAAGTATAACGCTTTTATTGAAACAAAATTGCTTGCGGAGCGAACAGAACTCCGGTATTCGGGTAAGAGTGATAAGGAAATCCGAGAACAGTTGCAAAAGAAATACTATGCAGAACGTGTGTTTAACCTTCTTATGGAGCGGGATTATGGATTTGAAAACCATGATCGCGTTACAGTTCCTGTTGGCAACGGAACGGTTGAAATCATGGATCTCTACAAGGCAGAGACAATGTTTGCGGTCAAAATTGGCAGCACATCGGGAAAGTTGTGCTATGCTGTTGACCAATCACTGGAAGCTCTGAAATTGTACAAGCATAATCAACGGGATAATATGCCTGTAATTAAGTCGGTGGCGATTTGGTTTGTTCTTGATAGAAGCAGACATATTGAGAATGAGGATGGCAAGCCTGATATTAACCGGCTTGACATGCTGATGCTGAAAAATCGGCTTGATCAATGGAAGAAAGAAGTCAGGTTGCAAGGGTATACGCCTATAGTATATGTGAATTATAGAACGAGGTGAGTTGTTTCGTGAAGGAATAGAGAGGGGCTGTGAGAATATGCCCTTTTAAATGCGGTTGAATAAGACTTGCGTTTGGACTACTTCTGGTCTGTGTTTCTTTGACACAGCACCACGATGCGTACCCACAATCGTACCCACAACGGAGTGGTATTTCATGTGATTTGCTAAGCTGCAAATGCTGATTTTGGTTTCAGAATGTTACCATATGGTACTGATTGGAACGCAACGGGAAATGTGTTCTCCGCTTCGAATCCGCCATGCTCCACGAGCCGAAATCCTTGGAGATGCAAGGGTTTCGGCTTTCTGAGACTATCCCATACTTTGTGTAAACCTCGAAAGTAGTGTATAATAGAAGCACGAGAATGGAGGTTTTCATATGGCAAGAAGGAAACGCACCACGGAAGAAAATGCCCGCAGGGAAAAGATTCGTGAGCTGCTGCAGCTGGCGAACATCGGCAGCATGGACGACATCCAGAGGCTGTTCAAGGAGACGATTGCCGAATTCATGGAAAACGGCCTCGATGCGGAGCTGGACGACGAACTGGGCTACAGCAGGTACGACTACAAAAACAAGAACACAGACAACAGCCGGAACGGACACAGCAGCAAGACCCTGCGCACCAGCTTCGGCGATGTGGAGGTATCTGTCCCGCGGGACAGACAGGGGGAGTTTGAGCCGCAGCTCCTGAAGAAGAATCAGACCAGCATCAGTCAGGACATCGAGGAGAAGATCCTGTCCATGTACGCCAAAGGCATGACCACGTCGGATATTGAGACCCATATTCGGGATATCTACGGCGTAGAGGTGTCCGACACGACCGTAAGCCGTATCACGGACAAAATTCTCCCCATCGCAAAAGAATGGCAGCAGCGGCCGCTGGAAAGCATCTACGCGGTAGTTTTCATGGATGCCATCCACTATCATGTCCGCAGCGAAGGTCAAATCGTGAAGAAGGCGGTGTATATCGCCATTGGCATTGATCTGGATGGTAGGAAAGACGTTCTGGGCATGTGGGTCGGTGAAGTGGACATCGCAAATTATGGGGCAACGGTGCTAAACAGCCTGAAAAACCGGGGAATTGAGGACATTTTCATCGCCTGCACGGACAATTTAACCGGCTTTTCCGCTGCCATTGAAGCCGTTTTTCCCAAGACGGAAATTCAGAACTGCATCATCCATCAGCTCCGCAATTCCAGCAAATATGTGTCCTACAAGGACATCAAGGCGCTCATGGCAGACCTGAAGGCGGTCTACGCCGCAGTCGATGAGTCTGCTGCTTTGGACGCTCTGGATGCTTTTGCGGAGAAATGGGACAAGAAATATCCGAAGATTGCTCAGTCCTGGCGGGAGAATTGGCCGAACCTGAGCACCTACTTCAAGTACCCCCAGGAGGTGCGCCGCCTGATCTATACGACCAATGCGATCGAGGGCTTTAACCGGCAGCTCCGGAAAGTGACCAAGGCCAAATCGGTGTTCCCTACGGATGACAGTCTGCTGAAAATGCTATATCTGGCCATGACGGATATTACGAAGAAATGGACTGGCCGGCGGCAGGACTGGAGCATGATCCATGCGCAGCTGGCGGTGTTCTTCGCCGACCGTATGCCGAACTGACTGGCTGCATGCCGGGATGTCAAGTGCGAGATGAACGGAGGTTGACGTTTCCGCCCTTGACATCCCCTCGAAACGCTGTTATTTTATAAACTATGAATGAGCAAATTCCAAAAAGCATCCAAGCTTTTCTTTGAGCATAGCGCTGAAGCGCACCCTACGCCTGCAACAGACACTCTCGAAAATAGGCAAAGCCTTTTTCAAAAACGCCCCTATAATCCGGAAGCGTGCAGCAAAGGAAATGCACAAGCGAAAGAAGCAGCCACATTCTTTCGATGCCTCGCTGCTTCCGAAGCTGGCATTTATCAAAGGCGAGTTTCTGCTTGCAGTTTCTGAAAAACACCTCAATGCTCCAGCGCTTTGCATACATTTCGAGGATTTCCTGCGTGGAAAGATTCGTCTGCGTCGAGATAAACACTCGCAGTGCATCGGGACTTCCAAAGTACTTTTCCGAATAGCACAGCAAAACAACCGCTTTTTCGCAGTCGCTCACTTTGCCCTCATACCGATACGCATAGAAGCGCCGATGGCCAACGGTCACGAGGCTGACATTCGGATCATCTTTGCGGATGGCAGGGGCAAATGCTTTTGCCTGCTGTCGGATTTGGCTGGGGTAGATGATGCGGCTGGTGCGCAATGCGCCGGACAATCTCAATATTGGAACGCGACTTGTCATACAGCACCATCGCGTAGTTCAAAGAGAGTCCATTGCAGGACAGCATCACACCAACCGCCTGATGCCCGTAATCGTGGCACTTTTTCAAGTGCGACATGTGGTAATACGCCGCTTCAATGGGGTGCAACGCCTGTGACGAAGGCGCTGTATGCGAAGCAATCGTATCGTCCACGATGCAGAAAACGGGCTGTCTGCTTTTGCGGGATTCGTGGTAAACCGTATCAACAACCTGCTTTCTGAATGACCGCTCGACTTCGAGGCTGTCCCACTTCCCGTCATTCAGAAAATGGGCGACGGAGGTTCTGTGCTTTTCGCTGAAATACTTCGTATTGGCTATTTTCCCATGATAGCCGGGCATGAAAACCGAATGGATGATTGTCATTATGTGTTCCATGTATACATCGGACAGAATTTTTCTGAACCTCAGCTGGTTCAGGCTCTTGCAAATTTCTTCCGATTGCTTTACAATGTACTCATGAGACATCTCCTTTCGTGGTGGACGTTGAGTGGTGTTGGTATCTTCATTCTACCACCATAGAGAGGAAATGTCTCTATCCTTTTGGTTCCCTTTTGGAATTTGCTCGTTTATAGTTATAAACAAGGCGGCAGCAGCTTGCGCCGCTCCCGTCTTGCATAAATTTTGCTCTATTTGCACTACGTTTTGCAGTTTACACAGAATTCGGGATTGACCTGGCTTTCTTTTTGCCCATAAGTACCATCAAACGTACCATTGTTGCGTTTTAGACAGCTGTCGGGAGGGGAGAGCAGCCTTGCCTCTTGACAGCTGTTTTTTAATACTGGCAGATGAGCTGTTCCAGCTGCTCTGCGGCTTGCTGACGCATGTCGGCGTTGCTATGATCGTACACGTCTAACGTGAAAGCGACGGTTGCGTGACCCAATGCTTCGGAAAGCGTCTTGGGGTCAACATGGCTTTGCAGGGAAAGTGTGGCGTAAGTATGACGCACATCATGGAAGCGGACTTCTGGGCGTCCCATCTGTTTCACAATCGCCTTGAAATGGACGTACAGCGTCTTGAAGCGGACAAACATACCGTTCGAGCGGGTGAAAATCATATTGTACTCGTTGTGCCAGCTGCTTCCGGCGCGCAGATGCATCTCGTTCTGCTTGCGCTTGGCTTCGCGAAGAACATTCAGGGCGGTTACAGTCAGGGTGATGGTGCGCTCTTTGCCGTTCTTTAGCGGCGTGTACATCATCTTGCCCTTGTCGGGGCCGGATGCGATGCGCACAAACTGGCGATAAATCCGAAGCGTGTGCTTCTCAAAGTGTGTAAACAGCTGATGTATCCCCAAAAGAAGACACGACAGTGCCATAATTGTCGGAATGCAAAGCAAAGCCCCCTCCAACGCATCTGCCCGCAACCGCAGGGAGATACGCTGAAGGGGGTACTTTCAATGATCTTCATCCGGCACTACCGCAAGCGCCGTCAGCACAAACACATCCGGTGCGCCAGCTGCTCGAAGCGCGCCCGCACATGTTTCGGTCGTCGAACCGGTGGTATA